>Ga0325410_1000795_pt1 | contig 33572 bp, 17 predicted proteins | sample PopdelMetagenome_16_FD_206182 | JGI IMG/M metagenome (GOLD analysis project Ga0325410, IMG submission 206182) | Populus deltoides microbial communities from Bellville, Georgia, United States - Xylem-PdIQD-R3 | ecosystem: Host-associated > Plants > Phyllosphere > Stem > Wood/Secondary xylem...
GTTGTGGAAGTGTCTTTAAAATATCTAGAAAAAGAACATAGTTTTGATTAACATGTAAATTGGTCTAAGTCTACATTTAACTCCATAGGATTGGCTTGGTGGTCAACGAGGTATACTCAAATTTCTTCAGTTCAAAACACCCATGGAGTTTTATTAAAATTCTTTTGAAAGCACCTAGCTGATATGAGGTGTGCACTCTTAATATCCTTTCAAAGAAGAATTTAGTCTCGGTTAATTCAAAAATATTTTTATCATTAAAAAAAAGAAGTTTAAGTCAAGTTCACCTTTATTTTATTTTATTTTTGATAATCTATTGCATTATTTTGATCCTCATTAACATATTCTGGAAAGCCTTGGCATTTCATATATCAATAAATACTGAAATGTTTTTTTTTTCATTTTAATCCTCAAATTTTAAAATAATTTGAGATTTTTTATTTATTTTTAAATTTCATCCTCCAACTAGGTATTGCACTTCATAATTTTTATTTTTTTAATTTTATCCTCTAATATTGAATTTATTGGATATTGAGCTTGATAATTTATCTTGATTTGTTTTATATAGTGTTATCTCAATTTCATGACCTGAATCATGAGTTTTGCGGGTTAACTGTGTTGAATCGAATCATTATTTTTGTTCTTTCTTAATTAATTTCTTTTCTCAGCTCCTTCCTTCAATTAATCCCAAATTTTCTTTTTTATTCTTCTCTCTTCTCAGTTATTAACTGGATGTTTTTATGAGAAGAAATAAAATTTTGGTTTTCCCCCTTATTTATTTACAATTAATTAGCCTACCATTTTGGGTTTTAAAATGAACTATTTTAGCCATGTTGCACATGTATGGTATTGCGGCGATTATCTTCCCAAGTCAAGATCTCTTTAGTGATGGGGGGAAGAATAAGAAATTTTTGTTTCTTATCAATAAAAAAGGGATGGAGTTGACACATATTATTTTGGTCACTATGAACTCTAACAAGTCTTAGAGTCTTAACAAGAGGACTGCTTGTGTATAAGAAAGATGTATCACTCTCAGTATACTTTACCTAAAATAATTGCATTGTGTATTTGTCTCATATAAATTGAGATATTGTTTTGTTTTCTAACTTTTGATCTGTTTAAAATTTAAGAAAAGTCTTTTTCGGTAAGGAAGTTCTTATCTTATAAGTTTAAAGCTTAACCATTTTAGAGTTAAAATGCATTTTTTTCTTTTTTAATATTGGGAATACATCTTACATATAAGTTTATAATCCTTTATATTGGGATAAAAAATAATTTTTTTGGTATTTCTTTTAAACATAGGTTAAGTTCTCATTACTTTAATAAACTGATTACTAAACCTAAAAATTCATGTAAAAATGAAGACTATTTTTGTGATTTTTTTAATATGCTAAAATATGTAAATATACTTTATTTTTGAGAGACTTGTCCATATATAATAAAAATATTTAAATGCATTTTTTTAAAAGAAAATTTTTGTTGTTTTTGCAAAAAAAAAAAAATTATTTATTTAATACTGGTTGTGTGGAAATCGCCATTCTAAATATCAAATATGAGAGGGTTAAAAAAAAAAGAAACTCAAAATTAATTACAAAATGATCTTTCAAAACTTTGAAAATATATTAAAATTAGACTAATACTATGTTTGGAAAAACACTACAAAAAATAGAAACGCAAAGTTTGAAATTTTTCTTAGGGCATATTTGCAAAACAAGCCTTATGAATCCAAAAATTGCATTTTGCTTTGATAAAATTTTTGTCAAGTTAAACATGGCCTTAACGCCTTTCATAGGCTTAGCCCAGTGGCTGAAACTAAAACCAACACATCTAATCCAAAACTTATGCTAGGATCTAAGAACAAACAAAGCATTCATTAGCCCATATCACACATATAAAACCCAAATAAAATTTAGAGACTCTAAATTAAATGCCAGCCCAATTATTCAAGTCTATCCATAGGAAAAAAAACGAAATGGGCTCAGTGAATGACTTTGCCCAGAACAAAAATAATTAAAAGAAGAAGGGCCCATGGTGTTGCCCGAGAAAAACGTTATAGCCCAAGAGAGATTTAAGGCCTGATGAAAAACAAAAGCTAACATGAAATTTTGTTCTTGACCCAGAACTCACTATAAGACTTCAAAACACCAGTCATTACATAGCTAGCGAACGTTGTACCTTCCATGAAGATCGAAGGAAAGCTAAGACTGCTGAAGGAATAATGTGCTACTGTGGTTCACGATCTTGCTGGTCTGAGAGGAGTAACCTCTGCTGCTGCTGCTCAAATGAAGCTGATGGCGTGAATGAGGAGAACAAACCTCTGCTGACGGTGTAGTTGCTGAGAGAGATATGACGTACGGTCACAGCATGAGGAGCACAACCTCTGCTAGCGAGACTGACGAGAGGTAGCTGGTCTTGGAATTTCTGCTACTCATGGTGAAGGATTTCGTTGCTGCTCAGGAGGAGACTTCGCTGGTATTGGACTGCTTGGGTTAGGGTTTTGTGAGATTTTAATGGGAGAGATCGATGAGGAGGTTCTTGGGCTCTTGGGTTGACGAGAACTCGACCCTTGATATTAAAAAATAGATCCCAGCCATTTATTAAAGTTTAAGACAAAAGCTTGTCCTAAAACTGACAAGGGAGGACACAAGATTAATATTTTTGTAAAAAAAACAGTTCTGCTTAGTGTTTTTAGAAGAGAATTTGTAGTTGTTTTTAATGCAATAAAAACTGGAACTTTGGTTTAGAGTGAAGTAAAAATATCATGGTATAAGTTGATATAAGATTTGTATGGTATGGTAAAGAGGTGAGGGAACAATTAGGACTAAAAGGTGAGTACTTAAGTATTTTTGTTTTTTTTTTTTTTGTTTTAGGAGAAGAAAACAATAAATAATGAAATTATGATCTTTTTCAATTTAGTCTTTGAACCCTTGACACTTTGCAATGGAGTGCCCAATCAGCTATAATCTTTTATATTCCTTGCAATTTCATCTTTATCTTTCTTCAACTCGACCCTAAATGTTAGTGTATTTTACAAAATAGTTATTGGTTTTAGATTTCTTCAATGTGGTTCTCAATTGAACTTCATACATCAAATTTATTTCAATTTAGTCCCATGATTACACCAATTTAGCATTTCAAAGTTTTAATTGTATCCCTAATCTTTCAATCTTTGCGAATTGATCCGAAATAGGCCTCTAAGCTTTATTTTTTAATTGAGTCCTTGATTGAATCCACAAAACCCATTAGAAGTTTAATTAAGTCATTGAACTTAATTAACTTTTACAATTTTTGTCCAATTAACTTTCAAACTTAATTTTTCTTCAATTAAGTCCTTAAATAAGTTAATTAAACTTGTTAGAAGTTTACTTAATTCCTTAGACTTAATTAATTCTTTTAATGTTGATCAAGTTTGGATTTCAACCTCAATTTTTTTCCTTTCTTCATCTTATCTTATCAAAACATCTCAATCTAACTATTCTTATAGTATTTTGATTTTTTGTTGTTTGAAAGCTTATCTTCTTGAGCCTCAAAAATAATTTTAAATTTTATATCTTTTATTTTTTTGGATTTTTAATAAAAAAAATATACATTTTTTATAAAACAAATTTGGAGGTCCAAAATTGAGTTATATAGGAAGTGAGAAAAAGAAAGTCGTTGCTATGGAGAGAGACAGAAATGGTCGTTGATCTAGGGCTAGAGAAAGATGGGTGATGTATTGCTGATATGGGTGTTTTTTTTTTTGCTTCGAGGAGAGAGAGGAAGGTTGTAGAAGGTGGTGAGAGCGAAGGTAGAGGTGGTTGAGGAGGAAAAAAAAAAAAAAGGGAGAGGAAAATGATTTTTAGGTTTAAATTTCTAATGAAATCACAAATAACATCAGCTAAATAAGAGTTATAAATGCTATTTACAATATGTTGCAAATAATATATGCTATTTATGAAACTATACTAGATCCCAAATTAAAATCTAGACATGAAGAGATGGAAATAAGAGGCAAAAAGTTGCATGATTTCGACGTTACCTTTTTTGATCAACAACCTGATTAAATTCAAAGGCAGATGTGATCTGTAAGCTCACCACGTCGATTTTTATAATCTAAGCTCCTTTAGACTTTCCCGGTTATCTTTTTAGCTCAAGCCCTCTTGTGCTCAGGTTGTGTTGTCAAATTCTACACCGAAACAATTTCATGCAGGACTTTTAATTAGCCATGCCTTCATAATTTGGGGAAAGAAAAGCTTCCATCTTCCGTTTTCTTCACCTGCCTGATAGAAAACAAGAAAGGTACTGAAAACAGGAAAAAAATGACTTCGTGTTTAACACAGCTGAAATATGCAAAGCATTTTGATGTGAATGGAAAAAAAATAATCAAGAGAAAGATAGGGGACGCTTTGTATGGATTGATAAAACTAAATGTTTAAGAAGGGTAAAATAATAAAACCTAATTATTATTATTTTTTTATAAAAAAAACTAATATTGAATTATGAGATTGAAATAATTAAAAAAATAGCAATTATATGGCAAAAAAAAGCTTGAGTTCATCCATGTAAACTCGCTAACCCCACAGGTTAGGTCATGAGATCAAGACAACCTTATAACAATAAAAAAATAAAAAAAAGCACGAAGTCAAATTTTTAAAAGAACCAATGTCAATTATGAAATGAGACAAAAATAAGAAAAAAAAACATTGCTAGCCCTTACTAGCTTATAAAACCGGTGCCCCAGATCATTTGATCCAGCACCAAATATAAAAAAGCCATGAAGATCCATTCTAAACAAACTTAATATTGGAATCTAAAATATAAAAAAAATCAATAACATAAAAGGATAAAAGAAATGGTTATTAAAAAGCAAAAAATAAAGGTTAACTCGTCAAATCTATTGGTTAGGTCATGAGATCAGTATAACTCTATAAAAATAAAAAAATAAAAACCGCGAAGCTTATTTTTTTTAAAACCAACTGGGAGTAATAGATTGAAAAAGAAAAAAAAGTCCAAAAAAAGATGTGAACCCATGCCAACTTATAATACCCGTGACTCAGATCATTTGATTCGAGACACAAAATCTAGATAAACCACAATTTTCAAAATTAAGAAAAAAATTTAATTGTCAAATGATGAAATTAAAAAAAATCATAAAAAAATTCAAAAGAAAAAATAGAAATTAAAAGAATAAGGATAAAATTTGAAAGAAAAAAAAACAAGAGGGTTGATTATTTTGGATTAAGGGCTAAATTAAAAAAAATTAATTCCATAAAAACATTAAAAGGAAAAACCAACAAAAGAATGAGGAAACAAACTAGAAAAAAAAAATACACTCAATCTAAAAAAGAGGGAAAAAAATTCTAGTTAATTGGGGTTAACTAGCCAAACTGAGTAAAGAAATTTAATTAAAAAAATGATGGAAAAGAAAGAAAAAAACAATTAAAAAGAATAAGAACAACAAAAAATAGATAAAATGATGAGGGATGAAATTGCTAAATCAAAGTCAATTAGAAAAATTATATAAAACAAATAGCAATTAAGAGAAAATCTGATATAAAAATCAAATTAAATAAAATCTTAGAGGATGAAATTAAAAAAAATAATAATAATTAAAAAAATTAGAACCACAACTGCTATAAAAAATTAAATCAAATGAAATTTCAAGAGGTGAAATTGAAAAGAAATAAAGGCCAAATCTAATATAAAAATCAAAGAAAACTTAATTTATAGGGATGAAATTAAAAAGAAAAATTAATAAAAAAATAAAACAAATCAAAGAATAAAGACTACAACTGAAATAAAAATAAAATAAAAGGATATTTTTTTCTTGGCCAGTACGCATCCCAATGGCATGAGAGATAAAATAAAAAGAAGAAAGAACTTGATTGCTGCTACCAAACTGTAAAGAACCATCACACACACCAGCCTAAAAAATCATGTTCTACACACAAACTTTGATAATTTTTTAGGCTTTTTTCGTGTTCTACATGTTGCTTGATGCAACAGCCCCTCCCCACTCCGTAACCAAATACAAAATAACCAAATAACTCTTAAATGTAAGTTATTTTTTACCTTTTTTTAATGGTATTATTGTATTTGCATTGTTTATTTTTTGTTTGAAAAGCCTAATTTGATAAAAAAAAAAACAACAATAATCACTAAATCCCTATGAAAAGATGATCCAACCTCTCGAATGAAGCTCAATTTTTGGTGAGGGGGTAAAATAGTTATTTTATTGTAGTAATCCATAATAATTTGTATTTATTGCTATAGTGAAATGAACACACCATTTAGAGTTTTTTTTTTTTTTTAAAGTTAATATCATTTAAAACTTTAAATGAAAACTATGTACCAAACTCTGGACCACACTATTCAATTCTCTGGACCACACTATTTAATTTTGTTTTCGAACTTTCACACTAAGGGGCATTAGATTTTTTTTTTGCCTCCACATTTGCATCAACATGAAGCATTCTTGCTTGAATTCCAAGATGGCTTTGTTTTATCATTTCCATGGAATTCTCCTTTTATGCATGAGCTTCAGCTCGGAATCTGCTACAGCAGCTACTTTTTCAAATGTGTCCGATCGACTTGCTTTACTCGACTTCAGGAGACTGATAACTCAAGATCCACACAAAATCATGAGTTCATGGAATGATTCAATCCATTTCTGCAATTGGGTTGGTGTTTCATGCAGTTCATCTAATGGAAGAGTTGTAACTCTGAACCTGGAGTCTCAGAGTTTGGTTGGCTCTATACCGCCTTCAAGTCAACAGGACAAGCAACATTGAGGAATGCCTGGTGTCTCTTATGGAAATCGGACTCTCATGCTCTAACAAATCACCTGGGAAACGGATGGCGATGAACATAGTTGTGAATAAATTGCAAGTAATCAGAGATTCATTCTTTAGATCTATTAACATGTTAGGTAAGAATGTTGCTGTATATTTTAAATGAACATAGTGTGAACTCGTAGCTTAGGCTGGACTGTCAGCTTAGTTATTACGAGGTAAAAAACTCTCATGTTGTCATTGTATTTCTACCACTATGTGATATTGCTATGTGTCTGACTATGATTGGCGCAATCTAAGGTTCATCCCACTTTAGATTTCCTCACTACGATAATAATGATCCATCTACTTGCTATTATTAAGGGTGTTGTTACTTATTTTTTATTATATAAAAAATCAAGAAAAAAATAGAAAAAAAAATCAAAATATAAAAGGATATATATGAAAAAAATTTAGAAGATTGTCCAAGTTGGTAGTGAAGAAACAAAATGACAAGTGAAAAAGTTAGAAAGGCATAATGTATAAGATTAACAAAATTGGCAACCCAATTCTAATTGATAAAGGGCCCTATTAGTGAAAATATTTTTATTTGGGGTAAAGAAATACAAATTCGAACAAGTAAGGATTTAATGAGAATTTTGGATGGCTTAATTAATCTTATTGAGGACTTGATTGCAAGAAAAATCAATTTTTGGAGTAAATTTGGGTGTTAATTGAAATAAATTAAAGTCTGGAGACTTGATTGGTTTTTTTTATAGGTTTAATTGGATGAATCAAGGGCTTAATTGTAATAATATTAAAGTTTGATGGGCAATTAGAGACTTGATTAAAGAAATCTAAAATCAAGGACTAAACTGAAAAAGACTTGAGATTGTATGGGCTAAAATTGACCAAAATACGAGCCAAATTGAATAAAATTGGAAGTTTGATAGTCAATCAAGGGTCCAATTGCACAAATCAAAAACCATTGACCAAAATGAAAATGACGATGAACTTTAGGGATGATGATTGAGTTTGATAGGGGTGAAATTACATGATATTTAAAGCTTGGAAGGCAATTACGAGCGTAATTAAAGGCAATTGGAAGAACAAAGACTAAAGTAAAAAAATTTCAAATCCCAAATTAAAAACCCTAATTTCTAGGGTTTAACCTAAATGACATGTTGTTCGGCCACTGTTTAGCTTCTTCTTTGTCAGTTTTGGTTGATCGAGTGGACATCTTCAAACGAATGAATATGGCGTTTCTAACCACTTCTAGGGCTGTAATCACCACCATTCAATTGAGAAACATCCCATTTACAAAGATCAGTTACTCTCATCAAATGTTTACATTCTATTTTCTTCAACGAATTCAACAACATCTTATCCCTGATCTATCACTGTATTTTCAAATTCTCGGCTAATCAAGTTGGAACCTTTAAATGAATAAATGTTAAATTATAGACCTTCAAATTGAGCAAAAATGGATCCAATCGAAAGGTATGCTTCACTTCTACCAAGTTTAGGTGGTCTTCGATGACATTTACATCGAAGTTGCTCTAGTGAAGTCTCGAAATTGCTACAAACCTCCAAATTGAAATACTCATTTGAGCAAAACCACTCAATTTTTTCTTGTATTCACACTTAAAAATTTCCAGAGGGTTCTTATCAAGGGTCATAAATCTTTCATCCAAAATCAGAAGGTGAGGGATGCATGCCTTTATCTCAAAGCAAAAGAAAACCATCTAGGCAAATTTGTTACAAAATCTCTATCCCAAAACAATTGAAGGACATAGGTTCCAACTATTAACATTTATCTAGAACTCTCTTATTTTGATCAAAGGGCTAAGTTTTGATCAATTTGTGTTTGAATCCATCAATAACCCTAGTGAAACCCTATAAATACCCCCTGGAAAATAAAGAAAAATGAGAAAAAGGAAAAAACATGGACACACACACTGTGAAAATATTCTTGTGTAAAGGTTTAAAAGTTTAATATAGAAGGTCGACCAAGCTTTGGAAGGAAAAGATAGTAAGAGAGAAAGAAGGAAATAAAAGAGAAGGAAAATAATAATTCATAGCCAACAAGCTTAGAGAAGATATAACCATGTAAAAGTTCAAGGGTGGAGTTCATGTGACCTGCCTATTCATGCTTTCTTAATGTTTAAACCTCTTTTGATGTTGTTTGAGCTTATCTTGCATTTTTTGGCTTGATTTTGGTGCTGGAATAATCTGATGTTTTTCAGTAGAGTTTGTTTTATTTTTGTTATTGTTTTAAATATGTTTTAAATTGCTCAAGCTTTCGTTATGATAGTTTTATTTTTTATTTTGTTCTTGTTTTAGGCTTACACTAAATGCATGATTTTTGATTTTGATGTTTGTTTGATTCTGTATTTTTAGCCCAATATCATGTTGATGATGTATTTGATGTATTTTAATTGGTGTTTGAATATGTTTTGTAATAAAATAGTAAGTTGCTTTTGTTTGTGAGTTAAAGATTTTGGAAGCATTTTGATTAATTTGATGTATTTTAATGCAAGTCCATGTTTCATCCAAATATGTTTTGGTATATAGATGTTAAAAATGTCAGGTTTTGAATCCAAATAGTATGAATATATTTGTTATTTAGCTTTGATAGTTTTCAACTTTAGAACTTCATGCATGTTATTGAAGTTTTGATGTTATTTAAAAAGTAAAGATTCTGCCTTGTCATAACCCAATTTTAGACCCCCCTAAAATTTCTCATCTTCCTATAATAAATATTTGTCTTTAAAAAATTCAAAAAATTAAAAACTTAAAAAATATTTTGGATCACAAATATACAAGCATTTAATCCATAACTAGTTGAATATCATTAGGATTAAAAATTTGAAAGTGTTGCATAGGAAAAGGCTGAAAATGGACTAAATTGGTTAGAATTGCACAAATTAGAAGTTGGAGGACTAAAAGAGACAAGATGGTGAAGTTTGGGAGTCCATTTATACCAATGGAGAGCTTAATTGAAGAAAATATTAAAGATCAAGGGTCCAATTGAACATGCAAGGGGTGAAACTGAAAAGTTCTTAAGATTGGGATTCAAATCAGGACTTGATTGAAAACTTCTACAAGATAAGGTCTGAAATTGAAAAGAGGCCGAGGGACCAAATTGAAAAACCTAACACCGTCCAATTTACGGTTCATTACCTCTTTCGTTCTTCCTAGCCATACCACAAAAGAACCAGCGTGAGCATGGTTCTCTTGGCTGCATTATCCTCCACACTTCTCACCAAACAGGGCAATAAACATGTCTACCTTACAGCCTTGCATTCGTACTCCAGCCTTCAGCCATAAAATACAAACTTTGCAGCCCTTAAATGCTGCCAAAGCATGCTGCCCATCCAGTCTCTTTGACAGGTACACCATAGTACCAATACAGCTGGAGTTTAATGGAGGGCAGGGATCGACTCAAGGATGGAATGGATTCAATGAGGCTACGAAGACATGGCATAGAAGGTTCTTAAGGCTCTATATAAGGGTGCCCAAGCTCTGATGAAGAGGGGGAGAGTTTTTGAGGGTTTAGATGAAAAACAGAAACGAAAGAGATAGAACAAAAAAGAGAGAAAGTTAGAGAGCAACGCTGGAAAAAAGCTTGGAGAGGAAATCCCATTGGAAATACAGTGAGAGTGATGAGAAGATAGAAGATAGAAGATAGAAGAGACAAGAATGGATAGATGAGGTTACTTTGGTGGTAGCTGATCAACACTGCAACCTCACCTCCAAAGCATTCTAAAATCTTAGAAAGAAGAGAACTAAGAGGAACCATCAACTCATACACTTGAGTGGCAGTAGCAGCAACGCAGTAGTACGTGACCATTGGAAAGGTTGCAACTTTTCTTCTTTTGTATTGATGAAGCCTTGATCATTTTATTTCCCTGGATGATGAAAGTGTAGGACTGTCATGGTGGTGTCTGCACTCAAAATCATCTAGTTATGGTTTAAAAAAAACAAAAAGAAAAGTGTGATGACGTGTTTTGCAAACCAAGCTGAGATGCCCAGGTTCATTCCATGTCTTAAGTATTTATGTTGGGGTTTTGACCGGTGGATCTTTAAAAGCCTCTTTTCTTCTTCGATTTATTAGTGGCTGTTGGAGAGTTAACGAGCTGACCTCTCGATGAATCCAAGATCTAACTTGCTCCCTGCCAGTTTTTGTGTTCTTTTAAAAGAAAAGAAAAATCCAAAAGATATATTTCGCATATTTTATTATTATTTTTATAATTCTCAAAAAACAAACACAAATATTTTACACGCATGCTTGGAGTTTAATAACTGGGCTGACACATGAAAAAAATAAAAAACAAAATTCACTAATATTTTGTTTCGATAAAATCTCCTACAAACAAGGATTAACATCATGATTCTATAAAGCAAAATAGAATAATTTAGAAAAAACACAAACAACAATAACCTTTCATTGAAAGGATGCGATAAGGATAATGTCTATCTTTCTTTAAGCATAATTAATTTAATACATGAATATTTGAGGAAGCCAATGTCTATTTAGGATCTCTAGTTTCCTTAATTACAATATAGTGACTCTAAAATAATCAGTTTATTCATCTTTGACATCCACCACGATGTGACATGCATAATGGAAATAGTTAAAGAGGACACGAAAGATGCAAGGAAAGCTGGAATCAATGATTGGGAAAAAAAAAGTTAAAGGAGCACTACCTTCCATTTGGCTATACTCATACCTTTTACTAAAGGCTATACACATTAAAACAAGGAGGTAAATCTATCTATGATTATGTTGATAAATCTTATTAATCGTTGGTTAGGAATGACTTGACAGAAATTGAAGAACAGTTGGTGGAAAGATATCCGAGTGGTTTAGGACAATCTATCCAGGACGTGGACATTTTAGAGGTATATCAATAGGTCTTGATGGTGGAGAAGCAGAAGCAGCAAGCTACTAAGGCTATAAACAAAGGTTTTCAGGCATACCAGTACAATAGAGGAGGGTCCAACAATAATCTGACCAACCTCTCCCAAAAATAGATATCCTCAACAAAATTAATAAACAATTGGTTAGAATTCTTGTTTAGCTTTCAGGATTCGTTGTTATAGTTATGGAGAATTGGGGCATCGAACAAGTAATGTAGTAAACGAAAGAGTCGTCCAGGAAAAAATATGTTGATGGAGGAGCTTACGGATGATGTGGCTAATCCTTTTTATGATGGTTTTGATAGTAGTTAAGATATTTTAAATGGAGATGGCAACACTACTCTAGTTGTTTGAAAGATCATGCTATCATCTAAGGGTGATTTGAAACAAAAATTGGTTGTGCTCTAACATCTTCCAAACAACTTGTATTATGGATGAAAAAGTATGCATTCTAATCATTGACAATGATAATTATGAGAATGTAGTGTCAACTGAAGTAGAGAAGTTGTAGCTTAAAATAAAATAACACCCCACCCCCTACAAAATCAAATAGATAAGTGAAGATAACAAGGTAATCATGGACAAACACTGTTTTGTTTCATTTTTCATAGGTAAAAATTGTTTTGATAATATTTGATATGCTTTGATGGCTATGGATGTGTATCATATACAGTTAGGAAAGGCTTGACAATAAGATAGTAATGTTGTGTTTGATGGGAGGCGTATTACATATACCCTCAATATAAAAAGAAAACATATATTATTGGCAACTAACTAAAAAGGAAGAGGCAATTGTTGAAGGAAATGGTAAGAATAAGTTGTTTTTATCTAGATTTTTGAAGAAGGAAAAGACAAAATAAGAGGTAGGAGAGAGAAAGGAGGTGAAGTGTTTGGAAAGGGTTTGGTGTGGAAAAAGTCATCGATGATTAGTAATGGGACTGTCAAGATTAAGGGTGGTGTTTGGGAATTGATTTTTAACCTCCTTATATATGAGTCTATTACACAATAGAGGTCCAAAAATGGTTAACAACATTGACAATATAATGCCCAAAACTCGAGGACGAGTTCTTTCCAACTCGTTAAAAATGATGTAGTCGGGTTTATAGATATTTGAGGTTCTTATCAGTTATATAGGGATTTGCCTCAAACAAGTTATGTGAATGGCATATTAAATGTTTTCATGAGCCAAAGGGATAGGTTTAGACCCAATAGAAAGTTTGATCGCGTCAAATTTGGATAATAGCTTAAAATGGCGATAGTAAGAGATCCGACTGGTGGATCGAGTTCAAATTTTAACATGAGATTCTATAGGTTGTTTTCCTTTGTTAAGCCACTATGTCGCTCATCAGACCATATATCTCCTGAAATTAGGCTTGGAAGTTGTTGTTCAGACCAATTTTGTTATTTTTCCTACTTATTTTTTAAAATTATTTATTTTTGGATTTTATGTTACTTTCCTTTATATTTTAGGATTTTGATGTTGTTTCTTATTTTAGGTTAGTTTTTCTAGTTTATAAATATCATCGTAAACCTCTTTAGGGGCAGACGTGGTCATATTATTATTGCAGAAATTAAATAAAGTTTTAGAGAAATTTGTGTTTTGACCCAAATTCAATCTATTTTCTATTTTTTATTATATGATGTTGTCTTGTTGTTCTTTTGCCTTCATCAATTAAGGGAGTAGAATAGGCCAGAAGTGGGCACGGAATCTCCAAGGTCAGGAAGTCAACATGCACTTTATTTCTTTGTTACAACTAAGGCCTCGTTTGTTTGTTGGAAAGTAATTTTCTTTTGAAAAGTTGTTTTCTTGGAAAATAAATTCCTGAAAAGTGAATTATTTTTTGATATTTTGTGGTTTCATGAAAAATAAGTTAGAAAATATTTTGCAGTGTTTGGTTATGTCATCGAAAATGAGCTAGAAAATAACTTAGTAATATTTTTTTCAAGTTTATTAAAATAATTGCCGCACGTGTGTGGCGTCGCAGCGAAAACATCAACCCTCAAAATCAATGTCTAATGTGGTAAATGTGGGGAGACAAGGAATTTTTATCTTCTATTAATGGAAAAATAGAATGGGAGTCACCATATAGTATTTTGGTTACTAGGAACTCTAACTGGTCTCAGAGATCGGATACGAGGACTGGTTGCGTAAAGGGAAGGTATTAGCACCCCAAATACGTCTAACCTAAGGTAAGCTACATTATTTTATTATCTGATAAATCTAAATTCTTGTCATGCTTTCTAGCTGTTGGTCCGTTTGTGATTTAAGAAAAGTTCTCCTCGGTAAGGAGCTCCTTATCTTATTGGAAAAAAAAACAAACCGTTCTAACCTCAACAAAAGAATTTAATATCCGGAGTACATCTTACGTATAAAATCATAACCCTAGATATTAAAAGAAAACAAAATAAATTTTTTAAAATTTTTGAAATATTGGCCTAGTTCTTGTAACTTTGATAAACTTGTTATTAAAGCTCAACATGCATGTTAAAACTTTTTTTAAAAAAAAATACAATATGATTTTTTTAATTATTTTTTTAGAGAGACTTGGTCGTATGCATAAAAAAATATATATTTTTTATTTTTTATTTTTCAATGTCTTGACAAAAACCAAGTATTTTAATACCATATTTGTATCTTTACAATATAAAAATGCAAATCAATATTAATTAAAATACAGTAAAAAAATTACAGAAAATCACAGAGTTTTTGAAATAATTTTATGAATTTTTTTTTTGGGCTGGGTCCAGCCCGGCCCATGTGGCGGGGCTGGACCCAGCCAATGACCCCGCTGGCTTTAGGATGCAAGTACTTATTGTTTAAGTGAATTATAATTCACTTGAACAGTAAAAATGCAAAAGGAAATCGCATGCATAGAGACGAAAAACGTATACCTGGAAGTGGAAATGAAAGGGGCGAAGGTGATAGCGAAGGCGTGCTAGCTGGTCTCTTCTGTGCTTTCGTCTGTTTCAGTTCTTCTCCTTTGTTCCTTGTTTTCCTTTCTCTGTTTCTCTTGTTTTTTTTTTCCTGATGTTCTGCCCCTGTTCTTCTCTTCTTCGGTTCGTATTTCGTTGCTCTCTTAGTTTAATTCCTCCTGGTCTCCCTCTGTTCTATCCTATTTTCTCCCCTGTGTCTGTCTCCTACTCGTCGTCTCTTCTTCTGTCTATCCCCTCTCTCGCTGTCTTTTTTTTTCTTTCCTATGTCATTCCCTTCTGGTTTCCCCTCCTGGTTTTCCACCACGATCCTTCTCCCCCCCTTTTCTTGTTGTCTCCCCTCTAGCTTTTATAGCCAAAGGATGCATGCTTTTATTGCAGAAAGATGGTAACGGATAGAGGTATCACAACCTTAAACTGTGCCCCATAATTGAAGCAATTTAGCGCATTTGCTGAAAAAAACGTATCTCAGCTTTTACTGCTAAAACAGCTTCCGAACAGCTTCTGAAGGAGACAATGAATAGTGTTCAAGGAAACGGCGCCGTTTCAAAACTCAAATGATACTTCTGATTTGGTCATTGAAGTTTTTTGCAATTTTGTAATCAAGCCCCGGGAAAAATTGTAATTGTGTCCCTTAATTTTAGCGTCTTTTCTGATTTGGTCATTGGTTTCGGATTATTTCAATTAAGTCTCTAATTAGCCATCAAACTTCAATAATTATGCAATTAAACCTATGATTTGAGCAAATTAACTCTTTAAAATTATAATTGGACCCCAGAACTTTAATTTCATCCAATAAAAACCTAAATTGACTTAAAAATCAATTTTTCTTACAATCTAACCCTCCATAAATTCAATTAAACCTTAGATAAAATTTAATTGAGTCCATAAACATCTGATTTTGAACTTTTCTTCCTCAACTTGAATTTTATTTGTCAACAAGGCTCTTATTAGTAAAAAATATTACGTCAAATTTCAATTCTTGCATTTCTAAACCTCCTCAACCAATTTTGATCTTTCTTCGGCATTCCAGCATCCTTTTCTTGCTTCTATTATTTTTTATTTCTTCTGAATATATATCTTTTTTTTTATTTTCTTATTTTTTGTGTGGGAACCCAAAAATAGGTAACAACAATAAGGAACGAATCTTGCAAATTAAAAAGTTGAATGAGAATGAAATTAAAAAAAATAATCTAATTTCATAAATTATCTCAAATAAAATAAATAACAATTAAAATAGTAGAGATCCAATTTAATAGATAAAAAGTTGAAATATGATGAAATTAAAAAAAATACAATTTCATAAATTATTTCAAATAAAATAAATAACAATAAAAAATATAAGAACCAAATTTAATAGATAAAAAATTTCAATTAAGAAAATAAGAAGAAAAAAATAAATAATAATTATAAAAATAAGGACCAAAATTGATATAAAAATCAAATTAAATCAAATTCTAAGTAATGAAATTAAAAAAAAAAATCAAAACAAAATATATAGCAATCAAAAGTTTGAGGATCAAATTTGATATAATCAGCAAATAACACGAAGCTAAATTTTTCTTTAACTGAAAATAAGTGTTTTCTGTTGACTAATTTTTTTTAATAATAAATAAATGCAAAAGAGATTTAAAAGTGATTTTTGTAAAACAAACAGGGGATAAATATTTGACTATGGTGAAGGTTTCTTGAGAACAAAACCATCGAAGAGATAAAATTGAACCTGGTCAGAATTTGGACTCGATGAATGTTATTTAGGTTCAGTGAGTGAGTGGCCATGAATTTTCCGCACGTTCTTATACATTATCCAGCTTTATATGATGTTAGGAAATTCTAGAAAAGGAAGAAGATGAAATTAAAGATTCATAGGGGATAAAATGGAGAAGAGGAAATTGCTCTCTTCCTCTAATGCTGCCCACACTGTCTAGATTCATGCTAGCTAGATGCTTGGGTTGGAGTGCTGGATCAATGCAAAGACAGCAATACATTGGTGCGAAAAGGATAGAACCTTTTTCGTGTAATATATTTATACTTTTAGAATCTAAGTATGATCTTTCTCGAATAAATGAAAGGGAAAGGCTGGATAGACATCATCATAGAATAGGAGAGAGTGTAATTGTTCTCTTCATCGACCAAATCTCCCACCCATTCGACCTAGTTTTGCGTCCAGGTCCACTATGTATTGCTAGCTGCTGTATAGAACAGTTCCTATAAATAGCATGGCTGATGACCCATACTGAGCATATAAACATCAAGGATTAGTTATATAGTATAGGTTCGATGGTGCATAAATCAGGTGTCCCCTAGAGTTCCCCTGAGCACTTCACTGGGACTCTTTGGAATGAAAGAGCAATATCATCAATATTCCCACTGAAGTGTTTGGGGGAACTCCTGGTGTCATTTGATGTCAATAATCAGTAAATGACAAGCTCATAAAATTAGAAATAGGGATTTCTGTCGCTCCTTGGTCCTTGCATATAAAGGGAATACACATTAATTCCGTCATCTTGTTCAGTTCACTTCTTCTCATTTTCCTTTTCAAGGTAGCTAGCTTGTAAGAATAACTACCATGACCTCTCCATAAATAAGCTGTCAACACTTCCTCCATACCGTTAGAGCTAACGTTTGCAATACATTGATACCGTTTAAGCAGATTCGTTGTTACAGTGATTTGATAGATTTTATCATGCAACATAGACATTAAGCGAGCCGAATTTCAAGGCTAAAACCCAACAAAATGGTGAACAGGCTAGTTCCTCATACATGTACATGTCTGATTATTTGAAATGTTTTTGGACACTCTTTTGTCCTCTAAAGAAGTCGATCTAACACTTGTGAATTCTTTCTTTACTAGCACTGATGTTATTATTCCATGTTGTTCTTTGTTTTCCATAAATCATGTTCATGTCTGCCTCGAAATTGAATTGGATATCCTAATGAATGTACTGCAGGAAAGGGTTGCTGCACCGTTTTAAGGGACCGGTTTAAAACCCTAGAGAAAAGAAGATTGATTGTTCCAAATGAAAGACCGGAAGGTTAGCTGAATTTATTTATGTTATTTAACTGTTCTTTTAAGCTGATTCGCCTTCGCATTTTTTAGTGTACATAGCAGCTCAGCCACCTATCAAGCTGATGCTTTGATCAGCCCAGGGACAATTTCTTAATTGCAGCGACCTCTTGCAATTATTATTATATATTAAGTAATGTCAGACTTCACGTAATTAAAGTCTAGACGTGAAGTGGTAGAATTTAGGGGCCAAAAGTTGCATGATTCCGATGCTACCTTTTTTGATCAACAGCCTAATTAAATTCAAAGGCAGATGTGATCTGTAAGCTCACCATACGGATTTTTGTAATCTAAGCTACTCCAGACTTTCCAGGTTACTACTAAATGTTAGTCCTCTTTATATTTTTAGCATAAACCTTTTTGTGCTCAAGTTATCAGGTTGTAAAATTCTACACCCAAAACAGTTTCCTGCAAGACTTTTAAGCCATGACTTCATAATTTGGTGACAGAAAGCTCCTGTTTTCCGTTTTCTTCACCTATCTGTGAGAAAACAAGTAGCTAACGGAAAATGGAAAAGATTAACACAAGTAAAATATGTTTAAGCATTTTAATATATATTGATTATTTTGGGTTAATAATTCATATGATTTGAACTAGTTATGGAGGGGTACATCGGGACAGCTTACCATGTAAAGCAGCAAACAAAAGAAATTCAGGGTTTATATGATTTATTTTAGGGTCTAAAGTTGTGTCATTTCTTCAATTTGAACAAGAAAAGGTGATGTTGCAATTAAACTATCATTAAAAAGAATGTATCAACTACTTCATTTATTTAAAATACATCGTCTCGTCTAGTTACTTCATTGTTATTATCTTTAACAACAATTTCAACAAAATTTCTAGTTTTGGTTTTCACAGTGAATAACAAATCAACTTTATTATGATTATTTTAAAAAAAATGAGTGTATATATAATATATTTGTTAGCATTGTCCAAAAACATCATTGATGTTGCGAAGTTGACCTCTTTTATTTATTTCAACCATACCATAGTGACGATCTACTCTAATTCCTTTTTTGATATCTTACCAATAATATTTGAATAAAACTAATGTATCTTGCTCACTATAATAAGTCTCTGAATTCCTCACTCCAAGTAAACATGCTCATGAACTGGGTAGCCCGACAAGCTGATCTAGACACAACTATGAATGAGCAGGTCTCAACAAGATATTTTTAATACATAGGTTGTCCCGGCCTAGCTGAGCTCCAAATTGGGCTCGGCATGACCAATCAATTTTTTATCGAGCTATGTATTGTTTGCACATAGAATAGCTTAAAAAGTAAAATCCTAATTCTATTTGTATTGGGCTAGGTTATTATCTCGTGTTACACTGCAAGTCCAACCAAAACTTCTTTTAACACAAAAAAAAATTAAAAAAAAATCTCAGAACATGGATTCTAAAAACAATTTAAAACGGTGATGTATTGAATCGATTTGGATCAATCCTGATTAATCTACCAAATCAGCAACTTGAGTATTAAGACTATGATAACCTTTTAAAATGAAAATTAGAACCAATTAATCCTATAAAAACCAAAAACATATAATGAAACTAATTCAATTCATAAAACTGATTTGGTCATAATGTTTTGAAAAGGCGAATGTGTTTCTTAGCGTCTTGATGCATTTTGGAGTTCAACCATTTTGATAAATTTTCATTATATTAATCGAAGTAAAGAGAAAAAAAAATGTCAAATGATATTTTCGCAATAACATCTCTTCATTTCAAAATAACAATAACATAGACAAATATATTGAAATTAAAAGTGTAGTATGGTCTTCCAAAACTTGAAAACCTATATTACAACAATCTTTCAACAAAGTCTAATATTGCCTGCATATGTCATGTAGGCACCTTGCATTCCAAGGTCTCCTTCAGTTTTATAGTGCATTCTTAGCTGCCCTATTATGAGCTGCTTTCTTTTTATGGTCACACTCCCCTTTGTCCATAAATTAACAGTTAATAAAGACTTTCATAGTCCATCCTTCATCCCAAGAATCCTAAAACTCAATTTTGAGACCCTTATTCTTGGAAGTTTCATGCAGCTTAATTGTAGGATGTTTCCCTAGTGTTTCTAGGAAAACGAATGGTTTTATCACACCCTTGAATGTTTCCCATATTGTGTCAATGGATTGTTTATTGTCATCGTATGCATCTCTTATAACTGCTTCTACCAAATTAGCTAAGGTTTTTAGTGCTTCAATAAGTCTATGGGAGTACAAAGGATAATGTAAGATGTCCTTTGATAATCTTCTAATTTGTTCCTCTAGAAGAGGCTTTTTACAGCGTAAATATAGGTGTAAGTTGTGTTTAAGGGCTATTTGGGCTAACTTTTATATGCCCTCATTAACTGCTCTAAGTTATGTTAGAATACCTGGTGACAAATACGGGCATTTGAAGCACTATTCTTTTGTAAGAAAAAAGTTCAACACGGAATCTCCTATATATTCTAAATGCTTAAAAGATGGCTCCTTATTAGAGAAAGAGTTATGCGTGGAGGCTTGTTCCAATAACTTTATGTTACTAAACTTGTAGCCAAGGATAACTTCTACTTCCTTAAGTGATCATTAAGTGATCTTGCTCTGTGTTGCCATCTAACATGGCTTTTAGCTTATCATGCAATTCCTGAAAAAGGTGTTGTTGTTCCCATAATAGGCTTAGTGAGTTATCCCTTTCACTTCTTACTTAGGCTAGTTCTATACTTATCTTCCTCCTCTTTATGTTTGGCTTTTCAAGATTTGCGTAAACTATTTCAAGGTTCTCAGCATACACTAGCTTTGAAGAGGCATTGTTTATCTTCTGATGTTGAGAGAAAGAGAATGATGATATTGCTGGTACTTGAAACCCCGGTTGCAAAACGAGGTTTTATATTGAATGTTTTGAAGCATTCTGTAGTTTCTTCATGGAGAGCGCTTGCTGAGCTTTTCTAAGCATACATATAAGTATGGATATCTCCTTCATCATGATGTCCATGCTTTTATCCTCTTGTGTGGATTCTAAAAGGGATTTGGATATTAGAAGGGCTATATTTCTTCTGCAAATGAAAAACATCCAATGTTGCAAGAAAATATAATATGTTTGCAAAAAAGAATAGGTAAATTAAATGCAGGTTTGCCCTTCAGGGGGTAACACATAGTCATCACTCTTGCATGATGAATAAAAATTTTGATTCTTGCCTAAACTCTAAAGATCAATGTGTCACTCGCAAGTCCTAAACTCAAGATACTACATGAAGGGCTTGCCTTTGATGCAAAACATGTGTACGGAGCATACACTTTAAAGATAGTTCTAGTACTTCTTTTATGTGAGACAAAAGGTAAGTTCACTACTTGGTCTCTAAAAAGGGTCTCTTGTTGTCCTAGTGATCACCCTCGTGAAGGCAATATAAGGGCTTAATAGGCAATAGAATGGAACATGACCAATCATTACCAGTCTAAATAGTCAAAGTAAAGTTAGGGTTTACACAAACTTAAACATTGACTTAAGTCATAAGGTAAATTGTTAGTCTCTCATTTAACCTCAAGCTTTTTAATGTATACTCTCACCAATAATATCATTGATGTATAAATGTCTTTCATCCATATTCAATACATTATTCATGATAGGAAGTATGCAGAATGCATGTTGAAGCTCTTAAATAAAGTTAATCAATCATAGTAGAAAAATAAACAAACATCAGTCTTCACATGGCATAAACAAACAAAACAAAGTTCAATTCAAGGATCCCCAGTGAAGTTATCATCTTGTCAGACCCTCCTCGCAGGAGCGTGACATCATGGTGACCCTTTCCAAACATGTCCAGGAGGCCTTTGGTTGGATAAGAGAGTTGTCACCTAGTATTATAGTTACTAGGAACCCTAACCAATCTTTTAGAGATTCTAAGTAAGGGACTGATTGCATAAACAAAAGGTATTAACACCCTTAGTACGTCTTACCTAAGACAAAATGCATTGTTTTTTTTATTTGCTATGGTTTGATGGTGTTTCTATTCCTATCAGTCTACTATAATGGGTTTGCTACGATGAACAAACTCTGGTTTTTCTAGGTCAAAAACTTGGTCTGAAAGGTTAAAATGCCCTCAATTGTCATTGAGGCTTCTTTCATGATAAACTTGGAATCCTAGCTATCGCGTCATTCCAAGTAATATTTTAGATAAAATTCTTTGCATTTCTTTATCTTTATATTACAAGTGAATGAGTTGTATTACTCCCAATAATATTTTAGATATTGACTTCATACAAGTTTTTTTATCCTTATATTAAATGTGAGTAATTATAAATCATTATCCCTAATAGTATTTTGGATATTAAACTTTTTGTAGGTTTTTTATCCTTATATTATAAATGAATAATATATTTTTTTGCCAAAAATAATGTCAATATTTTTGAAATATAGGCCAAAATTCTTTTGAATTTTACAAACTTGTTGTAAAATCCATGTAACATTTAAAAAAAAAAACATGCCAAAATATTTTAGATTTAAAAAAAATGCTCAAATAATTTGAAGGATTTTCGGCCATATACAAAAAAAAAACTTTTTTATGTTTTTAAATATATATATATATATATATATATATATATATATATATATATTATTTTTTTTATTATTGTTTAAGGCCTTGTTTGGCAAATATTCATTCTCCTTTAAAATAAAATGTCAAGACATGGCTAAAGGCATGTTTGTCAAATATGCCCTTAAGTCACAATTTATTTTATCAAAACAATGGTAAACCAAATAGAGCCTTACCAACTGACCTGATTTTGACCTGATCAAGTTGACCTGAAACCTTTGGTTCAACTATAAACCGAACCACAAACCATTGCTTTGATCCAAAAACAAACCAAAACAAAGTAAATGAGCCAAAACAAATTAAATTAAGAGAAACACAAGAACCCAAAAAAATAAAGAAAATAGATCAAACACTAAAAAAAATAAAGAACACGATGAATATTCTTCTTGAACCTAGAAAACATGAATTGAAAAACAAACTACATATAGCAAATCTAGGGGCACAGAGAGGTTAGAAATCATGCAAGAATCAATAATCTAGTAGCCATTCACTTCAATTATCAATGAATCATCACGATTTGGTCAAAATATGTTTGATGCGAAAACACAAACCCTAGAATTAACAGTTATTAATGCTAAATAACCCTAGATTATTGGCTAATGATGTCATGTAAGGATGTAGATGCAAAGGAACAAAGCAAAATATGTCAAAATCAAGTAGCCAAGACAATGTTTTTTCCTAAAACATTGCCCAGAAAAACCCAGAATTGAAGAACAAGCTGCCAAACCTAGAAAATGACCTTTTAGACCTCTAAACCTACTGCTTTCGACTCATACAAATAACATTACCATATCTACACATGTTTAAAACAAAAAAAACAACAAAAAAATCATAGAAAACATGCATAAGGTTTCAATCTTCAAAATTGTCAAAGTTAAACAATAAGCATATTCAACAACGTGAGATTCAAAATTGACACTTTAACATTTCACGAGACTCAGACAAGACCCTATAACCAAGAACATGTGTTAGCAAGCCTTAAAAAAACAAGAAAAACCTAATGCCATATTGTTAACGCTAGCAAGAGACAGATCAAGAAGATATTTTATTAAGCTGCAGCAGTGGCTATTAAATAGCCTTACACCGTGACAAAGGAAAATAACAAACTCATGATTTTACAGGATGCAATCGTGGTTAACAAAGGGAAAGAAACATGTTCCTCAAACCAAAAAGGAATTATTCAACATAACTAAAAATAGTCCTAAGACTCAGGAAACAATCTGGAATATTTCAACATTTTATCATTCTCCCTTAAACTGAGTTCTGTCAGTTTATATTTGGAGATTCACACACACCCAGTAACCTTCGCATCTTTAGAAAGACATCAAGCTTCAATGGCTTTGTTAAAATATCAGCAACTTGTTCTGTTATAGAGCACGTAATTAGTTCTAATGAACCATCCTTAACAAGTTCTCGGAGAAAATGAAACCTGATATCTATGTGCCTGCTGCGGCCATGCATTACGGGATTCTTTGAAAGTTTGATTGCTGAAATATTGTTACAATATACCTTCATTGGAGTGTGTTATATCTGATTGAGCCTCTTCAGAATTCTACTTATCCATACGACTTGGCATGCACTTGAAGCTGCTGCTATGAATTCAGCTTTGGTGGTGGATAAGGAAACAACTAGTTGTTTCTTCGACGACCAAGAAATAGCCCCTGAACTCATAAAGAAAACATAACCCAAGGTGCTTCTTCTATCATCTTGATCACCGGCATAATCGCTGTCCGTGTATCCAAAAAACTTTGCATTTCCTCCCTTTCTGTAGAATATCCCAAAGTTGGTCGTGCCTTTGATATACCTCAAGACCCGTTTGGCTGCTAACAAGTGACTTTCAGCAGGACTTTCCATATATTGGCTAATCAAGCTAACAATAAACATCAAATTTGGACATGTAGCAATTAAATACATGAGGCTTCCCACTATTTGTTTATAGAGAGTACTGTCAACTTTAATGCCTTCTTCATCTTTTGTAAGTTTAAAACCAGGAACTGCTGGATTATGAACTGAATTGCACTGATCCATTTTAAATCTCTTCAGAATCTCTTGTGCATATTTATGTTGACTGATAAATATACCATTTGTTCTCTGTAATACTTCAATACCAAGAAAAAACCTCATTCTACCAAGATCAGTCATGTCGAATGCAGACATCATGGAATTCTTAAATTGTGCAAACAACATTTGATCATTGCTGGTAAAAATAAAATCATCAACGTAAAGACACATAATTAGAATTTTACCTCTACCAGCAGTTTTAATAAATAAGGTGTGCTCGTATGGGCACTTTGTGAACCCCTCTTTGATGAAATACGCTTCAATGCGACTATACCAGGCTTGGGGTGCCTGTTTGAGTCCATATAAAGCCTTCTTGAGTCGATAGACCTTGGATTCGTGTCCTTTCTATTCATAACCTGGGGGCTAATCAACGAAGACTTCCTCATTAATTTCCCCATGCAAGAAGGCGGACTTGACGTCAAGTTTATAGATCACCCAACTATTTTGTGCAGCAAGCGCAACGACAATTCGAATGGTATCCAAACGGGCTACTGGTGCGAATACTTCAGCATAATCAATTCTATGTTGCTGACAGTAACCTTTGGCAACTAGCCTTGCCTTGTATTTGTCTACTTCCCCTTTCTCATTGACTTTAGTTTTAAAAATCTACTTTACGCCTATACTCTTCCCTCTTGATGGTAATGCCCTGAGCTCCCATGTGTCATTCCTCTCTATGGCTTGCATTTCTTGGTCCATGGCACTCCTCCATCTCTCAAATTTTGCTGCTTCTTTATAGGTCATAGGGTCACTATCACCTAGCAGGGCCAAGAACATTGAATTTCCAGCTTCTTCATTGAAAAACCCTTGACCAGCAAAATAATCTTGCATCCAGACTGGTGGTTTCCTGATTCGTCCCTGATGCTCCAACATGTTGCTATTTGGAGTATGTTGTTCCTCATCATCGACTCCAGGCTGCAATCCATTTAATGCAGACTCTTCCTCGTCAAACTCAAGCTCCTGTTCGCCTGAAATTGCTCCCAGTTCTGTAATTATTCCAGAATCGCCTGAAATTGCTCCCAGTTCTGCATCTGCTCTAGAATCAGCTTCCTTTTCTGCTGAAATGGCTCCCAGTTCTGCATCTACTCCAGAGTCAGCTTCAATTTCCCCATCATCTGTATCTGCTGCTTCTTGTGTCTCCCACTCAAGATCAGTCAATAAATTATGTTTGTGATTGTCATCCCAGCACCATTGTTGATCTTCTTCGAACACAACATCACGACTAACAATTATTTTATTAGATGTAGGATTAAACAGCCTATAAGCTTTAGATTCTTCACTTACCCCAAGCAGAATGCATTTTAAGCTTTTAGCATCCAGCTTCACTCTTCTACTATCTGGCACATGCACGTGGGAAACACAACCAAAAACTCGAAAATGATCCACTGAAGGTTTGCTTCCTCAGGTGTTTTGTTCTTTACGGCAAGAGTTGGGCATCGATTTAGCACATGCACAGACCAATTTGCAGCTTCGGCCCATAAAGTTTTGGGAATTTGTTTTGCGAACAACATGCTTCACACCATATTCATAATAGTGCGATTTTTCCCCTCCGCAACACCGTTTTGTTGAGGAGTATAGGCAGTTGTTAATTGTCTGTGAATTCCTAGGATGTAAATTCTCCCCCACGGTCTGTTCTGACAGCTAGAATGCATGTCCTTGTGTCCTTCTCTACTCTTGCTTTATAACTTTAAAGAAATCAAATGCCTCTGATTTTTCAGCCAAAAAATAAATCCAGATTTTTCTGCTAAAATCATCAATAAATGTAAGCAGATACCTCTTCTTACTATTAGAGCTTGGATTGATTGGCCCGTATATGTCTGCGTGTACCAGTTGAAGTGTGGTGAAAGCTCTGCAGCTGCTTTCATTGGGAAATGGATCACGATGCTGCCTTCCTTTTAAGCAATCTTCACATACAGTTTGAGAGCCTTTAAATTTGGGTAGTCCCTTCACCATTCCTCTTTGTTGAAGAAGGCGAAGTTCATTCTAGCTGAGGTGCCCGTAACGACAGTGCCAAAGATTTGCTTGATCTGTGGTGGACGATGAAAGGCATTTCTGTTTTTCTGATGAACACCGAGCATGGACACAAAACATCCTATTTTGTGTTATCCTGCTTTCAATAATTAGACCTTTGGAAGCATGAAAGATTTTGCATTTTCCATGTTGAATCAACATTATCATGCCTTTTTCTTGCAACTGTCCGAGACTTAATAAATTGTTCTTCAAGTCTGGCACATAAAATACTTCTGGAATTACAAACACGATGTCATTTACCTCAAATTGAATCTTTCCCTTGCCTCGTACCTGCAAGCTTTGAGTCATTTCCCAACTTCACTGACTCTGTGAAGTTACTGTCCAACTCATAAAACAGAGACCTTTCTCCACATATATGATTACTACACCCAGAATCAAGGTACCAGGTGTGCTCAGTGTCAGTCTTTTCGTGTTCTACAAGTGCCATCAATAGCATTTCTTTCTTTGTTTCTACAAACTTGGCCATATGATCTTTGGCTCGCTTAGAACACTCCCACTGAAAATGCCTAAAATCATGACAGTGGTAGCATTCTATGCCAGATTTGTCAAATTCAAATCTGCCTTCAAATCTACCTCTGCCTCTCCCTCTACCACGGTAAATACTTCTGCCTCCACTTCTACCTCCTTGGTGTGGTCCATGACTAATTTGAAGGGCTTGTTCATCTACTCCATGTCGACAGATCCTTTGTTCGTGTACCAGAAGACTGCTTTAAAGCTCATCAATGGACAAAGCATCAAGATCGTTTGATTCCTCAATAGAGCATACAACATAATCATACTTAGGAGTCATCGTTCGCAGAATTTTCTCAATAATTACCACATCATCCATTTTTTCTCTATGGATTCTCATTTTGTTGGCTATAATGAGAGTTCGGCCAAAATAGTCATCAACTGATTCTCCAGTTTTCATATGCAATACTTCAAATTCTTTGCGAAGTGCTTGCAGTTGAGCTCGTTTTACCCGAGCTATGCCTTGATACTTTCGTTTCAAAGAATCCCATATGTCCTTTGCAATATCCTTCTTCAAGATGGTTTCCAGTACTAAACGATCAATAGCCTGGAAAAGGTAATTCTTGGCTTTGAGATCTTTCAATCTGAGCTCATCAATGGTTTTCTCCCGTAGATCCTTGTCCTCTACTACAGCAGTGATTCCAATCTCTATCAAGTTCCAATATTCTTTGGAACGTAGAAAATTCTCCATTAGCATACTCCAATGGTCGTAATGACCATCAAATCGTGGAATAGCAGGTTGTATAAAGCTATTCTCAGATGACATAATTGTGTGTTTCTTCTCTCTGAAATTCTGGAAATTATGTGTTCCTCACAGTGTTTCCTCACAGTGTTTCTCTCCTCTCTGTGTTTTCCTCACCCTCTCAGTGTTTCACTCCTCTCAGTGTTTCGTCTTCTTATCTAGTCCCTGTAATGAAAAACTAGTGATCAGATTTTGTGCTCTGATACCATATGTTAACGCTAGCAAGAGACAGATCAAGAAGATATTTTATTAAGCTGCAGCAGTGGCTATTAAATAGCCTTACACCGTGACAAAGGAAAATAACAAACTCATGATTCTACAGGATGCAATCGTGGTTAACAAAGGGAAAGAAAAGTGTTCCTCAAACCAAAAAGGAATTATTCAACATAATTAAAAATAGTCCTAAGACTCAGGAAACAATCTGGAATATTTCAACATTTTATCACATATTTGGTAGATTCCACAAACTATTCTATTTTAGCAAAACAAACATCAAAACATTTCTTAAACATCCAGTAAATAGTAACAACCAACTCAAAGCAGGATTAAGCAAAGAAAAACAATATTTTCCATGCATTAATCAAGATACAAGCTCAATTTAGAGAAGGTTTATACCTTTGAAGCTTCAAAACAGTGGTTGTTGCCTTTTTGCTCTTTTTTGCAAAACTTTACCTCCACAAATTTCAAACCTTTCAAAGCTAAAGAAACACATGTGCTAAGCTCATGAACCTTCACAACTAAGGTTTTTTCTTAGTATTTTATCTCCTCTCTTCTTCTCCCTTCTCCTTTTTTTTCTTGTTCTTATTTTCTAAGGTATTTATAAGGTTTTGCTAGGTTTTTTTATGGATTCAATTAATGATTGATCAATGTCTGGTCCTGTAATAAAAATGGGAGGGTTTTGGACAAATTTCAACAGTTGGAATTTGTTATTGGTTTGTTTTGCAATTGTGGTTTTGTAACAAACTCAAATATGGTTTTTACAAAACTTAGAGGCCAATGTTAGGTTTTTTTTAGCCTTTTAATCTTGAAAGAAAGGTTTTAAGCACTTGATAAGAACCCTCTGAGAAACTTTGAAATGTGAACATATGAAAAAGGGGTTGTTTTTATATAATGGGTATCACAGTCATAGCTAACTGAGTTGACCAGTTTTGAAGCCTCGTTGAAGCGGCCTTGACGTCATCGTTGTTGACTACCACCTGAAGTTGGTAGAGAAAATACACACTTTTCATTTGGATCCAACCTTGCTTGATTTGAAGGTCTGTAACTTGACATTAATTTGTTTAAAAGCACGAACTTGATTGACCAAAACAATCAAAGAAGAAGGTACACAATGGCAGAACGACGCGTCATTCAATCCTATCATTAAATCTGAGTGACCCGTCATTTAGGTTAAACTATAAAAATTAAGGTTTTTAATTTAGGATTTGACGAACTTCAATTTCATCCTTGTGCTTTCAATTTTTTTTAATTGTAACTGTAATTGTCTCCCAACTTTTAATTTCATGTAATTCAACTCCTGTCAAACTCAATTGTCATCCTCAAAGTTCAACGTCTTTTCCAATTCGATCATTGGTGATGTATGCAAACTGACCATCAAACTTTCATTTGTCTCAATTTGGGCCCTGATTTTTCCGATATAAGCCCCTAAAATCTCACGCCTTTTATGGTTCAGTCCTTGGTTTTAAATTTCTTCAATCAAGTCCATAACTGCCTATCAACCTTTCACATTTATACAATTAAGCCCCTGATTGACTAAATTAGTTTTTCAAAATTGCAATTCAACCCTTAGACTTCAATTCCTTCCAATTTAAGTACAAATTGAGCTCAAACATCAATTTTTCTTGCAATTAAGCCTTCAATAAATTCAATTAAACCCTAAAAAAAATTCCAATTGAGTTCTTAAACATCCAATTTTGAAATTTTCTTCCTAAATTGAATTTTTCTTGTCAATAGGGCTTTTATCAGTCAAAATTTAAATGTTAATTTTTCAACTTTGGATATTTTGATCCTCCATGACTAGTATTTGGTAATTTTTTGGACATTCTTCATGTTCTTCCCACTAATGTATATTTTTTTATTTTCTTGACTTTTTTTATTTTGTTTTATTTTGTATTTTGTATTGTTTTTTTTTTGTATATTTATATGGGGTCCTAAAATGGATAGAAACAATAATATATTGGATCAACTTCATTTTGTGGCTTCACCCACCAAACTCTCAACCTAAATCATGGACTTCATTAGGTTAAACAATTTTTTTTTTAATTTTTCTTAACTAAATATATGAGAAGATAAAAACAAATAGAGATGTTTTAACAAAAAAATAAGTTAAAAAATGAAATGTAAAGAAAAAACTAAAAAAAAGACGACAATATATTGGATCGATCCAAGTTTTGTAGCTTAAATCGACAAACTCGCGACCTAAGTCATAGACTTCATTGAGTTTAATAATTTCATTTTTAAAATTTATTTTTTATCTAAATATATAAAAACAAAAATAGATGAAAAATTATAATATATATATATATATATATATATATATATATATATATATAAGATGTAATTAGAAGGGAAAAAAATTAAAGGACAAAAAAAAGTGGTCAAACGTGTCTGAGCCTTAAAAAAATGGCTCATGCATGTGGGCCTCTAGCCCAGACCCGCATGCCTAGACCCTTTTTTTTCTTTTTGAAAGGGACGGATAACTTATTGTCCATCCTTTTTTTAAACAAAAAAATAAGACAGGTGACGCATCATCTACCCTTACCCAGATTTTAGTCACCAATGGTGGCTGGAAAGTCATGGATTGGTTTATTTAGTTAAAAAACAATTTTTCGATATTGTTTTTTCTAAGAAACCTAAATGACGCCCTTATAACAGCAAAAAAACCTAATTTATCAAGCTATAAAAAAAAAAACAATGATCCAAGAACACGAAATCAAACCGAGTAAAAATTTTATTTTTCAGCTTCATTCTAATTTTTCAGGCAATATTGAGATTCAAAACAACAATCATCAAACTCTGTCTCTCAAACGAAACTTGTTGACACCAAAATAAACCCTTTTTTGTGCCAGGAATCAATGTCAACCAATGACTTTCGATTTTTTCTTTGTGATCCAGTGAATTTTTCTCTTATTTTTTAAATTTAAAGACTGAAAAATAAGAAAAATATACATTTGGATTACAATTCAATTGTGAAAGGTTGATGAGAGAAAGTAGGAGGATAAAAAATTTTGTGAATAAAAAATTTGATTGGTAATGAAATTTTTTTGTGTTTTACTCTTTGGTCCCCTGTGTTCTAATTTGCCCCAGACATAACAGATTTTAACAAATTATATATATCTATTTGAGATCGAAAAACAAATTTGAGGATGAAAGAAAAGGTGCTGCAGTGATTATCCTAGCTTTCCATCCACGCTCAAATCAGCAAAGCTTAAGATATTCTGACTTAGCTGATAGATCTAACCCACGCACATCGGATCTTGCAGTAACCACCTAAATTTTCCACCAACTTCTTTAGCTTGCTTGCTCTGTAATTTTTGAACGAGCTAAGATGTTTTTTTGTACTTTTCTTCAATTTATGTTTGATTAATATAATCTTGTAGCTTATAAAACAACGAGAAACAACGAGCTCGTTTGATGGGTTTTGTTCAATCATTCAATTGGACAATTGAGACATTTGCATGTTGAAGTAATGGATCATTAGCCAACAGCTAAGTTTTCAAGTTAAAATGTAAAAAGGTGTCCGTATTGTGAATATATTTTTTTATATATCAATGAATCCAAAAATATATAAATTGATAAATCATAAAAAAAAAATTGTTAATACTAATTAAAAACTAAAATAAAAGGTTAATTTTCATTATAAAAAAACAAAAAATAGATTCACACATAAATATTTGACCTCTCACATGAGGAAACTTTTCAAGATTGGTTTTTTAATAAAACTCATCATAATCTTAAAAGCAAGTTGCAATAAAAAAAAAATCATACATCAATGATTTCAACGTGAATGTATAAAAATATATAAAAATAATAAATATGAACAAAACCATATAAAATATTTTAATAAAAAAAATTAAAAAATAAATATTTTATTTCCATTGCATTTTCATGAAGAGATTTTTTAAAAATAATTAAGTATATTAAACTCATGTAATTATTATAAAAAAAATGTAATTATTAGCATTATTATGATAAAACAAAAGGCTCTAATATTATTTAAAAACTATGGCATAATCAAGTAATTATTTAAATATTATTCAAATAAACTTATTTAAAGTGAATCTTATTAAAATTAATAAAAAAACAAATAAGGATGATTTTAAAAAAGTTTAGGCACATCTAGGTTAAAAAAATTAAGTCGAAGTGAGAAGATCTAGAAAGATAATATCATGCTTTTTAAAAAGAGAGAATAACATATTTTCATCTTTATATATATATTAAGAAAAATTATGCGAACAACTTGTCATCTGCTTTCAATATTTTTTTCAATTACTAGTGGTGGCTTTAGTGATTGAAAAATTAAGATCTAAGTTTTTGAACCATAAAAACTCAAATTTCAATCTTTCTTCCTTTAAAAACATGAATATAACATTATATGGATCTCTAAAACCTCATTCATAACCACAAAACACATTTTAATTGGACAAAAAACTCACCAAATTAAAAAAAAAAAATTGAGTCCTGATCTACCTTTCATGCATCATTAAAAATAGAAAGTATGTCCATTGAGTTTCTCTCCTGGAAACAAAACCAAATATACTAAAATCACACTTATTGATGATGAAATTTGATCACCTAAAAGCTTCCTTCTCCTCTTCTTTTATGATGAGTTTCTCTTTATTTTCTAGCATCGAGGGACTAATAATAAAAAAAATGAATTTATAGATCAAACTGTAAGAATCTTAAAGAACAAGGATCAAATATGAAAAGAGTGAAACTTGAGGGACCAAATTGAATATTTATGTGCCATTTGAATAATATAAGTAGGAAAAATATTTTTAATGTATTGCTGGAATATTCAAGGATAGTATGAAGTACATGAGAGCATGCAAATCGAAACAAGTAAAAATATATAGAACCACCCCAGCATAATATACAAGGAAGTAATTGAAAAGAAATAAAATTCAAAGGTCAAAATTTCAGGGATCTATAAGGAAAAAAAAAAAAGGGGTTATAAACAATAACATGAATAGTAAAATATAAGAGGGAAAACAATAAATCGACAATAAAAAAAAAACTTATTTGTTTTAGTTTCTTCTGTAATTATAATACAATATCTTTTGATATATAAATTAGGCTAAAAAAAATAAACTTGAAGGGTTCGAAAGCTCGAGGCTCATCGTAGGATGGATTTGAATCAATATTTTGGCTTACTGGCTAGAATTTACTCATAAACAAGCTCGTTTTTTAAAATTTAAACTCAAAAAATAAATAAGCATTAACCCAATCTTTGGATATTCAACTAGTCATGTACCCGTGTACGCTAGGAGTAAGATTTCAAATTAATTTATAATATAAGAAAAGAAGGTAATGCATTCATTAGATATGTGTTTTTCTTATCATGATTTTTTTAATTAAAAAAATATTATTTGTGTTTAATTAAAAAATATATGAACCGGTAAATAAAAAAATATTAATATTAATTAAATACTAATCTTGTTAATAAAAACAAGAGATAGATAAACATGTAAATGTAAATGTGAATATTTAATATTGAATATTTTTTTATTTTATATATTTTTATTTAATGAAAATTACATCATGCAACTTATTATTTGATTTTTTTTACTTTTCCTTCGTAGTTCTGAAAGTCAAATTGTTTTTAGAGTTTTTAAAAATCTTATGAGGAGAGATATGGTTATGACACCACTCTACCAAGTTACAATTTGTTTGTGTGGCCTCACCATGTTTTTTAATTTTGTTTAAATATTTTTCTTTAAATTATTCTATGTATGTATTTACATCATTTGATATAGTAATGTCAAAAATAA
>Ga0325410_1000796_pt1 | contig 33540 bp, 24 predicted proteins | sample PopdelMetagenome_16_FD_206182 | JGI IMG/M metagenome (GOLD analysis project Ga0325410, IMG submission 206182) | Populus deltoides microbial communities from Bellville, Georgia, United States - Xylem-PdIQD-R3 | ecosystem: Host-associated > Plants > Phyllosphere > Stem > Wood/Secondary xylem...
AATATTTTCATGTAAGCAAACTAAACTATGATAGTAATTATGACAAATTGAACAAAATGAGGAAGTCCACACAAGTAAAAACCAGGCCATGCATCAACCTGATATTAAACTTGCAACATTCAGTCTGAAATGACATCGCTCTAGCAAAATCAAAGTTTCTTGTAATTACATGAACCAATACATGAAGAACGACACTGTTTTCTGACGTGAAAATGGGCAGAAATATAAACTGATTTCTGATACATAAGACATTTATGCATATACAACCCAGTTTGGTTTGCAGAAGAAACACCGATTGAACTTAGAAATGCGAACACCTCTATCGAACTGAATTTCATCACTTCCGTGGAAAGAATGCACCAGAATGATAAATTCTCAAAGCAGAAGTTATCGGTGCTTTGACTGACTTGACTGTGTGATATCCACGCCATCACTTAAGTTCTTGATGTTGATTTATCAACTGGCCTGCATAACCATATTCTGAGGGCAAGACATGCAAGGATGCTACACCTTTTACACCATGTGTCTTTAACACCTTTTAACCATTTCACATAGAGCCAGTTTCTCCCAACTGCACAGAATCTTGAGACTCTGTAGTAGAACAAAAGATTATCAACTAAGTGTTCCATCTGATTAAGGAAGAAAGAAATAATACTTGATACACATTCTGAAATAATCAGAAAAACTTTTTATCTTTCAGGAAGGAAAGGAGTTCAGTGGTAGCAATAAAAGACAGGAAACCTGCACAAAAAGTAGGCCACCTATAAGTGACCATTAGCAGTAACAGTAAAACAAAACTTTCCATAGCGTTCTGGTTTTCATCAATTACTTGTATGAATTTATCACAAGCCATGTCCAACAGAAATCAGCTGAAAGGTTGGTAATCAGAAAGAATCTCACGAAATCTATTCAACAAGTGGCAGGCATCGGACACTAACAATTGACATGAATATATGAGCAGAAAGAGTTAGAGCCACTTATACCAAGAAGATGGAAGATTATTTCGGAAGTAGCGATACGTAGACAACAGACATGAATATAATATCTCACCTAGGGTGCCAAAACTTCAGATATATTAAGTAGGATCCATCATCCATGCCAGGCTCTTTCTGACTTAAAAGAGTCTGATGAAGAGATTACTGAAAAGAGAAAACTATATGTACTTTAGTTGTGTGTGCTTCATAGTCCCCTCTGCTTCATCCACAAGGACCATTTAACAGCCTCCAAGTATTTATCATTCTTCTGCAATGTAGTAATCAGATTGGTGTAGGTTATCTTATCAGGTTCTACCCCATTTTGCCTCATTTCCTTGACCAAACCCACAGCATCTTCAACCATTCCAGCAATTCCATATGCCTTTATCAGTGTATTATAGCTACACAAATCAGGTCCCAGCCCACATTCTCTCAGTTCTGTGAGCACACCTGCAACTTCATCAATCCACCCTAGCTCTCCATAGATATTCATCATAATGTTGTATGTATAATGGTCAGCAGTACAGCTTGAATTCTTCATTCTCTGCAAGACACTTCTAAAACTCTCCATCTGACCTTCTTTCCCGTTGGCATCCAACACACAGTTGTAGGCTTCGAGGGAAACTGAAAAGCCATCAAATTGCATAGTGTGTATGGTTGATGCCATATTTTTGAAGTCTCTTTTGCGTCCATAAGCAGCTATAATGGTATTGTAAGAGATTACATCAACCAATCCTCGTTTTCTAGCCATCATGAACAGTTCCCTAGCTTTATTGAAAAGCTTAGCCTTTGCATAAACATCAAGCATGACATTGAAGGTAATGGTATTAGGATCAAAACCACGCTGAAGCATCTCATTGAAAAGTCTGGAAAGTTCACCAACTGGCAGAGCACGAGCACAGCAGTTTATGAGGCAATTATACAACTCCTGATCCCAAACAACTCCACTCTTCAAGATTTTGAAATACAGATCATTTAACTTATCCATCATTCCACACTTTTGGTAAATGCGAAGCATGTCCCGGAACAAATAAATGTCTGGAACGATGTCCTTTTCCTTCTCCATTGTTTCTAGAACAGAACAAGCATCCTTCAAAGATCCAGCTTTGACATACATTCTTACGACAATGCTGAAAGCAATCACATCTAAACCAATTCCAGAAGATTTTAACTTCATATAAAGTTTTTCCCCCTCATTAAACTGACCCATAGTAGTGTAAATGTCAATCATGGTACACGAGATGTGCAAATTTGGTCTATCATCAGATTTGGGCATCAAAGAGTATATCTTAACAGCACTGTCAAGATGGCCCAGCTCCTTGCATGAGCAGATTAACAAATGATACAAGTTATCCTCAAAAACTGGATCATTCCATTTTTTGTCACCCAACAATTTTATAGCCTCATCAACCAACAGGTTTTTTACATAAGCAATGACAAGAATGGAGCATGAATTCTGGTTAACGGTAACATGTTGATAGAAGGAACCTTTCAAAAGAAAAGGAATTTTATCAATCCTTCCGACCTTCTCATATGCTTTCAAAAGAGTTCCAAGGATTGAGGAATACTGGCATCCTATCTTCAGCATATCATCAAGAGTTCTGCAAGCACCTTCTTCATCCCCATGCTCAGCTTGCAAATTTATTAGCGTGTACAAGTTGGGTGAGTTAGGCTTGAATCCCAGCCGCTTGAGCTCCTTATAGTACCATTCTGCCTCCTTATAATTGCCAACACGACCCCAACCTTCAATCATGGAACGGTAGGTTGTATCATCAGGCTCTAATCCAGCATTTTGGATGCCTGAGAACAGCCGTTGAGCGGCAACCATGTTGGATGCCTTTCCGTAACCAGTGATCAATATATTGTATGCAACAATAGTAGGGGAAAACTTGGCTTCTTGCATTGAAACCAACAGCTGCTCGGCCTTCTCTAACTTCCCTTGCTGACTATAAGCATTAAGCAAAACCAACCAATTCTCCAAATTTAACACCACCTTATCGTCTCTCATCAACCCGATAACCTCTTCTGCCTTGTCATACAAACTCAAACGGGTATAAATAGTGATCATTGCCGAGTATGCAGACTGACATATTATCCCAAAACTCCTCATTTGAGAAAAAGAAAACTCTGCCTCCTCAACATTCCAACCCTTTTGGTAAAGCCCCATTACCATACCGAAAGTAGCGACATTTGGCTGAACCCCAAGCTCCAACATCATCCTAAACCATTTCCCACTCAACTCCACACTCCCCCGTTTAGAACACGAGTAAATAAGTGTGTTAAAGACTCTACAATCCAGCTCAGAACCAAAACTCTCCCTCATTTCCCTAATCATCCTCTCAGCAGTATCCCAATCCTCCCTCCTACCCAACACTCGAAAAACAACATTGAAAGCACTAACATTCTTTTCAAGCTTCCCATTACTCCTCATCCACTCAAAAAACCTCAAAGTTTTATCATCACTGGTGCCCTTCTCGAGCCGTTTCAAAACATCATTACATTGCTCTAAGCTCATATTAGACCCAACAACAGAGTAATTAACATCCAACTCACCATCATACACAAAAAAGCCCTCCCTTTCTAGCCTGCTACCTTTCCTTTTACAACTAAACTTAAAACCCACTTCCCTCTTAGTCCCTTTCTTAGCACCCTTGTACTTAATTTTTCTCTCATGTTCAAAATCCAGGTCCTTTTGTTCATTCTCACTAACCAAACCCTCTGAAGTTGATAAAAAAGGGTCGTTTTCAGACAATTCAGTTTCGATTCTAGACACCTTAACAGCACTAAATCTACTCAAAGAAGTGATAAAATGAATACAACTAGAAATGGAAAAAAGTGTAGAATTGCCAGGGAAATGAAGTGGGTTTGTAGAGAAATTTGACTTGTTTGAATAAAATGAGTCTAAAGAAGTTGGTGGTAATCTAAATGATGCCATGGCAATAGTTCAATGAACAGCTAAATCAAGAAAGATAGATTTTTTTTAGAAGAAGAGTTATGAGTGGCATACCTTGGTGGATGTAAAATGGGGCAGGTGAGAGGGATAACGGAAATTGAGGCAGTGGAGGCAAATACCTTCCTTTTCATTATTTGTTTTGGCTTCTTCTATATGGAAGTTAAAGGACTAAATTTTATTCTCATGTAAACATTTGGGACCAAAATGAAAATTTGCCTATTATTGAGTCTTAATCTATTATTTTTGTTTGTTTTTTTTTTTTAAATTACTTGGCCAGGTCTAGAAGGGTTTTTTTGATGAAGTTTATCGGGTGAATCAGATTTAATATATTTTTAGGATTGTGGTATAAAATGTTTTTAAATGATTTTTTTAGTTTTTTATTTATTTTTGACATCAATACATTAAAATCATTAAAAAATATAAAAAAAATCAATTTAATATTTTTTCATGTTATATAGATACAATTTAAAAACACATACAAACACAAATTCAAGCATAAAATTAATTAATTTAATATTAAAACCAATTCAATTTAAAACTTATCATCAAAGTTTTTCAAGGCATGTGGAGTTATGTTGGGTTTGACAATTATATTCTTCGTAAAACCATAAAAACAAATCTGCAGAATATTAATTAATCTGCATGATGTTGTAAGATAAGAACAAAATCTAGTCAATATTCATAATGTATTTATAACAAGAACAGTATCCTTAAATGTTATTAATGTTTCTATTTGTGGATATACCTTTTCCTTAATTATGTTAGAAATATAAATTTTATCTTTATAAGTACATATTGATTGAAAGATATCATTTAACAATAAAATAATAACTAAAGTAAAATTGTAAAAAATAGACAGAAATTTCTTATTTAAAAAAAATCATTAAAGGAAAAAAAAGAAACAATAAATTAATAAAATTGGAAACTTGTCCTAACTAGCCACTCGTTGCATCCTTTCACCAATTGCCACCATGCAACTCTCTCTCTCTCTCTCTCTCTCTCTCTCTCTCTCTCTCTCTCTCTCTCTCTCTCTATATATATATATATATATATATATATATATATATATATGTTGCCCTTTTGATAATTACACCGTCAAAAATCCCTCCTCCTCCTCCTCCTAGTTTCAACAAGACATCCACTTTATACACTCTTGGTTAATTTTTATTAATACAATTAAATTTGGTACAAATATTATTAATTTAATTAATTAATTGCATGATGGATGGAGATTACGGGTGGGGGGGCTGTTCAACAGTGCTACTTTTGGTTGTTGCAGCTATTCTCTTGATTGCTCCATTAGGGATGGGCCCTTTGGGACCCTCTTTTGGTTTGATCATTCTTCTTCTTCCTGTGATTTTGGTGTTTATTCTTTACTTCCTCCATCAAGCCTCTAAGTAAGTGAAGATCAAGCTGTCAAATTTTTTTTTCTGGGGAGTTTAATTTCTATTCAACTGGATCACAATATTAAACTCAACTGTGTTAGGGTTGAGGTCCAAGCAAGAGAACCCACTTTGCAATACCATTGAATCGCCCAATGGCTGAAATGCAAGCGTTGAGGGAGTGTAAACTGAAAACAACATTGATATCCAAGCAAGAAAGGCAAGCTAGCATGCCTGTTTTTCTTGTCTGTTCTTGTGGAATACCAATGTACTTCTGCCATTGACAGCCTAAAATCTTGTTCCTTTCTCTCCGATCCAAGTAAATTTTATTTAAAAACTAGCTATATATAGCTAGTTATATATAAAGGATTCATGCTTCGTGCACATCGCCCCTTTGCCAAGTGGTCCACTTTTCAGCTCTATAAATATTGACACTTGCCCTTGTCTTTCTTTCAATTTCACTTCCAAGAAGGAAAAAAAAAGTTGTTCTACTAGTAGAGAAAAAAAGAGTGTTAATTTCCACAAAGAAATTAATGGACCGTAGAGGAGGCTTTCATGGGTACCGCAAGCTCCTCAACACAAGCTCAGGTAAGCTCAATCTTATCATACAAGAAGAGAAGTTGTAGTGCTATAAGAAATCAAGTTTAAACCTACTTTAAAATTAAGGCAATGAAGATAGATTATTATTATAAAGATTAATGCTTTTAATTTCCATGTTTTTTTAATTAATTTCATGTTCATATATAGGCATCATCTTCTCTTGCATGCAAAGAAATGCTCTAAATTTTCTTTTTCTTCCCCTCTAAACAAGAAGACATTTTGCATTGATTCTATGCATGGTTATGTGTTTTATTTCTTTTTTTTTTAAATGAACTATTGATTTATCGTGATGACATGCAAACCCTATCTCTCAACGGCTTTGATGTCCATTTATGTATACATAGATTATCATATTTTTCTCAATCTTCTGCGTGTGTTGATCTTTAACAATATCTGTTTAAGTAAGCTAGATGGTAATGCCCCCCATGGTCGACAAGGTATCTTAGGCTCGAGATGATGATGAAAATAGTTAGCAAACAATGGTTAACGCATAGCTTATGTACAAGTGGCCTGCATTGTTCATGCAACATATGAAACAAGTGGCATCCATGCATTCTTTCTCAGGATTCAAAACGCTTCCTGCCTTTGTCTCTGTCCACTTTATGATCTCGACAATAAACTCTCTTGTCTTTTGATAGGGTTGGTTTGGAAAGTCCACAAATTAGATGAAAATATGGAAAAAGATTTTTTTTAGAAAAAATAATAATAATTGCCTTTCCTGTCATCAGAGATCAACATGAGGCTAACTGCTGAGATCAACCACAGCAGCAGCAGCAACAGCAACGTTCATGTAACCACAGATGACATTAATGAATGTACTGTAAGAGAGCAAGACAGGTTCATGCCAATAGCCAATGTTATCAGGATCATGCGCAAGATTCTCCCTTCACATGCAAAAATATCTGATGATGCCAAGGAAACAATCCAAGAATGCGTATCTGAGTACATTAGCTTCATCACTAGTGAAGCCAATGAACGTTGCCAACGCGAGCAACGCAAGACTATAACAGCTGAGGATGTGCTTTATGCAATGAGCAAGCTAGGGTTTGATGACTACATTGAACCCTTGACCATCTATCTTCACCGATACCGTGAACTCGAGGGCGAGCGCGGCTCGATGAGATGTGAGCCATTGGTGAAGAGTACTAGGAATAACAATAACAATGTTGATCAGTTTGGAGCAGTGGCTGGGGTTGGTACTGCTTATGCACCAGCATTTCATGTGAGCCATCATCACCATGGGTTCTTTGGTGGGTCTCCTACAGGAGCTGGATATATGAATACGAGGGATGCTACCCCCAATGCCAGTTCCTCCCATGCTGCTGCTTTGGCTAATGTTGAAGCATTTGCTCAGCATAAATGAGAGATTGAGATTAGTGCTACACTAACCACAATTGTACGTAAGGCTAATAACTAGTTGTTTAGTGGGTGAAGAAATGGAGCTAGCTAGAAAGGGAAGATAGCTAGAGAGGTTAGTGTTTGGCACTGTGTTATTGTAGATTTCCTAGTTTAATTCTGTTCAGGAGGTTAGTGCTTAAGTGGGAGTTAATTACCATATTTCATTTCTTAATTAGGTTCTTACTTTCTGTTTTTATATAAGATATTGATGTGATGTCTTGTACTGTTCAGTTTTTTCTCCCTTTTGGCAGACCATTTTTCACCCCAATATCTTACATGCTCTTTCAAATGGTATTATCAAACTCAATGTCCTGTGGCTAATTAATTCAATGATTTGTTGTCGAATTTTAAATTAAATTACATAGAAATTAACTTGATATATTAGATAATTTGAAAAGATTTGATGCATTTATCAAAACATATTTTAGATTAATTTAGATTAACAAATAAAACCTGTGACTCAAGCTCTAAATTAAGTCACGAATCAAGTAAAATTTAATAAATTTGCTTTCAAAAAGAACAATAACAAAACTTAATGGTCTGTTTGGTAGTACAATGAGGAGGTTTGACGAGCTGTAACTAAAATTATATTTTATCTTGAAAATATTTGATTATATAGTTTTCTGAATTTTGTTTTTAAATTTAATTACAAAAAATTACAATCTATAACTTTTTTTTTAACCACTGTAACTGCAAAAATTTATGACATTGTGAAGAAATTTTAATTACTAGAACCTAGGTTAAAATTGAAGTAAAATTCATTGAATTCAAAAGAACTTGCATATACAAATCGTGTGAAGAGCAATCTCACGATATTTTAAATGATATTATTACTATGATTAAGTAATTCCACGAACGAAGATGATATATGAGAAGAAGATGCAGGGGCCACCAATAAACACTATTTTCAATGATATTTATGATTCAGCAATTCCAAAAAAATGAAGCATATACCTCCAAGTCAAAATTTGATTAATATACACCATTTTCAATGATATTTATGATTTAGCAATTCCAAGAAAAATAACGTACCCTGAATTTTTAAATTAAATTTTTCACCAATAAAAACCATTAAATGAAAAAAAAATAAAATACAATGGAGAGTAGGTTCCTGTGGGCATAAATTATCAACGGAGGCAAGCATTTGAGAAGGAAAGCCCCCAACAAGGATCGAATCCGCGACCTTTCGTTTACGGAACGAACACGCTGCCACCATGCTATGGAAACTAGATGCCACTAGATGCCGAAAACATGGCTTGTGATCAAAATTCAAGTAGCCTGTCAATAACCTCTTTCACGTGTACAAGGAAACAGGGGGCGAGTGGCAAAATAAGGGTTGGCAAAGTTTGATCACCGCCATATAGGAGCATAGTGAATGGAAAAGTGAGTCTCTCTCATTGAAGAGATAAATTGACATTTTCAGTCCGAAAAACAAGATCACTCTCCTGACATTTCTTTTGGGGGGGGAGTCTTTTGACAAAGTTAAATGCCTGCAAAGATTCAAATGCCAATCATTCAAGTTAGTTCTACCGCGTGGAACGAACTTCAATGCATCGCTTTTTCTTATCAGACGGGTCATCTTCGTTCTCCAACTCTTCTCCATCAACTCCCTGGAGTTCTTCTGAATCAGTTTCACCTCTTTTCCTTTGAGGAATTACTTGAAAGAAGGAAGCTTTCCAATCTTTTATTTCCACAAACTTGAGTAGGATCTCTACCACTTGGTTTACAGTAAGTACCTGCACTCGAATGAACAAAAAAGAGCAAAGAGTTAGCAGATAAAGACCACGAATTTCGAGGGCTTGAGGTTCAGTGTTTCAGAGGAAATCAATGGGCCACAAGATGGGGAAAACCCCCTTTATCGCATTGATACAGGATAATGATAAATGAGCTGTCTTGGTTACTTCAGTCACAACAGCATCAATTTTTGAGTCACAACAGATAAATTTGTATGTTTGTGAATGAACTTTCCTTCTTTTTTTTTTAATTGCAAAATGCCCTCTGTAATGAAAGTTCTCATAGTAAATCATCTTAATTCCATCCATGGGGGCGATGGCTGGAAAGAGTAGTGACTGCTTCTTGCAGAACTTCACAGATTGAGACCCTGTCAACACTCTCGGGCACCTTTGCCAGATATTGGGCAATGAAGAGTAAAACTCCCCCCTAATCGCTTAACTCAGCCCTCTTTGTGTGCAACGATGCATAACAGCAGTACCACATTCCTTGTACCAATTTGCATCTATTACATGTTCTACAATCAATGTGATTTCAGTGCACAAGAGACATGAAAAAGAAGAAGCACAAAAGCAATAAAATCCACATTAAAGTAACACTTCAAGTATTGAAAGAACAAAACACAAATGTTGAGACCAAGACCAATCATACCTGAGAACTTGACATCTTCAAGTAACTGCCTATAGGAAGTTTTGCTGTTTGGATTCCTTGCTCACTTGCTTTCTTCATGGTTATGCCTTTCCACCGATTCCGATCTACTAACCCACCAATGATATATATTTTCTTAAGATCGAGTTCATCTAGCACTGTTTCAGAATCTGCTGTAAGATACACCAAATTCTCCTTTTGATCTTGCAATGCATCAATATATGACTGACTTTCCTTCTCAATAATCCATTTATCAAATCCTGGGAGCCTTTGCAATTGGTTCTCCATTTCCCCCCTGCACCCAGTCAACCAGAGGTGACCGGGGGATGTACATCTTCTGTTCACAGCATAACAATACATAATCTGCCATTATAAATAGTGAGGATATAATCAGTCATTGAAAGAGCATTGGCTCGGATTTGTTAAAAAAAATAAATTCCTATGCTTCCCACCAACTATACAATCATGCAACCTCTGCAGCATAATTTTTTAGCACTCAAGTCTCGTAAATGGCACAAACAAATTGTAGCTAAGATTCTAGTATAATATCCACATCATAACTTTATTAAAATGCCATAATTTTACTTGTCTGTTGTCTACAATACTCAGACCGGATACGAGGCTGATGCAATCATCTGAAGTCTTAGCAATGTAACCACCAACTTCTTTCAAGTGAAGCTGTGTTGAAACTCGAAACTACAGAAACTCACTCATTTCTCTAAATCCACCATCATAATTCAACCAACTAAATTCAACTTAACTGTGAGCACCAATTCTTACTTAAAATGAATCTAACATATCCTTAAAACAAATTCACCAATGCCATTTCACACATTACAGCAAAGTTCTTAGCAATGGAAGCACAACTCTATTTCCATAAAAAACAGCATTGAACCCACATCAGAATTCAATCATTTCTCCAAACGGGCCATCATAATTTGACCCAAAAACTCAATCCAACAACTATTACCACCAATCCCTACTAAAAACACCCAACACAAACACTATACAGCATGAACCCATTGTTAAAAACAAAAAAGTCCCAAACTTTAACACAAAAAAGCCAAAAACTCACCTGTTGAACAAGACTCTGAATCTCACTGTTAGTCATAAGATCAGCAAACTCAAGATCAATCACTATATTCTGACCAAATTCTTTAGCCTTACTAAGCCTCTGCACTTTGTCTTCTTTCTCTTCTGCCCTCTTCTCCATTCTCTCTTTCCTTAACTCTCTCCTTGACTCTATAAGCTTCAACCTTTCTTCTTCACTTGCACAGCTTGATAGTCTCTCCTCCCATTCTTTTCTCTTTCTCTCTGCTTCTTTCATTTTTTGCTCCTTCACTTGTGCTTTCTTCTCTGCTTTCTTTGCTTCCCATTTTTGCTGCCTCAGCAGTTTCTTTTGTGCGTTTTTGGAGAGTGGAGTGGGCTGTGAATTGCGTTGGCTCTCGAGGGTGTTTTGGTCATTCTGTTCGGTCTCTTTCTCTTCCTCCATTGAAGCACTGAAGAAAGGGAAGCAAAGGGTTTAGGGTTTGGTTCAGTTTTCGATTAGGCTGCTTTGTTGGGAGACCAGGAAAAACGATGTCGTACTTGGTGGGGATAAATTGATGATTGATGGGCTTGGTGGTTGCGAAGGTCAATCTGCCAATTCGGATCTACATTTTATATTTAATTAAATATAAATTTGACGTGGATTAATTTAACAAATTAATTTATAAATAAGATTTGATTTAATTTTTTAAAATATTTAAAACTTCATTATTTTAACTCTTTTTTAAAAATAACAGAATAATTCGTCAACCATTCCATATAACCATATTTATTGTCATGGTTAATCATAATTACGAAATAATCAATGATTAATCAATTGTTAATTGAAAAAAAAAAAAGCTGTATGATATATGTAATACACCACCAAAAGCTAGAAGGGCACTCATGTTATTTTTATGAAAATCCAAGGGTGACTTGGTAGTTTGAGTGCGTCATCAACTAATCGCTCCGGTCCATGGGCACAGCCTGAATTGTTCCTTGTATGTTATGACTTTTGCAACAATACCCTCATGAGACCTTCTTGATTTTCTTACTTTGATGATTTTACCCCTGTACTTTAAATTTATTTTCAATTATACCCTCCATCTTGAATCACACCATTGATTGAACGAATGAAGTAGGGTTTCTTCCAACGAACCAATCTTCCTCTGTATAGAATTTGATGGATGGATTTGAGCTTCAAGGCTATGAATAAGGGTAGGGAGAGAGATTAGAAATATATAATTATCTGTATTTATTGCAATAAAAGTTGAATACAAAATTATATTCAAAATATAATTTTTCAAAATTATAAAAGTTGACATATAAATACTTTAAGCAATAAAATCAAAATCTTTGCTCGTTCTCAAAATATTTTATACCTTTCATTTAATTTTTCATTTATAGATAATAACAAATACAATATAATTTTCATTTCATGTAAAAACTGTATGCATGAACCAAGTAATTAAAATTTATAATCACAACATGCGACAATTTTTAAAACATATATTTGTTTGTTTATTATTTAAAAAATAACCACGTTATTGGTATTATTATGCTTGTATAGAAATTAAAAATTAAATGTTATCTTTTGGCTTCCAGCATTTGATTTAATGATCATATACTTTCATTTTTTTTTTATAGTGATCCAAGAATTAATTTGGATTTCAACCATTTTTAATGGACACAATCTAAACCCTAAATCTTAGAATGCACTAGAAAAGTGAGCCTTCATGTGAATGGGATCTTAGGTCTTGCTATCAAGGTATTGATTCATATAGCAGGGTTTCATTTGACCGGATATGAGAAGCAGAAGGACTACACATGATTTTCAGTCCATACACAAATGTAAACGATAGAATTACCTAAAGGAAAGAAATAGTTAAATAAGATAAACCAAAGGGGCATCGCAGCAAAAGAAGAAAAGGAAGAATCCGCACGTACGCGACTGCGAAGGACTTAGATATGTTGATGGATATATACTAGGCAGAAGAAATTTATGTGATTTCACTTACATTTTGAGTTCATTTCGCCTTCTTGTTCGAAAAACGAACGCAAAATCAAGACCCCCCCCCAAAAATAGAAGAAAGCTTTAAACACACAAAACAGAACCACGAATCCTTTAACCCTTTCGACATGCGTGTGATAGAGGGAGCGGGGGACCAGTAATTTAGTTTTGTCTGAAAAACTGAATCTTGGAAATTAGAAAACGACCAGGTGTTTCTTTTCAAGAGTGAAAAAGAATGGAAGAGGAAAAGAAGCTTGAAGAGAAGTTAAAGGAGGTGGGATCCAAGCTGGAAACACTTCCTTGTACTAAAGATGGTGTTATTAAGCTTTTAAAGGTAACCCCATTTTTTGAATTTGAGCAAAAATCTACTCTTTGTTTGGTTGCTGAGAAAAACCTAGAAAGGGAATGAAAAGAAGTGAAATTTGGTTGGTTTAAGCTGAATTTCTTGCATTAGGGGTTTGTTGCATGGGAAAAATTGTTTGTAAGAAGGGCTTAAAGGTTGGAACTTTTTTAGGTTAAGCTAGTCAAGTTGTAGAATAACGTAGATTGTTTTAGTGAACCTTTTTGTTTGTTTCGTGTTATAGTTGAGGGAGTTTGTTTGAATTAGGGTTAGCAGTGCCACCCTTTCAAAAGGGCTGGCAGCTCGTGAAAAACTTCGTCTGGTCACTTGTTAAATCTGCCTTTTTTGGTTCTAAAGTGTATTCTGTTGAGCTCTTGAGGATTTGGTTTTGATTCTAGGGCTGAATTTCTGACCTAAGCCGAGGAAAGTGGATGCTTAGTGAAACATAAAAGGATGGCAAAGAAAAATTGGAAGCCAAGTAGATTGTGAAGTTTAGATGGGTGAAAGTTTTAGGGGCTACTCAAATTAACGTGTCAAATATGAAAGAATTGCCATTCTAACTTTCACATTGTTTGCAAGAGCTGTCATTCTAACTTTCACTTTGTTTGTGTGTTAAATCTTTCGAGATTAAAACGTGTGGCTTTGATCCAAGCTTTTGATTATACTGGTTGAATTAGGGTGCCCTGATATTGTTTTTCTTTTGCCTATCAAAAAAGAGAGGAAAAAGAAACTGAATTAGGTATTGAATTTGTGCTGGTGCATGTTGCTCTTGACCTCTAAGCTAATGTATATTAGGAATTTTCAAATGTATTCGACCTTGGTTTGTGTTTGAAATCTATTAATGATTTTGAGTTTTAGGCGATTTTGAGTTTTAGGCAACAGTGTTGAGTTTTTTTCTATTCATAAATGCAACAGTGTACAATCTTAGAGTTCTTGTTTTTATAGTAATGTTGCTGAAAATATTTACTTTATGGATTTACCTGCAGCAAGCTGCTGCTTGTCTTTCTGAGATGGACCAATCACCGCTGGTTTCAGTGTCAGAGTCAACGCAACCGTTTCTTGATGCAATTGTAAAGCCAGATTTGTTGAAGCATCAAGATAGGGATGTTAAGCTTCTAGTTGCAACCTGTATTTGCGAGATAACCCGGATTACTGCACCTGAAGCTCCTTACAGTGATGAAGTTTTAAAGGTTTGTATGCTTTACCGGCTCAATTAATTAATGGAATTGGTTGATTCACTTTATTACTAATCATAAAAGTTTGAAATTTTAATCCAATCTTGATGGTGTGTATCTATGTGCAGGATATTTTTCACTTGATCGTAGGCACTTTCAGTGGGTTAAGTGATACTGGCAGTCCATCATTTGGAAGGAGAGTTGTTATTTTGGAGACTCTTGCCAAATATAGGTCCTGTGTTGTGATGCTGGATCTCGAATGTAATGATCTGGTGAATAAGATGTGCAGTACATTTTTTACTGTCGCCAGGTGTGTTTTTTTTTCTTCCATTTTTTTTTATGTTTTTTGAGACAGAATAAAGGGTTTACATTTATAAGTGCTTCTATCCGACTCTTCTTAATCTTCAGATTCTCTTCTAATTGACACACAAAGATAGTTCATATTTGCTGCTGAAGTTTTGAAGCCATATTCTTTTGTTTCACACTTCACCTTTCTCATGTACATGTAACAACTTTAGATCACTGTTCATGCAACTAAATTTCAGACAAGCAGTTTATAATTCCTTTTCATTATTCTTATTTGTAATTTTTTGGGAGGGGGAGGGATGTTTCATCAGTCACTGGAGTGTACATTGAGATGATCAATGAACTGTAAATGATAACTAGATTCTTTTATTAATTTGTATTACAAGGTTCTAGTAGAAAGTTCATATACCTGTCTCTCTGTGTTGCTTGTTAAGCAAGCGACACGTTGTATCTGCTTATATTAGTTATTCTAAAAATTGTTGTCTTTTTTATTAAATCCATAAAATGAATTCTCCTTGGATTATTGTATTGCAAGTGTTATGGTTGACTTTTGTGTCTTAACAACATATGGAGGGGCAGATGTTGCCCCCCCCCCCCCACCCAGCCTTGCCCAAACCTTTTTATTCACGATTGTTTTCCCAAATTGAAGGGTTTTGTTAACTGGGTTTAATAGATATTGATCTGAAAATTTTCACACGTGCAGTGATGATCATCAAGAAAGTGTATTATCTTCAATGCAAACAATAGTGGTTGTTCTCATAGAAGAAAGTGAGGATGTCCGAGAGGATCTTCTACTTATTATCTTATCTGTATTAGGTCGAAACAGAAATGTAAGCATCCCTACTCTTTGTTGGTGTATGTGTTCTCTGTGGTTACCATGGACATTTTACTCTACTACTTGAATGCTTAGTATTTCTTATCATATTGCCTTAAAGAGAACTCAGTCTGGAGAACTTGTGATTCCAGGATATCTCGATGGCAGGGAGGAAACTTGCCTTGAATGTTATAGAGCATTGTGCTGGAAAACTTGAAGCTGGGATAAAGCAGTTCCTCATATCATCAATGTCAGAAGATAGCAGGTTGGAAAATTGTAAAATCGACTACCATGAAGTTATATATGATATTTACCGTTGCGCTCCTCAGATCCTATCAGGAGCCATTCCATACCTCACAGGAGAGCTGCTGGTAAATACTACTATAGTATAAGCTTACTATTGTTTGAAATTTGGCGAGTAGTTTCTTAATACATGAGGTTCAACATCTGCAGACTGACCAGCTAGACACTCGTTTAAAAGCAGTGGGGTTGGTTGGGGATCTATTTGCTTTGCCTGGCTCTGCCATCACAGAAACATTTCAGTCTATCTTTTCTGAGTTTTTGAAAAGATTGACTGATAGAGTAGTTGCTGTTCGGATGTGTGTCCTTGAACGTGTCAAAAGCTGTCTTTTGTCAAATCCTTTTCGAGCTGAGGCAGCTCAAATCATCTGTAAGTCTGTTGAGTGGCTTTACTAGTTTATATATATGATGCCTAGTTGATTTTGACTTGGTTCAATGTTTTCAGCTGCCCTTTGTGACCGACTGTTGGACTATGATGAAAATGTTCGAAAGCAAGTCGTTGATGTACTCTGTGATGTAGCATGTCATACCTTGAATTCTGTCCCTGTTGAAACTATAAAACTAGTGGCAGAGCGTCTTCGAGATAAATCTGTGTGTCATGACTTCTATATTTCTCTGTTTCCAAATTATTTCTTAACTGTATACTAGTCATTATGTATAGTGTTCTGATATGTGGATTTCTTTTCATTTGGAATTTCCAGCAACTTGTTAAAAGATATACTATGGAGAGACTGGCTGAGATATTCAGGGTTTATTGTGTAAAGTCCTCTGATGGATCAGTCAATCCTGGTGAATTTGATTGGATTCCTGGAAGGATTTTGAGATGTTTGTATGACAAGGATTTCAGGCAAGACTTCTTGGCTTTTGTAGTAAGCTGGATATATGTACCTATATAATATATATGTCCCCACACACACACACACAAACACACACAATCATCCATTTCCCCTTTCATCTGCACTATTGAAGGTCAGGTCCCTCCTTTGGTGTCTTCATGAGCTGTGCTTATCTTGGACTGCTTGTCTACACTAATATAAATAACTAGTTGTTTTTTCAGCAAAATTGCAACTTTATCTGATGCTACGAAGCTTTCTTGGTATCTCCTTCACAACCAAGTATCTGTTTAAACATGTTTCTAACACAGTAATCTGCTCTGCAGATCAGATGCAATCGAATTTGTTCTTTGTGGGTCTCTGTTTCCAACTGAATGTGCAGCAGAAGATAGAAGTAAACATTGGGTAAGTGTCTTCTCTGTATTAGACAAAGTTGAGGTGAAAGCTCTTGAGAAGATCCTGGAGCAGAAGCAAAGGTATGTTGAAATTCCTAGATTTTGACAGCAGGCAACTCAAGCTGAAATTTTGTAAATCTGTGTTTATTTGATGGATTGTGCACTGATTTTCAGGGGATTTCCTCTTGGATTGCAGGTTACAGCAAGAGATTCTGAGGTATCTATCACTTAGGCAGATGCGTCAGGTTTGTAAATCTTGGATGTTACATTATTCATATTCAGGAAAGAGATTGAATTAAGAAAATGAAAATCACAACAATTGGTTCTCATTCAAATACAGGATGGAGATACTCCTGAGATCCAAAAAAAGATTCTGTTCTGCTTTCGGATTATGTCTCGCTCCTTTGCAGAGCCTGCCAAGACTGAGGAGAATTTTCAGATACTTGATCAATTGAAAGATGTCAATATCTGGAAGATTTTAACAAATTTACTGGATCCAAATACCAGCTTCCATCAAGCTTGCACTGGTCGGGTAAGTGATATGATAATAAATCGCTGCAAAAACTTTCTCAATATGTTTTGATTCGTATCTGATTTGTAATCTGACAATTCACTGTTAGTTGCAAATGTTATGGACTGTAGTCCAATCCATGGAGGACCTATCGAGTTGACTAAATTAAGAATGGCCTTGCTTTTCTTAATTATCATTATCATTATTATTTATGTATTTTTTAATCGATTCTTAGTTGATAGTTGATGAAGCTGTATTTGCATTTTTCTTTGCCTTTTTTCCTTGGAAAATTTCCTCAATAAAGAAATTCCCTTATCTTGCAGGATGATTTACTTAAAATACTTGGCGAGAAACACCGACTCCATGATTTTTTGAGCAGTCTTTCCATGAAGTGTTCTTATTTACTTTTCAACAAGGAGCATGTGAAAGAAATCATTTTGGATGTCAACAAACATAATTCAGCTGGAAATATGAATTTTACAAAATCTTGTTTGGATTTACTGGTGGTAAGAACATGTCAATGATACATCTTTTTGATCTGGTGATGAGCTTTTCTATCAACCATGTCGTTATGCTTGCGCACTTGTACTTGTCAGGCATTTTTATGATCTCTATTGCTTTGTTGTAATTGCATCCCCTCATTCACATACTTTTGTGTGGTCATAATTACACCATACAATGATCTTTTTCTTTAGTATGGTTGCTTGTACTATTGCAGCTCTGAAGCCTTCTATTTGTTTAGCAATCTCATCTGAATTTTCTTTATTCTTTTTTTTTTGTTAATATTTTGACTATTTTGCTTTGAACAGATCAATGCCATTCATATATTTATTTTTATATGAATTTTCAGATTCTTGCACGCTTCAGTCCATTGCTGCTTGGTGGGACCGGGGAAGAGCTTATAAATTTTTTGAAAGATGACAATGAAATAATAAAAGAAGGTGCTTTGCATGTTTTGGCAAAGGCTGGTGGTACGATCCGAGAACAACTAGCGGAGTCATCAAGGTGCGGTGCATGAAATTATTGACATTTAGAGCCATCCTTCTATGTTCATGGTTATACCCTTCATATTATTTCCCTGCAGTTCAATTGACCTTATGTTGGAGAGGCTTTGCTTAGAGGGTAGCCGAAGGCAGGCCAAGTATGCTGTGCATGCCCTAGCAGCAATAACAAAGGATGATGGGCTCAAGTCCCTCTCTGTTTTGTACAAGGTTCCATTTTTATCTTTGTGTTGTGTTTGTTTGCATTATCATTAGAGCTTGGGAATGCTCCGTATTTATGTTAATATCAGCATGATATTTCTTTTTCAATTTGCAGAGACTCGTGGACATGCTGGAGGAGAAGACACATTTGCCTGCTGTACTACAATCTCTGGGATGCATTGCACAGACTGCAATGCCAGTTTTTGAAACTAGAGAAAATGAAATTGAAGAATTCATTAAGAGCAAAATTCTAGAACGCAGTAGTGTATGCTTTCGCAAATCCCTAACTTGTGCCATGATTTGACATGACTTCATAATAATCAGTCTCATCAGAGTGCTTTAATGTTGCAGAAACCAGAAGATAATACAAAAGCATGCTGGGACGACAGAAGTGAACTATGTTTGTTGAAGGTAATTGGATTTCTCCTGTCAACTTTTGAAGGTTAAATTAATGGCCTGCATATCATTATTTTACTTGATAATATGGTCTGTATACAGATTACACTGTCTTTTCATGAATTTTTTTAGAATATATATTATTACCTTGACAACTTTACAATTGGATTGTACTAAAAAATTGCCTGCAGGTTTATGGACTCAAGACATTGGTCAAGAGCTACTTGCCAGTTAAAGATGTACAACTCCGTCGTGGTATTGACGGCCTTCTGGAAATCCTTAGAAACATACTTGTGTTTGGAGAGATATCAAAAGATATTGAATCAAGGTATTATTTTTATTAGTTTATATATGAACTGTTGTTTCCCCCCCTTAAGTTTATTATGTTTGCAATTCCTTATGCATTTTTTTCTTCTTATCATACAGTTCAGTTGATAAGGCCCACTTGAGGTTTGCTTCTGCTAAGGCAGTTCTTCGTTTGTCAAAGCATTGGGATCAAAAGATACCTGTTGATCTCTTCCACTTAACTTTGAGGACACCAGAGGTGGAGTCTTTTGAAATTTCCAGGATAGTTGTAATTAAATGATTTTTGCTGTTAGTAATGCCCTCCTTGCCCGCTTCTTTCTTTTTGGTCTAGTAGATTGCTTTCCCCCAAGCTAGGAAGCTGTTTCTGAGTAAAGTTCATCAATACATCAAGGACCGAGTTCTGGATGCAAAGTATGCTTGTGCCTTCTTATTTAATACTACAGGATCCAAGTCCCTTGATTTTGAAGAGGTATTTCTACTGTACTTGATTTCTTAAAGCAATTATTATCCATGGTCAAATTAACTGGTACCATACCTGCTGGCTTGATAAAATTCTGAAGTTTTGTTGTCTGTTTTTGTATTTCACTTGGAATGGTAGGAGAAGCAGAATCTTGCTGATATTATTCAGATGCACCAGCAAACTAGGACACGACAAGTCTCTGTGCAAAGTGATGCAAATCCCTCGGCAGTTTATCCTGAATACATTATCCCCTATTTGGTCCATGCTCTTGCTCATCAATCATGTCCGAATGTAAATGAGTGCAAGGATGTTAAAGCATTTGAACCAATATACCGGTACATATAATTGTACATGTTGTTGTCTTATATGTGCTTTCTTAGGGTATCTGATATGATGTTTCATTAATAAAGGCTACCAAGATTTTATTGAGAAAGCCAGAAAACAGAGAGGGAATAACATTTGTTTCACCCTATTTTTCAGGCAATTATACTTGATCGTTTCTATGCTCGTTCATAAAGATGAAGGTGTCAAGTTAGAAGCTGGTACCGACAAGGAGAAGGAAAAGGAGAAGGAGAAGGAGAAGGAGAAGGACAAAGAGGAGAAGGAGAAAGACAATGACAAAGACAAAGAGACTAACTCTCTAATAGTTTCCATCTTTCAGAATATTAAGTGCTCGGAAGATGTAGTTGATCGAGAGAAGTCAAAGGTTGGGGAAAAATGCTTGAGCTTGTATTTAGTGTTTACTTTATGCATAAAATCATGTGGCTTAAACAAAAAACACTATCCACGAGAAAATATAAAAATCAACTTGAAGTTCAACAAAAGCAAAATGCTGATCTTATACTGGTTAATTTTAATATTTACAGAATTCACATGCTATCTCTGAACTTGGGCTGTCAATCATCAAGCGCTTGGTTCAAAAGGAGGATGAAAGCTTGCTTCCATCAGTTTCTTTGCCTCCAATGCTTTACAAAACATATGAATATAAAGAAGGCGAAGAAGCTCTGGTATGCTTTACAAAACTTTGTTGGCGCCATCTTAGTGTGACCTTATCCCCTTCACTTGGATATTATTTAGTTTAGTATCATCCCTACCAATACTCAATTATCTGCTCTATCAACGCTGCTGTGTGCTTTTTCATAGGCAAATGAAGGGAAAGTGTGGTTGGCTGATGAAAGTGTCTTGACTCACTTTGAATCACTCAAGTTTGAAACTGATGGAAATGTAAGTTCTACTGCTTATAAGTATCTTCAGCTATGCAGTAAATATTTAGCGAGTCTTTGGTGGCATTTGCATCTTTCAGCAACTTATAGCAGTCCTTTTTTATAATATCAGGCTAGTTCACATGCTGCCAGGGATGAGGATGTAAATGACAGTGAAAGAGAAGCTAATGAAGTGCCTCTTGGGAAAATGATCAAGCAATTAAAATCCCAGGGAAATAAAGGTGGAAAAACTAAAAAGAACAGCTCTTCATTGGCTAAAGCAAAAGATGCTGAAAATGATGTTGATATCTTGAAGATGGTCAGGGAGATAAATTTGGATAATCTGGGGCTATCTAATAAATTTGAGTCAAGCAATGGACATAAAGATCCAAGTGAGAAGACAAAGTCAGAATCAGAGCATCAAAAAGTGAAAAAAGGAAACATTACTGTGACACCTGTGCCTGTACCCAAACGCCGAAGATCATTATCTGCTCATAGTGCTTCTAGATTGCCCCGAAGTTCTTTAATGGCTCCTTCAAGAGCTTCAGAGGATGATTCAAGCCCTGATTTGAAGGGAAAAAAACTCAAAGCTGAGCGCACTGGATCTGAATTGTTGGTATATAGCATTCAAAAGAAGAAAAATGTCACATCCAAACTCAAAGGAAAAAACTCCGAGTTGGGAGACAATGGCAGGGAAAATGAAGTTGGAGAATCTGATGACGATATTCCGGTGGTAAGCTTTTCTCCTCGTTAGTAAACTTTCAAAGGTAAATGATAATTACTTCTTAGTGGTCATTAATTCTCTGGATATGTTCTTCCTTGTTACTTCTGCTACAGAAGCCTGGTATGCTAATGGAGACTGATAAGATCAATACAACAAATAGTCCTCAGTCTTTGACTAGTTCTATGAAGAAGCGGAAAAGAAGAAGTGTAGCAGGGTTGGCCAAGGTTAGCATCTTCACCTCCATTTGGTTTATAACATCTTGATTTCCCATTAAATGTGGTTATATTATGTATGGAACTTATTTATGTCTTACAGCTTCTGCATAACATTACAAAAAAAACTAAAAGCTCATTCTTTTACTGTTCACCAAGACACGGATTACTGTGCATTGGAATAGTATAAAAATGAATTTTCCCTTGCTAAAAGAACTAAGCATGCAATTGGGGGTAAGATTGTCTTTTCCATGGGATGCATTGCCATTGAAAAAATAATTGGGGACAAAATGATCCGTTCAGTTTTTTTGCTACAATATAAATACTAATTTGCCCTTTAAGGCACAAAATTTAAATCTTTGGGTGGGGGTTCTTGTCTTTAAGAAAAACAAACAAATTGTCAAGTTACGGCCATGCTCTTAGGAGGGAAAAAAATATACATGTATTGAGGGACTTCTTTGTCTTTTTCTTTTTTTGATTAGTAAAACTACATAATTACCCTTGGGTTTTAAAAAAACTAAGGTTGCATGCAAGGGTGTTTTTGTCTTTTTCATATGGTTTTGTTGTAAATCTCAATTAGGGTAATTGGATATATATATATTACTATTTATATTAAAAAATGACTGTCACGTGCTTGGCATGCGCCAACAAGTGAGCGTCGCCCGCGCCCTTCGGATGTCGCGTGCGGCGACTAAACAGCACCGAATGCCGCCTTCTAGGGCAGCGTTCAATGTGCCTCACCACCCCCATCACGGGGGTGAGGCACGTGTGCCGAGATGGCACGCAGAGGAGTTCCGGCCAGGGTTTTTCCCTCCCTCCCTTTTTATCTTATTTTAGAAAACCGTGCTGGCCATTGCTAAAAAATAAGAAAGTCTGTCTGTTTGTTAAGTTAAATTAGATCCACATTCTTTTGATTACAATGTATTTGGCCTTGAATTATTTATAAAGTTAATTTGTTTTTTCAATTTCATCCCTTCACACTTGATTTTTATATCAAATTTGGTCCTTATTCTTTTATTTTCAATGTATTTGGTCTTGAATAATTTATGAAGTTTTTTTTTTTTTTTAAATTCAACCCTTTACACTTGATTTTTATATTAGATATAGTACTCATATTTTTAATTGTGATGTATTTGGTCTTGAATCCTTTATTAAATTAATTTGTTTTTGAATTTCATCCCTTAACATTTTATTTTTATATCAAATATGGTCTTCATTTTTTTTATTGTTATTTGTAGTTGTTCTTATCATTTTCTTGATTGAAATTGTTTTTCAATTTCATCCCATATGATTTGGTTTTGTTTTATTTTTGTGACAAATTTGGTTCTCTTTCTTTTTAAATCTACTTTTTTTAAATCACTTCTTTTCTTTTCAAGTTTATCCCTAATTATTTTGGTTGTTTAGAAATTTTACATTGTTATTTTTTCGGGTTTGACTTTCATGTTGTGATTTGGCATCATGATCAGTGTCACAAGTTCTGAAGGTTGGGCCGGGTTAGCTTCAATCATTTTTTAAAAATCTCATCCATCATAATTGAGCTCGTTGGAAATTAGTATTCTTTGTTCTGGATTCATTTGTTATTTTTTTTTTTGAATTTTGCTCTTCAATTCAAAATTTTTGTTTGTCCTCATAATTTTTGTTTTTCAAATGAGGTCTTTATTCTCTTAATTGCTATTTCTTTATCCTTCAATTTGTTTTTTTATTTCATCATTTGACATTTTATTTATTGGGATTTGGTCTCCTAGGTTTTTCCCATTGTTTATAGGCCCTACTCAAGAGTCAATCTAGGACAATTATCGGGTCACGAGTTGAGTGAGTTTACTCAAGTTAACTTAAGTCAATCAAATCCTTTTGTTTTATAAAAAAAATCAAAATGATACCATTTTGACAAAAAAAGGAAAATAGTCAATGAGTTTTGACTAGATTTTCCCCGGGTAACCTAAAGATGGGTCAGCCTAGGTTTTTGACCGTCTTACACTTAATCAATTCTCCCTCAATTTCTTTTGAAACTCAACCTAGCCTAAGCTGAGGGTCACGGGTCAACCCGTCGAGTCAAGCCAAGTTATAAAATAATTGCTTTCTAGATGCGATGCTTCCAATTTAGTTAGTACCTAGGGTCATAGGTTTGAAAAGTTTACACGGGTTGATCTCATTTTCTTTCCCGATTAGATCCTTTGAAGTTGTTCGTTTTAAAAAAAAAGCTTTGTTATTTTCTTCGATTTTCTTTTTAATCAAGTTATCTCTATTTCATGATATAGATGAGAGGTTTATCCTGGTAGTCCAAGTTTGTTTGAAGTTAATTTTTTTATTCTTTTTTATTTTGTCCTTTAAAATTTGATTTTTTTTTAAATCAAACTTTTTTTTTCCTGTTTTGCTTTCTATTGGATAATCCTACTCGCGGGTTTTGACAACCTCACTTGGTTTTACTGGTGCTTTGTTTTTTAGTACTTTTTTTTCTTTGATTCTTTTTTCCTGATTTCAACCTTCTGCATTTTGATTCATGAGGATTGACGATTATTATTTTTTTAGTTCTCTTTCGATGATGTCAGGTCATGATTTTTTTTTTTGCCGCTCTTTAAAATACAATAACAACACTTGAGCATTGTTTTTTTATGTTACAAAAATATTGATCCGGCTCGCAGCGAAGCGTGGGCCATCTATCTAGTAGTGATGCTAATCTAGTTTTTAGACTGTGGATTGGATACTGTATATGATCCTAAATTTTACTATTATCCTCTAAAAGCCATTCATTGCTGGATGTAATCACCTCTTTTCTGTCTACCTTCTTAGCTATAATAACATTTACTTGCCCAATTAAGTTGTTTTGACCTGTTATTATTAGTCAAATATTCTTCCTGTTTCCTTTAAAATTACCTTGTTGTGAATTTGCAAGAGTGGGTGCTACATTCGTTCAATATGGTTATCTTTTTATTTATTTTTCTCTGATTTCTTATTCACTCATTATAGAACTGTATAGTATCCCTGTTAACATATTATTATATGCCCTCCCTCAACTTTTATTATATTATATTTCAGTGCCCGACAAAGAAAAGTGGCATTGATATCGAGGATATTATTGGTTACAGAATAAAAGTTTGGTGGCCCATGGATAAGAAGTGAGTATTTAACATTTCTTATATTGTTCCTTCATTTAAAGATACTCTGCTGTATTTTTTTTTCTGGGTGGTGGTGTTCAATATGCAGATGCACCATTATGTATACATAGTAAGGGGAGAATTGGGGTTCTGGTAGATATTAAAATTCTAAACCTTTCTTGATGTAACCCCAAACTTACTTGCTAATTGACAGGTTTTATGGAGGCACCATCAAGTCTTATGATCCTTTGAAAAGGAAACATGTGGTATTGTTCATCACTCTATCTTTCTCAAATTTTAGGACTACTTGACCTATTTAATTTATTTCTCATTTGTGCATAATTTTGGTGACCCAATATAGATATTATATGATGATGGAGATATAGAAGTACTCCGTTTGGATAAAGAGCGCTGGGAGCTCGCTGACAATGGCCCCAAGCGCACAAAGGTCCTAGTCTATTCTTCAGCATTCTTTTCTTAAGCTAAATCAACTTTACCTTTTTCAAGAACGCAGTGACTTACTTTTTCCTCTGCACCATTTCAGAAATCAATTTCATTTAAGCGCACCCCTTCCAAGGACATGTAAGTATTACCTTCATTAGTTTGATGCGGTGTTCTGTTTTCTGGCACCTTGATTTTGTTATGGCGTTATCCAATGCTGGTATATTTCTCTACATGTTTGATTTATGAAAAGACTTTTCCCTTCAACCGTTTTACAGGTCACCTGCACCAAAAAATAGAAGTCCGAGTAGTTTAAGTCAGAATAAGAAGTCAGTGACAATGTGAGTTGGAGATTTTTAATCATTGATGTAGTTGCTTGTTTGTTTATGTTTTTTTTTCCCCATACAAGCACTATAAAATAGATTGATATTTGTTTTCTAGTGTTAAAAAGAAAAGAACTCCAACAAAAAACTCAAAGCGTGTGTATAAAGAGCCGAAGGACAAAGTGGATTCTGATGTATCAAGCCCTGAACATGCCGTGGCATCTGAAGGAGATAAACTCAAATTAGGTGAAGTTTTTTCATACTTTTCAAACTGATTTGTTTGTTATATACTATTGATGCTTAATCTTGCATTGCCAGTATGTAGAGAATTCATTTGTTTTCAGACTGATTCTTCATATTCGTTTCATACTCTTTCAGATGATCCTAAAGGGGATCATGCTGAAAAGGTGTCCCAGGGCATGACAGATGTGGAGGAATCTGATAAGGAAGTGGTGTCAATTTCCAAAGGTAAACACTTGGAAGACACAGAGGAAAGGTCAAATAATTCTGAGGAATCTGATGGAGAAGAGAAATCCAATTTTGAAGCTGAAGTTTCTGAAGATATGGAAAGCACACCGCGAGATGATAAAAAAGGTGATGACGGAGAGGAATCCCATTCAGAAGAGAAAGAAGTAGATGAATCAAGTGAAGCCTTGGGAGTGGAAGCTAATAAAGAAAAATCAGATTCTGAAGGGAATCAAGATGGAGACATCAGGAAACCTAGCAGAAAGCCAAAGAAGCTTAGTAAGAAATCATCAAATGCTGAAGATGCTGACATCTCTGATGATGAACCTCTTGTACTTGCATCTAACCCTCTCTTTAGTTTATGCATTATAATATTGGAGAAATTCTATGACTCCAAGAGCAGCTGCGAATAGTTACTCTGTGTGTTCCTTTAAGGAGAGAGATAGGTACAAGAAGAGAGAGAATCACAATCGGTTCCACCAAAAGTGATAAAGAATATCTTCACCTGAGCTCAAAATAATTTAGTTCTCTCTCTCCTTGTTTCTATCTCTATCCTAAAGTGTAACTATAGTTACTCTTGGAGTACAATAAAATTTGTCATAATATTGTGCTATATTAAGATTCTAAGTTCACTCTTGTTAAATGCAGAGCAAGTGGATGCATAAAACAGGGAATACAGCATCAAGACGTTGAAAGTCATTTATCAAAGAAGTGGATCAATCTCCAGGAAGTTTTCAAAGCCTTAGATATCGTGCCCTCGGTTTAGTTGGTGTAAGCTGGTGCAGAATCAAAGAAGTTGAAAGCCATTCATCAATGTAAACACACTAATAAAACATCTCAAGTGGTTGCCTTTGCACAGATGAATGTAAAATAACCTTAGGCCTTCTCCATGCTAAGTTAGTAATGTTAATGTTAGTTCCCAGGACTATGGTAGATGATAGGATGGTGGCTTTTGTTCATTGATTGTAGTCCTAGTGCATGTTTTCTAACCACCTGGATTGGTAAATTGATAGGTCTCTTGTATAGTTACAGTTGGGGATAGTGTTGTATGTCAGGAGGAATTGAGAACCTTTATTTTGATTTTGGGCACCCATGGAAGTGATAGATTAACTGCATATTTGTCTACTTGTTTTGTATCAATCTATTCTTCTTGCCGTTTCTTCTGTAGCGATATGTTAGTTCTTGTGTGGATGATACACAGCTGCACTGCCTTGGCTTCTCTCGTAAACTTTGCTAATGTTATGCAGAAGTCTGTTGTGATAATAATGTTAGGCAAGAGTACAGCTGATGCAACTTAGAGCTTAGCTAAAAATGGAAAGGTTTAAAAGAGATGCCACTGACTATACGTGGGCATCTAAGTGGACTTAAACTTAGTTTGTGGCTTGAATTTCCTCTGCGTGGCAGGTGGTTTTATGACTCCATTGGCATCCACAGCTTGGATTTCTCCATTTGTGGGGGGTAGTGGTTGTTTGTTCATTGGTCTGTGACATGCAGGCAGGCCTAAAAGTATCTGTGTGGCCTAGTCCTGTGCTTCTTTCTCGTCCATTCAAAGCATGTGATTGTCCCACCATGCTTTGTTTTATGCATTTTGAAGATTCAACGTCTGCTTGAGCTTCTTTCCAATTTAATGATTGGTCATTGGTTAGTGAGGCCCATCGAGTTTCATTCGTTGTAAAACTCAATTACATAATAATTTGTGAGCCTTGATATTAGAGTGTATTACTCTACGCGGTCAACTGTGTTTGTTTTAAATTGTGATTGGTCTAGAAAGTATTGCTTTCTTGTGTTTTTGGATCCTTAGAGCAGCATTTGATTTTATTTTTAATTAAAGATTTGAGAGAATAATTATATTAATTTATATATATCATATATATTCTTCACGAAAGCTCAAGGAAGGAAGCAAACCACTTTGTTAAAATCTTAAATTTCTTACCATTTAATTTTAAAATTTCTCCACTTATAATCATCTTTGGACCTCTTCTTTATTTCATTATTAATCTCTTCAAACTCTAAACATTGATCCTGCTAATAACGAAAATGAAAATGCACGTACGGTCAAAGAACATAAAAAGAAGTAAAGGAGGAAAAATAAAGGAAGGAATAAGAGGGAAGACTGGTCAAAGACTCAGACTGCAGACCAAGTAAAAAGCTGTAAGAAGACAAGACATGGTCACAGTCAACGAATCCAAAGTGCCAAACTCCTCATCCATGATCCATGTGGGCAGTAAATCTTATTATTTAACCACCCGATAATCTCCTTATCTACCTCTAGTAATAGCAGGAGGTCACCAACAATCGCTCACAAGTATTAAAGTAATTTCAAAAACAAGTTTTTGACCTGGAAAACAGTTTTGACTAATCTACCCACACACGTTCTGTTTGCTTTTCATTTATCTACTGCGGTTTCTATAAATAGAGCTTCAACACTTTACATTCAGTAGTTTGTTGCAGGGAAGAGAAATAGGATTATTATCTTTGAATGGTATTTCTTAGCTGTTTTGCATTAAATTTTCAGTCTTTATAACCTTTTTAAGTTGTCTCTTTGTAGGGTTTTGTTAGTCTGTTGAAACCAATTAATAACCCACCAAACCACACCAAATGCTGCTGCTTTTTTTATCTTCTTCACCTTTTGTGTTTCTCCTTCTCTGAGATCTTATACTAAGCTGTTTCTGCTTTTCTTTCTCCTCCTTCAGCAGTGGTCAGAGGTCCTTTCTCTCTCTCTTTTTTCTCCGTATGTATTTTTCATGCAATTTTCTTTTTCCTTTTGAATTTTCTTCATTGGAAACTGTCTCACTGTTGTTGTTTTTATCCGGGTTTCTTTCTTTGAGTTAGTTAAGCTTGAAAAATGCTTTCTTTATGCAAATCAACCCAGGTTAAAAAAAATTGAAATTTTTCGGAAAATGGGTTTTGTTCTTGTGAGAAAAAGTTCCGGTCTTTTCTAATTTAGTGGTTTCATGGGTTATTTTTTCTCTTTTTTACTTATTTAAATGCATAGTTTGTTTGATCCTTCATTTTTAAATTTGAACTTTTAGAGATTGTCTTGTCATTGAAGTAATTTGGATTCCATTTGTTTTGTGCTTTGCAGTGGTTGGGTCCTTTTGAAGTTGTTGTATTTTTCACAACTTAGCAATGGGGGAGCAGTTAGGATTGCTAAAAGTTACAGTTGTACTAGGGAAAAGATTGGTTATTAGGGATTTCAAGACTAGCGATCCTTATGTAGTGCTCAAGCTGGGCAATCAGGTGATTCTAAGCTCTATGATTCTTTTTTGTTTGTAGTAATTGATTGTTCTATGTTTGATGATCATAAATACACTGGTATTGGTTGCTTTGTGGGACACTATTTTGCTGATGTGATAAACTTCTGAAATCTCAAACAAAGAAAGTTTATGGCTTTGTCCTCTGGGCAACTGAATTTATTGTCTTACCGAGTAGATGGTTATGGTCATAGGATCCCCAGTCATTACATTGTTGTTGATCTGGTCCCTTTTTGTACTTTTCCCATTTTGTTTCTCTTCTCTGTTCTTTGGTTGAAGTTGGATCAGCCCATTGTTTCTTGACTGGACTGTTTTCTCCTCTTCAGTTTTTGTTTTTTGTTTTATCAATTTGTCGACTTCGTTAAGCTACCGTATTGACTATTTCCTTCCTGTATCAGACAGCAAAGACCAAGGTTATTAATAGTTGTCTTAATCCAGTTTGGAATGAAGAGCTAAGTTTCTCACTCAGAGAACCTGTTGGAGTTCTAAGTTTGGTGAGTTTCTTTAATTCTTATATGTTTATGCTGCTAATACCGTTACTATGTTCAATTTGCAAAAAAGGTAGCTCAATCAAATAGGTCCTTTGAAGCAATTCAATTTGGTCGTTTCTTCCTGGTCAATCTTAGATATGGTTCCATGTGGCCAAAGAATAATGATCCCTTAATACCAAGTTCAAGCTGCAACAAGCAGAAGTCATTCTAAACAGGCTTCCTAGATTCTCACTTAGTCATGCCATTGAGAAAAAGAAAAAAACATGTAGTAAGGCTAACAATAATCGATGACTTTTCTTCTTTTCATTCCTAACCAATAGATGGAACTTTTAGCAGTAGTAAAACTGAGATAGTGTCAATCTGAGAGCTGCATTTTCTCTGGGGTTTAATTGCTGATTTATAACTGGTGAAGTAGCTTGAGATGCTAAATGGTAATGTTGTGAATAAAACTTGAGATTTCAATAGCATATGATTAGTTACTTTAACTCATTGCAGGAAGTATTTGATAAAGACCGTTTCAAGGCAGATGACAAGATGGGACATGCTCACCTCAACCTACAACCAATTGCATCTGCAGCTAGATTGAAGCAGTTTGCAAAGGTTTCTTCAGGCGAGACAATTTTAAGGAAGGTTGTTCCTGATACTGACAATTGTCTTGCTCGTGAAAGCTCAATTAGTTGCATAAATGGTGAAGTGGTGCAGAGTGTTTGGTTGAGGCTCTGTGCAGTTGAGTCCGGGGAGATAGAACTAAAGATCAAGTTAATTGATCCTCCTGTTGCTTCTTCAAAGTAGTGCAAATCTAAGATAGATTGTCATAGGAGTAGGGTTTTGACGACGTCAGGGGATAAGGGAAATGCATCTTTAGTAGACTCTTTCCTTGATATAACCCCTTTAGATCGATGTATCAAATAGATTTTCAATGTAGCATAACCTGAGAGGAAGTACTGAATGTCTTGCCAGGCAAAATGGTTGTTTTGGTCGTGTGTTTTGAAATAGTTTTTCATGTGTGATGAATGCAGTTCAGAGAGGCATCCGTTTGTGGCTTGCATGGAATTTTGTTGAGTTCTTTAACCTTGAGGTGATTGCATTTCCCATTTCATTCTTTGTGATCAGGATCTGCCATTGCTCAATCTAAACATTTCAGACATAAACCATGTATAGTTGAAATCCCTATACCAAGCAACACCTTTTCTTTTGACTCATAGCCCAAACCTATATATACATGGGGCAAGGCACTTGTTCAACTGCTTGGGACACTTCTGATCAAGACATTAGAAGTTTTGGGATCTAACAACTCTAACTCTTGCATGTCCTTCTAAAACCGGGAAGCATGTTGCTGCAAAAACTGATTGGGGCACAAGTTTCTAACTACATGCTTGAGAGTGGATTGTTTTCTTGACTATTTAATCCACAAGTGTGGTACTTTGAAAAATTTATATATATATATATATATATATATAAAGTCTTTTGACCCATGATCTGGATTAGCTGATCATGATTGAGTGAGTTGTCTGAAATGATTTTGTTATAATTGTGATTGAGTGAGTTATCTGAAATGATTTTGTTATAATTGTTTTTACTAAAAGGAAACCTATTTTGATTTAAAAAAAAAACACAATTGAAGTTTTGAGACCCACAAAATAATCTTTGATTATAGAAAAAGAACAGATTTCTAGCATCTTGTTCTTTTTAAAAAAAAATGTCTTGTTTAAGGAGTCGCCACCTAATATTATGGTCACTAGGAACCCTAACTGGTCAACAGAGATTCTATCGGGACTGGTTACGTAAAAGGAAAGATATTATCACCCCTTAAACGTTCTGCCTGAGGCAGACTGCATTGCTGATTTTGTCTTAAATTGCTAAACATTTATTCGCTTATGCTATGATGATTTGTTTATAATATTCCTGACTCTGGCGCCAGTGAATATTCGATCGCGAAGAATTCCAACTCTGGCGTTGGTAAAAATTCATAACTACCAAAAAATTAGTATATTTTCTTTTCTTTTCCCTTTTTTATTCATGATCCTGATATCAGTGAATAAATTGACAAAAATATATTTTTTCTAAGACATGGAAAATTTTTATTTCTACACTTTTTATTTTTTTATTTTTTTGTTTTGGGGGGCTGGGTTGGACCTAGTAGCCCGGCTCGGTCACTGGCCCAAACCAGTGACCCGGCTGGCCAAGAAAACCTAACACACTCAGCACAGTACAAGAGTAATTAAAATTACAAATGTACAGTGCCAAGCAAATTATATTTGCATACACAGCTTAGTGAATTAAAACACAAATGCAAAAGGGGAGGGAAACCGAGAGCTTACCTGGAGCAGCTGCGGGGTAAAGATGAAGACGAAGGTGACGACCGATTAGCTCTGGCCGGACGATGTCTTCTCCCTCATGGTTTCTTGTCTGTCAGTCCTCTCTTTCCTGATCTCTCTCTCTCTCTTCTCCTTTTTCGTCTGTTCCTGGAATCCGCTGCTTGCAAACGAAGATGGCGGTGTGGAAAGGTTGTTCCACCAACACTGCTTCCTCTCCTCTGTTTTAGCTTTCCTTCAGTCAGCCCCTCATTGTCTTTTTCATTCCTCTCCCTGTTGAAGCTTTCTTTAGTCAGCCCCTTAGTGTTTGTTCGTTCCTTCTCAAGCCATAACAGCAGTGGCTGCTGAAGATGGAGCTCTGAAGCTGCTGCTTCTGGAGGCGATGAAAACGGTGGTGACGCTGGTGGTGACTCTTGTCTACTGCTTTCCTTGGTCTTCCTTCAGTGTTTCCTCTGCTCAGGACATCAACGATGGTGATGAAGATGTTAGGTGCTGTCGGTTGAATGGAAGCTTGCTCCCCTCTGTTTTTTTCGTATGCTTCTCCGCTCTCTATTCTGTAACTCTGCGTCTTCCCTAGTCAAGTCGACGGGGGTTCTTCTCCTGTCTGGGTTCCTGGAGGCTGAAGAGTTGTTGAAGATGGTGAAGAGATGGTTGAAACTGATCCCCAGTTTTGTCTCCTCTGTTTTCTTCCTTCCCCTCCGGTTTTTTTTTTCTTCCTCTCTGTTTCCAGTCACCCCTGTCTTTCTCTTCCCTTTTTCCCCTGGTTCTGTGATTTTTTTCGTTTCTTTCCCCCCTGTTTGTTCGTCTCCTCTGTTTTCTTTTTAAGAAAACCAGAGGCTACCACACGTCCACTCCTTTTCTTTTTCTTTTCTCCTCCCCTCTCCAGCCGTTTTTTTCTGGTTTTATCCTCCCTTAGAATGCCATGCGGTCCTGTGCTCTCTGTTTTTAATGCAGGAGTAAAGGCAGCATTTTTCTTTTTTTCGGGTGAAGAAGATGAACAGTGTTGAGGTTATTTTGCGTTTTGGTCCTTGATGTTTTGAAAGTTTTGTAATCAAACCCCTTGAATAAACTTTAATTGGACCCTTGCATTTCAGTGAATTTTACAAGACAGTCCCTAGATGTTAATTTCTTGCAAAATTTACCAGATCAGCCCTATACTTTGATAATTTTTCAATTAAGCCCCCTGATTTCATTAATTAAATTAATTTCAAACTCAATTAAGTCTCAAAACTTATCAATTCTCCAATTAAACTCTTG
>Ga0325410_1000798_pt1 | contig 33526 bp, 16 predicted proteins | sample PopdelMetagenome_16_FD_206182 | JGI IMG/M metagenome (GOLD analysis project Ga0325410, IMG submission 206182) | Populus deltoides microbial communities from Bellville, Georgia, United States - Xylem-PdIQD-R3 | ecosystem: Host-associated > Plants > Phyllosphere > Stem > Wood/Secondary xylem...
GAAAAGTTGAGAGTGGTAGTGAAGAGGAGAGAGTAAAGCAAGTGATGGTAGATAGGTCTCTGAATTTAATATCCCGCCAGCCCTTGTGGACCCTTGGATTGAATCTGTTGAACTGAAAAGATTTAATCTAGAGTTTGTTTACTGTGTTAGGACATGTCCTGAGGATAGAAGGCATGGATAATATATATTAAGAATAAAATATATTTTTTATATTTTTATTTTATTTTCAATTAAATAAAATAGAAAGATAATTATTATTTTTTTATATCAGATATAATTTTATCTTTATCTTTTATTTTATTTTATTTTATTTTATATTTGTTTTTGTTATTATTGTCTCTTTCTTTTTTTGTTTGAGTATAATAACCAAATGCTACTTAATCTCTTTTTAGAGTTTAGATCATAATTATTAAACCTAACAAGGTTTAGTTGTTCGATACATAACCTAGCCGACTTGGTTTTTGATCTTAGTTGAGTTTTTTTTTTAAATTAATTAAAAATTAATTTCTCAACTCAGCAAGTCAAATCACGATCCAATTAATCTAATCAAAGCTCGATTTAACTTTTTTAAAATATTTTTTTAATGATGTTTTTCTAAATTTTCTTAAAAAAATAAAAAGATAATGTTTTTGTAAACCCCGGGCCTAAAAATCAGTAAATCAATGTTAGGGTAATTCTTAATTGAAAAATGATATATTAGAAGAAAATATTTTTTGATTTGGTAAATTAACTTAAATTTTGGATGAGGTAAGATGATAAATTAGTATGTTTAAATGCCAACCCAGTGAAAAATCGTGTAAATTCTCTAATCAAGTAAAATAATTATTTTAAAGAATTTTTTTTATAAATTGGGTTGAAAATAGTTAGACAATGATAACGATAACAACAACAACAAGTGGAATTCTAAATAAAATAATGTATAATTTTATACGTGAAAAACATTGATCACCAGTATAAGTTTAGCGTATAATTGTATTATTTTGACTAAAAGTTGTGAAAAATCTGATGAAAATTTTATTATGATGATGGATGGTCTCCAATGAATTAGTTTTAAAATCTTGATGATTTAGGTAAATAAAATAGTATGCAAATTCAAATTTTGGTGTAGAGTTATTAATTGTTTAGTTTTATGATATCAAGTATAACTCTCAATCTAATTATTGGACGAACTAAAATTCTATGAGAAGTCTCCTGAAATATTTTTCTATTTTGGGTTAAAATTTAAGGTTAATTGGAGTTCGAGAAGGCCTTACATAAATGATGATGATTGGATAACAAATATAGAAAATAACACATAAATTCAATGCGTGATGATGGTTGGACAATAAATATAGAAAATAACACATAAATTCATTAATAGCATTGTTATAATTTAATCGAAAACTTCTCCCTTAGTACCATTTTGGCCAAAAGCTCTTTTAAAGGAGGAAAAGCTTGATTTTTCTTATTTTCTTAGAAAAATTAAATGGTGGTCTTCAAAATTATGGATGTTGAGAGGGTTTAAGGGTGTTTCTACTAAGAAAAACAGATCATAAGGGAGATTATAAAAAGAAAAAACATAATGGGAGGGTAAAGAAATTTGAGAAATGAAGCTTTTAATGAAGAGGGAAAGCAAATAATTGGTGGAGGAATTGAGAAGAACTCATTCAATTGAGTTATTTTAGCAAAGATAAATGACTTTTTCTTACTTAAATCCATGTTATATTTTTTTATATCAAATGTAAGAATATAATAGATCAAAATGAAACAGGCCAGGAAGCTGGCAAGTCAAATATACACATGATTTAAATCCATGTTATTTTATAAGGATGGGAAGGAAACCCTTGATTTTTAGAAATTCTAGGGATTGTGGAAAAATTTTAGGGAAATGATTTTTAGATAGCTATTGGTTTATTTTGTATAAAATGAATAAGGGGTATGATAAAGTTAAGAGAAAAATTGAATGAAAACAATGAGAAATGGCTTGTCATGTTGTTGACCATGATAGGGTTTTTGCAAAAGATAAAAATCTTACTTGATTTTAAGTTAATTCACATTCATTAATTGTGTAAATATGAGGAATGAGGTCTTCATTTATATATATTGCGATTTTTTGGTGATAGAAAAGTAATTAATCAAACTTGATTTAATTGTGGGATTAATTGTATTGATGATAAATGGATGCTTGAAATTGTTAAACTATAGACAAATTGAAAGAATGGAGGCATAAATTTTAGGTTTCAAACCCTTTTGTGTATCTGATTATTGCAGGGTGACGTCAAACGACATCGTTAGCCTCTTTAGAGGTATTAAGAAAGGAAAAGGTTTTGAGCTTAATCATAAAATTATAATTAAGATTTAGAAGTTGTCACCTAGTATTATGGTTATTAAGAAACCTATGGTGTGCTAGAGTTCAGGTAAGAGATCGATTGTGCAAGGGGAAGACGCATCACCCCTAGTGCAACCTATCTGAGGTAATCTGTATTGTTGCTTGGTTGTTTTTCTAGGTCAAATTTCTATTCGTTAGTTTTTTCTAAGGTTTAAGGTAGATCTCCTATCATGAGAGAGTCTCTACCTTATTGAGTTAAATCCTAACTGCTCTAAAGTCTAAATTTTAGCATTGCATTTATTTATTTATATTTTTTGTTTTTGCATCTTTAATATTTGAGGATATATTCTACTGTGTAGTTTTACACCTTCAAGTATTAGAATCTACAACTAAACCCTAACGTTTTAAATATAAAGTGAACAAAATGATTGGTGAAGGGTTTTTGATATTTTGACCATACCCTAATGCATAACCATAAACTGGTTACGATATCCATTTTTTTTTTTTAAGAAAGCATGATAAAAATGTTGTGATTTTATCTTTCAGAAAATTTGTTTGGAAAACTTTTAGGATTTGATCATATGCACGAAAACAAAACATTTTGGTTTTTCAAAATGAAAATTTAATTTTTGAATTTCCGAAGGAAACTGAGTATTAAATACTGGCTCTATATCTTACAGTATAAGTCTAAAACCTGGTATTATGAAAAATTGTTGAAAAAATACGGAAGGGACCCACAAATATTTTAAAACATCCTTTGAAAAATTTGAAGTTTTTTCACATATTATTGTATTATTATATTATTAAATTATTATTTAATATATTTGGCATGGAATCCATCCCTATTTATAGGGGGTTGAAGAGCGGCATTTTGTTTTTAATGGTGCCAAATCTTGACCTTCGATTCAGCTCCAAAGGATCCCAACCGTTGGTTTAAAATGGGCATCATGAACTGTCAAATTTGACAGTTGAGGGCTGTCTGAGTTGGTCTCTTTGGGTCAGTACCACGGTCATTGTGGTGTCAATCGATTAGAAAGAACCATATCACAGTGTACTCAGATATTAGGTGATCATTTTCGTGTCAAAATTGGTGGAGAGATGAAGCATTAAATGCTCATGAAAAGTAGCCTCCTAAACAGTCTTTTTCGTTAAAAAAAAAAAGAAGGCGAACAGTAACCAACACAATGTTGTTTTGATAAAGTTCAATTTAGTCATTTGATTTGTGATTTTTCTCAATTACACCCTTGATTGGCTTTAAAGTTTTAGTTTTATGCAATTTTGCCCCTGATGAACTTCAATTTTAGCCCCAGATTTCAGCATCTTTTTCATTTTGGTCAATGGTCTTGAATTTACGCAAATTGACATTCAATTGATCATTAACCTTTCAATTTTCTTCAATTTCACCCTTGATTTCATTCAATTTTGTCCTCATAATTTGACACCTTTTATATAAAGGTTCTTGGCTTTGAATTTCTTTAATTTATCCCTTAATTGACCTTAAAACTTTAATTTTCTTGCGATTTTACCCTGATTTGAACCAATTAACTTTGTAAAAATTAAATCAGGCACTCTAAAATTTCAATCTTCTCAATTAAGCTCAAATTAGTCTTCCATACTTAATTTTTTACCAATTAAACACTGAATAAAATTAATTTAACCCATTTAAAGTATAAGTAAGTCATTGCATCTAATTAAATCATTTAATTGGACCTAAATTAATTCTTAAACATAATTAAATTCTCAATTTGATTCATGATTAAATCAAATTGGCATATTAAAAATCTAATTATATCCCTAGCCTTAATTTTTATGTAGATTCATCCAAAAATCTTTTAAATTGACTTGGAATATGTATTATTTCTCTAGTTTTAGTACAAAAAGGCTACGATTAAGCTCCTGATCTGTCAAAAAAAATTTAGCTTGATTTTTTGTATATTTGGAATCCTCTTCAACCTATTTTTTTTCCAAAATGCCAGTCTTTTGTTGTTATTATTTATTATTTATTTTTATCTTAAAAAGAAAAAATAGTAAATTTTAGGGAATAACCCAAAAAAGGTTATAATAGTTACCCCCTCTTTACAATGTTTATGACAAAAAGTTTTGTGAAAGACTTTAGGCAGTAAGCTTTGTAAAGAAGAAAAAATAGGAATGAGATAACAGACTCACCAGATCAAGAAATGGTCAATCCTTCTGAAAATATTTGAAGTGAGGGTTTAAATACACACTTAAAGGGAAAAAAGATTGGGTTTAAAAGAGGGCTTGAAGGCACACTCAAAGAAAAAGAAATAGGGTTAGAAATCGCACTATCTAAGAGACGAAGGCACAAAGGCATGCTAAAAAAGAGATGAGGTATAAAGATAGGGTTAGAAAGCGTACTATTCAAGAGATGAGGCCACAAAGGCACACTTAAGAAGAGATGAGGTATACAGATAGGGCTAGATAACACATTATCAGAGGGATGTGAGCTCAAAGATGCACTTAAAGGAAAATAGATAGGGCAAGAAAGCGCAAAATCTAAGAGACGAGGGCTCGAAGACGCACCCAAAGAAAAAAATATAGGACAATAAAGCGTACTATCTAAGAGATAAGGGCTCAAAGGCACACTAAAAGGAAAAGAGATAGGGCTAGAAAGCGCACTATCTGAGTTGAGGGCTCGAAGGTGCTCTCAAAAAAGCTAGAAATAAGGCTAAAAAGCGCTTTATCTAAGACGGTTGAAGGTTCAAAAGCGCACTAAAAAAGATAAGGTTGGTAAAATACAAACCCATCAAGGATGTTTTCCTTAGTTTCTCAACAAGGACTCAAGTGCAATGCATTATGATGCATGTATACATACCTGAGAAATATAGGTCCTCTTTTCACGGACTTCCTTTTTTGGAGTCAGATCTCTAAAAATTAGCTTTAGTGGCCTTTTGTTTCCGCTTACTCGAGTCATCACTTGTGCTTTTGACCTCTAGAAATAACATATCTTTAGATTGTATCTTCATGCCCCCTACTTAAAGACCTTTATCTTTAGTTTTGTTCAACATTCTTTGTCTTTTTAAAAAGGGAATTTTAGAGCTAATCCTATTATGTCCATTGCATTGCTCCAGCTTGATCATGTCATCAAGTGTTCTAGGCTTTTTTTCTAGGGATAATGTCATGCATAAAGGGGTTGGTTATTTACAAGGATTGTTTTCTCAGAAATTTTTGAAACTTCAAAGCCATTCCAAGTACAAAAACCATTTTGATATTGGTTTAAAGTAAACTTTTTCTAAGAAGAATTAAAACTATCCCCATTTCCAGGTCTTTGAGAAATTTCATGTTCTTTTGGTGAAAATATAAAGTGATGTTTATTTCATGTCTTGTTGGTCAAGACGATTCAAGCTTTAACTTGAGGGTTCCAGAGAATCAATCTTTAAGGCATTGATTGTATAAATAATGAAGCTTGTTTTACATGGAAAACCATTGCCTATCGATCCAAATTATTTGCCTTTGATCTGATGGACTTGATTGGGCATAAATGTAGGCTTTGGTTCATGGTTACAAAGAAAAAGGGTATTTGTTGGCTCAAAAGGTGTTTAAGGCATTTCAATACTAAGGATCAACAATATTTGTTGACCGATCTCTTTTTGGTCGATGGAGTTCTAGACCTTAGAATTGACTTATGAAATAGTTCATCGTGCTCCCTAGTATTAGACTTGGGCTTCTAATCTTTTATTTTACGTATTATCATCATATTTGCTATTTTGTTATAGTATGCTCAAACCTTTTGACTTTTTAAAAATTTTTGTTTCATGCCCCTCAGCTTTGTTTAAACACCTTTAATTATTGAGGATTATTTCACATATTTGGATTAATTTTCTTTGGTTCTCGCACCTACCTTTAGTGTGGCGTGTGATCTTAATCAGAGTTATTTTTCTCAAGAAAGACTTATTTGGCTTAATAGGGACTGCAATAGATATTTTAGAGTTATGAAAGGATGATCAAAGATGATATTTCCTCATTTTAAATATGTGCATTTAGAATCGGTAAGCTTTACTTTTTCATATAAAATTATTTGTTTGGTTAAGACCTTAACTTTATTATGTAGGTTGTTTGTTTTTTAGGTTTTGTCTTTGGGTGTAAGATCACCTTTTAGTAGAATCACTTGAATTCCTACAACTCATTTACTAAAACAAACACCAATTTAGCTTTCGCTTTTGTACTAAAACTTTGTTTTTCCAAAGTTTCCATGAAAACATAAGATCATGTATACGTTTTGAAGAAAAAAGGAAACACACTGAAAGAATCTTGGCCAAATTCCATTTTTATTGATTGATGAGAATGATACACCAGACATAGTATTTCTTTACAATATTAGAGTTTACAGGTCTAGGTAGATCTTCTCCGTCCATATTGGTCAGAATGAAGGCTCCTCCAGAAAAAGCCTTTCTCACCACATATGGTCCCTCGTAGTTTGATGTTTACTTACTCTGATCTTCTCTTGATGCCAGTGAGATCTTCTTCAACACCAGATATTCTTCCTTAAATACCTTTGGCCTCACCTTTTTATTGTATGCTTTTGCCATTATACTTTGGTATAATTGGTGGTGGCAAATGACTACTAGTCTCTTTTCATCGATCAAGTTTAACCACTCAAATCTTAACCTTGCCCACTCTGATTCATCAAGTTCTATATCTTTCAGGATCCGCAATGATGAAATCTTTATTTTTAAGGGCATAACCACCTCCATCACATATGCCAAAGAATACGGGGTTGAATTTGTGGAAGTTCTGATTATGGTACAATACATATGAAGTGTGTACAAGATTATCTCGTGCTAATCTTTACAGGTGACTGATTAGTACTTAAAAGTTTATTTTTATCAAGGTTTTATATCATCATTTTGCACTTGAAGTATTAATAACTCCTTAACTAGAGCATGTTTTATAATAACATGTCTAATAATATAAGATACTTTTAATTTATGGTAAATATTCATCTTAAATGCAGGCCTATCACATAAATCAAAGGATTGATTGATGAGTTTAACTACTGAAATTGAGAAAAAGAAAGGGCTAAACTTAGAAAAGAGATACTGGTTCAGTCTAAACTGGAATACCATTCGGTTATTGGATCATAACTGGAGCTATAGAACTTGGATTGAGATCTGGTTTATATGTATGGAAAGCTAAGACATACGCCTAAAACTTTCATGAAGAGTCCAAGATTTAAAAGTGTCATTTTCGAGTTCAAATGGTAGCAATAACGGAGAAGTCAGAATCTGTCCTGCAGCCTAGACACTATTCAGTGTTTTCCTTAACTCGAGTTCTAGAAGTTCAAATGCACTGATTCTTGTTTTGTTGGAAAGCTAAGATAATTTCCCAGAACTTTCATGAAGACTATCTGTTCAAATTCTAATGTTAACAATGACGTTTTGTTCAAATAAGAAGATAAGGATTGTCATCAAGTCAAGATGTGGCCACCCACTCAACAATTAGTCATTAAATCAATAGTTCTGAATTTTGGGCTATAAAAGGAAGCATTTGCCATGCATTTAGGCATCTTGGCTTTCAGATCAAGATCATGTTCTTGCTCTTTTTCTTTATATTTTTGTAATGCTTAAGTTTTGCTTTTATTAATCTCTTATTTATGCCTTTCATTTTCTTTACTGTACTTATATAATTATGTTCTCCTCTTATTTATTTATGTTTGTAAAACCTGGGAAAAATAATAAATAAATAAAAGTGAAAGAATTCATGCATATGATTAAAAAAAACAGAAATTCAGAAATTTTTGAATATAAATTTCCAGGCGAAATAATTCGAGACATTATAATAAACCCGGTATTGTTGAGGGTTAGATTTAATTGAAGAGAATAATGCACTTAAAGGAAAAGGGGGTCTAAATGCAAAAAATGGAAAATATAGAGTATAAATACTCTATCCTCACCAAGACAATCGGTAAGAACCATAAGGAGAGAAAATAGGGAGTTTTATACCCATTCTCGAGAAATCAAGAGAGAGATATTAAAATTTCAAGAACCCATCCAAGATCAAGAGCTTAAAGATGGGATAAACACTTGAGAGCAAAGGATTACCAAGAAATTGAACAAGAAGAAAAGAAAGGAGGGAGTTGAAAATCGTCAACTGGTTAAAGATCAAAATCTTAATTTATACCGGGTAAGGTATTCTAAACATGATCTTAAAAAAAAATTCATTTTTTAAATTTGATGAAGAATTGATGCCTTGATATTGAATCATAGGTTAGGGTTCTTAGATTTAAATTGGGGAAAAAGTACTTATTGTTGAGATTAAATTAATTCATGTGTGTAGTATGTAGTTTATGAAAGTATTGTGTGAAGGGGAGGGGGAGACAAATCTGGACAGACTTGTCTCCTAACTTTCAATGAGATTTCGAGTAGGAGGATGAGGGGATTAGAATCGGGTCTTGCTCAATTTGGAAATATAGAACTCCAGTTATGGGTTACCAACTGAGACTGAGTCGTGACTGATTATGTAGGGCAGTAGGACTAATTAGTAAATGAACAATTTTGACTATCTTGGAGGCAAAATTGGGTTCTCCTCCCTCAGAAAACTAGTAGCCTCGTGTATTAGCTTTCTAACGAGATCAATCTTAGTTAAAATGGAGTTTTAGAACTTTAGATATAGTTAAAAATCTGATGAGTGTTCAGACAGTAACAGTTGGAAATTGGACAGTAACAGTTCAAGGTCAGACAGTAACGGTTGTAAAAGTCAAACAGTAACAATATGAAAAGTCAAACAGTAACGGTTGGAAAAGTCAAACAGTAACAATAGGAAAAGTCAGACAGTAGCAGTTGAAAAAGTCAAACAGTAATAGTTGGAAAAGTCAGACAGTAACGGTTGGAAAAGTCAAACAGTAACAATAGGAAAAGTCAAACAGTAACACTAGGAAAAGTCAGACAGTAACGGTTGGAAAAGTCAGACAGTAACGGTTGGAAAAGTCAAACAGTAACGGTTCAAAGTCAGACAGTAACAGTTGAAAATTAGACAGTAACAGTTGGAAATTGGACAGTAACAGTTGGAAATTTAACAGTAACAGTTGGAAGTTGGACAACAACAGTAGACTTTCATGTGAATACTATAAATAAGAATATAAAAGAATTGAGTCATACGAACACTTGTATATTGAGATATTAACTCTGAAAATATACATGATATATGAATGTATGTTATTATGAGGAAATGAACATGCATAGAAAGTAAAAACAAACTTCCTTATGATTCAGGAGGAGCAACCAGGATTGGATCTTCTGTTAGGGGAGGTCGTGAGACAGGCGAAGCAGGTGCGTGATTTTTCCCTACTATTTGCACTTATACAATTTAGTATCCTTCTGGTGAATGTAATTATAATAAATATCGTGTTCAATGTAAATAAAGCCTAGTGTATTTCCAAGATTAGCTTCGGCTAATGACATCCGTGATAGGATTGCCGGGATATGATTTACATGATTAGCTTCGGCTAATGGCATTCGTGATAGGATTGCCGGGATATGATTTACAGGATTGCCGGGATATGATTTACACGATTAGCTTCGGCTAATGGCATCGGTGATAGGATTGCCGGAATATGATTTATAGGATTAAATCTTGCAATGTCACCCAGTTTATGCAAGTAAATAAGATTATTCAATTTAAGAATATACAAATGAGTGTTAATTGAGTTTAAAATATTTACAAGCAAAATATAAGTTTTGTTAGAGTTCTCATGGAGTCGATAGAAAGCTAATACTTCATTCGTATTCATTACATGAGCATACATATATTCTTTAGCAACACAATGGTATGTTTATTTATGTTACAGGTCCATCAAACATCCAGGAAGATCATTAGTTTAGGACTCTACTTTGTGAAACTTATGTAATTATTTAACTTAAAACAAAAGGGAATTAACGTGTTTAGGTAGTATACTTTTGTGCAAACCTTGATGTATTTATAAAGGTTCAGCTTAGCATGTAGTATCTTAGTTATCTTGTAATCAACCCTTTTGAAATATTTAAGAACACTTCTTATTTTGTAAATACTTTCTTTGCATATTAGTACTCTTTTTCCTTTAAATTTTATGATATAATGTGTTAGACTATGCTCGTATGATATATATATATTGTGTGGATTGTATGAGGTGTGATATAAGGTCCGGAATTAAGGGACCTTGTGATGATGGGTTGATTGAGTAAACTGATAGTAATCGATAACTTGGGATGTCCTACATGCAAACAAAACTCTGACGATTTTTGGATAAAAAAAAAATTTACCCTTAAATAAAGAGGATATGTTGGAATCTTTTAACATTGATCGAGTCATACAGTCGGACTTTTACAATGTTTCTCTTCTTCATATGTTTAGCTAAGTTTATCATGTCAAGGTGAAAAAGATACACTAATGGTGTAAGAATAAGTATAATATAAACTCAACATGGACTTTAATGTTTGATACTAACATGTTTTGTATTTGTTATCTTATCCACTCTTAATACTTTGCTTGTTAAATGGTTAATCTAGATTTATGTTATATAACCCTTGGTACAACAAATACTTGGCACTTTCATAGCCCAACTGTATGATATAACCGACACTTGTGCTATGAAAGGAACTTGATTTGTTGTTAACATAAATTAACATCATGAATACCTGACAACATTTATAAGTATTAACATTATTTGAATAAGATAACTAATGTAATCATGTTAACAATTTATAATCCGATTGGAACCTTCTTTGTGTGTGGTTTCCAGTTGAGTAATAAAAAGAGTTTATATTATACTTATTTGAAATACCATTAGTGAATCCTCTAACCTTGACAATTGTTTTATATTTGTTTAAATCCTTACATCAACATCACATCTCAAAGCTCTCTTCAACTCCTTTTCTGTTATCATCTATTTCTTTATTTGTAGTTTATACAGTTAACCTCCCTGTAGTTCGATCCCGATCTTGCCGGATTATTTATTACTCCGACACTCCTGTACTTGGGAGAAGACATCAATCTTTTGGTCATGTCAGTAACCACCATTTTTTAAATGATCTTCTTGAGATTCTTATTAGCTGCTTCGACCGCTCTATTCATTTTTGGTTTGTAAGGGGAAGAGTTAAGATGTTTAATCTTCCAATTTAGTGCAGAGTTCAACAATCAGCTTTCTATTGAAATTCTAAGCGTTATCAGTTACCAATCTTGTTTGGAAACCATAATGACATATCAAATCCTTCTTAATGAATTTCTTGACTACTTTCTGTGTTACATGGGCGTAAGAGTTTACTTCTACCCATTTAATAAAGTAGGCGATGATCACCGAAATGAATTTATGCTCGTTGCTCACTTTAAGATTGATTGGCTCTATGATATCCAAACCCTATATATCAAAAGGTCAAGGCAAGGTCATATTGAACAGAGGTGTGGAGGTACAGGAGGTGCATTTATCATACCACCATATATCTGGCATTTATGATAGTCTGCACAGTCTCTTTCCATGGTCAATAAAAGATACCCTGATCTTTGCATTTTCCTTGCCATTATATGGCTATTGGCATAGGTGGCACAGATCCCCTCGTAGATCTCCTTCAAGGCTTGCCCAATGTAATTTTCATTCAAACACCTAAGTAGAGTTCCGTCAAATGACCTTTTATATAGGATTTCCCCATCCAAGTAAAAGTTCATGGTCATTCTTATGAAAGTTTTCTCATTTGTCTTAGAAGCCCCTTAAAGGTATTCTCTATGCTAGAGAAACCTCTTGATGTCACAATACCACAGTTTCCCATTTAAGGATTCTTTAATTAAGCAGTAATGAGCTTGGAGGTTTTTGACTTTGATGTCTATTAGTTGGATCCTACCCCTAGTAACAACTTGTGTCATTAAAGCTAGGGTTTCTAAGGCATTAACAAACTAAATCTTATCTATGCTCATATGGGTGAATTTGATCTCTTCAAATTCATTGGCTAACTTTAGGAGATAGTTTTGATATGGCTTCAACTTCTCATCATTGGTTTGCCACCCTTTTTTTACTTGGCAAATGATTAGCATGGAATCCCTAAAGACTTCAAGCTTATTAACTTTGAGTTCTAAAGCAGCTTCCAGACTAATGATGTAGGCCTCATACTCGGTCATGTTATTGATACATTCAAGCTGTAGCCTTACTGAAATAGGGTATTGCTTCTTTTCTACAAAAATTATTACTACGTCAGCCTCATTTCCTGATATGTTTATTGCACCATCAAAGTAAAGGGTCCATCATTCACTCTCCCCACTGTTATTCTTGATTATCAGCACATCTTCATTAGAGAGGTTAAAATTTAATGGCTTATAGTCTTCCATGATATGATCTGCAAGATGGTCATAAATTACACCTTCTTTTACTATTTTTCTTATCATAAATACAATGTAGTATTCTGCTAACAACACTTGCCACCTTGCTATTCTACTTGAAAGGTAAGGCTTTTCGCAGATGTACTTGAGCGGATCTACCTTCAAGATTAATCAAGTTGTGTAGTATAACATTGAATTTTTTACTCAGGTAATAAATGACTTGCACTTTCCTTCATGATTCGTCATGTTAACCCAGCATATAAACCATAATTGTTTCTATCACTGTCAAATACAAGATCAAATGCCTTCCTGGTGTTAAAGGTATTAGCAGTGGCGGGTTTTACAAGTAACTTTTTATCTTGTCAAAGGCTTCCTAACAATTATTGTCCCATACTACATGATTTTTCTTCCTGAGCAAGCGGAAAATTAGCTTACTTCTCATCGTTAACTGAGATATGAACCGAGTTATATAGTTCAGATGCCCAAGGAAACTTCTCACTTCCTTCTCCATTTTAGGTCCTAGCATTTCCTAGATGGCTTTGGCTTTGTTTAGATCAACTTTTATTCCTTGATTACTTACTACAAAACCCAACAGTTTTCTCGTCCTTATCCCAAACAAGCACTTTGCAGGATTCAGTTTCAACTGGTATTTTCGTAGCCTTTGAAACAGTCTCCTCAATACTTGCACGTGATCTTCTTCTTTCTTTGATTTTGCAAGTATATCATCCACATAGGCCTCCACTTCTCAGTTCATCATATCATGGAACAGGGTGATCGTTGCTCTTTAATATATAGCCCCGATATTCTGTAATTTGAATGACATTACTTTATAGCAAAATGTCCCCTAGAGCGTGATAAATGTAGTGTTTTCTTTGTTTTCCTCTGCCATTCTAATCTGATTGTACCAAAAAAATCCATCCATGAATGAATATGTGGCATTCTTTGTAGCATTATCAACCAGAACGTTTATATGAGGCAAAAGAGAGTTTTCTTTTGGGCTTGCCTTATTCAAGTCTTTATAGTCCACATATACCCAGATCTTGCCATCTTTTTTGGCGACTACGACCACATTAGCTACCCATTAAGGATAGTGGACCACATTTAAAAATTTTGCATCCCATTATCTTGCATATTTGCCTTTACCTTAAGTAGTATATCTGGGCGCATTCATCGAATTTTCTACTTAAATGGTTTACCCTCTACTAAAGGAATCCTGTGTATCACTATGTCAATGTCTAAACCGAGAATATTTGTATAAGTCCAAGCAAAAATATCTACATACTCATGTAAGAGAGAGACTAGCCTATTTTTTTCTTCAGCTGTAACAAGAGTGACAATCTTCAACTCCCTCTTTTCTTGCTCGATTCCCAAATTGATGACTTCTTGCTCCTTACTAACAGGTTTTTAGGCTTTCTTAGAGTTTTCTATCAACTTGGTAAACTCTTTCATATCTTCTTCTTTCTATTCTTTATCACTCATTGCAACAATATTATCAAAATTTGGTCAATTATTCTTAGTACTGTGGTTTTATGAATTGTTGGGACTTTAAGGATTCCTGAAAGTGTATGTGGCGATGTCGCGGTCATATAAATTAATTATCCTAGCTTAAATAAACAAGATAGTATAGAGCAAGTAAGGGGTCGATCCCATGAGAAAGGTTTGGTCAGGTTTTTATGCTAAAAGATATGAAATTGAGGGGGGGGTGAAGTTATCTAGGCTATGCTATGGTAAATAGAATGAAACAATCAAGCTAACTTAAATAAATCCAAAATTTATCAAGTGAACAAACCTTGGTCTCAAGTAGACATCCACCTACAGAAATCAGAATTGATCATTGAAATGAAACGTCAATTTATATTTTGAATATTTATCTTTTCTTAACATTAGTTAGTTAATTGATACGCAATGTAACTAACCCTAACTATTAAATAATCACAATATCTGCACCAGTAATTTAATTCAATGACAGTTTTAAGAACTAGACAACATAACTGTTTACAGTCTATGTTTGATTTGATCAAATGTTTTTCCTAAGATTAATAACATAGATCCGCCACAATTATTAAACTCAGTTACTTCACAAGTTTATATATCACAACTCCGGTTTTGATAGCAAACTTAAAAATAGATTGATTAGAATAATAACTTAAAGTTTGTTCTAGCAATCAAACTAAACAATCATAGGAAATAAGCATAGGAAAACAAACGTACTCATACTCATCATATAAACAGAAAAGAAAAGGTAAAATAGATCTCACGGTTCTTGAAATCCAAAGGTTTTTATGTCCTTGTAACCAAGAAAAAGAACTTAGCCTTGCATGTCTATTGAGGAACTAATCAAGAGAAAAGATGAATACATGATTTTAGGTATATGATGAAAGAATGGAGTTTTTTTCTTCTTTTTTGGCCGCCCCTCTCTTCCTTTCTCTCTTCTTTTTTATTTGATAGTAAACCCTAATCCCTACTTCCCTAAAAATATAGTCATTTCCTAAGTAAACAATTTACATTTAAGTAATGCAATAACTATTTTTCTAAAAAAAAAAAGAAATAGTCTTGCATAAAATCTTCAAGCTTTGATTTTGGACTTTAAGGAGTTAAATTGCCCAAATAAAGACTTGGATGTCGGTTTGGATGCTTAGGAAGTAAATTGAACTTGTTTCTTCATAAAACTTGTCTGCTTGCAGAATTTACGAGTCGTCTTAGAAAAATTATATCTCTATCACGTGAGCTTTTTTTCTACTAAACTTTTGTAGGCTGATAGGTCTTTGAGTCAGGAATCCAACAAAATTAAGTTTTCATCAAATGAATCTCTCTAACTCAAGATATTCAAGTCGAAATGGTTGAAGGTCAACACTAGCAAAATGCCAGATCTATCTTTGATGGCTGCGAATTCCATGCTCTTTCTCTTATTATTTTTTTACCATCAATGTAAGGTGTGCTTGTGAAGGTGTGTTATTTGCAAAGAGACAAATAGATGAAAAACATTATGGACAAAAGAAAATGCATGATTTTATTAAAACAAAAGGGCTCATTTAACAGAGAAAGTCTTGCGGGCATTATGAGCCAAATTACCAACAAAACCAAAACAAGTCAAAACATTCAACATGATCAAACAAGAGCAATTACTTTTTGAACACAACAGGAGCAAACTCCATCTTCCAGTTCTGGTATACCTTTCTTTCAGCCAATCTTCACACAAAAGCTTTTACAAAGGGTTCATCAATAGTGTGGATGGAAAGCTGCAGCGATACTTCATCCTTTATTTCTATCTTTGCTTCCTCTATCAATCCGTTTTCTTGGCACTTCAGGTTGTTGATATAAAGATTTGTTATACTAGACCTAATCACCTTTACAAACCTTAGAAAAGATGCTTGGAGTGGTGGGATGACAAGTTCTTCTTGCTTTCTTCCTTCAATCTTTACCATTCTTGCATTCCTTCTAATCTAGGCAGCTCGCTTGTAGTCATCGTTCTTGGGCTTATATCTAAGCCCAAACTTTTGATTTACACATTTAGCTTTATCATGCTGATCCGTCTAGGCATTCTAGTGTCAAGATCATACTGGAAAGGAATCCCATTCTTTGAAAAGTATTTAGCAATCATCTTTGCTACTTCCAAGATTTTTGGCTTTCTCAGCACCGCATCCTCAAGAACCCATTCAACATTCACGATTTCAAAGGCGTGAATATTCCCATTTATATAGTTTTTGACCTTGATGAAGGGTATGAGCTACATTTCTAATCATGGAAATTGTCTTTTTTTTTTTTATATAGTTATCAACATCTTGTTCATTATGCATTTCAAACACTAGTGTAATGAGGAAGTCACTGCTCTAGCTATATGAATCTATGGCCTCCCCAATAATATATTATAGGATGGGTAAATGTCCATTACTTGCAATGTCACTAGGAATATTTGTGGCCCTACGTACAACTCGACTTTCAAGGTCCACATTATTTGTCTTGACAAACCATCATACGCTCTCGCTATCATGGCACCAGGTTTTATTTGTGACTCATCGACATGTATTTTTTTCAACATATGCTTTGACAGCACGTTATGTGCAGAACCATTATTGACTAGTACTTTTCCAATCAAAATATCTTTACATCGCACTGTGATGTACAGTGGCTTGTTGTGCCTGGTACCATTAGGTCCCAGTTCATGTTTAGTAAAGTGCATGTAATTTGAGGCATGGATTCTTCCTATTATATGTTCCATAGCTTCTTAATTGATGTCGTAAGGCACATATGTCTCATTCAACACTTTCTATAGAGCCTTCCTGTATGGTTCGGAGCTTAAAATCAAAGACAACAGTGATATCCTAGTAGGAGTTTTCTTAAGTTGTTCAACAACATAGTATTCATTGCGCTTTATCAACTTCAAGGATTCATTAGTTTCTTCTTTCGTGATAGGTTTATTTATTTCTTTTATCACATCAACCACTTCCTTCCTAATAGTCTTCCTTTGTTTCTCTAACTCTTTTGGAGTAAAACATCTGCCACTACGAGTCAAGCCTCCGATTTTTTGCTTGAAAAACAGGTGGTTGTTAGGTGCTTTGGAAGGAGTACTTATAGTTATATGGCAGGGCACTATAATCTCTTTTATGTGTTACTGTTGTTTTAGACAAGAGTAACTTAAGGCGACCCGCCTGTATTGAACTGCACCCGAAACATTTCTTTATTAGGTGCCTCCATCATAAACACCTATTCAACCATTACTTTCTCAACTCGAAGCAATCCTCGGTTCATCATTCATATTATTTTGAAGCGGAAGCCTTCACAATGATTCATCAACTGGGTTTCTTTACTGTGATGCTTGCAACACTTCATAGTACCTCCTTTGTACCTCGTATTTACCATTATCTAGTAAATTCTATCCATTGACACCTTCAAGCTCCTTGGATTCTATCCATTGACACCTTCAAGCTCCTTGGGTGTTCTACTTTTAGCATGTTTACCAACCCACTACATGAAGCATGACTGAGTAGAGGGTTTATATTTATGTTTGGGGTTTCTTTGAATGTTATCCACCAAGCTTTGATTAATTATAAGAGCTTTCTTTTGAAGGCATTACAAGTATGAATGTTATGTCCTGTAATGCCAACATGATACTCGCAAGTGAGATCCGACTTGTACCAGCTAGGATAAGGTGGTTGTAGGGGCGTCAAAGGTATGGGAGCTACTTGTCTGATGCTTAGTAACTTTTTGTACATCTCATTTAGAGATAGTAATAATAAAGGTAATTATTCTTAGGTTATTTGATAGTTCTTCTTTGGAAAACTTTTAGTTTGGTTTTTTACTTGGTTGTTTTGGGGTTTAGGTTTTCTGGCAGGGATTAGGGAGTCAAGGTTGATGTTAGGGATTTACGATGAAGGGGATTGAGTGTTGTATCTTTCGAGTTGGATTTTCTTACCCTTATAACCACTTTCGATGTGATCAACCTCTTTTTTTTTCCCCTCTAAAGCCCTCTTTCTCCAAGGATACAGAGATTCTACCACTCATCACTCCTTGCTCTATACGTTCTGTTATTGTCACAATATTAGTGAATTGGTATGCCAAACTACCCATCACATGCTCATAGTACAACACCTTGAGCATATTGGCAAATAAAGTAATCATTTCTTTATTTAAGAGTGGGGGATGCACTTGTGCCACCAAATCTCTCCACTTCTGGGCGTATTTCCTTATGCTTTTTTTATCCCTTTTCTCCAAATTGGACAAACTGGTTTTGTCAAGAGCAATGTCCATGTTGTACTTGTATTGTTTGAAAAAAGCATCTACCAGATCTTTCCATTTACAGATCTTAATGTTGTCTAGTCTCATGTACCAACTCAATGCCACTCCATTCAAACTATCTTGGAAAAAAATGCATCAATAGTTTCTCATCATATACTATTTCTGTCATTTTATTACAATAGGATTTAAAATAGGTAATAGGGCATTGTGTTTCGATATATTTGATGAATTTAGGAACTCGAAACTTCTTTGGTACTACCACATTCGAGACTAGACACATCTCTACGACCTTAACTGGGTCATACAAGTCTACCCCTTCAAGAGCCCTTATACTGGTTTCTAGTGCTGCAATTTTTATCTTGATCAATATTGTTAAGTGATCTTGTCTTATAAGATTCATTTGCGAATGTATCTATGATTGTGGGTGCTGGTGCTGATGTTGTTGATTACATAAATGCTAGATTATATTGGGGATCCTGAGTTTGTTCTCCTATTATCTCTTCAGGTTGAGTTGCTGTTTAATTTTGAACAATAGTTGTATGTTTATTTGAAGGACCCTCACTAGAGGCATTTCTTAGTACTTGCTCGAGTAAGCTGGTGGAGCGAGTCACACTAACCTTTAAAGAATCCAACTCTTCCTAGAAGTGAGCATCACCATAAGCATGCTCTTCATCTTCCATGTTTCTTTGTTGAAGTTAAGTGTTGTAGAATTTGTGGATTGAAGCTCTTTGGGGACTTATATTTCAACCTGGCACATGTATGAATATTATTTACAATGAATGGATATATGTGGATGCAAATGTATGCACATGTACATCAGATATGGATTAACTTATTTAAAAAAGCTAATCCATAACTTCTTTGTCAATCACGAGTAGAATCTAAATCTGTAATCTAATAAATTGAAAGAGGTTTTACCTAAGTCCTTAGATCAATTGAATCCCACACATTATTAAAGTACTCAAAAAGTGAGCCTTGGCCTATTTCATTTATCAAGAGCAAGTGGTTCATACAAAGAGTCTTTTGTACTCAAAAGTTACTCCTTTATTGGCTACATTCCTGATAAAAAAAAAAAAGACTTCATTCAAATATTCTTTATATCTGTGGATATTGTTGCCAATCCTAAAAGCTTTCACCCGTAATTCATTTGTCTTCTAGGCCACCATATCAATTAGCCTGTCAGTTTGTTCAACCTTATAGTGGAAGAAAGTGTTATCTTGAAGCAATGTTCCATTACTAGCGACTAATGATTCATTGTTCCTTTCTAGTACTTGAACCATCTTCTCTAGTTGTTGGATTTGGTTTCGGGCCTTTTATAGTTCTTCATTTTTTATGTCAAGTTTAGCTACCTTGGTATTTAGATGTACATCGAAGCTATTGATGTAGTCCTGCCACTCTTCGAATTGCTCCTGCATTTTCTTCGCTTCCTCTTCCCAAGACTCAAGCTCAGCCTGTATTATGGAAACTTGGTCTCTTAGGGCATTTATTCTGTCCAGGTATTCCCTTATATTTGATTCAACTACCCTTCTTGCTTCTTTTTCATCATTAGCCTAGATTTGGTATCAAGCTTTAAAGTTTCTTTCTTCTTCCATGGTGAGATCAACTAATTTGTTCTTTTTTTTTTCAGCTTCCTATTTTAATTTATAGTGATCCTTAACTTTCTTTAAAGAAGTTATAAACTCCTTGTCAGTACGTTTTCTACTTTCTAAGGCCTTTTTAGAGTCACATGTTCCTCCTTTATCATCATATATTTTTTTACTAGGTCATCATACTTGACTCATTTTTCTTCCAACTATTTATCTATCTCGTGCTGATTCTTCTTTAGTTCAGCAATTTGTTCATCATTGTCTCTCAACTATTGGTTCAAGAGGGCCTTTATCTTCTTTTTTTTTAGGAGTTGATCTTTCAGGAATTTCTGGTGATTTTTGTTGTTGCTGAGCTCAATCCTCAGCTTATCTAACTCTTTTTACGGGTTCTCCTTATTATTAACCCCTTTTCTTTTGGGTTCCATGACGATGGATGGCCTATCTTGCATCTAGCTTTGCTTTTTCATCCCTTTGAGCATCCTGGATAAGCCAACATTCCTCTACGCCAAGTAATTAGGGCTAATTGAGGGCTCCCTTATTGCTTCTCTTTGTGGACTAAAACATGTTGCCCCCAATCACTTCTGATGGCATGTAGCTTGGCTAAAGAATTAGCCTCTTTAAACAAACTGGTATACTCCATCAACCCCCGGGTTCTTGACACGTACTATACTCCTCCAAACTATCTGGCTGCCAATGAGGGTGAATATTTGATATAACCAGTCAAACCGATTAATGAAACACATTCTTTGTCACCACAGCTCATAAGATAAGTTGAGTTGCTTACCCAATGAGCTTTCCATTTGAAATTACTCTAAAGGAGTGCTTGGTACTTTTTTACCTATGCCTTTTCATCCAAGTCATTCCACTCTTCATTCAGAACCAACCCAAGAGGCCTTTAAGTGGTTAACTATCCACATGAATAATAGAAGAATATAACACTAAAAAGCTTCTTTCTCATGCCATCTATAATGGTTTAGAGATAGGAAATTTTTAGCCGAGATAGTTGAAGTGGGGTTATTGTTTACCTATTCATACTCAATAAAGGTGTTAGCAGCTTCAATGCTAATAATCCCAATAGCTAATGAGGAAAACAAAATTAACTAAAAAATGGCAAAAGCAATTATTTGATACCTTTCTTCGCCCAACTTTCCTTTTTCTTTATCTGTCTTCAGTTTATTCTCAATGATCTTCCACTTAAACCCTCTATTAGACATCCTATACAGATCAACTTGTTCTAGATGCAATAGTTTTGCAACCCCTACAGTTGTACTCTCAATTTTTTTTGCCTAAAATACATTTTATGATCGTCATTTAGGAAACTCAAGATCTGGGCATACTTTTCAATGTTAGTGGCCATATCAATATCCTCGAAGGTGAAACATTTGCAACCCAGATCCTAGAAATGGATCCAAGCTTTGATTGCTGAAATATGAATTGGGATCCTTATCAAATAAGCAATTCTCCCATAACTTTTCCATCTATGTAACCTAGAATTAGCACCAACTTCTTTATGTTGTTTATGAAGCAGTGTACTTTGGTTATGTGTGGTAATTCCTTAACCTTGGTTCTTGGACAATCCTCTTCAACTAATTATATCATCTTGGATCTTTCCTCGAATTCTGAAAAGGTCATGAAAATCATGGTCTTAGCTAAAAAGTCTTGTAGAGTTCAGGATTTTAATCTGGTTTGCCCTAATACAAAGTGAATTATTAAGGAGTTCATACACTAAAGGCAAGTTCTAGGTCATTATATAAGGGCTAAGTTTTCTAATTGGTCTCAAAAGATCTATGAACTGCCCAGTGACCACCTTACATCAAGGCAATATAAGGGTTTATAATGAATGGTTAGGGCACAGTGTGACCGCTATTACTAAGTAAACACTCAGCTCATAGTTGGATGTTTCACGAATTTAAACCCTAACTGAAAGTCATAAGACAAACCACTACTCCTCACCTAACCTAGAATTGAGTTTATTCATGAAATTAAAATGCATGAGGGCATTAATCCATACCAGATGTACGTATACATGAACAGGAAGTAAAATGCTACAACAGTAAAAAAATACATGCTAAAATTAAATTAAATAGACCAATAAAAATACATAGGCAAACAAGCAAAGGTTAATCCAACCAGACAAGGCATTCCCCAGTGGAGTCGTTGTCACGGAGCGACGTCGAATGGCATTGTTAGCCTCCTAAGAGGTATTAGGAAAGGAAAGAATTCTAAGTTTAATCATAAAATTATGATTAAGGTTCAGGAGTTGCCACCAGTATTATGGTTACTAGGAAATTTGTGGCTTGCGAGAGTTCGGGTAAAGGACTAGTTATATAAGGGGAAAACGCATCACCCCCAGTGCACCCTACCTAAGGTAAGCTGCATTGTTGCTTGATTGTTTTTCTAGGTCAAGTTTATATTCATTGGCTTTTCTAAGGTCTAAGGTAAATCTCCATTCATGAGAGATTCTTTACCTTATTGGGTTAAATCCTAACCGCTCTAAAGTCTAAATTTTAGCATTGCATTCATTTATTGTTTTTTTATCTTTAATATCTTAGGGTATACTCTACTATGTAATTTTACACCCTCAAATATTAAAGTCTATAGCTAAACCTTAACACTTTAAATATAAAGTGAATAAAATGATTAGTGAAGGGTTTTTTATATTCTGGTCAAATCCTAATGGATAACCATAAAATAGTTATGATATTTATATTTTTTTTATTAAAAAAAAAGCATGATGAAAATGTTGTCATTTTTATTTTTTAGAAAATATGTTTGGAAAACTTTTAAGATTTGGTTGCATGTATAAAAACAAAACATTTTGGTTTTTCAAAATGAAATTTTATTTTTTGAATTTTGGAGGAAACCGATTATTTTTAATATTGGATCTATATCTTACAATATAAGTCTATAGCCTAATATTATAAAAAAAAAAAACTATTGGAAAAACACGCGAGGGACCCACAAATATTTTAAAATGCCCTTTTAAAAATTTGAAGTTTTTTAAATATTATTGTATTATTATATTATTAAATTATTATTTAATATATTGGGCTAGGCCAGCCAAACAGGCCTGGCTCATTCTTCTTTTTTCTTTGGGTTTGGGCTAGACCCAGCGTAACCATTTAGGCCGGACCCAACTGGGTTGGGTAGGGCCGACTAGCAGCCCAACAGACCTGACCTCTTTTTTTAGGGCTCGGCTGGACCTCACGCAGCCATCTGGGCTGGGCCGAAATAGGTCCAGCCCAGTTTGCATCTGCTGGTAGAAGCCAGCAATTGCAGGATATGACTTATTTCACGTCTTGCATGCAGATGAGAAGGGAGGGAAGAAGAAGTAGCTCATTTGGCGTGGGGGTTACGACAGGTGTCACTAGTCTGGTTGAGGACAATGGAAGTGTTGATGGCTTATGACAATGCTGGAGTGGTGGCTGGGTTCTTATAATGCATGAAGAAGAAGAAGTCTACGGTGGAAAGGGAGAAGGAGAGATTGACGACGATGGTTCTTGTCGCCAACTAGGAGATGGGTTGGTGGAGGAGGTTGAGTTGTGGTTGTTCATGGCAGTGCTGAGGTGGTGGCAGTTGAAAACACGGTAGAAAGAGAGGAGGAAAAGTAAAATTATAGAAGAATAACGGGAGAAAGATGATTTTATGCCAAATTTTCACACGATTTTCTTCATGCCTAGGGCATGGAATCCACCCTTATTTATAAGGAGTGGTGGCTAGGTTCTTATAATGCATGAAGAAGAAGAAGTCTACGGTGGAAAGGGAGAAGGAGAGATTGACGACGATGGTTCTTGTCGCCAACTAGGAGATGGGTTGGTGGAGGAGGTTGAGTTGTGGTTGTTCATGGCAGTGCTGAGGTGGTGGCAGTTGAAAACACGGTAGAAAGAGAGGAGGAAAAGTAAAATTATAGAAGAATAATGGGAGAAAGATGATTTAATGCCAAATTTTCACACGATTTTCTTCATGCCTAGGGCATGGAATCCACCCTTATTTATAAGGAGTGGAAGAAGGATATTTTGTCTTTAATGGTGTTAAATCTTGACCCTTAAGTCAGCCTCAAAGGATCCCAACAATTGTCTCAAAATGAGCATCATAAACTGTCAAATTTGGTAGTTGAAGACTTTGTTATTTGACCCTTTTAGACCGGCACCAAAATCGTTGTGGTGTTAATCAGTCAAAAAGGTCTATACCATGATGTAGTCAGATGTCAGGTGATAATTTTCATGCAAGTTTTGTCAAATTTAATGGAGAGATGAATTATTAAATGCCCCTAAAAAATAGCTCCCTAGCAGTTTTTTCAGTGAAAATTGAAGAAGAATGTGAACAATAACTAAAATGATGTTATTTTGGTAAAGCTTAATTTAGTCATTTGATTTGTGATTTCTCTCAATGACACTCCTGATTGGTTTCAAACTTTTAGTTTTATGCAATTTTACCCCTGGCGAACTTTAATTTTAGCCCCGAATTTCAACGCCTTTTTCATTTTGGTCTATGGTCTTGGATTTATGCAAATTGACCCTCAATTTACCATTAAACTTTTCATTTTCTTCAATTTCACCCCTGATTTCATTGAATTTTGTTCCTATATTTTGACATCTTTTATATAAACTTTAATTTTCTTGTGATTTTACCCTTGATTTAACCAATTGACTTTGTAAAAATTAAATTAGGTCCTCTAAAATTTCAATGTTCTCAATTAAGCTTGAATTGGGCTCTCAAACTTAATTTTTTATTAATTAAACCTCGAATAAAATTATTTTGAACAATTTAAAGTATAAGTCATTTCACCTAATTAAATTCTTGAATTGAACCCAAATTAATTTTAGACATAATTAAATTCTCAATTTGGCCCATGATTAAATCAAATTGGCCTATTAAAAATTTAATTACGTCCCTGAGCTTAATTTTTATGTAAATTCATCCAAAAATTATTTAATTTGACCTGGAATTCGCATTATTTCTGCAGTTTTGGTACAAAGAAGTATGATTAGTTTTATAATCTGTCAAAAAAATTCAGCTTGATTTTTCTGTATATTTGGAATCCTCCTTAACCTACTTTTACCAAAATGTCAATCTTCTTGCTACTACTGCTGCTTTTATTTTAAAATGAAAAATGGATAATTTTAGGGAACAACCTAAAAATGGGTTATGAACTGACTGTGGGTGGTATTAGGAAGAGATAAAAATATGTTTATATTTTGATGATATTGTTTATTTATTTAGTGTGTAGGTATGCGAAATTATGTATAGAAAAAGATTTTGTTAATATATGTGAATTTTATATTATGTGTGTGTCTATAGGAAAGTGTTGAATGTTGAATGATGTGTGATGTGTGATTTTGTAATGAAAATGTTTATGGATTATTGTAAAAGCCTTAGAAATTAAAATGGAAGTAAACTCATTATTTAAATACATGTTGGCTTGTTGTTATATATGTTAGGAAGTGTAAGAAGGAATTTGGAAGTTATGATGCCTTAATGGAGTTCATTAAAAGTGTACTTACAGGAACTATGTATATTGTATAATAGAGAGTTGGGGATTATGTTACGATATGTGAAAGTGTGAAGTGATTTAAATTTTCATATAATGTTTGGTTGAATAAATCATGTATAAAAATAAAATTAAGAAGATTCAGGTATCCTTAATTTGTTTATTTTTATAGCCGAATTTGGAAATTTAAAACGAAAAAAGAGAGTTCAAATTTATATTAGTTGATAATGGTTGATGTGTGTTGTGATGTTTTTAACCTCAAGGGGTTGGGCTGGTAGATATCAGCTTGGGCTTCGGGGTTTGCTCACTCTAGGTCTCAACTTCGAACCCTCCTACCAACAAAAACTCTTGGGGCTACGGGCCGCAGGACACAAAACACCATGTGTAAAGTCTAGCTCTAGGCTGTAAGGACTTAGTTTGATGCGTGAAAGCTAGCCTAGGATACCCTCCATTTCAAAAAAAAAATGTTATGATGTTTACTTAATAAATTTTGAATGTTTTGGTTAAAGAAATTGAAATTTGTGTTAAATGGTAAGAATGTGGGGAATTGGACTAAACTATGTAAGTAGGATTTTTGAATTATGTGGGGGTGGGGGTGATGTTTGGGTTGGCTTAGAATATGAGAAAAACTAGGTATTGAGTTGGTATTGGTTATGTGGGTTAATGGAAATATGAAAGGTGGTAACATTATGTAAATTTTGGTGTTATAGGTGATGTTGCACAATTGAACTCGACTAGTAAAATGATGAAATTGTATTAATCATAAATTTCAATTCTTGTAAAATATGATATCCAAATAATGTGCTATGTTGTTAAATGGGGAAAGATGGAAGTATATGAATTGGTAAGAAAATGGTGTGAAAGGATTGGTGTTTTAAACAATGCTTAAAATCGTTGGTAATTGGTTTGAGAGGTGGCTAATATACTTGCTTTGAATTTTTGCTAATATGTTCGAAAATAAATAATGGTGAAGATGGAGGATTAGAAACATGGATTGAAGATGAAATTTTTTGTGCTAATTGATTTTATGTGAAATTAAACTATAAATATTAGGGTGAAATGGAGATTATTGTATGATTGGATATTTGTGGCCATGTTTTGGAAAATATAGAAATGTGAAAATCGAGGTTTAATATGTTTTGTGATGCCTTGGGCATAAAATTGAAATTTTAGAAATGTAAAAGTCCTAAGTGAAGAATTAATTTAATGGAATGAAAAGTAAATTATAGATTTTAATAATAAATTGATAGTTTCAATTTGTGAATATTAATTTGGGTGTTGGATGTGAAATTTTTATATTTAAATACTAAATTTTAAGTTGAATGCGAAATAGACTAGGAGTATGTTAACGCATACGGTGATTTGTGAAATTATATGTTGTATTGAATTGATTGTTAGACAAATAATTAGATATATATGGCTAAACAAACATTATTAATTATTATTTAGGAATTGTAAGAGAAGTGTTTGGAGTGAGTCGACTTCTTAGAAGCATATAAAGCATGAGCTTAAGGTAAGGGTCGTCTTTCCTTTTTAATGATTTAAAATGTTTGTGTGATAGTTAGTTTGTAATGGAACATATATGTGTCATGTATAATTGTTATCAAAAGAAATTATACCTACGAGGCATAAATTTGAATGTGATTTGGTAGTGTGTCTATGATTTATGATTAATCACAATGGTGGTAACATAGATGTATTTTGTAATTGATTATATTGAGGGTAAATTATACGAGATTGGTAATCAACCATAATAGAGGTAATGTATATTTCATGTGTAATTGACCGCAACAATGATAGTTTTTATATGGTTTGAAATCAACCGCAACATCAAATATTCATATCTAAATCATAAGCGATTGCAATAATGAAAAATTAATGTGTGAATTTTAAATCGATCATAACAATAAATATCGCATATAAATGGTAAACGATCACAACATCATAGAACAACATGTGAATTTTAAAATAAACCATATCAGTGAGCTTTATAAGTTGTTAGCTGACCATGTGGACAAAAGCTAGAATATGTGAGAAAGTTGGTCGTTTAGATGAAGGTTGTGACGTGTGAGAAAGTCATCAGTTTGGACGGAGACTAATGGTGTTTGATGGTATTATAGTCAAACGTTTAGACGTAGACTATGGATACAAATATAGTATGTCATTTGGACAAAGACTAATGAGATTTGATGGTATCATAGTTGAATGTTTGGATGTAGACTATGGATATAGATATAGTTTTTCATTTGGATGAATACTAATGTGATTAATGGTATCATAATCGGGTGTTTGGATGTAAACTATGAATACATATATAGTATATTGTTTGGACAGAGACTAATGAGATTTGATGGTAACATAGTCAGATATTTGGATAGAGGCTCAAATAATTTTATGAAAATAATGCCTATGGGGTAGGGAATTAATATAAATAAATTATGCTCATGGGACAGAATAAATAATGTTATGTAAATCATGTTTGTAGGTAGAGAAAAAAAAAAGTGGGAATTTAAAATGCATGAATTAAATGAAATTATAATATGAAAAATTAAATAGACCGCAATAACGGAATATGATGCATGAAAAACTGAATGGACCACAACGGTGGAATTTTAATATGTGATATTTGAATAGGTTGTAACAACAGAATTTAACTTGTGATATCTAAATTGTCTTAGGAGAATTTATTATGTGATATTTGAATACACTATAAATGGATTTAAGGAAAATAGGAGATGGAAAAATATTTGAATATGATAAAAAAAAATAATTGAATATGCCATAAATGAGCATAAGAAAATACTAAGATGAAAAAAATATTAAAATATACCATAAATGAGCATGAGAAATAAAGGTTAGAAAAATATTAAACTATGTCGTAAAGGGGCATGAGAAATAATTATATTGAAAAAATTATTAAATTATGCCATAAATGGGCATGAAAATATTTGAATTATGTCAAAGAAATATTCAAGATGAAAGATATAATTGAAAGGGCCAAATTGAGTATAAGGTATAGGAGAATGAAAGAAATGTATGTGTAAGCCAAAAACAGACTAGAAGTATACCGAGTTTAAAAAAAATATATTATATGGATAAGCTACAATTAAAACCATAGAATTTGGAATTGGAATTGGAATTGGAATTGATATTGATGAATTAATAATAATATTAATGGATAATATGATAAACTAACAAAATGAAATTAAAGGTTGGGAAAACCGAGAAGACATATAATTGTGATGGAGAGGTGAAATGTGGTATAAATTTAAGGGTGTTGTGAAATGAAGTGATGGCATAAACTAAATACGCTCAAGAGATTAAATGGGGGTATAGATAAAATATGATATGGAAAGAAAACATGTTATGGAAAAGTTACAATGAACATAAAATAAATGAGTGAAAAATTATATTGAGATGAGATATGAAATAGATGTTAAATTAAAGAGTTGTTACATGTATGTCAACAATAGTATAATTTATGAGTTCATTAGTAATTAATGAAGAAATATTAAATTGAAAAGGGGACAGATTGATGTGCTTATAGAATGGTTAATGATATTGGTTATGTTCATATAATTATAAAATGTAGAAATCACGATGAGGTAGATACTTGTAGTGTTCGTGATCTTGCGTGATTTTACAGGTGTTTTTCATAAGGTCTTAATTCTTATAAAAGGGTTATTGAGTTGTTGAGTCCTTCCTATCAGATAGGTTATAGTATTCTCTAATGATTGTATTGAAATCAAGCTTATGCATGTAATTTATAAGGGTTGTAACCACACTAACATGTAAATATAAATAATATATGAATGTACTTGTAGATTAAATAAATGGATGGTGAACCCGATACTACCTTATAAAAAACATTACCCCTAAATTTCAAGTACACAACAATTGGAAAGAAAATAATTGCATGAAAAGTTTAGATAAGATAAGGACTTAATAAGATAAGGATCTCTTTACCAAGGACTTTTCTTAAAAATTTTAAACGAATCAATGGTTAGAAAACACAACAATACCTTAGTTTATATAAGACAAACAAACAATAAAGTTTAACTTAGGTAATGTGTACTAGAAGTGATATGTTCTCCCTATACACAATCAGTCCTCTTATCTAGACTCTGAGATCAGTTAAGATTCTTGGTGATCAAAAAATCGGTTGGCAACTCCATCCTTTTTTTATTGATAAAGAAAAAAATTCATTGTTTTTTTCACCCATCACCCTCGAAGATCCCGCTCTGAAAGAACAATCGTAGCGATATTGCACACATGCGATAAGAATCATCTCAACGTGATCTTTATTTTTAAAAAGGCATGCTAGTTGAGGAGTTATCATATGGCTCTAGCTAGCCAATCTTCTTTCATTTATTCTTCTCTTTTTTTTTCTCTCTTCTCTCCTCAGTTTCTCGCCTTTCTTAGTCAAAATAGTAGAGTGGGTTGTCAACTTTTCTTATGTCACATTTGATCTTTATTTTTTTATTGTTATTTTTTTTTCTTTTTATATATAATTTTTTTTAATTTCATCCTTAAAAAATGATTTGGTTGGGGATAGGCTTCATAATTTTTTTTGTTTGCTTTATATAGGGTAAAATCAGTCTTATGACTCAGGTCACGAGTTTAGAAGGTGAGTCTGGGTTGACTCGAGGTTTTTTTCATTTTTTTAAAATTTTTTTTTTCAATTTCATCTTTCAACATCTAGTTATTTGATAATTGGGCTTCACAATGTTTTTTTGATTTTTTTTCTATAGTGTTATCCCAGTATTATGACTCGGGTCACAGGTTTGGCGGGTTGACCTCAGTTTTTTCTGTTATTTTTAAAAAATTAATTTTTTATTTCAATTTTATATTTCAATATTAAGTTGGTTGAGAGCTGAGCTTCATGAATTTTATTGATTTGCGTTTTATAAGGTAATCTATTTCTCATGATCTAAGTCATAGATTTGACAGGTTTATCCATGTTGACTCAAGTTATTTTTTCGGTATTTTTTTCCTTCAAATTTTTTTTATTGTGGATTGGGTTTAATAATTTATTTCAATTTGCTTTTTATGAGATTATCATTGTCTCATAACTTAGATCGCAGGTTTTATAGGTTAACAAGGGTTAACCCAGGTTAATCTAAGATGAAGGACACTTCTAACATCTTTATTTTATTTTATACATGGAAGGGATAATGATTTTTTTATTATTTAATTCAATATAATGCTAAATAAGTAATAAGAAATTTAAAAATTAGATTAATTACCCAACCAATAAAAATCCTTCATACAAATAAAATCTTTTTGTTATCCTTATTACCCACATTTTAAATCCTAAACCCACCCTTTTCATGGATGATACCGTAATTTATGTACAAAAATTTTCCTAAACTAATGATCCAAAATTTAGACCCATTGAAGATTAGAAGCTGGTTTGGCAAGATGATGGTTTTTGCATTCGTTTTAGCTTTTTTTTTTTAATAATGAAAAGATATACAATAATTCTAAACTATGTTTTATAAATAAAAAAATTGGGTGCATGTTTTAGTTATATTATAACATAAAAACATAGGATTATATATATATTTTTTCTTACAATCATAATAGTCATTATTATCATTAACAAAAAACAAAAAGAGAATGAGATTGTATTATATCCTTATCATAAAGCATTATTTATTGGAATAGTAGTGCTTTGTTTTTAAAACAATTCAATCAATGTCTTTTTATAATTTTATTCTTTAATATTGAATTTGTTTTTTATTATATTGTTCTAATCTCAAGACATGAATCACGGGATAGATGGGTTAACCTAATTGACTCAATTTTTTTAATTGATTTTTTCTTCTCAATCTCATCCTTTAATATTACGCTAATTGAGAATTAGACTTCATGATTTGTTTTGATTTATTTTCTATTAAGTTATCTTGATTCATGACTTCAGGATAGTGTTTAGCGAGTTAACCCAAGTTGACTATAATTGTTTTTTGTATCATTTTTTAATGATTTTTTTTATTATTTTATCATTTAATATTGGGTCTATTGAGAATATTATTTCATAATTTGTATTGATTTGTTTTTTATGAGGTAATCTAAGTTTCACGACCAGGGTTATTAGTTTGGCAGGTTAACCTAGATTAAATTGGTTGTTTTTTATTTTCTTTCTATTAGGTTATTTAGGTCTCATGACCATGTTCACAAGTCCTTCAACATTATATTTGTTTTTATTGGGTTGTCCTAATCTCATTATCTGGTTCGTGGGTTTGGTAGATTAACCTTATTGACTCAAGTTTTGTTTTCTTTTTTCTTAATTATCCCCTCCATTGCATCATTTAATATTAAGTTGACTGAGAATCATTCATGATTTGATTTCTTATTAGATTATCTCGGCTTCATGACCTGAGAATAATGCTCGGCGGGTTGACTCTAGTTGTTTTTATGTCTTTTTTTAATTGTTTTTTTTTCAAATTTCATCATTCAACATTGGATTGGTTGGTAATTGAGCTTCATAATTTATTTTGATTTGTTTTCTTTAAGGTTATATTAGTCTCATGATCAGGGTTGCGAGTTTAGTGGGTTAACTCAAGTTTAACCAGGTTTTTTTATGAGATTATCTCAGTCTCATGACTTAAGTCATGGGTCCTTCAACATTAGATTTTATTTATTGGGTTGTCTCAATCTCATGACCCGGGTCGCTACTTTGGCAGATTAACCCAATTGACTCGTTTTCTTTTCTCAATTGACTCCCCCTACCTCATTCTTTAATATTAGGTTGATTGAGAATTAGACTTTATGATTTGTTTGGTTTGTTTTTTATTAGATTATCTCGATCTCATGACCTAGAAAAAATGCTTAGCATATTAACCCGTGTTAATTCGAGTCTTTTTGTGTCATTTTAATTTTATCATTCAACATTATATCGGTTAGGAATTGAGCTTCATGATTTGTTTTTATTTGCTTTTTATGAGGTTATCTTGATCTCATGACCAAGGTTACGAGTTTGGCGGGTTAACTTAGGTTAAATTAGATCTTTTTTATTTTTTATATGAGATTATCTCAATCTCATTACCTGAATCACAAGTTTGACGGATTGACTCGATTCATTTTTTATGTTTTTTTAAATGATTTTTTTAATCTCAACCTTTAACATTGAGTTGATTAAGAATTGAGTTTTATAATTTATTTAAATTTGTTTTCTGTAATGTTATCTTGATTTTATTACCGAGTTGCATGTTTGGCAATTTAACTTGGGTTTTTTAGGTAATTTTTTTAATTTATTTATTTTTAGTTTTATCCTTCAACATTGAGTTAATTGAGAATTGAACTTCATAATTTGTTTTGATTTACTTTATATGGGGCAATTATGGTCTTATAACCTAGTTAGGGGTGACCATTTTCGGTTCGGTTATGTTTTTATCAAAAAAAGTAACCAAACCGAAACCAGTTCAAACCGACCGGTTTCGGTTTGGTTCGATTTTTTAGGACAAAAACTGGTTTGGCTTGGCTTTGGCTCGTTTTTTTCCGGTTTGACTTGGTTTTTTTCAGTTTTTTCGGTTTGGGTTCGGTTTGGTTCGGTTTTTTCGGTTTTAGGCTTATAAAACCAAAACCGAACCGAACCAGTTGGTTTTTTTAAAATTTTAATCGGTTTTTTTCACAGTTCGGTTTTTTCGGTTATTTTTTTCCGGTTTTTTCGATTTAATCAATTTTTCGGTTTTTTTACTTACCCCTGAACATAGTTCGTGGATTTAGTATTTTAACTTAGATCGATTTAATATGTTGTCGTCTTAAAATAAAATCATCTTAATTTTTTTTAGTTAAACTATACTTTTATTAATTATTCAAGTTTTTTTTAGACCCAACAAATAAAATAGATTACATCAAATCAACTCCTGCATGGTTTAAAATTTTCTTTTACTAAAACAATATATAAATAATATCTAAATATATTTTATTTAAAAAAAATTAATTCGACCGCAATATAATACGGAACAACTAGATGTATGTTTGCTCTGTTGTTGTTTTTATTTTTAGTGGTGAATCTATAATTAAAAACAGAAAAACTCAACAACAAAAACATAAATTTAATGCTTTTACTCTTGTATTTTTTTATTATTATTAATTTTTCTT
>Ga0325410_1000800_pt1 | contig 33524 bp, 15 predicted proteins | sample PopdelMetagenome_16_FD_206182 | JGI IMG/M metagenome (GOLD analysis project Ga0325410, IMG submission 206182) | Populus deltoides microbial communities from Bellville, Georgia, United States - Xylem-PdIQD-R3 | ecosystem: Host-associated > Plants > Phyllosphere > Stem > Wood/Secondary xylem...
TTAGATATGTTATTATAAAACATGCTTTAGTTAAGGAGTTATTGATACTTCAAGTGCAAAATGATGATATAAAACCTTGATAAAAATGCACTTTTAAGTACTAATCACACCCCCCAACCAGCTTATTTCTAGTCTCTAGTAATCAAAGAGTTAAAATAGAAAAACTATTTGCAAATTCCACAAAACAAGGCATTCATCATTCAACTTCCATTAATCTATCCAGATAAACAAACTCTCATTAAATTTTATATATCTACTCAATATTTCTTAAACAAAATATTAATAAACCTTCCTTATTATGTGCTCAATGTATAAACCATAGATGATGGGGCTTTTATTGGAAGAAAATAATATTTTGTTCTAATGTTTAAGGTTAACTTCCTTGGGTTGGGATTATTATTATATTTTTTTCTTCTTTTTTTTTTTTAATATATATACATATAACTTAAAACACAATGCATCTTTAACCCATGTAACGACCTTTCGGCTAATGACTCCCAGATCAGTTGGTTTTAGGGCATTAAGTGTTGAGACACCCCTACAAGTTTAGTAACTCGGGTTGCAGATACTGATACGTAGATAGTGCAATGTTTGATTCCCTTAAGCTTTTCTCCTCAACCCATGTAACAAGCTTTGAGCCAATAACTCCTAAGTCAGTTGACTTTAGGGTATTAGGTGTTGAAACACCCCTTCAGGCTTAATTGCTTAGGTTAGGGAGGCTATGAAACCAAACTTATCTACGTTTTTATTATCATCAATATTATTATTTTTTTTTTTGAAATTATATACTAACCCTTCCCTTAGTTGTTACCTTTAACAAAAGAACATAAATAATGTAATAATCCAATGTGCAACCCACAATCATATGTTAAAGTGTGTGTGTGTGTGAAAATGAAGGTTTAAGAATATTTGCTAAATGAGTATATGAGTAGAATCAAGTGATAACAATGCAAGAGTTTGTAAACATTAATATTTCAAGAAGTATTCTGATAAGCCTTGTTATGGATATTGCAAATAATCATTAGAAAATGTTTACTAAGATGCATCTCAAGAGTCAATAAAATTCCCCCTTCCTCTGCCATCCTAGTAATAACAGTTTTGCCAAATGGTTTTTAAAAACAAAAACAGTTAACTGGTTAGTTTTTTTTTTCAAATACTACCCTCTCCCCCCAACCAAAACGAGACATTATCCTCAATGTCCTAAGGTAGAAAGATAGAGTACAGAAGTCATCACCTGAAGCAGCGAACACTAACAATCTTGAAACACACTTAAACATAAGAGATAACAAAACATAATATTATGCTATTAATAAAACCAAAAGACACAAAGTTTTACAAACTAAGACTCAAATCGTAGTTGTGATTATGGCTCACATCTTCCCTTGGTTTTACGTCCAAGAACAGCTTAAACGCCCTCTATGGGTCGGGGATAGGCTTCCCATCCAGTTTTCTTAAAAACTGGCAAACAGGGTTTTTTGTAGTCAGATTCCCAAGACTAAGTATATCATGTTCTTTATGAAAATGAGGCCATAAATCATGAATTCCACGATGCACATCTCCATTAGGATGCGTCTAAAGAGTCAATAGAAGATTATCTAAAGACCCTTTACTCAGGTCATCCTTAATGAATTTTATTTTATCTTCACGGTTTACAGATACCATTCCTAAAGAACAACATGTTGCATTATAAGTCCATCTGGCACATCGGTGATAGACTTAAAAGTCACGGAGTACCATACAGTATGGGCTATGAAAGTGCCAAGTATTTGTTGTACCAAATATTATACAACATAAATCTACATTAACCATTTAACAAGCAAAGTATTAAAAGTGAACAAGATAACAAATATAAAGCATGTTAGTATCCAACATTAAGGTCCATGTTAAGTTTACATTATACTTATTCTTACACCATTAGTGTACCCTTTTCACCTTGACATAATTAACTTAGCTACACATAAAAAAAGAAAGAAACATAAATAAACAATATAAGAACATAAATAAGAAAGAAGTTAACTAAGTAAAGAAAAGGAAATGAAAGGCATAAACAAGATATTAATAATATAAACAAAACTTAAGTATTACAAAAGAGAGAGCAAGAGCATGATCTTGATCTGAACACCAAAATACCTAAATACATGGCAAATGCCTCCTTTTATAGGCTAAAATTCGGAACTATTGATTTGTTGACTAATTGATGAATGGGTGGCCATATCTTGACTTGGTGACAATTCTTATCTTCTTGTTTGCCAAAAACATCATTGATAACGTCATAATTTAAACAGACTTCAATCATAAAAGTTCTAGGAAATTGTCTCATCTTTCCAGGGTAAGAATTTGATATCATTTGGACTTCTAGAACTTGAGATATGGGCTAAACACTGAATAGTGTCTGGGCTGCAGGACAAATTCAGACTTCTTCGTTGTTGCTACAATTTAGACTTGAAAATGGCCTTGTTAAATCTTGGGATCCGCATGAAAGTTGTAGGCCTATGTCTTACCTTTTCATCTATATAAAGTAGACCTAAATCTGAGATCTACAGCTCTAGATATGACCCGATTATCGAACAATGTTCCAGTTTGAACTACACCAACATCTCTTTTCTAAGTTTGGCCATCTCTTTGTCCTTTCAATTTCAATACTTCAACTCATCAATCAATTCTTTTATTTATGTGATAGGCCTGCATTTAAGATGCACATGTACCATAAATTAAAGGTATCTTATATTATTAGATATGTTATTATAAAACATGCTTTAATTAAGGAGTTATTGATACTTCAAGTGCAAAATGATGATATAAAACCTTGATAAAAATGCATTTTTAAGTATTAATCATATAGATACATGGAGAGGAAAAAGAGATGACTTTTCCTCTTCCCCCCAAAGCCAACAACAACCCTAGCTGCAGCAGCCCTTCTCTTGCAAAGAAACTCTCATCCATACCGCCATCGTATGTCACCCCCTTGAATACTTGAGTGAGAAGAGTGGAAAGAAAACTGAAAACATGAAAAGAGGAAGAGGGTAGAGGGCTGACTAGAACAGTAGAAGGAGAGAAAAACTAAGAGGGAGAAGAGGAAAACCACCAAAACCTTCTTTAGGTCTTGTTTAAAAACCGTGTGGTAAGAGTAACCTCACTCTCCTACTTGTTATTTTAAGATTTTGAAACAAGATGAGAAGGAAACGTCAATGGAATGACGTAGTGTTCTTACACTTTAAATTTTGAAAAGATTAAATGGAAAGATTGGAAAAATAGGGATAAAAGGGATGTAATTTTAGAATTTATAACAAAACAAATCCATGCATATTGAAGAATAAACCCTAACTAAAGGTCGGCCTGTTGAAGGAATGAAAGAAGGATGGAATGGGATGATGAAATGTGTTAATTGTGACCTTGATAAGCACTTGGAAAAATGCTTGAGCTAAAATATAATTTGTATATATGTTAATACCTTGATTTTGCATCATGAATTGAAGAACTTGCTTGATTATGAACTTAGAAGATTGATATGTGATTATTGCATTATAACATGGACATCTTTATAATAGAAATGATAAATTATATGAGTAAACTAGAAGAAAATGGAATACTATGTTCAGCCAAAAAAAAGAACAATGAAGAGAACTTTTATATGATGAACACCTTTAGAGAAATAAAATAAATGGTGGAAATTGAACTCATGTATATTGTGAACTTAGTTATTAGCTTGTGTTTGATGAATTGGAATGCTACAATTGAGAATGATGGAATGAACATTTGATGTCAATTCCCATGTTTCAGCCATGAAAGTTTGGATAAGAGAACCTTTGAAAATGTACATATTTGAACTTAATTGTATACTACTTGACAATGTTGTGATAAACTTAATGAGATTATGGAAAGGAATATGATTCTTGAATATGCTTGATAGTACTTCGTAAGTTAGAATGTCTAGAACACCTTATGTCATGTTATAATGAATGAGAATTGATGATATCACATAAAAGGCACTAGTCCGAAACTAGGGAACTAGTTCTACTAATTGTCCATTCTCAGAGAGCTAATCCTAGCACTAGGAAGTTGATCCAACACCCCTTCACATGGCACTGGTCCCAATCTAAATAGCTGATTCAACCACTAGCCCATTTATAGGGCACCAATCCAAACTAGGGAGCTGATCAACCAATAGCCTATCACAAGGCACCAGTCCTAAACCAGAAAATTGGTTCAACCCATATTCATATAATAATTATCTAAGATATTAAACACCTACCTAAAGTTTGGGCTCTACTAGTTGTCCTCTACTACTGTTTGCTACTTACGGTCTCACCTGTACCAATAGTACACTTTATTAATATCAAAATTTGTCCATGCATACACACAATTCCATTTCCATTCCCACAATAATTTAGCATTTTCAATTAAGAACAACTCCAAACAAGAATTAACAATTTACAAATTTCAGGTGATTCAATATAATTAACTCATAATACTATTTAGTATTTTGATTATAACTGGAGTTATAAAACTTGGTTTTTATGCGTGGTTTCTTTTTTTGGATAGCTAAAACATTGGTCTACAACTTTTATGCAGATGACTAAACCTAATATTGTCATCTATATACCTAAATTCACAAATTACAATAGCATGAAAAATTGTCCTATTTATTTCAGTTTAGACCCTTCTTTGGTTTTTATCCCATATCTAGTGTTTTGTCACTCCGATTTAAGCAAGGTCAGTTGCTTTCAAAAGGTTAACATCCATGTTTATAAGGTTTATGATGAAATTATATCAAATCCCATCATCTTAGGATCTTAATCTTAGTGGAGAAACCGAGAGACAAGTTATCCAATTTTTGATTTCTAAGTTTAACAAGTATCTAATTGTTTCCCATGCATTTTCAGCAACCAGAACATATAATACCTTCAAATATCATTATTTAACATAAATTTTAAACCCATTAACCTAATCAAATTCATTCTCTAAAATGAAAACTCTCTCTACTAACCTATGTTTCATTCATCACTTATATCAAATATCATCATTTCATCATCAAAGCACAATTCCATATTCAACTTTATAAACCATAAACCTCTATCAAATACTCTAGCAACCCAACCATTCAATATAAAACACCAAACAACTTAAAACAACTTATTAAGAGAATTTATTACCTCTTAAAAACAAGAAATTAAAGGAGAAATCCCAAGATGAATCACGTTTCTTTCACCCTCCTTTTCTTCTCTTATGTCGGCCCCTATGAAGGTTGAATCCCTTGGAGTTCTTCAATTTTTTTTTTTTGTGTAAAGCTCCTTCTAACACCCTTTAATTCCCTAATCTAACTTTATTTGGTGTTTTTAGTGTGATATTTTGTAAGATTTTTAGCTCACTCTCTCCTCTTTCTTTTCTCCTCTTATGGTCGGCCGATTCTAGGAATTACTAGAGAATTCTTCTCTATTTAGAGCTATATTTTTTCTTATTTGCATCTTGCCCCCTCTTAATTTATTTATTTGCATATTAGGCCCTCATGTTTTCTTAATTTCTATATTAACCCCTCATATGTTCTCCTATTTTTACATTGACCCACTATTTCTTTTTATTTATACATTGGCCCAAATATTTCTCTTATTTATACTTTCTCCCTATAAAGTCCTTTGTTTTTTTTTTCATCCTTCTCATTAAAATTCCCTTTTGATTCAATTAATTTGTTCAATTTCACCCTTCCACTCATCAATTACATTGGTAATATTTAGTATCTTTGAAACTTTTCATCCAAGAGTTTACATAAAAATTTCAAACCAAAAGCCTATTCATTTTGATTGAAAATAATTTCTCTAACTATATTTACCATAGTTTTCAGACCCGGCCCGGTCCAAGCCTAGGTCGCCTAGGTTAATTTTTTTTAAAATCAAAACGACATCGTTTTAGTAAAAAAAAAAAATCAATGGGTCGCAACCGGGTTTTTGGCCAGGTCACGCCGGGTTTTTCCTTTCCCTATTTTTTCTTCAACCCGGCCCGGTTCCAGCCCTGGGTCAACCCGCCGAGCCGGGTTTCAAAACTATGATATTTACCACTTTAATTTTTTTCTTTTTTCTTTTCAATTTCAATATAAGATTTGTATCCAAGGATTTACGGATATATTTATTTAAAAAGGTACTAGGCATTAAGAAGGTGCATATATACATAGAGAACTCATCATCTTCAAAGGTACTAGACATTAGGAAGGTTATACTAAATATGATTTAAAAAAAAACTTTTCATCCTTAACAATGTGCTTAATTTAGTTGACATTAGAAAGAACTTAGTGTCTAGATTATTATTAAGAAAAAAAGAAGGGTTTAAAATGGTTTTTAAAAGTGATATTTTTTTTGGAAAAGGGTTATCTATAAATGACCTTAATATACATATAATGATCATTTTAACCAAGGATGATGATGATGATGATTCTTCTTTCTTGCTTGAGCCTTATGATATATGACATGCTAGGTTAGAATATATAAATTATAGTTCTATACAAAATATTAATTAATCTTGAATTATTACTTTCTATGGTTTTCGAGAAAAATTATAAATGTGAAGTTTATGTATAATCTAAACTCATAAAGACTTTTTAAATAATTAAAAGAAGTAGTGAACATATAGATTTAATTCACTCTTATATTTGTGATTTAAAATTAATATGAACTAGAAGTGATAAAAAAAAAATATTGTATTACTTGTATAAATGATTGCACAAGATATTATTATACATCTTTGTTAAGAAGCGAAGATGATAAGGCTCTTAAAATGTTTAAGCATAACAAGGTTAAATTTGAAAATTAACTTTATAAAAAGATAAATGTAATAATAAGTGATAGAGTAGAGAATACGAGGCAACTTTTTATAAATTTTATTTTCAAAATTGTATTATACACTAAATTTTAACTCCTTATTTACCTAAAAGAAATGGCATTGCTAAACATAAACTAAAACAAATTATGAATATCATGTAGATAAGTTTATGAGCACCTTAAAACTTATAAGGGGGAGGTAATCTTGATTATCAATTATATATTTAACTAAGTACCTTATAAGAGATTGAAAAAGACACCATATGAGTTGTAGAAAGAAGACAACTTTCCTATAAATACCTCTAAATGTGGGTGTGTCTTGCTAAAGTAGCGTTACTTGATCCTAAAAAGATGAATATAGGATTTAAAACTATGGATTGTGTATTCATTAGATATACTTATAAAAGTAGTGTATATTGGTTTCGTACACAAGTCAATCATTAAGGGTATTCATCCCAAGAATAGAATAAAAAAAAATAATATTTTTTTTTTTAAGATGTGCCTTCTTTTAAGAAAGTACAAAAAAAATTGTTAATTTAAAAGGATGAATGAAGCAAGCTCATGTGATCATAATCAAATTATAAATTAAAGATCTATGGAAGAAGATGAAATTTAGATGTGAAGGAGTAAAAAGAAAAATGAGCATTGAAGCTACTTCGAGATAATGTTGTAAACTTTGTATTAAAAGACAACAGTTAATATTGAGATTGAGTTCATCATATAAAATCATACGTGGAAACTAATGAATCTTTCACCCAAAAGTAAGACATTACCATAAATAGATCTTTAAAAGGAAGATCAAAGATGATGGAACCATTGAAAAACACAAAGTAAGATTTATTATTGAAAGATTCAAACAACAAAAAGGTATGTACTATTTTGACACATCTCACTTGTGTCAATAATAACTTTCATATGGATGTTAATAGCTAATGTGGTTATTAACAAGCTTGAAATACATCAAATGAATGTAAAAACAAAACCCTTCTAAATGGTGAACTGGAGTAAGAGGTCTATATGAAACAACTCGAGAGGATTGTCATTAAAAGGAAGGAAAAGAAATTGTGTAAACTTGTTAAGTCATTATATGGTTTGAAAAAAAAAAACTCCAAAATAATGGAATGCAAATTTTCACAATAATATATTGTAAAATTTTTTTAAAATCAACAAGGTTGATAAATTTGTTTATGTAAAAAATATAAATAATGGTTATCATTGTATGTCTTTATATGAATGTCATGCTAATTTTGAACAGCAATGAATACAAGATCAAGTCTATCAAGAAAATATTAAATAGTAAATTCGATGTAATATATGGATATTGTAGATGTTATACTAAGAATGAAAAAAATTGTCCTAATTTCATTATATTGAAAAACTTCTCAATAAATTTTTGAAAGGTGACAATAATATTGTAAAGAATCTATTGAATATAAAAGTATATAAGTCCAAAAACCAAGGTAATTGAATACATTAATTAGAATATTATTGAATAATTAAAAGCTTGAGGTATGTTATGAACTATATAAGATCAGATATTATATACTATGTTAGAAAGTTGAGTATATTTACCAATAATCCTAGTATGAATTATTAGAAAGTAATAAATAGAATATTTAAATATTTAAAATACACCATGGACTATGACTTGCATCATGCTGGTACTCGACAGTAATACAAAGTTATAATGATGCAAACTTAATATTCAAGAAATTTCTAAAACTATGAAAGAGGGATTGATTAAATCTTAGGGAGAAAGAATACATAAAGAGCAAGAAGTGTTTTTAGGGTTCTTGATTGAAACTTTGCAAAGAAATTTCTAAAATTATGAAAAAGGATTAAAGATTTTTCTTATAGAAGATGAAGAATAGAGAGTAATTTGAGAAATCTAAATATAATGCCTAAAAGTCAGAGCACAAGCTACTTTTAAGTTTAATTAATTGGATAAAATTATTAAATGTAAAACATGTTTTAAACCATGGTCGATAGTTTTAGGGAAAACAATGTCTTTTGCCAAATTATATTTGATCGATTTGATCAATCAATGCTAAGTGTAAATATGATGGGGGAATATTCCTTCATTTAAGAAATAAAAGAATATGAGTAGCATTATTTACACTTCAAATAAATATCAATGTGTCAATCATAAAAGAACAATGACTTTTCATAACAAAACAGGGGAAAAGCTAAAGTTGATCGAGTTTAGTAAAATCGACTATACTAAAGGAGTCTTAATCAACAAAGAGTTTGAAAAGGTAGTTGATTAGACGATCACGAGTCATAATCAACCAAAGAAAAAGTGATCAAGCATAAGAGTTTGAATAAACGCAAAGAACTGGGAAGCTTAAACCTATTCAGAACAAGAGATCTCAATAGAATAACTAATAAGAAATCATAAGATTAACTTAGGATTCATGTAGTATCAATAGAGAAGGAGTTTAATTTGTATCAAAATTCAATAAAGTCTTCTTACTTAATATCAATATCTATATATAATTAGGATTTGCATGTTTAGATAGGATTCAAACTTCGTATAAATAATAAAAGATCACTCAGTCACTATGAATGATAGACAATCTCATATATGTAATTTAACATTTTACTAGTTTTAGTATTGATTATTTCTTTACAACTTTATTTACATTTTTTTAAAATTTTCCTAGAATTTAATTATTGTAATCTCCTTTTCTCTTTTTTCATAAACCCATCATTTTTTACCATCATTAACAAATGATGGGTTTATGAAAGGTTTAAGGTTTTATATTGCCATACTTCGCTTGATTTTACAATGTTGCTACTTGTTTTATCTTAAGATGAAGTTTCTATTGTGTAGTTTCTTTTTTTTTTGAAGCTAGAGACAAATAGCATATTGATCAAAAGAATATCTAAGTGATTGACAAGTATTAATAATAAAAAATAATTATTAATAATTGATTGTTTTTTAATTTACACGTTTTCAATTAATAATTTTCTTACTTTAAGGTTGAGACTAAGTTTTCAAAAAAAGTCAAAATAAGTTATTAAATCATTTATTTTTTTAATTTTATCATTTATCTATATAAATTTAGAAGTAAATTTGAAAAATAAACTTAATATTCAAAACTATTTTAATGTGTTGTAAAAATAAATAAATTTAATTTTATTAGTTTAAACCTAGATTCAGGTTAATTTAAAAAAATTTATAAACAGATACATAACAAAGTATAAGTATAGACATTAACTTGTGTAGTTCTTAAATATCTATTAATTTTGTTTTAAGAAAGGAAAAATTAAGTTGAGCACTCTAAGGTTTGTATTTTTTTTTTTAACTTTGTAACTAATTTTTTAAATATTATATTTTTCATTTTAGATCAAAACTTATTTTTAAAATAAATAAAATAATTCAACTCTCATATATATTAAAGTACTAAAGCTAACCATTGCCACACCATTCACTCTATCTCACTCGCTCTCTTTCTTCTTGTTTCTCCTTTACTGTTATTGTTGGCCATACTTGCACCCACTATTGTCACTTCACATAGGCTATTTCTTTTATTTTTTAAAAAATAATTTGTTCTTTAATGGTTATGAGTTTGAGTCTTTTTAGAGCCACTAGAGACCTATATGATTATTAATTTCAGAACTCGTAAAATTAATCGAGATACATGAAAACTAACCCAAACACTATAATAATAATAATAATAATAATAATAAACAGCCCAATCAAATTAACAATCTCTCTTGATATCTCTCCATTTAATAAATTACTGGTTACATGGCCCGCGTGATGCTGCGGGTTAATTTTTTTTTGCATAAAAAAGATAAAAAAAAAAGTTAAGATCTAAAAGTGTTAGGTCTTTCTGCAAAGCTATACCCAAGTGTCTTGGGTTTGGCTGCAACGCCTGACCTAGGAGTAATATTTATAATATTAATAATAACATTAAACTTGCATGACCCAAGTTTAAGTTGGTTTGGCTGCAATACCAGACCTAATAGCCTTAGATGTGGGTCTGGTTGCAAGGTCATGTCATAAAAGTATGATAATTAAATAGATTAATTAAAAAAACCAATAGAAAGAAAAAAACTAATGAAGAAAAAGAAAAAAAATCTGAATTAACTGGGTAAAACCTTTAAACCAGGTTAACCCGTCAAACCTTATATTCGTGTCGTGAAAGTTTGATAACTAAATAGAAAAAAAATTGACGGGTTAACCCGGAATTAACTGGGCTAACCCGTCAAACCCGAGATCCGTGTCATGAAAGTTTGATAACTAAATAGAAAAAAATTGAACATTACCAAACTAAATTAAATGAAAAAAATTAATCAAAAAAGAAAAAAAACAAATAAAAGGCATTAGCCTTTTACTAATGAGGAAAAAGAAAAAAAATCTGAATCAACTGGGTTAACCCGTCAAACCCGAGATCCGTGTCATAAAATTCTGATGACTAAAAGAAAAATCACACTAACAAACTTTATTAAACAAAAAAATAATTAAAATAAAAAAACACAAAGAAAAAAGCAAAAAAAAAAACCCATAAAGACATAAAAAAGAAAAAAATTAAATAAAAATAGAAAAAAATTAAAAACAAAAATAAAAAAAGACAGCTAAGAATTTCACTGTGCATTATGCAGTACATAATAAAACACTGATGCATAAAAGACGTGGGGAAAGCTACAGTACTTTCCCCACGCCTTTTGCAGTATTGTTAACTAGTTACATGACCCGCGCGATGCTGCAAGTTAATTTTTTTTGTATAAATAAAATAAATATAAAAATATTAGGTCTTTTTGTAAAATTATATCCAAGAGTTTTGGGTTTGATTTCAACGGCTGACCCAAAAGTAATATTTATAATATTAATAATAACATTAAATTTGCATGACCTAAGTTTAAGTGACTTTGGCTGCAATACAAGACCTAATAGCCTTGGATGTGGGTCTGGCTGCAAGGTCGTGCCATAAAAGTATGATAATTAAATAGATTAATGAAAAAAAACAAAGAAAAAAAACCAATACGAAGAAAAAAAATTAATGAAGAAAAAGAAAAAACATCTGAATTAACTAAGTTAACCCTTCAACTCAGGTTAACCCGTCAAACCTGCGATTCACGTCATGAAAGTTTGATAACTAAATAGAAAAAAAATATTGACGGGTTAACTAGGTTAAACCGTCAAAGCAGGTTAACTCGTCAATCCCGGGATCCGTGTCATGAAAATCTGATAATTAAATAAAAAAATTTAACATTAAAAAACTAAATTTAAAAAAATTATTAAAAAAACAAGAAAAAATTAAATAAAAATAAAAAAAAGAAAGAATTTTAGTATATGTTATTATTATTATATTATTGTAAGTATAAATATTATAATTATAATTATATAAATTATAAGTATAATTATATATATAGGCGTGGGAAGTATTACTTAGTAATAATGCAAGTACAAATTGGACACTCTCTTAATTTCCACTGCAGGAGATATTGTACCAGATAGTCCTTTTCACTGCAATGAAATGCTAGCCATTTTACCAAGCTCGTTGCAAGCCACACCCTCAAAATAAGCCACTGCAGGGGTCACCATCATTAACCCATGACTGTAAAAATCTTTATTGGTTGGGTCTAAAGTAGACTTTAGCTTCACCAAAGCTTCAAGCTCTGTATTGTTTCTAGAAATTTGTAGTGGAGTTAACAGTGAAAGGAATGGAATGAGAGAAGCGAAATAACATAAAGATCTGCCTCCGATGGAGTTAAAACCACGGCAAACACAGTAGCACCAGCTCACTGTGCCATCAAAACCACGAGCCTCGTTAGCAACCCCTCCATCAACTGTGACAACCGTATGAAAAGGAGAGAGGAGAAGAGGGCCAAAGGTTAAAGTGTCTAAATCTCCCTCCATATGCCTCTGTTTGGCTCACCGCTGGTCAAGGAAGAAAGATGACTTGACAATCTACCTGATTCACCAGGTAACCTTCTCTTACAGTTGTTGGGGAGGAGGAAGATGAGATGATGGTGGCTAGAGTTTAAACTTGTTATTTACTGGAAAGGAACTTATGATATTTATGTTATTTTTATGTTTTATGAGTTTTTTTATTATTATTTTAAATATAATAATAGTTTTGTAAATAAATGTATATTTTTTATTGATTTTGTTTATATCAGTTCTTAATGATGTAAAATATTACTAGCCATTAAAATTTAGAATGAAAAATATAATATGTAAAAATAATAATTGTAAAAAAAAAAAAACCAAACCGTAAATGCTCAGGTTAAATTTCCCTTTAAAAATATCACCACTAGTTTCATAAAAAATAAAAAAAAAAAACAAATTGGATTGCATAATATATATAATTTGAAATTTAAACCTGAGAATAAGGATATTAATAAATTGGGTTGGAGCTGAATTTTACTCCACCTACTTACAGCCATGAATATCCATAATCATCACTATTATATGTTTTTAACTTGGATCATATCAGATGGAGGGTTTTCTTCACCTGGTGAATTCACGTAGGCTACCCGATCCTTTTTTAATATTTTAATTATTTTTGTAAATAAATTCAAATCTTTAAAAGAAGCTCCATCCTTATGTACGAATTATAAAATCAAAAAGTAAAGTCTAAACTTCAAATTTATATATAAAATCATAAAATAAAAATACATATATTATGTTGGTAAATAAAACTATAACTCCATGAGATAAACAAAAATAAGTTAAAAAACCAAATTACCCTTCACCCATCGTATCCAACTTAAATTTATGTTAAGATTTTATTCATTTTTATTTGATTTTAATCAACTAAGATATTGTGTTAATCAAATTAAATGATATTATTTAATTAATCGGCTGAATTTGCTATCCAAAGTTAAGTATTGCATTTTAAAGGGGGGAGGAAATTTGAATTTTTTTATATTTTTATATTGATATTAAAAATAATATTTTTAAATAAAAAATATTATATTAATATATTTTTAAATAAAAAATATTTTATAAATTAATTATTATAAAACTTTCAAATATCCCAACAGAAAATGCAAGGTGTGGGTGGCTGCAGTGAATTATTTAAAAAGGCACAGAGGATATGACGGGCCAATGTGTTCTTTCTATTGGCCAAAAATCCTTACTTTTCAACCGTCAATTTCTCATCACACAATCCTCCATCATATATGTTATATACCCATCCTTCAACCAGACATTTTTTCAACTACCCAAATAAAAGACACTCCACTTTACTCTCTCTACATCTTTGTGCCCAAAAGATGGCAATGGAGATGGCCATAAGATCTTCATTGACAACAAGACTCTCTCCTCGTTCAACTTCTTCAACAACCAAACCTTCTTTCTTTAAACCTCATCAATTGAGACCCATCTCTGTATCACTGCCAACGTCAACCATCTCTCTCTTGTCTCTCTTTGCACCACCCAATGAAGCCAAAGCTCTTACTATTTCCAAGGACCAGGTTGTCTCTACGCTTACTGATGTAAGAAACACCACTCTCACAATCTTTCTTGATATGCAAATTCCTACTCAACCAAAGTCTTGAAGTTGTTTTCTTTCTTTCTTTAAAATCATTTGTCTGGCTCTAACTTGATTGCCCATTTGCTGAAATTGGCTGTGCTTGATAGGTGGAGAAGACAATCGATCAGGCTGTGGAGTTTAGTTCAAGTGTATTGGACAGTGCACAGAAAGTTTTTGAAGGTGTCACTAATAGTTTGAAGCCTGGCATAGATGTTGCATTACCAATTGCAAAGCAAGCAGGAGAACAGGCAGTGAAGATTGCTTCTCCTGCAATTTCTGAGGCTTCAAAGAAAGCCCAAGAAGCTATTCAAAGTACTGGTATTGACACAGAACCAGTTCTTAGTGCTGCTAAGGTTTGAACTATCAATTTTCTAGCTTCATTTCCCCCCTTCAATTGTTTAGTTTATGTGTACATTGTTTGGAATTTGTCTTTTGATTGTTTCCTTAGAAAACTTCACGGTGTTGCGTTAATATGTATATAAATCCAATTGAATCCAGTGAATTTTTTGGAAATTAGAAGACCAGTGTGCTTGGAATTTTTTGGAAATTGTTAGACCAATTGTTTTGCTTCTGTGACCATATTGGTAGTTTGAGTCTTTTGTCTCCAGCATTTGTTTTTCTAACAATGGCAGCTTAGGATTTGAATTACCTCATCTCCATAACACGGTTGTTATTATGGTTCTTCAGATGTACGATGACTATATGGCTAAAATTTCTGATTACATTCATGATATTTATTACCCTTTGATCACAGACACTAGTAGGTGCTGCTCAACAGACAACTAAGGTGATTGAAGAGGCAAAGCCCATAGCTTCATCAACTGTTGAAACCATCACTTCGGCAGACCCCGTTGTGATTGTAGGAGCTGCTGGAGCAGTTTTTCTAGCATACCTCGTCTTTCCATCCATATGGTCTGCTGTCTCATTCGGCCTGCGTGGTTACAAAGGTGAATCTGCGGTTTATTTATTCTACAGGTGCTTTATTTATGTGAAATCTCTTGTTTGAACAAGAAATGTGAAACAACTTAATAATTCGTTTCATTTACATTTCGATGCAATCAGCAGTTCATGCGGTAGCTTGATAGTGATTTACTGATTTCAGATTTTCATACATGAGTTTCTTCTAGTTTTCATATTATGGGCTGTTGTTTCCAGGTGAGATTACTCCAGCCCAAGTCCTTGATCTATTATCTACAAAAAATTACATTATGATCGACATTAGATCAGAGAAAGACAAGGAAAAGGCTGGCATCCCACGCCTTCCCTCCAGTGCTAAGAACCAGATGGTTTCGGTCCCGTGAGTAAATTTTTTTATCTGAAAGCATACATTTTCACTTTGTGATACAAAACACTTAGAGAAAAGAATAATAAAACTGCCAATTTTATGACCGCTGTAAGCTTAGCCCTCTTGCATCTGGGTTCATCTTGTCTGTCATGTGGTGTCAGATGACTGGGGTATAATGAATCATCCAGCTTATTCCAGGCAGTGTTTGTTTACAATCTTGGGATAGAAAAGATAAAAGACATTTAAAACAAAAATATATTTGGTTGATTAATTAGATCTAGATAAAAATATAAAAATAAATGTTATAATTTTATGTAATTTAAAAAACAAGAGGTATAAAAATTACTTATTTTCAAAAATAATATTTTTTATTTTTTATTCTTAAAATATTCATGTAAAAAACAATTAATTTGAAATCTGTCCAGCTATGGCATGTAAGGATAAAAGTAATTATTATCATAGTTTTAAAATTTAAATTGAAAGTCGACCTGGTGTAAGACACAAATCATGAGTCGGGAGGGTCAACCCCAAGTTTTTTTTTTGAAAAAAGGATCAAAACGACATTTTGACTTTTTTTTAAAAAATAAATCAACAGGTTTTTTACTCGGGTTTTGACCAAATTCTTCTTTGAATTGACCATGTTATAGGTCAACGATCAAAACGACATTTTAACTTTTTTTTAAAAAAATAAATCAACAGGTTTTTTACTCGGGTTTTGACCAAATTCTTCTTTGAATTGACTATGTTATAGGTCAACCTATGTTTTTGACTTAGTCAGGTTAGGTCAATTCTTTTTCTATTCTTTTTTTTTAATTTGGACCTGTCCAGGCCTGGGTTGTCTAAGCTCAGGACAACTCACTAGGCCAACTCAAGTTTTATAACTAGTATTATTGTACTATTATTAATTTTAATGTTTAATATAAACTAAAATAAAAAAAAAAAGTATTTAATTATTATTTTTTAATTATTGGTAAAATGTTTTTTTAATATTTTATTATGTTTTACTATCATCAACCAACCAGGATGCATGATCATTGTCTTGTTCATCATTATTAACACATAATTCTATCTTCATTTTCTATTCTGTCTTGTTTTGTTTTCTCTATTCCCAGCATATTTCTCTTTCACTTAACATGCCTTTTTGTCCTGATAGAAAACAATAGTGAAAAATAAAAAAATATTGCATTCCATTTGCATTCCTTTTCCCTTCAAAAATATAATTAAAAAAATAATTTGAACAGAATGGCAGAACTTTATTATCTCCTCTTTAGTTGTGTTATTAATACCGCCTAAAAAGGTATTTTATTTTTCCTGAATTTGTATTGTTGTTAATGTTTCAGTTTGGAAGAACTGCCAAGCAAATTGAAAGGCATTGTCAGAAATGTCAAGAAACTAGAAGCTGAAATAGCAGCTTTAAAGATTTCATATCTGAAGAAAATTAACAAAGGTTCCAACATTGTCATCATGGACTCGTGAGTTCCTCCTCCTTGCCAGTCTTCAATTTATGATATTCAGTCTGCCTTGTAAATCTTATCCACTCCTTTCTTTCTCATCCTGTATTCTTCTTCAATGCTTTAAAAAATTCAGGTACTCGGATTCAGCAAAAATAGTTGCCAGAGTACTGACAAGTTTAGGTTTCAATAACTGCTGGACTGTTTCTGGTGGGTTTTCTGGAGGCAGAGGATGGTTACAAAGTTGGTTAGGAGCGGATTCATATAATGTATCTTTTACTGAGGTTCTCAGACCATCACGAATAATCCCTGCAGCAGCCGGACGTGTTGGAACAGCCAGCTCAAAGTTACTTCCGGGTGGAGATTAAATCCCCCCCCCCCCCCCACCTGGTTAGAAATGCCCGAATGTGCTTTCTCGGTTAAGAATTGCCGTGTAGAAACATGTCTGGTAATTATCTTTTATAATCAGTGCGAGTGTATTCATTTTCCACCCATTTGCCCTTGCATTTCTTTTGTTGCTTGCTTGCTTCAATCAGATGAGCTAGCACAGAAAAAGTCTAATAGAGCACCATCAAAACAAGAATTTGCTCTCTTTGCTAAATTGAAGTATTCCTTCTTAAAACATGCTCATGTTGCAACAGAAAACCAAATTGAAGTATTCCTTCTTATCAGAACTACCCAGCAACCTCCGTGTGAGTAGCTAGAGAGAGAACCAAGACAACCATAAAAAACCCAAGCCTTGTCTTTTTCTCTCTAAAACCACAACTTCTCCCCTTAATTTCTCTCACCCCAAACCTACATTTCCAATGTAACCACCACCATTTTCTTCATCTCAAAGCTCTCTATAAATGCTATTAGTTAGTTGCAGCCAATAACATGAGCATCATCATTAACATATAAAAAAAAGGAGAAAATAACCCCAAAAACTTCTTTCTTTGATTTCTCTCTACACCGACATTCAAACAAGGCAAGACCAGCACTATTCTTTTTATATATATATGAGCACTACACAATTATATAAGCCTTGTAACCCAATAACATTGGATTGAGTAGATCCAAAAGTTACAAAATGAACCAATATAGAGAAAAAAGACCATCAGACCTTTAACATCTTGGATCTCCCTTGTTGGCATTGACCTACATTGCTACCACAGGAAGAAGCAACACAAAGTGACGCACCTTACAGACTCATATGTTGATAAGAAATTGATGGTACGTTGAATGAAGCGTTGAACGTGACATCCCTCTCTTGGAGCATGGCTATCATGCGCCAACATTACACCTTCAGTCTAACATTGTTTTTCCATTATTTCATCCCCTTCCAGGCCTCATTGTCCACCTTTAGAAAGGCTATTTAGAACTCTAAATATCTTTTGAATAAATATCTTTTTTTATTAATAATTTTGATATGTTTTGTGGTGAGATTTTTGGAAATTGAATAATTTTTATTGGAATGATATTTGTATTTGAATGATGTCGATGAAGTTCTTTAATCTTGCATCTTATTATATTGTTGAATTTGATGTGTTTTGTGATGAGATTTTGGGATTAAATGAATTTAGTTGAATCTAATTTTTTATATTGTTTCATTTCATGTTCTTGGTCATTTCATCATTATCCTTGGCATTGCAACATTTTGCTTTTTATTGTTTATGAAAATTGATCCATTCAACAATATGTATTGACATAGTCTTTTGCTTCAAATAATATAAAATCAATGTTCATTCATGCATCTGTGTTGGGTTTTGTATTTTGGTAATAAAATTTATTAAAGGTTTTGGCTCACATTAAAAGGCTTATTGGGTTGACATTCCAAGCTTTTTAAAAATCATTCTTTTTTAAAAAAATCATGTAAAAATATATTTTTCTATTCACTCTTTGTATTATATTTTGCTATTCACCTTTTGTATTTAGGGTAAAAGGACTCAAAATCAGTCATTACCTTGGATATTAAAAGGAGTAGCCATTTCTTTTTATTTTAAATGAAAAACAAAGTCTTAGAAATGTCTAATTCCAATATTCAACAATCAATTGGGAGTCACATATGCAACTTAATAATTGATTATTCACTTGCTATGAAAGTATATACATGAATCATAGCACGAGTGTGTATAAATATTGATGACAGGTAACCAACAAAAAGCTTAAAAAGTGAATCCTAAAAGGGTTATTTGCCAAAATTTAGTCCTAAAGGACCTTCAAGTCATTAGATCCTATTCCAAGTAGATGAGCCTATGATGGTTATTGCTTGGGTAAGATTAGGGTATACAATCTTCATTCATTCACTAAATATTGCAAGTGAATCTTGGATATTATAGGATAGATGAACCTTAATAAGGCATTATTCATGGACCCTTCCTAGGATTTAGGTTGGGTTTAATGAGTCCAACGTAAACCCATTGGTTATTTATTGGCATGACTTAATAGACTATTGGTCACTTGTCATGATCAAGAGTCACTAGTTGTAGACATGTCAATTCATTAGGTGTTATCAAAATGGTAATAACTGGGAATGACAGATTACCAAGCCTTAAAATGGTTTAGGATTGACCCCACATATCCATTAAAGGTTTAACTCATAGCAGTAACTTATTATCACTCATATAGATGGATCAACAATAGATTAGGCATAACAAATTACAAGAAATAAATGATAAAAGTAGCAATGCAACTTACCTCATGTATGATGTGCATTACCTCATGTATGATGTTTTAAGGTGATAATATCTTCCATTTAGCATAACTAATATCTTATCTTAGATATCTAGAACTAGTTAGGGTTCCTAGTGACAATAATACTAGGTGACAACTTGTCTTTCCATTTTTACCCCATTCTTAAATCAATATTTGTTTTTATAAGTTTGCCGAAATGTCGGGTGCGACAATCATTGTTGTCACTTTTGGTTTTAACCTCTCTATGATCACGTAATATCACATATTTTTTATTTTGACATTAAAAAGCTATGTGACATATTCCCAAACATCGAAAACATTTAACGTTAAGATTACAAGGTGTTAGAGTATCTGATTTACCTCTAATATCATTGAAGACTTCTTTATTGCCCTTAGGTGGTTCGGTTTTAACCCCCATATTTGACTTGGTTTGGGCAGCCCCCTCCTCATTCCTTTAATTTGGCCTCCATGTAAAAAAAAAAAAAAACCTACATTTTAAACTTGTCATGAATCACCATTTCTTTTAAGTTGTTATTTCTCCTTTGTAGCCATATGTATCATGTAACTCCACAACATTTGTTATCTCATGGTTCAAACCATTTATGAATCTAGCTATGCTAACTTATCTACCCTCCCCTACATTCACCTAAATCATAACTACCTCCATCTTTTCATAGTAATCCTCTACACTTTTTAAACCTTGAGTTAGAGTTTGTATTTTCTTATCCAATTACCAATAAAAATGACTAAGAACAAATCTTTTATTTATGCTATCAAAATCCGCCCCCTTGGCCAAATAGAGCATGGTAAGAATCATAGGCATCTTCATATTCATTCTTATCAACAAACTCATCTACGGATGTGGTAGAATGTCTTTCAATCCTTTTGGTATTAGAAACCTTTTTGGATGACCCCTCTTACAAACTAGTAATTGTGGCCTTTTGTTTATCCATTTAAACCTTCACCTTGCCTAACATCACATTCCTCTTAAATTGTTGTTGTATGGCCTATAAAACATAAAAGATGTTCTTCTTCTTCTTAGATGATGTTGCGTCTTTGGAAGAAATTGTCAAATCTGAAATTTTTATTAGTAAATAAAAAACAATTCTCACAAACTTATTTACGTGTTTACACTCAAGGATGTCACTTTACTTATGTTCCACTCAAAATCTAGCTTTTCACGATGATAGTCTCATATTTTTTACCTTTTACCTATCTTGATCGCCTATTGAGTTCTTTAAGGAACTAAACAAAAATAATAAAAAACTTCTACAACAACTACTACTATTATTATCGAGGGCTTAAACACTTAGTATAACAATTATGTTTAGATTTCTAAAACAATTTTTTTACTCAAAAAAATAGAAACCAAATCTTTTATTTATTGTTGAACATCATTAAAAATAATTGGTTAGAGATTTTTTAAATAAGTGTTTTAGATGATTTCATATTCATTTATCTACTTTAAATGTTGTTGAATATCTTTACTCTTTTTATTTTACAATTATGTTTATGTAATTTAGCATATTTATTGAAAAAAATACACGTGCAAAGTACAATACTAAGTCAATGAATTTCAAAAACAAGTTATATTAATTGTCAAAGAAATTTCATATACTAAAAAAATATAAAAAATATTAAAATTATAGAACCACAATTAAAAAAAACTGCACACAAACATATAACATTTAATTTTAATTCAATGAACACAAAAAACTTAATTTAGCATGTTTATTATAGAAACAATGCATACACACAACAACAACAATAATTAAAAACAACATAATGCAAATAGTGCACAAAAGAAATCAATTAAACCATAAATAAAATTCAATTTAAAAAGATAAGACTTACCCTTGAAGAGAATGAGAAGGGAGGTAGGTGGTGGCGAGAGAGAGACAATGGGTGATGAGAGTGAGTTGACAATGTGAGAAAGGGGTTGGGGGGCGGGTGTGAGAGAGAGAAGGGCGGTGATGTTTTTTTGGGACTTTTACAACAAAGATGGATAGAATGGGAACAAAAAGATTGGGTTATAACCTAGAATCACTGATATAATTTTTGTTGGAGATTCTGTTGGCATTTTAACAAGTCAACATATGTCAATAGAATCATCAATGTAAATTTAATTATTTTTTAATATTTTTAATTTTGCCAATAATTATGTCGTTATTTCTTAAACCTACTGGAATTTTTTTGGTGAAATCATGTTTATCAGTAATTCCATCCATAATTCCTAAACCTATTGGGACTTTTCGATGAAATTGCACATCCATCAACGATTCTGTCGTTAATTCCTAGACCTAAGGGAATTTCATGATGAAATTGCACATTCATTGGCAATTCCATTGCTAATTCTCAAACCTAGAATTTGTTTGATAAAATTGCACCTCCATCGACAATTCCATTGTCATTTTTTATAATTTTTTGTTTCGGCTTGTTATAATCTCCTAGCCGACCTAAGTACATTACAACAACAAGAAGCATTTTAAAGCCAATGATTGCCAATATTAAACACACAACCACAACAACTGTAAAAAATATAATGCGTTATAAAGTTGCAAAAAATTATGTTACACAATGATTGTTTAGCATCTAAATCAATACAATACCCTTTAATCATAATCCTTCCATTTATTTTCATCATCTTCTTTGGTGAATTCAAGCTAGTCGCTCTCATCATCTTCATTTGAGGAAATCATAGTATGTCAAAGAGGGAAGTAATAGGGGTTACGACCATCTTAGGAAATGGTGATGGTTAATAGGTTGTCTTTATTAATGTTGATGAATCAAGCTTTCGTCATGTGATAAGAACATTACTTATCCCTTTTACTTCATAAAATTTAGATGTGGCTTAGTTACGGTCTATGTCTAAACTAGGTTGAAGTATGTTATAAGGGAAAAACTTGACATAGACCTTGTGCATAACCTAGTGAAAAATAGTGTTAGAAATGACTTAGTTTTCGCTGACGAATTCTGGGTCAGTTGTGACTTAGTTTTGGTTGGCAATTTTCTATGCCAGCAACAACTTAATTTTGCTGATGAATTCTAGATCAGCAGTGACTTAGTTTCGTTGATGATTTTCTGGGTCAACATTGACTTAGTTTTCATTGATGATTTTCTGTGCCAACAGTGACTTAGTTTTGCTGATGGGAATTAGGTTAGCAGTGACTTAATGTTTGTTGATGATTTTGTGTCCTAATAGCAACTTAGTCTCGTTGACAAATTCTGGGTCAGTAGTGACTTGGTTTTTGCTAACGGATTCTATGTCAGTCGTGACTTAGTTTTTGCTAACAAATTCTAGGTCGACAGTGACGAGTTTTCATTGATGATTTTTTATGCCAGCAACAACTTAGTTTTGCTTATGAATTTTGTGTCAGCAGTGACTTAGTTTTTGCTGACGATTGCTGATGTTAGTTATGACTTAGTTTTCATTGCTGAAATGTCATACCAGAAACGATCTAGTAGTATTCGGTTATGATCCTAGTGTCGGCTTGACCTAACCCTACTAAGAGACTCAAGAATTAAACCCTAAAATTTCCATGAGTAACCTACATTAAAAAAATTAAGAGAATGGCTGGATATGATGATTTTTTTTTGTATGATTATATGATATGAAGAACACTTGAATGTGAACATGTGTATTCTTGGAATATATATGGTATTAGTCTATGAAATTACTGAATGTGAATGTATTGATTGGTGACCATTTGATGTAGTAGGAGGTGTGACTGAGATCAGACTTTTGACCGAACGACACCCTACGGGAGGAGCAGGTAGGTGATCTTCACCATTATTTGTATTTATGTTAAACCTTCACAATGGATTTTATACATATTGTTACTACTCCAACATGGTTGTGTGAGATTACTCATGATATAATTGACTGAATAATGTGATTAGCTTCGGCTAATGGTATCCATGACGGATAACCAGGATAAAATAATATGATTAGCTACGGCTAATGGTATCCATGATGGATAACCAGGATCAAATAACACGATTGGCTTCGGCTAATGGTATCCATGATGGATAAATAGGATTAAAGAATGTGATTATGTAAACCCTCGGATAAAATAATCTCATCTTGATTTAGTTTGAACAAATAAAATAAAATACAAAGGATATGGAGAAATGATTAATTTGAACAAATTAATTGGATTAAAAGAGAAGTATTTAATGAGAGGGGTGTTGTAACCCATTTTTGGGTTCCCGCACAAAAAAAGAAAAAAATATAAATATATAGTCGAAAGAAATTGGAAAATAATAATAGCAGTTGAAGGTTGTAGCACGCGGAAAATGATCAAAACAATTAATTAAGGAGGTTAAAAAATACAAAGATTGAAATTTTGACAGTATATTCTTAAATGATGAGAGCCCTGTTGGAAAAAGAAAAGTTAATTTGAGGAGAAAAGTCCAAAATTGGATGTTTATAGATTTAATTGGATTTTATTGAAGGTTTAATTGAATTTATAGAGGATTTGATTGTAAGAAAAATGAATTTTTAAGTCAATTTGGGCTCTAATTGGAAGAAATTAAAGTTCTGAGGTCAAATTATAATTTTTGAGAGTTGATTTGGTCAAATCAGGGCTTAATTGCATAAATATTGAAGTTTAATGGCCAATTAGGGACTTAATTGAGAAAATCCGAAACCAAGGACCAAATTGGAAAAGGTGCGTAAATAGAGGGGTTTTAATTGATCAAATCAGGGACCAAATTGACGAAATTTTAAGTTTATTAATCAATTAAGGGTCAAAATGCACAAATTCAAAACCAAGGACTAAAGTGAAAATGGCGGCCAACTATAGGGGCGGCGGTTGAAATTGGAAGGGATGCAATTGGATTAATTCTTAAAATCAAAATTACATTTTTGAGGACTTAAAAGAACAAAGGATAAATTAAGGACTGATTTGGAAATAAGTATGCTTGCGCCATATTTAAATGAAACAGCGTGTTTTGTATAAAACGACATCGTTTCTTGTTAAAAAAAAAGAACAGACTAGTGTTGTTTTGAGCGACACTATTCCCTTTTCTCCTTCCCGTGGACATGCAGCAGGGGAAGGTAGGCAGTTTTACTTCTTCTTCTTTCTTCATTAAATCCTGCGTGCCGCGTGCCCTGCAAAAGCCCAAAGGCCCACGCACCTTGATGATGAGAAATCAGGGGCGCCGCGCCTTGCCAGCCGCATCCACCAACCAACCCGGCGCTGCCCTGCCCCCCAGGCACAGCAATAAAGAGCCCCTGCTCCCTTGGCCCTATAAATGGGACTCAGCGCCAGCACACAGTGGGTGGAGAGAAAAAGAGGGAACGGAGAGAAGAGAAAGAAACGAACAAAAAGGAAAGGGACCGAAAAAAGAAAGAAAACGAGGAAAGCTGTAAACAGGGGAGAGAGACTGTGAGAGATAAAGGAGAGGGACTGTTGAGGGTTAAGAAAAAAGGAAAAGGAACAGGAAGATGAACGGGATTTTTGAAACACATCTAAACAAGAATAAAAGGAAAAGGAAACGTAGCAGAAAAGGAGGAAAGAAAACAGAGGAGAAGGGAAGAGCAGGAGCCTCTTTCTCTGTCGCTTGGAACAGTAACACCGCTGCTAGGAGCCGTCGTCCGTGAGCAACGACACCGCCACCAGCCTCCCCCACAACACCGCCAGCAAAGCAGTCCGACCAGCAAGGTAACCCTTCTTCCCTCTCATTGTTTTCTTTCGTTGGTTGTGTTCCCTCCTGCATGCAAAACGAATATTGTTCTGCATGCAGGAGGATGGGGGGAAATAATTCCCCCCCATCAGTTTTGTTGCTGGGCCAGGCTGATTCTGGCCCAGCATTGTGGGTTTTTTTTCTCTTATCTGGGCCAAGCTGGTTCTGGCCCAGACATTTTGTTTTTATAGGCTAGGCTGATTCTAGCCCAGCCCTGATGTCTGAGCCGGGTCTGGCCCAAACTAAAAAGAGAGATTTGTTGGGCCGAGATCATCCCAATCCATTATGGGCCGAGATCGGCCCCACCCTTTTGGGGCTGAGTCCGATCCAGTTAGTTAGGCCACCCAGCCCCCTAATATTATATATTATATATTATAATGTTTTTTATATTATATATATATATATATATAGATATAAAAAATAAAAAAATTCTGAAAAATCCTTTAAAAATTTGTTGATTTTCCTGCATATTTTTATCAGAATTGCTAAATACTAGTTTGTATTTTTATACCGTAAAGATACAAATCCAGTATTAAAATACCTGGTTTTCGTCAAGACATCAAAACAATATATATATAATGTTTTGTTTTCATGCATACAGTCTAGTCTCTCCAAAATAAAGAAAAAAGATCATCACATCATATTTTCATACAACAAAGGAAATTTCAAAAAATATATGTTAAGCATGCACTTTGGCTTTAACAACAAGTTTGTTAGAGCCATGAGAACTGGACCAATATTTCAAAAATTCTAAAAAAATCTATTTTTCTTCTTTTAGTATATGGATTATGAATTTATACGTAAAACGTATTCATGATATTAAAAATATAGTTTTCATATAGACGTTAGAACAGTTAGGTTTTTACCTGATAAGATAAGGACCTCCTTACTAAGGAAGACTTTTCTTAAACTATAGACAGACCAACAACTAGAAATACGATAACACCTTAGCTTTTTATCAGACAATCAAACAATGCAACTTACCTTAGGTAAGGCGTATTTGGGGTGCTAATACCTTTCCTTTACGCAATCAGTCCCCGTACCCGATCTCTGAGACCAGTTAGGGTTCCTAGTGACCAAAATATTAGGTGGTGACTCCCATTCCATTTTCCACTGATAAACGACAAGAGTTTCTTGTCTCCCCCATATTTTGCCAGATAAAGATAGATAGATACATTTTAAACTGAAGTGGAATAATCGCCGTGATGCCGCACACATGCGACAAAATGGCGACTCCACCGGGGACCTTGTAGACTAAGCTTTGTTTTTGTCTGATTTGTTTGTGTTTTCGTGTGTTTATTGTTAATATGTCTTTCCTTTTGTTATTTGCGTATATGCTTTTTAATTTTTACGCATACTATTCATGCATTGTATAAAACTATCTCATGCATCATTTACTTTGATTTTGAGAAGCACACACAAGCCTTAAGTTAAGTGGGGAATTAGCGATTTGCCCTAAGACTATTGGTCAGGGTTCAGATGCGTGAAACACCCAACTCATATCTGAGTGCCTGCTTAATGGGCATACGTGCCTTAACTGTTCTTTGCAACGCCCCCATACTGTCTTTACGAAGAACGTCACTGGGCAGATATGAGACCCTTCAAGACTAGATAGAAAACCTACCCATTCTCACTTAATAAATAGAGCTTGTCCTTAGGATGTGTATCCTACTTTTATTTGCATCAAGATTAATAATGTTAAACTCATCAATAGAGGTTTTTGAGCTAAAATCATCTTTCTTTGTAAAATATGTGTTTTAGTAAGCTGCTATGATAAGTACTTGGCAAACCCTTCTTTACAGTAATCAAATCGACTCAGAAATCTTGCCTAAAGGATTACAAAAGTCATGAATCAGCTCTAAAAAATACACATCACATGTGCATCATATTTTCATCACGTATTTTGTTTTTAATTTATTATATGCATTCCAGATCGTGAAACATAGGTCCCACATCCAAAGTCCACCACACCCGATCCAGATCGAGGATGGAGAACGAAGAAAGACCTCACTTAGAGTCACATTATTAGACCGAGTTGGAATCCGTAAAAAACAAAGTTGCTCGGCTGACCGACCTACTCGAGCAACTTCTAAGAGCTAAGAATGGGGAGGGAACATCAGCACAACCGCCTAAAAGAGCGCCAGCAGCTCACATCCCTTAAGCATCTCAAAACCAGGGGGCAAACTCGGCCAATGAACAACATTTTGTGCCTATCACCCCTATCCAGCCAACTCATGCTTTGATCAATGTGGACTTAACAGCAGAGGGAACCCCGGATAATAGATCTCCTAGTTTGATGGACCAGGATAAACTATTTGCTTTAGAAGAAAGATAAGGGTAGTTGAGGGTAATGACTGGTTTGACCCTATGCGAGCAGCCGAAGTATGTTTGGTACCAAATATTGTGGTGCTAAAGGATTTTAGGATACCAGATTTCATTAAGTACACCGATTTGGAATGCCTAAACACTTACATTCGATCCTACTGCAACAAAATGGTAGAAGTAATTCGTGATGATAAATTGCTTATCTATTTCTTTCAAGATAGCCTCGTAGGATCTACTTTGAGCTGGTACATGAGGTTAGACAGTGTTAGGATCAGGAGCTGGAGAGATTTGGTGGAGGCGTTCTTTAAGCAGTACAAGTTTAACCTGGAAATCGCTCCGGATCGAACAAGTCTAATGTCAATGGAGAAAAGGAGCCAAAAGTCAGTAAGGGCATATGCACAAAGGTGGAGGAATGAGGCCACACATGTCCAACCCCCTTTAATAGAAACAGAGATGGTTACTTTATTTGCCAATACCTTCAAGGCACCATATTATGAGCACCTAATGGGTAGCTCATCTCAACATTTCTACGATGTTGTATGCATAGCGGAAAGAATAGAACAAGGTATTAAAGGTGGACGCATAGTTGAGCCATTGGAGAAGAAGGGTTTTATTGAAGAAAAATGGAAGGTGACGTTAACAATTTGGAAGGTGGGTACAAGGGCAAGAGAGTGGATTCATATAACCCACAAGTACCTACCTCTCATGTTGCCCACGTGAACTTTAGCAAACCTTTTTCCCCTAATCGAACAAATAACCAGTCAAACAACCAAATACCAAATACATTTTAGAACAACTGCCGCCATTACCCATGCCTTTGAAGGACATGTATGTCAAACTGTTGAGCATTGGACAAATAGCTCCTATCCCCACATTACCACTACAACCACCATTCCCTATCTGGTACAAGCCCAAGTTAACTTGCGAGTACCATGCTGGTATTCCCGGGCATGGTCTTGAAACGTGCTACTCTTTCAAGAAAAGATTATTGGAGCTCATCAAGATAGGACGGGTGTCATTTGAAAACACATCCAACATCAATTCAAATCCATTACCTAGTCATACCGCAAGTAATAGTGGATAAAGGATTGGAAAACCTCGGTCAAGAATTGTCAATGATGAAGAAGGTGAGATCAAAAGAGATGACAAGAAAACACAGGTGGGGAAGGAAGATGAAGCACTGCCACAACTGATTGTCCACACACTAGAAAAAGTCTCCGCCAAGACCTTTGGGCGCAAGTTGGCTCAGGGTGAGAAGATTTAGAACGGGGTGACCCAAAAAGCTCCAGTAGTTTTTCAAAATGTAAACCAACTTTGTTTGCCTTAGCATGCTTTTGTCATTGCTTTTGGTTTGCTTTTATTTTCTCTAGTTGACAATCAAGGCTCATGATGTCAGCTAGATTTTGTGTTTGTCTTTGAGCCCACCTTTTCTTTAAATAAATGATGAGATTATGCATAAATCCGTCAAAGATGAAATTTAAGAAAAGCTACCCCTGAAGTACAACCTTACCTCTAGATAGCATAATGAATTGATAAATCACCTGTAAATTTCTTTCAAGATAAAAACAGAGTTTATCAATCCTAATAATGTGCATTTTTAAATGAGAAAAATTCATTATCCCTTCACTCTCTAAAGAGTTTATCGTTGGTGGTCCTGTTTGAGCCGGAATGAATTTCTTCTTTATAAAAACCTGAACTAGGATCACACCCTGCACCGGGGGCAATAAAAGATATTTCATGAAAAGTTTTACGTGATTTTAAAATGGGATGAGAGCCCGTAGATTTGAAAAGATAAGTTAAAGCATTTGACAAAAGCATGACAAAGAAGGCAATGACAAGTCATACATTTTGAAAAAAGCTACTTGTAGAAAGTCGAAGACTTCTTCTCAAAGATATGATAGGTAAAAAGAGGCAGCACGAGAAATGAATCCAACATACGACTTCAAAAGCAAGCTCATAAAATAGAAGGAGATGATGGGACCTATGTTTCAAAACCAGGTAAGAAAGCATGCATGGCATCTAATCATAAATCATTGCATATATGTTTTTTGAATCGTTACAGGAGGAATCCTTAATGTAATCCAACAAGATTATGGACGAAGAAAGAATCATTGAGTTGATGATAGCAAAGAATCTCGGTTTTGATTTTGGAACAATAATAAAGTGAGAAGAACCAATTAGGAAATTTTTAAAAGAAAATGAAAAGTTCAAACCCTGCCATCAGGAAGAACAACATCGATATCAGCTTTGGTTAAAGGGAATCGCCAGATGGGATTCCAGGTTGACCGAGCTACAAAAATAGATTTTTTGGTTTTGGTTAAAGGAGGTCACCAGAAAAGATCTCAGGTTAACCCAATCGCAACACCGATTTTAGCTTTGGTTGAAGGGAATCGCCAGATGGGATTCCAGGTTTGACCGAGCTACAAACATAGATTTTTGGTTTTGGTTAAAAGAGATCGCCAGAAGGGATCTCAGGTTAACCCAATCGCAATACCGATATCAGCTTTGGTTAAAGGAGGTTTCCAGAAGGGATCTCATGTTTCAGCTTTGGTCAAAGGAGGTCGCCAGAAGGGATCTCATATTTTAGATTTGGTTAAAGAAGGTCGCCAAAAAGGATCTCATATTTTGGATTTGGTTAAAGGAGGTCGCTAGAAGGGATCTCATATTTTGAATTTGGTCAAAGGAGGTCGCCAGAAGGGATCTCATATTTCAGCTTTAATTAGAGGGAATCGTCAGATGGGATTCCAGGTTGACCGAGTTACAAATATAGTTTTTTAGTTTTGCTTAAAGGAGGTCACTAGAAGGGATCTCATATTTTGGTTTTGGTTAAAGGAGGTCGCCAGAAGGGATCTCATATTTCAGCTTTGGTTAAAGGGAATCACCAGATGGGATTCCAGGTTGATTGAGCAACAATTATAAATTTTTGGTTTTGGTTAAAGGAGGTCGCCATAAGGGATCTTAGGTTAACCCAACTGTAACACCGATATTAGCTTTGGCTAAGGGAAATTGCCAGATGGGATTTCAGGTTGGCCAAACTACAAATATAGATTTTTTAATTAAAAGAGATCACCAAAAAGGATCTCAGATGGAATTCCATGTTAATCGAACCGAAGTTAGAATTCAAAGGATCGCCAGATTGGGATCTCAAGATGACTAAGTTTTGATCTTAGTTTCGGGCAGAGGAGGATTGTTATAAAGATAAACATTTATATTGATCAAGCTTCGATAATATCAGTTTTGAAAGTTCAGTTTTGTTTATCTTTATAAAACTTACTTCGCAAAATCTCTGCTCCGTAAGTATTATAAAGAGGGGGCATCTGTTGTAACCTATTTTTGGATCCCTACACAAAAAAGGAAAAAAAATATAAATATATAGTCCGAAGAAATTAGCAAATAATAATAGTAATAGAAGGCTGGAGCACGCGGAAAATGGTCAGAACAATTGATTAAGAAGGTTAAAAAATACAAAGATTGAAATTTTGACAGTATATTCTTAAATGATGAGAGCCCTATTGGAAAAAGAAAAGTTAATTTGAGGAGAAAAGTCTAAAATTGGATGTTTATAGATTTTATTGGATTTTATTGAAGGTTTAATTGAATTTACAGAGGATTTGATTGTAAGAAAAATGAATTTTTAAGTCAATTTGGGCTCTAATTGGAAGAAATTAAAGTTTTGGGGTCAAATTATAATTTTTAAGAGTTGATTTGGTCAAATCAAGGCTTAATTGCATAAATATTGAAGTTTGATAGCCAATTAGGGACTTAATTGAGAAAATCCAAAACCAAGGACCAAATTGGAAAAGATGCATAAATAGAGGGGTTTTAATTAATCGAATCAAGGACCAAATTGAAGAAATTTTAAGTTTATTAATCAATTAAGGGTCAAAATGCACAAATTCAAAACCGAGGACTAAAGTGAAAAAGGCGGCCAACTATAGGGGCGGCGGTTGAAATTGGAAGGGATGCAATTGAATTAATTCTTAAAATCAAAATTACATTTTTGAGGACTTAAAAGAACAAAGGATAAATTAAGGACTGATTTGGAAACAAGTATGCTTGCGCCATATTTAAATGAAACAGCGTGTTTTGTATAAAACAACATCGTTTCTTGTTAAAAAAAAGAACAGACTAGTGTTGTTTTGAGCGACACTATTCCTCTTTCTCCTTCTCGTGGACATGCAGCAAGGGAAGGTAGGCAGTTTTACTAATGTGGTTGTCGAATGTGCAAAGGGAGCTTGTGATGGGTTCTTTATGCATGAAGGTTACTTGTTCAAAATGGGCAGAATGTGTATTCCTTCAGGATCGTTATGGGAGTTGCTTGTGCGAGAGGCTCATGGTGGTGGTCTTAGTGGTCATTTTGGGGAGAAGAAGACTTATGAGCTGCTGAAAGAACATTTCTTTTGGCCTAGCATGTTACGGGATGTGCACAAGGTGATTGAGAGATGTGCTATTTGCAAGAAAGCTAAGGGTAAAGAGAATGCATATGGACTGTATATGCCACTGCCTATTCCAGAGCAACCATGGATGGATGTTAGCATGGACTTTGTACTTGGGTTACCAAGAACACAGCGTGGAAAGGATTCAATAATGGTCGTGGTTGATCGATTCTCCAAAATGTCTCATTTCATTCCTTGCAACAAAACTGACGATGCAGTACATGTTGCTGATTTGTTCTTTCAAGAGATTGTTCGTTTGCATGGAGTTCCTAAAAGCATTGTCTCTGATCGTGATACAAAGTTCTTAAGCCACTTTTGGAAGACTCTTTGGAGGAAGCTTGGAACGAAGTTACTTTTCAGTACGGCATGTCATCCACAAACTGATGGACAAACTGAGGTAGTAAACCGAACTTTATCTTCTTTGTTACGAGCTGTTATACATAAGAATTTGAAGAGTTGGGATACTTGTTTGCCTATTGTAGAGTTTGCATATAATCGTAGTGTGCATGGGGCTACAAAATTTTCACCATTTGAGGTTGTGTATGGCTTTAATCCTTGTGTTCCTATTGATCTTATTCATATTCCAATTGATGAGAGGACATCTATGGATGGAATTAGAAAGGCAGAATTGATGAAGAAACTACAGGAGCAGGTTCGATTACATATTGAGGAGAAAACGACAAAGTATGCTAAACAAGCTAACAAGGGGCGGAAAATGGTTAGGTTTAAACCTCGAGATCTTGTTTGGATTCATATTAGCAAGGGCAGATTCCCAAGCAAACGCAAGTCCAAGTTGATGCCAAGAGCTGATAGTCCATTTCGGATTATAGAGAAGGTGAATGACAATGCGTATAAGGTAGATCTTCCTGGTGATTACAACGTATCAGCTACTTTTAATGTGAAAGACTTGACTCCATACTTAGATGACGATGACGATTCTGATTTGAGGACAAATCATTTTCAACCCGGGGTTGATGATGTGCATCATGGGAATTATAATCCATCTTGTAAAGCTAAAACTAATATGCAAGAGGATTCAGATGGTCTAATGACAAGAGCGAGAGCGAAACAACTACAAAGGGCCTTGACGAGTCAAATTGGAATGATTGAAGCTGCGTCGGAGTTAAAAATTAGCAATCAGTTTAAAATTGGTTCAAGGATGTTTATTTGCCTACAATTGAAACTTGGAGATGGAAAAAGCCCTTAATGGTTCTTTTGATGCTCGGCTACTTGAATTTGAGTTGATATGCAAATAAGTGAAGGAATTGATGCTGTTTATGGTCAGAACAGCAAATGAATTTGAACCTGAATTTAAAGTCATCCATTGCATGTGAAAACAAGACTAATCTAGGTGGATTTCAAGTTCA
>Ga0325410_1000802_pt1 | contig 33489 bp, 9 predicted proteins | sample PopdelMetagenome_16_FD_206182 | JGI IMG/M metagenome (GOLD analysis project Ga0325410, IMG submission 206182) | Populus deltoides microbial communities from Bellville, Georgia, United States - Xylem-PdIQD-R3 | ecosystem: Host-associated > Plants > Phyllosphere > Stem > Wood/Secondary xylem...
TGGGCTGGCTGAATCCAACCCAGCTACGCAGGGTGGCTGGGGTCTAGCCCAACCATATGGGCTGGGTTGGGCCCAGCAAAAAAAATAATAATTAAAAACAAAATTCAAAGAAATTATTTAAATATCTGTGATTTTCCGCCAATTTTTATTGCATTTTAATCAATATTGGTTTGTATGTTTATACTGTAAAGATACAAATCTGGTATTAAAATACCACGTTTTCGTCCAGACATAAAAAAAATGTTTTGTTTTCATGCATAAGGCCAAGTCTCTCAAAAATAAAAAATCATATTGTATTTTCATACAACAAAGAAAATTTCAAAAAATATGTATTAGCATGTATTTTGGCTTTAATAACCAGTTTATTAAAGTCATGAGAACTAGGCCAATATTTCAAAAATTCTAAAAAATTTTATTTTGTTTTCTTTTAATATCTGGGGTTATGATCTTATACGTAAGACGTTTCCGGATATTAAATTTTCTTTTTTGGCATTAGACCGGTTAGGTTTTATCCGATAAGAAAAAGATCTCTTTACCGAAGAGAACTTTTCTTAAGCCATAGACGGACCAACAAATAAAAAGCACGACATGACCTTAGATTTTATCAGACAATAAAACAATGCAGCTTACCTTAGGTAGGGCGTATATGGGGTGCTAATACCTTCCCTTTACTCAACCAGTCCCCGTACCCGATTTCTGAGACCAGTTAGGGTTTCTAGTGACCAAAATACTAGATGGCAACTCCCATTCTATTTTTCCACTAATAAAAAACAAGAATTCCTTGTCTCCACACATTTGCCACTTAAGATTAGATTTTGAGGGTGGATGTTTTCTCCGCGACGCCGCACCCGTGCGACAATCATCAAGATTGATTATTTCTGTTACATCATAAATCTCTTGTATGCTCTTTGTCTTTCTTATTATTGAGCTTGAAGGACCAACAGGACTATTAGTTGATGGGGATAGAGCTAACATGATTTCTCCTTCATCTTTCTGAATCTATTCTTCATCTACAATTAGTTTATGTGGCTGATCTTCAGAATTCCAGCTCCATCCTTGCTCTTCATCAAACTTCACATCTCTTGACATGATCACCTTCTTTCTCATTGGATTGTACAATTTGTAACCATGCGAGTTTTCTCCATATCCTAGCAGTATGCATTTCTAACTTTTATCTTTAAGTTTAGTTCTTCTTTCCTCTTTAATTTTGACATAAGCAACACTGCAAAAAATTCTCAAATGATCAACTCTTGGTTTCTTCATGCTCCATGCTTCTTTTGGTGTGATCTTCTGAAGTCTTTTTATTGTAAATCTATTCAACAAATACACAACACATACAACTGCATCTCCCAAAAACTCTTTTGGACAATTTTTTTCTTTTAGCATTCTAACCATGTTTATAATAGTTTTGTTTTTTCTCTTTGATATTGCATTCTGTTGTGGAGTCTGTAGCATTGTGAGCTGATGAACAATACCATTTTCCTTACAATAATCATCAAAATCACGAGAAATATACTCTCCTTCCCTATATGTTCTTAGGCATTTTACCTTACATTCACTTTGTTTTTCTACTAAATTTTTAAACTCCTTAAATTTGCCCAACACTTCTTTCTTTTCTTTTAACACATATACCCATGTCTTTCCACTAAAATCATTAGTAAAAGTGAGAAAATACCTGCTTCCTCTTATTGAAGTAGGCGAGATAGGGCCACACACATCTGAATACACCAAGTCAAGAGTCTGAGATGCTCTTGAGCTCTTCTTTGGGAATGACTTTTTGTGCTGCTTTTCCATTACACACACTTCACACATTCTGCTTGTGTGTTCTAACTTTGGTATTCCAATAACCATTTTGCTTTTCTCCATCAGCATAAGTGATCCATAGTTCAAATATCCATATCGCAGATGCCACAAATTCGTCATGTTAGAGATTTCTGCCTTAAAACATTTTGACAGATATATGCTCAGATCTAGAGGGAACATCCTGTTTGTAGTCATTTTAACTGAAGCAATTGTAGCTCCAGACTCATAAAAAATCTTCAGATTCTTGTCTTTCATTTGCACTTCAAAGCCTTTCTCCAGAAACTGCCCCAAACTCAGAATGTTGTTCTTCATGTCTGGAACATAAAAAACTTCTGATATGAACTTCTGCTCACCATTCTTATGTTCAATAAGAATTCTACCTCTTCCTTCAACTGGTCTTTGAGAAAGATCTCCAAAAGTAATGTTACCTTTATAACTTTCATTAATATCAACAAATGCTTCCTTCATACTACACATATGATTTGATGCTCCTGTATCTAGATACCAGGTGCTGGAGTTGCTGCCATCAAATTTTCCATAGGCCAACAATAATGCAGGCTCTTCATAATCAATTTCTTTCTCAGCAAAGTTGACATTCTTATCTTTAATTTTTTTATTGTGAACAATCTGAAGCAAAATGACCATACTCTTTACAATTATAACATTGTACGTTTGCATGATTATTCCTCCAATTTGAATATACTCAATGACTTCTTCCTCTGCTTCTGCCACAGCCTCTGAAATTAAAATTTTGATTTCGTGCTCCATGAGATTCTTGATTTCTGAATAATCTTCCTCTTCTATGAATGAACCTTCCTCTTTGAAATGCTCCTCTACCAGATTCATTAACATTGTTCATAGTTAACTTTGTCTGCAATGCTTGTTCAAGAGATCTTCCTTCTCCTCTTCTATCAATTTTATGTTCATAGGCTTGCAGAGATCCCATTAATTCTTCTACTGTCATATCTTCCAAATTCTTTGATTATTTAATTGCTACGACCACATGATCAAAGTTTGAATCCAGAGACCTTAAAATTTTCTCTATCACACGAACATAATCAATTTCACCATTCCTTCTCATTTGGTGAACCACAGAGATTACTTTTGTGAAGTAATCAGAAACTGTCTCATTACTTTCTTTACTCAACTTCTCAAAGTCTCCTTTCAATGCTTGCAACCGTACCCTTTTTGTCTTTTCAATTCCATTATAAATCTTGTTAAGCATTTCACATGCCTCCTTTGACGTCTTTGCTGGTGCCACCATCTCAAGAGTTGCTTCATCAAGTCCTTGATAAATGGTGAATAACGTCTTATTATCTTTCTTCCATGATTCTCTCAATGTTTGTCTTTCTGCATTACTCATTGCTGCCTCTTCTCTTGTTGATTCTGGTTCAGTGTAACCATCTTCAACTAACTCTCATAACTCTTATGATCTTAGTAGTATCTTGTATTGAATACGTCATAGATCATAGTTTTGTTTGGTAAGACAGGGAATATGAAATTGAGAATTGTTGTTGCTGGAAGCCATATCTACTCTCAAGCTCTGAAACCATTTTGTTGGAAAAACAATGACAGAACAGAGGAGGGATCACTACTCACACAATTTGGTGGAATACAATATACTAAACAATGGTACTCTCACACTTTTTATTATCAAATCGAGACAATATATATAGACATTATAAAATGTATTTTACAATCTCCAAAGAACTTAATTAATATTAGACTTTTCAATACTTACTCTAGATTCATAGTACTATTAGATTCATAATACTACTAGATTCATAGTATTTATAATGTAGATATTATTCATTGAACTGACTTCAATACATTTAATCTTGATAAACAAGTTTAATAACTAACATAAATCTGTCAAGTCAGCAAGGCTTACTAAAGCAAGATCGCAGCAGGGAAGACGGTCCGACCATGGACTGAAAAGTTTGATCGAAGCAATATTTTCCCTCATCGGTGCTCACGAGCAGTGAGAGTACTCAGACATTGCGAGCCATGCCTTTAAGAACCACAGGTTGAACTAATGCTTCTCGCCTTTGCATGCTTGTTCTTGAGCGTAATCCACTGCTCTGCTATGGTCTATACATGGCTCCACTCGGCGTTTGAAGATACGAGCAACATTTTTGTTTATGGGTGAGGGTCTGCTTGCAATACGATTTGTACACATGAACACCATTTTTAATTTAAAAGCTTACCTTTCCCTTTCCCAAATAAATTTATTTTTATATCTTTATTTTTAATATTTGCAAGAATAATCAAGATTTTGCAAGCATAATCAAGATTAGCCATTAGCTTACCTCTACCAGCTTAGTCCATTTCGTGTCCTACAAGGGTAGCCTAACATTAATGTTTGCCTAACATTAATGTTTGAGATATAAAGAGGCCTACCCTTACATTAATGTTTGATATATACAGAGGTTGTGCAGTGTTATGATAATGATTATTTTTTAAAGTATTTTAATTTTAAAAATATATTAAAATAATATTTTTTTTATTTTTTAAAATTTATTTTTAATATCAGTATATCAAAACAATATAAAATAAAATAAAATAATTTAAAACAAAGAAAAAACTAAAAAAATAATAATTTTTTTTTAAAAATTTTTAAAACACCAAAACAAACAAGTTATAAAAATTTAGAGTTCAAACATTAAAAAAATAAATAAGAAAAGAAATGATTATTTCAATTATATAGTCCAAAACCATTTGGTCTTTCCTCTATATATATATATATATATATATATATATATATATATATATATATATATATATATATATATATATAAAAACAAGTAATGGCTTGAATTTTTATATTTTCTCCATCGTATCTTTTATTTTTCATTTCGTATCCTTAACCTTAATTATCATATCCTTCTATTCTAATTTATCGATATACATAATTAGTAACATAGCTGAGTATTATTAGTCCAAGAGTAACCATCTACAAGCGACATGTCACGTGTTTAATTAGAAAAAGAAAAGGAGCGGGTGACATGCGAAAAAAATAACATATATTATCATATTATTTTTATAATAACATATATTTTTATTATTATATAATTAAAAAAATAAATTATCTTACAAAAACAATGTTACTAAGCTGGGTCGAGATCATGATCCGAGTCGCTAATTTATCAGAATAAGTGGGGTTGATTGAAAATGTAATCATTTAAATATTTTTAAAAAATTACTATGTATAAAATAAATTTTGAATTTATAATTAAAATTTTATTTTCAAATAAATAAATATATTAACAGTGAATGCAATCTTTTTATGGTTAAATTATTATTTGGTATGAACCATAGCAAAGCATGGAACAATTACTCTTGTGAAATCTACAACATCAATGTATTAAAATAATTCTTGTTCAATGAACAAGTTTTGTGTGAGAATTTCTGGAAACAAAAGTGTTCATGAAAGAAATGCCATTGCCTCGACTTTCACGATATATCGAATCTTATGCTTGGTATGAACCATAGCAAAGCATGGAACAAGTTTTTTGTGAGAATTTTCTGAGAACAAGTGTTTCCTACGCAACGTCTCAGCAAACTACTTTAAAGTTTAAACTGTCATCTTGCAAAGCCTAAATATAAAAACCCCAACCTACAACTCTGAACACAAGCACAGAAACCATGGCCTCCTCCATAGAACACAGAACCATTAACGTCAATGGCATTAATATTCATGTAGCAATCAAAGGTCCAGAGAATGCCCCAGTTATTCTCTTCATCCATGGATTCCCTCAACTATGGTATTCCTGGAGACACCAGATTGAGGCTCTATCCTCACTTGGCTACAGAGCTGTGGCACCGGACTTGAGAGGGTATGGTGACACAGATGCGCCAGCTGAGGTTACAAGTTACACCGTTCTCCACGTGGTTGGTGATTTGATTGGGTTGCTTGATGTTGTAGCTCCGAATCAAGAGAGTGTTTTTGTTGTGGGACATGATTGGGGTGCTTTGATAGCTTGGCATTTGTCTTTGTTTAGACCAGATAGAGTTAAAGCTTTGGTTAACTTGAGTGTTTTGTTTAATCCAAGGAATCCCAGTAGGAAAGTTGTTGCGACTTTGAAGGCTGTTTATGGTGACGATTATTATATTATCAGATTCCAGGTTTGTTTTATTGTTATTTTAATGATGGGTTCTTGATTTTCAGAATCAAAGTTGCTTTCTTGACTGCATACTGTGTTTTGTGATGTCAAATTGTAAACTTGTTCTAGCAAATCTTTCGCCTTTTCTGGATTACATGGATTATGTTAGTAGATTTTGTAGGCATGTTTACTATTTGAAGGGATCATTCGACAGGTATGAAAAGATCAGGCATTTGCAGTTGTTTTTTTGAATTGACCTATCTTTTCTTTTGTTAGATGAAGTGTTTAATCATCAAGTTTTAGACTTTTGATTGTTATGCTAATAAATCTTCGACCCTTTATGTAGTATAGGAATTGGATTATCATCTGTTTTATATTTTGTTTACTATTTGCAGTGATTATTTGATTGGGATGGATTAGATTGGGCTTTTTGGTAGCAATTAGCTAGTAGCTACGAATTTGACCAGCTGTTCTAGCTGAAATGATTATTTAACAGTATAATTTTAGCTGAAGCTTGAATAATCATTCATGGCATCAGGCAACTCTGTTATCTAACAGTTCTTGGGCACACTTGAGAAGTTTTTAATTTTGGTCTTGTATAGTTTATCATAACTGGCTTCTTGTAATGATGTACAAAAACCCATTTTAATTGATGAACTGCTTGATTGTTTTTGTAGGAGCCTGGAGAGATTGAAGCTGAGTTTGCAGAGATAGGTACAGAGAAAGTTCTCAAGGAATTCTTAACCTACCGCACTCCAGCTCCTCTCTTTTTACCTAAAGGCCAAGGGTTTAATGGAAAGCCTCTGGACACTCCAATTGTCTTACCCTCTTGGTTGTCTGAAGAAGATGTCAAGTACTACACCAGCAAGTATGAGCAGAAAGGCTTTACTGGAGGATTGAACTATTACCGCAATCTTGACCGGTATGTCTTCCTTCCATGTTTGTTCAGTTTGTTGGTCTTTCCTGGTAATGCAGATTAAAAATTTCCTGTGGCCTGGAAATTTATTACCTTTCATTAAGAGATTGAATTGAAATCCATACCCAGGAGACTTAATTAATATTTCCAAGTGTTCAGCATGCTATATAGCTTTTGAAATGAAGACCTTTGCTTTTGTTGCTTACCTGATCATGTACAAGTTTTATTTCCATTCCCCGTCATCATTCTTGCTTCATTTTTTTTCCTAATTCCTATTACCTTCCATGTTGCAGGAACTGGGAACTTACCGCACCATGGACTGGAGCTCAAGTAAAAGTTCCAGTCAAGTTTATCGTGGGTGATCAAGACCTCACCTATAATTCTCTCGGTGCCAAGGATTATATAGCCAAGGGCGGGTTCAAAAGAGACGTTCCATTTCTACAGGACCTAGTTGTAATGGAAGGTGTGGGTCATTTTATCAATGAAGAGAAACCTGAAGAGATCAGTAAGCACATTTACGACTTCTTTCAAAAGTCTAGTTCGCTTGCTTGGTTTCCCTGCTGTTGTCTTTGCTGAAGAGATAAAGAATTCAAGTGTGTGCATTCGTATGTTCAAAGCTTGCATGCTCCTGTGGGGTTTTGATTATTTGAATGAGATGTTCTTGTGGTGAGTTACTGTAATTTCCATATGCACTCAAAATAAATCATGTGTGTGATTGTTTCGTGCCCAACATTTAACTGGTGCTTTGAGTAGCCACGAGGAATTGATTGCTCAAAGAACAAGCATGCTGTGATGTGACATATTTCCTCACAGGGCCATTACATTCTCTCTATCATTTATTCAGCATTGATTCACTCAGGCTCACCTGTGGAACACTGCACACATGAAACTCAATGCACTTGCATTTTAGCTTTTTAGGTGCCGAAAATAAAGGCACATTAACTAGAGTGCCTTCAAGTAATTGCAAGGACTTTCATCCATGGTTATAAATCCTGAAATCCATAAGGGTAACTCAACTGCTTAGACTTTGGATTTGCTCTTCAATGGTCATGAGTTCGAGTCCTCTTATAATCACTAAAGGTTTACGTGGTCGTTAATTTTAAGGTCCGTGAGATTTATCAAAATACGCGCAAGCTGACCCAAACACCTACATTAAAAAAATAAAAAATAAAAACAAAAAACCCACAAGCCAGCATTAAACTAGTAATTTATCAACTCAGCACTAGTTGAGTTTAATGTTTTTGGAAGATGTGATTGTTGAGAATATGATATTTCTATTTAGTTTAAAATAAGAATTTTAATCAATGTATTTGTGTTCAGTTAAATAGAAAAAAATGTGGAGAATAGGAGTAAATTTATCATTTTATCTTTGAAAATTAAACTATATAATTTAATCATAAGATATTTAATTGTCTTTCTTAATGCTTATCACGTTACTAGTAAATTCAATAGTTAATTTAATTTTATAAAATTATAGCTATAGTAGAATAATATATTTATCAACACATTACATAACATATATATTGTGATTTCATAGAAAATTAATATAAACTAGTGACCTAAACTGGGTTATTATTGGAGTAGAAAAAAATAAAACATGCTAGGCAATTTAACATTAAAATTTTGTCAATTGGCCATAATTTTTTTTTTTTTTTGTTAAGTAAACATGTCAAACTTAAAGCACTTGAACTTGAAATATAACAACCCTAATTATTAAATTAGTTTATCTTTCACATAAAGGATAAACGGAGTAAAAACAATTTTCTTTAAGTTCACCGAAATTTCTAACAAAATTTCAGCAGAGTCTCCTCTATATCGAGAGGTCCCAAGTTATCGACAATTTACCTTGCACACATTTATAATCACATCCCACCCATAATCACATCCATAATTGGTACAATGAACCATTTAATTTATTCAAAAATATACTCAGGACAAATCTGCAAGCCCGATCTCCATCTCATATCACATGCATAAGTTAATAATTAAGAGAACCATTCGAATACTGAAATTTCACACACACACACACACACACACACACACAACACACAGTTTAGCATTCTAAACATAAGGTAGTACATTATAATATACCAAGCATAGATTGATACATTTAATATTCCAAAAACAAAATAATATGACTATACTATTCTATAGAGATTACATGTTTACAGCATAACAAAATTACATGAATAATCCCTAAGTTTCTAACTTATAGAAAAAGGGATCAAGGAACCTAAATTCTATTCCTGGCGTGAATGGGAGAGACCTGCAAAACATAAATTTTTCATATAATTAAAAAAATAAGATATAAACAATTTCACGGAAGAAAAATCATACAACACATCTACCTACTTAAGTCATATGCAATTTTATACACCATAGCTAACCCCTTTTAAGGATTAGCAAATTTATTTCCTTTAACTATGTTTCCCTTTTTCTTTTTCTTTTTCTTTTTTTCTTTTTGAAATCCAAGCTCTGATTTAGGGTATTCACCCTGCCACTTCTCCCCACATTGGGAAGACTACTACCGACACTAAAGACCCATGTTAGTTTCTTTAGTTGCCTGCCTCGGGGTCAATAAATCAAGTCTATGAAATTGCCTACACTAACGCAACCATTGGTGTCATTAACTATTTTCGGGCCTAAATAATTAATCAATGTTCCATATTACCTTGGGAGGTCGTCGGGCATGCCGATGTGAAGGACTCTTGACATCATTAGCTTTCACCTCGGAAAGCTAATCAAGTCCCAAAAATTTTGCCGACATCGACGTCACCTGCTGATATCATTAACTATTCTGAACCCGAATAGTTAATCCAGTTCTATATTCCTCCTCCATGTACCGGTCATGCCGATGTAAGCTAACTTGGCTAACATCATTAGCATCTTGTATCTAGGACAAACTAATCAAATTCGTGGAACAGTCATTCCTAAAGTTCATTGTTACTGTCCATTTTCTCCGAAATAACCTATAAATTAAATCTAGTTCTCCGTTTCCATTTTCCTATCGTTTAACCTTTTCTTTTTCCCTTTTCTTTTCCTCATCAATAAGCACCAAAATTTGTAGTTCAACAATTAGTTAAAACAATTATTAATTAGAGGAGATATAGGTACCGAGTACCTACCTGCTGTAGACGCTCAATTTGCATTCCCTTGTTGTTGCTGCACTCCTCCCGCGGTTCCTCCTGAAACCACAAACACCCATCATTATTCCATATTAGTCCACATGTCACAACACAACAGCAACAATGACAATAATATTCATTTCTCTTTTACCATTCTTTTCTTTCTCACCGACATTCCTCATTATTATCCTTTAACATTTTCAACTCATTTGTAGCCCAAGTGGACATCATGAATTCAATTTTGATCATATTTTATTCCTTTTTGAAGATCAAGACACGATGCTACTCACTTTATGAAGGGCAAGAAAACAAATTTTACCCTTAATATGGCTAGATTTCGTCGTTTTATCGACTTGGCCGAATTTGCCAACAGGGCGACAGCTCGACCTCCCTTCAAATTTTTATTCATATCCGGAGTTCTAGGACTCCAAATTAGGCACGGTCAGATTTGTTGGAAAGCTAACACTTTCGAATACAACTTCTACGAAGGGACCCTCTCTAGATTCTATCGTTTTCATGTCTGAATTTCCTTAGGAATCAGGGTGACGAACCTGCCCTGTTTTCATCAATGGACAAGTATTTTTAATTTTATCTCCAATCCTACTTCCGATACAGTCATGCCTTCACCTTATGCATGGTAACTTGTCTCGTTATGACCTCCCAAGATCATTTGTACTAAGTTAATTAGTTGATTTCTACTTTGGTCGAACCTACCTAAAGGAACGAAGGTTCCTCTTCCTTACAAGTTATAATTAGTAACTACATTATAACAACACATCTGAATTAATTAAGAAGGAAGTCATAAGTTCTCCTCCTCTGTTTTTCTTCCCTTCCAGTGGCCGATCCTTAAATCTGTTCTTTCTTCTTCTTCTTTTTCCTTCCATTGCATCCCTCCACATTCAAGGTCATTACTATCACCCTAATAAATATAATTTCAAGAAATTTTGCATTTTTGCCTAAATTTTATGTTCAAGAACCCTAATTCTCAATTCAAGAAAATTATGAAACTTCCAATCAAATTGAAGTTAATTTCATAGAAATTGAAATTAGAACTCCTTACTTGGATGAAATCTAAACTTCATAAAATTTAAAAAGAATCTTAGCCTTCTTCTCCTTGCATATAGTCGGCCACTCTTCCCCCTCTTTTCTTCACCAATTCTTCACTTTTCTTCTTATTAGTTCTCCACCCAAATGTGTTTCCTCTACTTAATAATTCCAAGGCTTATGTGGGTATACTAATTTGGGTGTTTACTCTTAGATTTGATGAAGGAAAAATCTATCAAATTTGAAACTCCCCCCCCTCTTTTTAATGTTATCAGCCGGCCATGGGCGAGAGAAGGAATGGGTATTTATAGTCTCATTTCTTTTTAATTCTATTTTGGCACCATCTTTCTTCCTTTTTCTTAATTAAGCTTTTTTTTTTAGTTACATTTTTTGTATTATAAAAAAATTTAAATTTTTATAAACCCCCCTCTTTTTTGTTTTTTGTTTTTTGGTATAATTTGTTCTCAGGTTTCGCATGAAAGTTCGCCATGTTCAAGGTAACATGAGTCTGACAAATATCTCAAATCCAAAAAACTTTGACATTATTAAATTCTAAGGCCTTATACTTGATCCTAGACAATTCTCTATAATATAAGTGTTAAAGACATAATAAATCATCATACCTCTCCATCTAGAATAATTATTCATATTAAGGTAATAATTTTCTTTTGCTTATAAGTGTATATAAGGTCACTTAAAGGACCTACCATACTTATTATCTCATTAATGATATGTAAAAGATATTTGCTACTTATTAATATACCAAAAATGAAAGACTTTCCAGCTCTCTTTTTTATGGAAACAAAAAGGTTCAGGACGTATAAATACTCCCTGAACCATTTAGGTAAAGGTTTCACAACTTCTTATCTCTTAAGATAAAAATACTTAGATTTTAAAGTATTAACAAACTTAAAACTCAAAAACAAACATTTTATTAAGGTTTTTTTAAGTTATTTAATACATTTTCTATAAAAATACATACTTTATTATAGGAGGGTCTTTAAGTCTCCCCCGACTGGAACTGTTTTCGCAGGTACTCAAATTTCTATTATAAGTCTGGAATTTCTTAGATTAAGAAGAAGAAGTTCACATACGTGAACATATTGATTAACTACTATCTCAAACACTAAATAACTTTTTATTTATGTATTTTAGATTTTAAAACATTATCAACTATAAGATGATACAATAATCCTTGTGAGTATAATGAATTATGGAAAAAAAATAAGAAAAGTATCTATTTAGTATTAAAAAGAGTTGGTTTGGAAATCATTCATTTCATTCAATCCTATTTTATTTTGGTACTAGAAAAAAATCAAGCATAATATATTGCTTCTATTTATTCGTAAGCATGTAATTTATTACAAAAATCTATAGGTACATAAATGACATGAATTTAAAAAAAAACATTTGTCGCGCCCGATATCGCGGCGGCCCTAAAAAATAATATCTAGATTGTGGAAAAAGAATAACTTTCTGGTATCTTGTTCTTTTAGGGGAAAAGGTCTTGTTTAAGGAGTTGTCACCTAGTATTATGGTCACTAGGAACCCTAACTGGTCATCAGAGATTCTATGGCTCAGGATTGGTTACGTAAAAGGGAAGATATTATCACCCCTTAAACGTTCTGCCTGAGGCAGGTTTTGTCTTAAATTGCTAAATATTTATTAGTTTATGCTGTGATAATTTACTTATAATATTCCTGACTCTGGCGCCAGTGAATATTCACATAAAAAAATTATTTTTTACGCATGCACATATATATTTTTTATTTTCTAGCTAAATAAAATAAAATACAATGAATAAAAATAATATAAATTTAAACCGATATTTTTATTCATGACTCTGGCGTCAGTAAATAAACCAATAAATTTATATTATTTCTATTTATGCATACACATTTTTAATTTTTTTTATTTTTTATTTTTTTTATTTTTTTATTTTTCTATTTTTTATTATTTATGTTTTTTGGGGCTGAGCTAGGGGCTGGGCTGAGCAACACGCGTGCGCTAACGCACGCGTGTTGCTTTAGTGTGCAAGTGAATTAAAATTCACTTGCACAGAGCCAATGCTAATTAAATTAACAAAGAAGCAAAGGTTTGCTTACCTGGTGCTGGAGACCGAGGACGCTTACAGTGCTGATGGATCCTCGCCCGCTGCTTCCCTTTGTCTTCTTTCTGCGCTCACCTGCCTGCGTGTTCCTTTTGTTTTCTCAGCAACTTTGAAATTGAGAGGGTGATGATGAGGCTGGCCTGCTGAGAATTGGCCTGTTGGGAATTTGTTTTGATTTTGGGTTTTCCTTGTTTGCAGGGACGAAGGCAATGGCAGAGCCAATACTCGTCTCTGTGTATTGCTGCTCTCTTGTTCTCTCTGTCTCTCTGTGTATTATTTCTTTCTCTGGATTTATACTCTGTTTTTCCTCTGTTCTTTTCTCCAGTTTCTAGTTTTTCGTCTGGGTTTAGCTTCAGTTTTTTCCTCTCCTGCGTTCTTTATTTTCTACCGTTCGTGGTTCCTTCTTTGTCTCCCCTGTCTTTTTCTTTTTCTGGTTCTGTGATTCCCTGTCTCTGGTTTTTTCGCTCTCCTTTTCAGTCCAATTCCCCCCGAATTTTCCTTTTTTTTAGTCCCCCTCTCTGTTCAGCCTCGGTTTTGCCTTTTTTTTCCTCCCCCCTTTGTGATTCCTCTGCTTTATAGAGTCAGATCGGTGGTAACGGACGACATGTAGAGGGACAACAACATTAAAACGTCCTTAACTGAGGTGAGCGGATGATTACTGCCCATAACTGCTGGAAACGGTCTCTGATTAAAGAAGAAGAAGATGAACAATGCTCTTTCAAACGACGCCGTTTTGGTATATGAGGTGGCCATTTGCGTTTTGGCCCGTGAAGTTCTGAACATTTTGTAATCAAGCCCTTGGATAAATTTTAATTGGACCTCTAGATTTTAGCGAATTATACACAACAGTCCCTGGACTTTAATTTTGCAATTTTAACCCCCAATTAACCCAAACTTTGCTATTTATTCAATTAAGTCCTTGATTTCATTAATTTAACTAAATCCAAGTCCAATTAAGTTTCAAAACTTATCAATTATCCAATTAATCCCCTGATTGGATTAATTAAATTAATTACAAGCTTAATTAAGTCTCAAAACTTATCAATTCTCCAATTAAACCCTTAATTGGATTAATTAAATTAATTTCAAGCTCAATTAAGTCTCAAAACTTATCAATTCTCCAATTAAACCCTTGATTGGATTAATTAGATTAATTCCAAAGTTTAATTAAACCCCAAAACTTCTAATCATGTTGTCCTTAACCCAAATTTTAATTCATTCTTCATTTATCTCATTTTACTTGTTTTTTTATCATTATTATTTTTTTATCATCATCATCATTTTTTTATCCTTTTTAGTAAATAAAATAATAATAATAATTAAAATAAAATGGTCAAAAATTGGGTTATGACAAGTTTTTCTATAAAAAAAAATGAGACAAGGTCTTATTAGTCAAAAAAAAAAAATCTTTCTTCTAAAGAGAGGGAGTCTAGTCGTTAAAACGAGAGGGTAATATTTTTTTTAATTTCTTTTACTATGAAAAAGTTAATTCTACTAATTTTAAAGTGGAAACCATATTCAATTAGAGTTGAATAATTGAAGCCTTTTTTTTTATGAAACAAAATCTCTTTGCCGTCATCAGATCTTGGAAGATAAGCAAATTACCTATATTTCTTGTTTTAAAATTTTTATTTATTTTTTATATAAAAAATATTAAATCAATGCTTGATTTTTAGAGGAACTAGTCGTAATGGAAGGAGTAGGGCATTTCCTCAATCAAGAGAAGGCGGATGAGATCAATAAGCACATTTATGATTTCTTTCAAAAGTTCTAGTTTGCTTCTTCGTTCTCCTCCTGCTGTCTTTGCTGGCGAGTCAGAGCATGTTCGGCACGGCGGTGCAGAACCATGCCTTAAAACAATGTCTATGTATGCCTTTGTTTGTGTAAGAGCTTGCATTTTCTCAAGCATCATCCCGGCGAGTCAAGGAACTGGTCCTTGTAATTTTCATATGCCCTCAAATCAAATCCTGCATTGTTTGCTCAAAGCATAATGCACGCTATGATATAAATCTTTCCATGGCAATTCATTTTGTGGATCGTTCAGTTTGGAGATTCACACTGCCTCTCCTCTTCCTTTCAATACGTAAGCCTTTTGTCGAGTCAGCGAGAGGCTTACTAAGCAAGATCGCAGCAGGGAAGACGGTCCCACCAAGGACGGACAAGTTTGATCGAAGCATTTTCCCTCATCGGCGCTCATGAGCAGTGAGAGCAGTCAGACATTGCGAGCCATGCCTTTAATTAAGAACCACAGGTTGAGCTAATGCTTCTCGCCTTTGAATGCTTGTTCGTGAGCGTAATCCACTACTATGCTGTGGTATATATTTCTATTTATTTTTATATTTTAAAAGAATTTGAAAAAAAAATTTAAATTAATATTTTTTTATGTTTTTAGATTATTTAGATATGTTGATATCAAAATTAATTTTTAAAAAATAAAAAAATATTATTTTAATATATTTTTAAATAAAAAATACTTCAAAAATATCAATAATTTTACTCTCAACACTCTATATACGGTTCCTCTCGGCGTTTGAAGATACGAGCAACCTTTTTGTTCAGAGGTGAGGGTCTGCTTGTATTAGGATTTATACATATGAACACCATTTTTAGTTTAAAAGCTTACCTTTTCCTTTTCCCGTAAATAAATTTATTTTTATATTTTTATTTTTAATATTTACAAGAATAATCAACATTAGCAATTAGTTTATCTCTTCCAGCTTAATTAGTCCAATTCGTGTCGTTTAAGGGTAGCCTAACAATTAATCTTTGATATATTCATTAATAGCCGAACCTGTTTGATATTGTGATAATAATTATTTTTTAAAATATTTTTATTTTAAAAATGTATTAAAATAATATTATTTTAATTTTTTTAAAATTTATTTTTAACATTAAAACATTAAAATAATTTAAAATCATAAAAAAATTAATTTAAAGCAAATAAAAAAATAAAAAAAATTAAATATTTTTAACAACACTTCTCAAATGCAAATTTAGCCTCAAGTTCAAATATTAAAAAATGAATAAGATAATAAATGATTATTTCAATTATATAGTCTAGAACTATTGGTCCTATTAGAGAATAATATAAACCATATATTGAAACCTTATCTAACAGCTTAAGTTATTGGGTTGAATTGGTTCTTTGACATGGTATCAAATCCTTGATGACCAAGCGATCAGGAGTTTGAATCTCAACATCCCTATTTATTTGATAAAAATTAAGCACAGGGTAATGTGAGTCTGTGCAAATTTCAAGCTCAAAAAACTTTCACTTGAAGGGATGTGCTAGAGAATAATATAAATTATATCCCGAAACCTCACCTAACCTAACAGTTTAAACTATTGGATTGAATTGGTTCTTTGACATGTCCTTCCCATAAAAAAATAAAAAAACAAAAAAAAAATTAATAGCTTCTCAAAGGTAGTTGGATATTTATATTTGATCCATCATATCTTATATTTTTCATTCTGTATCCTTAAACTTTAATTATCAGATCCTTGTATTTTAATTTGTCCTTGTACATAATTATAGTAACATATATAGCTGAGTATTATTAGTCCAAGAGCAACCAACTCCATTAATTTTTCTTGCAAAAACCTTTTCAAACCTATGGAGATCAATGAATAATAACTGAGAATGGAGAGGGGACGGTTTAGTGAAAGAGTCGATGAACTTTAATGACCTAAAAGCTTGAAATTGTGAGAGCTAGAATTAGTTTTTCCCTCACAATAGATCGTATGTGTATTGTTTGGGGTTTTTAGCGAAAGGGCAACCACGGGTGACTTAATTTGTTCGGGAGGTGTGAGGTTCATTACAAGTAACCTTATCAAAAGTTTGGTTAAATCAAAAATGAAAAAAAAAATTCCACCATTCATTTGATAGTGAACCCACGTCAATAAAAATAAATTTAAAATATTTATTTAAGTAAAACCAAGTCTCAGTTAAGTTTTAATCAGGTTATTTATTGATTTATTTGATTAATTGAATTGAATTAAATTAATTTTTATCTGATTTGATTTAAAATCTAATTTATATTATATACCATGTTAATAACTTGACCCGCCAAACTGGATAGAGTTTTATAATACTAGTTAAAAAAATTCCAATAAAGTTTTAATATTTTTTTAATTTGATTTTTGAACATGAGCTTGCCCATCATAGAAAAACTAATCCATATCCAAATCCAACAACAATTCAAGGAATTATTATTGTTTTGATTATTGTGTCATCCACATGTACAAAATTATAACAAAAACTTAAACAACTAAATATGGACTACTGTTTATATGAATAATGAAACACTTTTTTTTTTCAGTACAACCTTTCTATAGTCTAATTAGCTAAAATTATGGTAGAAATATCACATTAAAAGATAAAAGACTAAAATATAAAGTATAGAAAAAATATATAGTTAACTTTAAATTCACAACAATTTTTATTTTGATAAAAAAAAATTGTTTTATTTATTTTTTTAGTTCATGTGTTTGAGAGAAGAGAGAGAAGCTCGTCGAAAAATAATAGTAGAGAGAAAAAGTTGTTAATTGTCATGATTCTAGCAACCAAAATTATCAAAGTTTGGTGTCAAAAGGTTTTATTTGATTAGAAGAAATTGATGGTGATGGTTTTTCTCTCTAAACATGATGAGATCGATAGATTAAGTTTGGTTTTGATTTTTGAGATTTAGTTGATTTTTTTAGTTATTTTGGGGTATTTTGCAATTGTAGGGCATTTTGTATTAGTTTGTGTGGTGTGTTTGAAATGTTTTTGGGTGAAAATGAATTGAAATAAAGATTTTAGAGAAAAACCCTTACCCTGGATTTTCTAGTTACCATAATGGTTGCTAGGGTTTGGGCAAAATCAGGTGACAAGTTATCTACCACTACAAGCAATCTGCCACCTATTTAATTAAAAAAAAAAGTGAACAACCTATGAAAAGAATAATAATAAACAAAGCTCTAGCGTGCCTAGGCTTTTTAATTTAGGTCAACCTCTCATGTCTAACCAGTTTTTGTTTTTAATTAATTTATATTTACATTTTTTTACAATTAATTAATTACTTTAAAATATATTAATTTATTAAACTCTTAAATCAATTAAGAATATATTTTAGATGTTATTTTATTAGATATCATTTATTTTTTTACTTTGTTTTTAAATAAGAATATAACAATATTTTTATAATATTAGCAAGTTTGGGTTACAACTCATCATTAATTTTCTTAAAAAATCTTATCATATTATTTTTCTAATAGCATATATTTTTATTGTCATATAATTTTAAAAAAAAACTGTCTTAGAAAAACAATGTTACAAAAACTATACTGTCTTAGAAAAACAATGTTACTAAACTAAGTCGGTATCATAATTCAAGTCACTAGTTTGCCAGAATATGTTGGGTTGGATTAAGCTAATTAAAAATGTTATCTTCCAGATATTAACAAAATATAAAATAAATTTTGAGTTTATAATTAAAATTTTATTTTCAAATAAAAAATATATTAACAATGAATGCAAATTTTTGATGGTTTAAATTGTCTTTTGGTATGAGCCTTAGCAAAGCATGGAACAATTACTCTTGTGAAATCTACAACAATCAACGTATTAAAATAATTCTTGCTCAATGAACAAGTTTTGTGTGAGAATTTCTGAAAACAAAAGTGTTCATGAAAGAAATGCCATTGCCTCGACTCTCACGATCGAATCTTATGCTCTCGTGGGCCAAAACGAAAGGGACGTGGAGGAAAAAGAGAGGCTGTTAATGCATGGATGGGTGGTCCACTTGTAAGCTTTTGCGTCTATCCAAGATAGAAAGCCTGCAAAAATTGTACAAGCATCCGACAACTCAACATGGTATTGTTTTATTTTTAAAATAATCAAGATCATTTTTCTTTTAATATCTAGATAGGAACTTATTGGATCGATTCATGTGTTTGGTTATGTAATTTGTTGAATTTAAATGAGGGGGAAAATGCATAAAAAAAAGAAAGAAAAAAAAGAAAATCATCTTTTTCATTAGCTAATCCGAGTCAGCTCGAAGTAACTTGATGAACCAATAACTTGTGATATGAGATCAAGATAAAAAAAAAATTTAAAAGGATAATATGGTAAAAAAAACTAAAGTTCAATTAAAAAAATCCCAAGCCAATCCAAATTAACTTTACTAATCCATTTTAGAATAACCAAATAGTAAGAAAAGTAAAAAAATAAAAATAAATTTTAAAGGTAAATAATTTAGTATAGAACGATGAAATAAAAAAAAATCATAAAAAATATAATTTTATTCATTGAATTTGAATTATTAAATTTAAATTAAATAGTCATGATTTAGCACATGATAAAAATAGAAACAAATTAACTCTTTTTTATTTCTTATTTTTCTACGTCTTTTTATTTCTTATTTTTTACCTAATATAAATCATTCAATTCAAATTGAATTCAACAATTATGATATTTCCCTCAATTTTAAAGCTGATAATTTCATTTAATTACTTTCCATTTAACTTCATTTATATTATCTAATACAAATCATTCAAGGTCAAATTTGAATTAAGAAATAGAAACATATATGATATTTTCTTATTCCAATCAAGAAATCAACTTAACGTAAATTAGATTTTTATTTTACAATTAAAATTTTTCTTAATGCTAGAAATCACGTTGAAAACTCATTAATATTTTTTCTTACCCTTGAAAAAAAGTTAATCCAATTTTATGGGCAAAATCGAAAGAATTTAAAAGGAAAAAACACACACATAAAGATAAAAGAAAGGCTGTTTTTCCAAAGGAATAGCCTGCATCAATCCAAAAGGAAAGCAACGATCCAAATTAAAAGGCCTGACAAAGAAGGGTGATTAAAAAAAATATTAAATCGATAAAACCAAAAAAAAAATAATTGAAAAAATTAAACCGTGAAAAACAACCGATTAAAATTTTAAAAAAATCGACCGGTTCGGTTTGGTTTCGATTTATAAGCTTGAAACTGAAAAAACCAAACCGAACCGATCCCAAACAAAAAAAAACATAGCTAAACCAGAAAAAAACCGAGCCAAACCGGTTTTGATTTTTTTTTAAATTTAATTTGGATTTTTTTTATAAAAACCAAACCAAATGGAACATATCCCCTCTTTTTCAAAGTATCTCATAATATTGCCCTTTCTTTTTGTCAAGAGAAAATGAAAGGACAAATCTATAACATATTTTTTATAATCGTGTTCTTATGTAAATAAAAAAAAATGAATTATTATTTTTTAATTTATTTGTATTTTTTTAACATACTTGCCTGTGAATTGTTTCCATTAAAATTAACGCTTTGCACGTAATGCTTAGTAATCTGTTGACTTAGATTCTCTTTTAGAGCACGTAAAAAAAAAAAAAAACACAAATGATACCAAACCGACACGTTAAGAAATATGAAAGGACCAAAATGGACTTTTGGACTCTCTCGTATTTAAAATAATAATTTATTAAATTATATTCATTGAGAAATTTAGAAATTTACTTCTATCTATAAAGTTTAGTGTTTTCATTATCTAAGTACTATTATTGTTCAACATAAAATAAAATTAATATACATGTATACATATTTTAAATGAAAAGATTATAAATATTATATATTATATTTTAAAAATAAAAATATTCTACTAGCATATGTATATGATATAAATGTATATATTTTGAGTCTAATTTAATAATATTTATACATATTTATTACTCATAGAAAAAAATAAATAAAAAACCCTACAACTTTAAGTATGATCGAGTCTAATTTCCATCATTACTTTAATTTGATATTTTTAGATTTTACACATTAATTCATGATGTAGTTTCTTTATTAAATATAATATATTTAGAAAAATAAATAAAAAATCGAAATAAAAAAATCATTTTCAATGCTAATCTTTTAATTGGAATTTCTGATAATCTTAGACCCGTTTATTTGCTGAAAAGTAGTTTTTTTCAGAAAGTGAATTCCAGGAAAATGAATTTCAGGAAAATGAATTATTTTTTAATGTTTGATAGTGTAATGAAAAATAAGTTAGAAAACACTTTCCAGTATTTGATTATGTTATGGAAAATAAGCTGAAAAATAACTTATTAATGTTTTTTTTTAAGTTTATTAAAATAATGAGTAATAAATCTTACAAATTAAAAAGTTGAATAAGAATGAAATTGAAAAAAAATATAATTTCATAAATTATCTTAAATAAAATAAATAATAATAAAAATAATAGAGATCAAATCTAAAAAATAAAAAAAATTGAAAGATGAAGAAATTAAAATAATAATAATTAACATTTTATAAATTATTTCAAATAAAATAAGTAACAATGAAAATAATGAGGATCAAATTAGATAAATAAAAAATTTCAATTAAAAAATGATAAGGGAAAAGCAAATAACAAATATAAAAATGATGACCAAAATTAATATAAAAATTAAATTCTAAGGGATGAAATTGAAAAACAAATATTCAAAACAAAATATATTTAGCAATTAAAAGTTTGAGGACCAAATTTGATATAATCAGCAAATAATATGACATTTCTAAATTTTTCACAACTTCCGAAAAGTGTTTTCCACTCAAAATAAAAGGGAAATACTTTCCTGGAAACCAAACCAAATTTTTCTTTGATTTGAAAGTGTTTTTTTTTTACCGGAAAATATTTTTCGTTGACCAACTTTTCTAATAACAAATAAACACAGAAAAATTTGAAAAATAATTTTTTAAAAACAACTTTTCAGAAAAAAAACAGAGATTAATACGTTAAATTTACTTCATATACTAATAACATTGCTAACATCATTTGTAGTATTTTTTTAAAATTTTTTTAATGTTTCCTATGCGTCGTCTCACCAAACTAGTTTAAAGTAAGGTTGTTAATTCCGTTCCGTTTCGTCCAGAATGGTTGGAATATTCCATACCAATTCAAAAAATGGAACAAAATGAAACAATTTTCATCTCATTTTAAATCTCGGTCCGTTCAAGATTTTTTAGCTAAATTTTGACCAGAACGCTCCGGTTTCATTCCATATGTTCCGTTCCGCTCTTGAAAAGCCCTTGAATCAAATTGAACTAATTAAACCACCCAAGTATAAAAAGCTCTTTTTCATTACTATTTTCAATAATAATAATATTAATAATAATATTGAAAATTATTATTACTATTTTCATTAACAATAATATTAATTTTTTAAAATTAAATTTATCACTAATATATACGGTTTATATTCATGTTATTTTTTTCATGTTTATACTTTGTAGTAATTTGAGTAAAATAAGAGATGTTTTAAATTCCATTAGTCTTGATAACATTGACTTAATTTTATATTTAAAATATTTGTGTTAAAACATTTTACTTTTATAATATTTTGATATTTTATTTAAGTTGAATTATTTTAAATTAAAGATTTATTTAATCTTTACTATTTAGAAATATTTTAAATTTTAAAATTATATTTGTTTGAGATTATATTTGTATTGCATAATTTATAATTTATTTATATTTAATTTAAATTATATTTATTATATATATATATATATATATATATATATATATATATATATATATATATATATATAAACAGTATAACTTTAAAACGAAAAGTCAAAAGACTTCAAAACTAAAATATTCTATTCTAATTAGAAAAATACCTACCGAATCAGGATTGATAACATGAACTTTAAAGTTTAAACTGTCATCTTGCAAAGCCTAAAAAACCCCAACCCACAACTCTGAACACGAGCACAGAAACCATGACCTCCTCCATAGAACACAGAACCATTAATGTCAATGGCATTAATATTCATGTGGCAATCAAAGGTCCAGAGAATGCCCCAGTTATTCTCTTCATCCATGGATTCCCTCAACTATGGTATTCCTGGAGACACCAGATTGAGGCTCTATCCTCACTTGGCTACAGAGCTGTGGCACCGGACTTGAGAGGGTATGGTGACACAGATGCGCCAGCTGAGGTTACAAGTTACACCGTTCTCCACGTGGTTGGTGATTTGATTGGGTTGCTTGATGTTGTAGCTCCGAATCAAGAGAGTGTTTTTGTTGTGGGACATGATTGGGGTGCTTTGATAGCTTGGCATTTGTCTTTGTTTAGACCAGATAGAGTTAAAGCTTTGGTTAACTTGAGTGTTTTGTTTAATCCAAGGAATCCCAGTAGGAAAGTTGTTGCGACTTTGAAGGCTGTTTATGGTGACGATTATTATATTATCAGATTCCAGGTTTGTTTTATTGTTATTTTAATGATGGGTTCTTGATTTTCAGAATCAAAGTTGCTTTCTTGACTGCATACTGTGTTTTGTGATGTCAAATTGTAAACTTGTTCTAGCAAATCTTTCGCCTTTTCTGGATTACATGGATTATGTTAGTAGATTTTGTAGGCATGTTTACTATTTGAAGGGATCATTCGACAGGTATGAAAAGATCAGGCATTTGCAGTTGTTTTTTTGAATTGACCTATCTTTTCTTTTGTTAGATGAAGTGTTTAATCATCAAGTTTTAGACTTTTGATTGTTATGCTAATAAATCTTCGACCCTTTATGTAGTATAGGAATTGGATTATCATCTGTTTTATTTTTTTTATTTATTTTATTTTTTTTGGATTCGAGGAAACTCCACCCTCGGAAAGCGCACTTTGTGAACCCAGGTGAGTGAGTAAAACCCCGGCTGTCCCAGGCTCTTACAAGAGGTGCACGCCCTGACTCGAACTCAAGACCTGCTGTGCAGATCTCAAGCCCTTTGCCATCACGCTACGCCCATTGGAGACTATTTGTTTACTATCTGTTTTATATTTTGTTTACTATTTGCAGTGATTATTTGATTGGGATGGATTAGATTGGGCTTTTTGGTAGCAATTAGCTAGTAGCTACGAATTTGACCAGCTGTTCTAGCTGAAATGATTATTTAACAGTATAATTTTAGCTGAAGCTTGAATAATCATTCATGGCATCAGGCAACTCTGTTATCTAACAGTTCTTGGGCACACTTGAGAAGTTTTTAATTTTGGTCTTGTATAGTTTATCATAACTGGCTTCTTGTAATGATGTACAAAAACCCATTTTAATTGATGAACTGCTTGATTGTTTTTGTAGGAGCCTGGAGAGATTGAAGCTGAGTTTGCAGAGATAGGTACAGAGAAAGTTCTCAAGGAATTCTTAACCTACCGCACTCCAGCTCCTCTCTTTTTACCTAAAGGCCAAGGGTTTAATGGAAAGCCTCTGGACACTCCAATTGTCTTACCCTCTTGGTTGTCTGAAGAAGATGTCAAGTACTACACCAGCAAGTATGAGCAGAAAGGCTTTACTGGAGGATTGAACTATTACCGCAATCTTGACCGGTATGTCTTCCTTCCATGTTTGTTCATTTTGTTGGTCTTTCCTGGTAATGCAGATTAAAAATTTCCTGTGGCCTGGAAATTTAGATGTGTCTCCAACCTCTGTTGTATTTTGGGGTTTTCGTAACTTTTACGTAGTATTGATCGGGACAGAGGGACTTTATTATCTTTCATTATGAGATTGAATTGAAATCCATACCCAGGAGTCTTAATATTTCCAAGTGTTTCAGCATGCTATATAGCTTTTGAAATGAAGACCTTTGCTTTTGTTGCTTACCTGATCATGTACAAGTTTTATTTCCATTTTTCCCCGTCATCATTCTTGCTTCATTTTTTTCCCCTAATTCCTCTTACCTTCTATGTTGCAGGAACTGGGAACTTACTGCACCATGGACTGGAGCTCAAATAAAAGTTCCAGTCAAGTTTATCGTGGGTGATCAGGACCTCACCTATAATTCTCTCGGTGCCAAGGATCATATAGCCAAGGGCGGGTTCAAAAGAGACGTTCCATTTCTACAGGACCTAGTTGTAATGGAAGGTGTGGGTCATTTTATCAATGAAGAGAAACCTGAAGAGATCAGTAAGCACATTTACGACTTCTTTCAAAAGTTCTAGTTCGCTTGCTTGATTTCCCTTCTGTTGTCCTTGCTGAAGAGATAAAGAATGCAAGTGTGTGCATTCGTATGTTCAAGGCTTGCATGCTCCTGTGGGGTTTTGATTATTTGAATGGGATGTTCTTGTGGTGAGTTACTACTGTAATGGTTGCTGTAATTTTCATATGCGCTCAAAATAAACCATGTGTGTGATTGTTTCGTGCCCAACATTTGACTGGTGAATTGATTGCTCAAAGCACAAGCATGCTGCGATGTGACATACTTCTTCACAGGGTCATTTCATTTTCTGCATCATTTATATATTCAGTATTGCTTCACTCAGGCTCAAGTGTTCGTGGAACACTGCACACATGAAACTCTATGCACTTGCTGGAGGAGCCACGCATCTTAGCTTTGTAGGTGCCCAAAATAAAGGCACAGTAACTAGAGTGCCTTCAAGTAACTGCAAGGAATATTGTTACAAAACCCGGCAAAATGAGTTAAACCTGTGATTCCTAAACATAGGACCTAGCTTCTGATCGGGTTTGATGGCCCGAGCTCTTGGTCGGGTTCGATGTCAAACTAAATTAAGACAAGGTTGTCAATTCCGTTTCAGTTAGGTGTGTTGTTTTTTCAATTGGAATGGAATATTTCAGTTTCGGAGTGTTTCGGCGTGTCGTTTCGAGATTGTACTATTCATATATATATATATATATTCAACAAACATTATTCAAATTCAAGATAAATTAATTATAAATTATGCAACACAAGCACAATGCCAAACAAATATAATTTTAAAATTTAAAATATTTCTAAATAGTCAAGATTAAATAAATCTTTAACTTAAAATAATTGAACTTAAAAAAATATCAAAATATTATGAAAGTAAAATGTTTTAACACAAATATTTTAAATATAAAGTTAGGTTAATGTTATCAAGGTTAATGTAATCTAAAATATCCATTGTTTTGCTTAAATTCCTACAAAGTATAAACATAAAAAAAAACAATATGAATATAAACCATATATATTAGTGATAAATCTAATTTTAAAAAATTAATATAATTGTTAATGAAAATAGTAATAATAATTTTCAATATTATTATTAATATCATTGTTATTGAAAATAGTAATGAAAAATAGGTTTTTATACTTGGGTGGTTTAATTAATTAAATTGAACAAGGTTCGATGGCTTTTCAAGAGCGGAACGGAACATGTGGAATAAAACCGGAATGTTCCGGCTAAATCCGGAACGGATCGAGATTTAAAATGAGATGAAAATTGTTCCATTTTGTTTTATTTTTTAAATTGGTATGGAATGTTTCGGCCATTTCAAGCAAAACAAAACGGAATTGGCAACCTTGGATTAAGAGTTGGCTTGATCAAGTCCAACCGACACACGAGTTAACTTGTGATCTAATTTATCTAGTTAAAATATGAGTAATGTTCTATTTAAGTCTTTTTTTTTAACAAAAAAAAATTTCTTTTAAAACAACTTTGTGTTTAGAAAAAAGATATTTAAGAAGCTTATACTATTAAATGTTTTTGTAAGATGTGATTGTTGAGAATGTGATATTTCTATTTAGTTGAAGATAAAAATTTTGATCAATGTATCTTTATTGTGTTCAGTTAAATAGAAAAAAAAAGTGGAGAATATGAGTAAATCTATCATTTTATCTTTGAAAATTAAACTATATAATTTAATCATAAGATATTTAATTATCTTTCTTAATGCTTAACACGTTACTCAAGTCTAAAACTAAAACATTATAATAAATTCAATAGTTAATTTAATTTTATATGCTAGGCAATTTAACATAAATTTTAATTTTATATATTATGATTTCATAGAAAATTAATATAAACTAGTTACCTAAACTGGGTTATTATTGGAGTAGAAAAAAATAAAATATGCTAGGCAATTTAACATAAAGTTTGGATGCATTCAAGTCAAAAAGTTGAAAGCTGACATCTCAAACTCTGCTTATTTTAGAAGAGAATCACATTTCCAGCGTCCTAGGGCATTTGAGATTTTCAAGAATTCAACCAAATATAGAAGTACTTGACCTCTCGAATCACTTTCTCCGTATAATCTTAGATATCCTAGCATCAAACGCCCCCTTACTCATGTTTCGTGCCGCTAGATGGGATGTGAGGATGCTCAGCAACTTCCAGGCCTTTTGCGTTTCTCCACATTGAAGTGCACATCGATAAGATCTGTTATACCAGCTGTTATTTTTTGACCTATTTTCACAGGGCCAACACCTTGTGGGGTGCCTGCACAAAAAAATATACAAAGGCAAATTATTCAAGTCTTCAAATGACAAGATCCTATATTTGATCACACTAGGAAGACATCTCAAAATTCCCTCAAGGGATGGCCATGAGAAATTATACAATACTCAGTTGTATGTACCAAAAATCTCTCCTCTCACACTTGCATATACAAAATAGATCTCATATAAAGGTCAGAAGACAAACGCCGAGCCAGAAGGCTGCTAGCAGTGTCCATATAGTCCAACGAAAACTCATTGTAAAATGAAACGATTCCTTCTCACATGGATTCTGCAAGCTTAAAAGAATGAATCTTAAGATATGGACACTACAAATAAGGCTAAGCACCACTTTTCCCAGAAATAGAAGAAGAAATGAATTTGGTAACATACAATAAAGTAAGGCAGATCTCAAACCTCACTAACACAATTTGCCTTTACAAACAGTAAATGATTGATATATCCCAAGGGCCTATAATTACTGTGTGAATACTGAGAAAAAGAAACAACATCTAGGTAAGAACTTGCCACAACCGTGATGATTAACACATCTCAAGCATCTTTGATTAGCATTAGACTAAGAGCAAAGGAATCCTCTTACAAAAAAAAAATAAATCCACAGAAACAGAAAAAAGTATCCCATGATACCTGTTAATATAACATCTCCTTCAAAGAGTGTCATGATAGAACTGATGTGGCTAATGAGAAATGGGATTTTAAAGATCATATCTTTGGTGGAACCTTTCTGGCGTATTTCTCCATCTACCTACAGTGAAGCAGATCCATTTGACCTCTGATGAATCCAAATAACAACATTTGAGAAGGAACCTTCAAAATGGAGCATGCAAAACGATGATTTTGATACCTTTAACCATAGTTCCAAGTTGTCAGGGTCAGGCACATTTGACTTGGAAAGCTGCACAAAGTTTTTGAAAGTCGAGCATGTGATCAAGATCAATGACACACTGGTTAACATATTCACAGTAAGGGCAGAAAACCCTCGATAGATGGAAAATCTCAGTATTCCTCCTTTTAGCAAAAAAGAAAATGGCTGCTGGTAAAAACATATATGACTACAAGGACAGGTTTGATGATTATGAATATCTAAGCTTCAGTGAGTGCAGCATTCACAACTACTACAAATGGGACAGCAACGGTGATTTAAAGGTAACTTGCATAACTTCCTCGTCGCCCCATCTTTCTCAAGTTAGTTGTTAATAACTCACAATTATCGAGTGGGTGTAAGGATCAAACCTCAATATTTGAAAAACAAATAATCATCAACATGGTTATAATCAGACAGGGAAGCAATAAAAGAGAACGAAGTCCAATTCATTTCTTACAACAGAACTGATAGGTGTGAATGTGTCCTGCCCTTTAGCCACAGTCCATGGGAGCCCTGCAGACTGACAAACAATACAAAGAAAAAGCCATTAATGAAGTCAATTTAAAATGCCCATTACTACACTCAACATTAAACGACAGAGATCGAGAGTGCACAGCAACACAATCAACACCTGGAAATATACACTTCTTAAACAACAATCTCACATTCATATATTTTCCGGCATTACACACATAGTCCAACGCAAGCATCCTTGCTTCACCTTTACATTCACATTCACTTTCACTTTCGCTACAATCAACAACTTCCTCCCACAAAACACAATTGTGCTCTCCTCATTTCTCCATACAATTATACGACGCAAGAAACAAATAGTAAAAAAAGAGTACGTAATAACATTTTCTTGTTACAATCACTACAGATTAAAACACAATCTTTTTATTTACTTATTTTTACCTTAGCAGTAGCTTGTATTTCCCTAGCAGTCATATCCAATGCAAGCGCATACCCTTAAATAAAAATAAAAATTACTTCTTCTATTTTAAATTTTCAGACAATAAAAATCCAACTTAAAAAAAAAATATTTACAAGAAAAACATCAACCTCCAACATAATCCATGGCAGTTGATTCAGGCACATCACGAGCTTTCTCGCCAATAACAACAGCAAGCTCGACTTCATGATGCAACGACTCCAACGGTTGTGGAATCTCGATCGTACCTCCGTTTTCCAAATAAGACGACGTCGGTTTCATAAACAACACCGGTTCCTATCCATCGTAGATATTTCAAATTACATATATATATATATAAATTATTGATTATCGAGTGGTTATTTTGATGATTAGAGAAAAACCTTGGGGACGGCGTTGCCTAGTTCTTTCGCGTGAGCAGCGTAGTTACGGCCAACGGCAACGATCTTGGTTCCTACATGAAGTAGCTTTTGTATGCCTGCTGGTGGTGACGCCATTACGATCAAGATCGGTCTTCTCTTTATCGGAGCAATGTCAAACGGCGATCGTCTTGGAGGAGTACACTGGACCTGCGATCTTTTATTGTTGGAGAAAGGAAATGAGAGGGAAGAAGTCAAAAAGTAACTCTCTAGACCCGACATGTCGTTAACACCCAATTAAAAAAATGATATATATATATATATATATATATATTTTGGTCATTTAATTTTTTTTTTATGTTTTGTTGATAGGAATTTTGGATTGATAATTTGTTTGATTTTTTTATGCGGTTACATGGTCTCACAAAAATATCCTAGCTTGGAGTTGGTGTTTGACTTCATGAAAAAGAAAATTGATTTTGTTCTTTAAAAGAAATTGAAAATGAGGGACCCATATTGAAAACAAATGATAGACTTTTTGTTTTTTTTATAAATATGATTTCTACTTGTCTTTTTTTTTTTAACCTTTGTTTATTATTTATTTTTTAATTTTATTATTTAATATTGTGTTGATTAGAATTTAAAATTAATAATTTATTCAATTTTTTTATATGTGATTACATGATATTAGAAAAATATTCTGGCATCAAATTGGTGTTCGATTTTAGAAAAAAAAAATTTAATTTTGGTGTTTGCAAGAAATTAAAAATGAAAGGATTAAAGTTGAAACAAAGAAAAAATAGTAGCCATTTTATTTTTTTGAAAAATGTGATTTCAACTCCAGTTCTCTTTTTTTCTTTTTCTTCTTGTTTTTTTTACTTTTAAATATTATTTTTTTTAATTTTATTCTTAAATGTTGCGTTGACCTGGGATTTAAAATTGATAATTTATTTCGATAAACTTTTCTAAAACAAAAATCTCACCATTGTGTTAGTTCTTGATTTCACACAAACAAATATAATTTTATTGTTTGAAAAAGATTGAAGTATATCAAAGTAGGGAAGGGAAAAAAGAGTTTGCGCAATTATTTTACTGGCAATGATTCCAGCAATTTGACGTTTATAGTAAACGTTGGTTGGTTAGCTTCAGATAATCAGAAATAGAAAAGATTAGACCATCATGCTCTTGATATATATTTTGCCATTGTTTCCGGGATTTAGTCAGAATATCCAGAAATAATTAATGTCCTGTAATTGCTTGGTGCGATACTGGTGGCTGGACTATTGAAGAGAAGGAGGACCCACCTTTCAAGGGGCAGATCATTGCTCCTAAATCCAAGGAAAATAATCTCTAAAAATGAATGCCTACTTCACCGCTAGCCAAAATTTATCAATGTGAGTTGGACAGCCTATAGAAAGCTTGTGCCTCTACCTGTCTGATTTACTGAAAACATGGTATAAAGAAGGAGGAATGGAAAGAGAGCATGCCGCAGTTACATCGGAGAAGCCTCCTAACGAGGCTTTTTAGTTTGTGGAGAAGGAGAAACATACAAGGGCGGCTATTACAATGAAATATTTGGCAAATGCCCTACTTATCTTGTGCTTATTAGCAGCCTCTTGTGAGGCAAAGGGTCTGGGACGCCGCGCTCGTGCCGCCGTAAGAGCACCTCGCCGGACCGCTCCTAGAAGAGACCCGAATGAAAAGGTCTTCAACGTGTTACAGTATGGAGCAAAACCTGGAGGAAAACAGGACAGTGCATTAGTAAGGACTATGATATTTTGGATACTATATATGCATGTTCATAATATATATACAAGTTTGAAGCTTTTCAAGATGAACATGGAACATTGAAATTGAAGCATGGCAATGGCTGTAATCATCTGTTAAAACAAATCCACATTTGATAAGGGGTTTTAAGCTCTTATAATTTGTGGCGTGTATATCTGAACTTTCCCTTGATTTTTCTCACCAAGAAATTTTGATGAAATTGATTAGATTGTGGGTTTGACCTTCGCAGTCTTTCATCCGAGCATGGAGGGCTGCATGCAATTATAGGGGAACGGCAAGGCTACTTATCCCCATGGGAACCTTCTTGATAGGGGCAACTATCTTCCAGGGGCCATGCCTAGGTCCAGTACCCATTAAGGTTCAAATTGCAGGAACACTGAAAGCTGTACCAGACCCTAGCATGTACGAAGAAGATTTCTGGATCTTGTTTGAAAAGATCAACGGCTTGCTGGTTACTGGTACAGGCACTGTTGATGGCCAAGGCAATGCTGTCTGGAAATACAACGACGGTGGTTCCAGGTTCCCAAGTGTAAGGAACAAAATTATCTTGACATGCATGCACTTGCTAATTAGTAATTAGAGAATATGGGATTACTTTCAATTTCATAATGATTCTTCTTTCCTTTTTTTTCTTTTAAATTATTTGTGGCGCAGTCTATAAAATTCAATCATGTAGTCAATGGGATTATAAGACAGATCACCTCTGTTAATCCCATGGGTTTCCACATATCCATCGTTCTGTCCCAGAACATCAGGGCAAAAAATCTTCATATAACTGCTCCTGCGACGAGCCCCAATACCGATGGAATCCATATAAGCCAATCCAGTGTGGTGAAAGTATCCAGAAGTGTTATCAGCACCGGTGATGATTGCGTTGCTATAATTCAAGGTAGCACGGATGTCAGCATTAAAAAGGTTACTTGTGGGCCTGGACATGGCTTCAGGTAAGTCTCTGTTGAAAGTTTCAGGAAACACGTGCGCTCTTTATTTATTTTATGAATATACTTGGAGGAAGCAATTTTGCTACATATGTTCCCAAGAACCTTTCCTTGTTTATCACTTACATATCCATCCATATATATATATATATAACAGTGTTGGTAGCCTTGGCAAGTACCCGGATGAAAAGGACGTGAGAGGAGTCGTCGTGACAAACTGCACACTAAGGAACGCTGACAATGGAGTTAGAATCAAAACATGGGGAGGATCACCACCAAGCCAGGCTTCAAACATACTTTTCCAGGATATTATCATGGACAACGTTAAACGCCCCATTATTATTGATCAAACCTATGGATCAAAAAGCAACTCAGTTAGTTTCCTACGACGACTTAGATAGTATTTGATTATGATAGTGATTGTTTTTTAAAATATTTTTCGTTTAAAAATACCATTTCTTAATTATTTTAACAAGGCTGCCTTTATCCTCCACAACTACCTGGAGATCAATGAATAGTTTCATCTTTGTATTTTGTTTTTGCAGCCATCAAGGGTAAAGATAAGCGATGTTCGATACATAAATATCAGAGGAACCTCCGCGTCAGCAGTTGGAGTCGATCTCATGTGCAGCAAGACTGTTCCTTGTGAAAAACTCTACTTTTCAAACATCAATTTGAAGTACTATGGGCTAAAAAAGCTGCCTTTCACTTCTACGTGTACGAATGCAAAGGTCAACTATGCTGGCTACCAATTCCCACCACCTTGTCGATAGGTGCTTAATTGTAGTTGAAAAAACTTCATTCTTAATTTCTCTTATATAAGGAGATGGTCCCTTTTTGGATTTACAGAAATTAATATTATCATCTTTCACAAATCATGCTACTTTAATTTGCTTGTCATTGATTGATTGCACACGCACGCTGCAAATCAGCAGTAAACATTTTGAGATCCTGTGTCAACTGTAAACATCTTAAGGAAAACCACAGGCATGATGGGATTCTTGCAGGGTTTACTGATAACACTGCAATATAATCTTTACCAGATCTGACAGCGATCAATTCGTCAGTTTATCGTGTTTTTGCAAGCTAGCATGTTTTTTTTTTCTTTGAGAATTCAAGAACGACTGATAAGACTTGCTAATAGACCAGATCATGAAAAATTAAGGTCCAAAGCGGCCAATCTTGATTACAAGCGTTGCAAACTTGTCATGCCATCCATTAACTAATCTCTCTTTAAGTTTATGATCTATGAGCATTCCACAAAACTCA
>Ga0325410_1000803_pt1 | contig 33476 bp, 20 predicted proteins | sample PopdelMetagenome_16_FD_206182 | JGI IMG/M metagenome (GOLD analysis project Ga0325410, IMG submission 206182) | Populus deltoides microbial communities from Bellville, Georgia, United States - Xylem-PdIQD-R3 | ecosystem: Host-associated > Plants > Phyllosphere > Stem > Wood/Secondary xylem...
CACAGATTATTGTAACCAGTTTGGCGTTGCACCTGGCGATAATCTAAGTTGTTAGGTTATATTAATTAGGCATATCATAGTATAGTAATGAAATAAAATGGAATCTACCTTTTGCCATTTCTCGAATGTAAGGTGGGATACCCAGTGGTGTTCTGTAACTCTCGATCGAGTTCGATGTATTTCTTGGAATGGATTTTACAAATAAATAAATGAAATAAATGAATAATTGATTTTGCTTATAATGTATTTGCTGGCTTAATTCGTTGTTATGTTCATTGCAATTGCAAGTTTCTTGTTTAGTTTTTTTTTTTAATTTATTTATAATCTTCTAAAGTTTGCATTTATGTACTCTTCTTTTTAGTTGTCCATGAGGTTATTTCTTCAAGAGTTAAAAATAGCTAATTAGTCATTCTGATTTATTGACATTAATTAATGAATTAGTCCTTGTAGTATCAAAATTAAGCAATTAATAGTCCTTGACTAGCATTAAATCCTCTCAGTTTAGATTTTTTTTTTAAAAAAAAATCCTCTTTCCATTCCTTATCACATTTTTCTCATCTTAACTATTTCAATTTTTAGAGATGAAAAAAAATATATTTAAGAATTGCAGAAAATTCAAAAAAAAAACTATTTTATGGATGGATTTAATAATATAAGGATTAAATAATAGTTTTTAAAACGACAAGGACTAATTGATTGGCTTCATTAAACTACAAGGACTAGGTAATAATTTAAATCTATTTTTAAAATCATGAAAATGGAAATCAGATCCGCAATCAATTTTCTAGAGAAGATGATTCTATGAAAGTTTAAACAATTTTACCAATGTGAATTTCTTTGTGCCTTTTTTGCTTATAAATCCCTACAGAGAAATTTCAGATTACTCCCTTAAATATTAATGATTACCAATTTCAGACCACATTTGACGATTAATTAGTTTCCAAAGGATTAGAAATTATCTATCAAGTATGAATTGGTGTTCGATTTATGAAAACTTTCAAAATCTCACTTATTATATATGAGGTACTATCAACTCTCATCAATTTTTAAAATAAATCTCAAATCAATTAAACAATGTAAGAGACTATTCCCTTGTGAGAATATTCTTCAAATTCCGTCGACTTCCATCAATGGATGTTGACTGAATTTTTTATCAATGATTTTGTAAATATTATGTATCCAATGAAAAAAAAATCCTTCGTGGACACTGAAAATTAGTGATAGTAAGTGGACTGTTTTGAGATTTGTCCAATCCCTTTTATTTCTTCAGCTTTAGACGGTGTTCGTTTGCTGGAAAGTAGTTTTTTTTGGAAAATAAATTTCAAAAAAGTAAATTATTTTCTGATGTTTGGTAGTGTAATGGAAAATAAGTTGGAAAATATTTTTCAATATTTGGTTATATCATGGAAAATGAGTTCAAAAATAACTTATTAATGTTTTATTTTTCTCAAGTTTATTAAAATAATGAGGAACAAATCTTATAAATTATAAAGTTGAATGAGGATGAAATTGAAAAAAAATATAATTTCATAAATTATCTCAAATAAAATAAATAATAATCAAAATATAGAGATCAAATTTAAAAAATAAAAAAATAAAAGATGAAGAAATTAAAATAATAATAATAAATATTTCATAAATTATTTCAAATAAAATAAGTAACAATCAAAAGAATGAGTACCAAATTTGATAGATAAAAAATTTCAATAAAAAAATGATAAGGGAAAAATAAATAACAATTATAAAAATGAGGAAAAAAATTAATATAAAAATTAAATTTTAAGAGATGAAATTAAAAAATAAATATTCAAAACAATATATATATATATATAGCAATTAAAAGTTTGAAAACCAAATTTGATATAATCAGCAAATAATATGACATTTCTAAATTTTTCACAACTTCCGGAAAGTATTTTCCGCCCAAATTTTCTAGAAAAACACTTTCCTAAAAACCAAGCCAATTTTTTCTTTAACTGGAAAGTGTTTTTTGTTGACAAACTTTACTAATGGCAAACAAACATAGAAAAATTTGAAAAATAATTTTCTAGAAATCACTTTCCAAAAATCAAACATAACCTTAATTAATTGACTTGATTTCTATATATACACAGCATATCAAGAAATACTCTAAAAGGCTGGAAAAAATATTGTTTCCCACAGCATTGTTTATTGTTTATATAGCAACAAATAAATCATTATGTATTGCCATAATGATTTATCTTTTTTTAGTCCAAATTTTTTTATTATATCTTTATAAACCCAAATTAATTAACAATTAAAGCACATTTATTAAGGAATAGCAAAATTCAAAGATAGTAGATTAAGATAAAAAAAAAAAAAAAAAGAGCAACAAAACAATATGGTTTTTCTAAATTTTGGGCTAAATATACACTTTGGTCCTCTAACTTTTAAAATTATAAACGTTTTGTCCCTAAAAATTTATAAATCTTAATTTTTATTTCAAACTTCATTTTCCTTATATTTTTTATCCTTGTTCTATGAGAGGAGAGAGAAAATTATCAAATTTCGATGATAAAGAGAGAATCTTGGTTCAAACCGATTCTGACCATGAAATGGATGGTTTAGGTGTCAATAAATTTCTTTTGATAGGGTAAGTTTATACAAGGTGGCCCCCCCCCTCCCGCCCTCCCTCCCTAAACTTGAGTGAAATTATAGATCTAAACTCAAAAAGAATTTTGATTTCAAATTAATTATATTTATCAATTTTCTGGTAATAAATTGAATCACCTTCTACACATAATTGTTAAAATCAATCCATATTCTTTAAATTATTTAAATTAAGAATTACAAGTTATGGGAATGTTTGGAAATATGATAGCAGTTTTTTTAAAGTATTTTCAACTCAAAAAATAATATTAATTTTTTTTTAATTTTAAAAAATTTATTTTTAGTATTAGCGTTTCAAAATAATTCAAAAATACTAAAAAGTTAATTTAAAAAAACTCAAATTTTAATTAAAAAAATTAAAATTCATTCTGAAACATCCTTTTCCCTACGTGAGAAACAATAATAGAAAGAAAATAAATTAAAGCATTTGAGATAGAAGATGGGTTTTCTTATTTTATTTTCTAAAATGCTAAAAATTTATCAAGGAGATAAGGATTGTGGGCTTTATAATAAACATTGTGCAATTTATTGTTTAAATGGTGTGCAAAATTGTCATCGATCGTTGATAGAAATTGCTAAGAATAGGGTTACATCATGTAGTCATACACGTTGCCTCCCTGTCTCTTTTAATTATCGTACGTGTACGGTGTCGTGGTAATCATTTATTCTCTCAGAAAAAATTATAAGGTCTATCTGGCAAATATGGAGAGGTAAGGAATTATTGCTTCTTATCAGTAAAATATGGACTAGGAGTCACCACCTAATATTGTGGTTACTAGGAACCCTAACTGGTCTTAAAGATCGAGTACAGAGATTGATTGCATAAAGGAAATGTATTAGCACCCCAACTACGCTCTACCTAAGGTAGGCTGCATTGTTTTAATTTCTGATAATAAACTATGGTCTTATTGCGTTTTCTAATTATTGGTCTCTTTAAGGTTTAAGATAAGCCCTCCTTAATAAGGAGGTTCTTATCTTAATGGAGTAAAACCTAACTGTTCTACGTCCGGAAAAAACAGAATTTAATATCCAGAATACGTATTACATGTAATGTTGTACGCTGGATACTAAAAGATAAACAAAATAAAATTTTTGTTGTTTTTTAAATTTTGGCCAATGTTTTCTTGACTTTAATAAACTAGTTATTAAAGCCAAAATGCATGCTAAAACATTTTTTTGTTGGTGTATGACAAACATAATATGATTTTTTAGCTTTAAGACACTTAGCCATATGCACAAATATATTTTTTCTTTTTTCAAAATTTTTTTGTATTTTTGGAAGTTTTGACGAAAACCGGGTATTTTAATACCGGATTCGTATTTTTTCAAAATGACATAATATCGGGTGAAACAAAAAAGCATAAAAAAATGCGGGGAAATCACAAATATTAAAAAATATTTGTTGTTTTTTTAAAAAAAATTGAAATGGGCCGGACCCGGCCCAGATCAATGGGCTGGGCCTATGGGCCGGGCCTATGGGCCGGGCCGGGCCTGACCCGGCCCAAAACCAAATGGCCTAGTTACTATGCACAAACACAATAACCAGCCCCCTCACCATTTGCTACAGAACATGAATTATTCACGTTCTGCATGCAAATGCAGACAGGGGCTGAGCAAGAGGAAACAAAACGGGGCAGCATGAGGTTACCTGGGTGGTGCCGATGCAGTGCTATTGGCAGCGGCGATACTATTTTCGCGGTGGAGGGATTGCGGTAGTCGGTGAAGCTACTCCTTCTTCTTCCTCTCCCTCTATTTTTTCTCTTCTTTTTTTCTTTCGATCTTCAGACCATTCTCCATCTTCTTCTTCTTCTTCTTCTTCTTCTTCTTCTTCTTCTTCTTCTCTTTCAGTCCTCCATCTTCTTTATTGTTTTCCCCTCTCTTCTCTCCCTTTTCTTCTGCTATCTTCCCTTGTATTTATAGGAAAACAGGCGAAGAGGCATAGCTGGGGTGGCCACTGTGCTGCCACCCCACAACTGCCCGAGGAGGCATGTCTCCTCCATTTCTCCAACACGTGGGAGGCCATGGGTCAGCTTAGCAGGTGGGTGTCTTTAGTCGGCGTCTTTTTGATGCTTTTGAGGGAGAGAAGTCGATGAAAAAAAAGGAAGAAAATTTTCTTCTTCCCTTGTTTCACGCGTCCAGGGGAAGAAGAAGACTCATAATGCAGTTCAAAACGACACTATTTCGGTCCTTTCTTTTTTATGTGATTAGTGCATGAAACGACACTGTTTTGGACAAAATGCGTCGTTTCATTTAAAAGGAAAAGGTGACAAAAAACGTGTCAGAGTCCAAATCAGTCTTCAATTTGTGATTTGTTCAATTAACTCGATTGCAATTTTGATTTAAAAAACAATGCAATTACATACCTGCCAAAAATCAAACAGCGGCCTTGAAGTTGACCGCCTTTTTCACTTTGGTCCTTGGTCTTGAATTAGTGCAATTTGACTCTTAATTGAGCAATAAACTTCTAATTTCTTCAATTTGGCTCCTGATCCGGTTTTAATTACAGCCCCTCTATTTACACGCCTTTTCCAATTTGGTCCTTGGTTTCGGATTTCTTCAATTAACTCCCTAATTGGCCATCAAACTTCAATATTTATGCAATTAAGCCCCTGATTTGACCAAATTAACTCTTAGAAATTATAATTTGACCCCAGAACTTTAATTTCTTTCAATTAAAGCCTAAATTGGCTTCAAAATCAATTTTTCTTGCAATCAAACCCTCCATAAATTCAATTAAACCTTCAATAAAATTTAATTGAGTCCATAAACATCTGATTTTGGACTTTTCTTTCTCAAATTGAATTTTTTTTTAACAGGGCTATCATCAGTCAACAAAATACTGTCAAATTTTAATCTTTGTATTTCTGAACCTCCTTCACCAATTTTTGACCATTTTCTGAGCGCATTGACATCCTTTTTTCATTGCTATTATTTTTTTTATTTTTCTTCTAAATACATTTTTTATCTTCGTACGGGGGACCCAAAAAAGGGTTACAATAGATGGCCCCTCTTTACAATGCTTACGGAGCAAAGATTTTGCGTAGTAAATTTTGTAAAGATAAACAAAATTGGTCTTTTGAAACTAGTCTTCTTGAAATTTGGTGGACCTATAACTTCAATCGAACCCAAGGTCCGGTTTGTGGTTGGGCTAAACTGATATCCCTTTCGCCGATCCCCTTTAACCAGAATCAAAATCCAAAATCTGGTGTGTGGTTGGGCTAAACTGAGATTCCTTTTACCAATCTCCTTTAATCAGAACAAAAAATCTTGTGTGTGGTTGGGCTAAACGTAGATTCCTTTCGTCAATCCCCTTTAACCAGAACCAAAATCCTATGTCGTTGGGCTAAACTGAAATTCCTTTCGCCAATCCCTTTAACCAAAACCCAAATCCTGTATGGTTGGGCTAAACTGAGATTCCTTTTGTCAATCCCCTTTAACTAGAACCAAAATCCTGTGTGGTTGGGTTAAACTAAGATTCCTTTCGCCAATCCCCTGTAACCAAAAGCACAAAATCTTGTGTGGTTGGGCTAAACTGAGATTCCTTTCGCCCATCCCCTTTACCCAGAACCACAATTGCTATATGGTTGGGCTAAACTGAGATTACTTTTGTCAATCCCCTTTAACTAGAACCAAAATCCTATGTGGTTGGGCTAAACTGCGATTCCTTTTACCAATCTCCTTTAACCAGAACAAAAATCTTGTGTGTGGTTGGGCTAAACGTAGATTTCTTTCGCCAATCCCCTTTAACCAGAACCAAAATCCTATATGGTTGGGCTAAACTGAAATTCCTTTCGCCAACCCCTTTAACCAAAACCGAAATCCTGTGTGGTTGGGCTAAACCGAGATTTTTTTTGTTAATCCCCTCTAACTAGAACAAAAAATCCACGTGGTTAGGATAGACTGAGATTTCTTTTCTCAATCCCCTCTAACCAAAACCAAAAATCCTGTGTATCTAAACCCTTTGTTTTTTAAAGAAAGATGGTCTATTTTCACGGGCGACTAGCCCACGCACTCATACTTACCCTGGTCTATTTTCATGAGTGACCTGCCCATATATATTCAAAGTGGTCTATTTTCAAAGGTGACCAGCCCATACACTCATGCTTACCCTAGTCTATTTTCATGGGCGACCTGTCCAAGTAGAAAAATGAAGAGTGGTCTCATTGTAATGGGTGACCCACCCAGGTGAAGAAATGGTCTCATTGTAATGGGTGACCTACCTAAATGGAAAAAAAAGAGTGGTCGTGTTATAATGGGTGACCTACCCAGGTGGAGAAGTGGTTGTATTGTAATGGGTGACCTATCCAGTTGGAGAAGTGGTTGTATTGTAATGAGTGACCTACCCAGATAAAAACATGAAGAATTGATCGAATTGTAATGGGTGACCTACCCAAGTGGAGGAAAGGTCTTATTGTAATGGGTGACCTACCCAAATAAAAAACATGAAAAAGTGGTCGAATTGTAATGGGTGACCAACCCAGAATGGGCAAGGGCTTCAAGGCACACTCGAAAAAAGGTAGGGTTAGAAAATGCATAACCCAGGTGTTGAGAACTTAAAGGCGCACTTAAAATGAGGTAGGGTTAGAAAAAGCGCTATCTAGGTGGTGAGGGCTCAAAGGTGCACTCGAAAGGAGGTAGGGTTAGAAAACACACTACCCAAGTGGTGAGGGCTCAAAGGCGCACTTAAAAGGAGGTAGGGTTAGAAAATACACTACCTAAGAGATGATGGTGTAACACCAATCGGTCAATGAAGGAAGCAATGCAATATGATTGATATGCATGTATACTTACCTGAGAAACATAAGTCCTCTATTTTTTACACTCATTTGTAGGTTATTCGAAGCCTTCCTTGTTTTTCTGTGTCGGCTCATTCGTGTGCCAGCCATCCATTCTGTCATAACCTATTTTTGGGTTTTTCCTGATTACATTTTCTTTTTTTCAAAAAAAAAACCGAAACAGTGCCATTTTAAATGGCATTATGCTCCTTCTTCCTTGCGCATGCAAAGAAAGGGAAGAAGAAGATTTTAAATCTTTTTTCCCCTCTATTCTCCTTCTCTTTCCTCTCCCACTTGCCCACAAAACCTGGACATAGCCATCCCCTTTACGCTGCCACCATTAATACAACCCATGCCCTGCAAACAACCGGCCACCTTACCCTGTAGGGGTAAGGTAGCCTCGTTTCCCTCATGTGTCTTGATGGAACAAGGCAGGGGGGACTTTCTCTCCGCTTGGCTATAAATACAGAGAAGGGAGATGACAAAGGGGCAAAATTTTGGAGAGGGAGAGAAGCAAACGACAGATTCAAGGGGGTAATGCTCGGGAAAAATAGAAGAAAAGAAGCAAAAGACAGATAAGGAGGGAAGAATAGAAAATAGGGGGAAGAGAGAACCAAACAACATGGAGGTTTTGAGAGTTAAAAGAAACAGAGAAAAGGAACGAGAGAGGACGACTTGAGAGGGGAGACCGAGCAGAGTGAAGGAACAAAAAAAACTGAAGCCAAAAGAACAAAACAGAGGGGGAAAGCTTTCAAAAAAATAGAAAAACACAAAGAGACGAAAAGGAGAGTGAAAGAGCAAGACAGAAGAGGGAGGAGAAAAGCCACCGTTGCACCTCCACTAGCGCCTCCATCGTTCCTCCCAGCCACCACTGACAGAACCGCCATCACCAAAGATTAAACAGCGAAGAACAGAATATATACAGGAGAGGGGCAGAGAAAGCAGAAGGGAGCAGGAAGAAGAAGAAGAAGCAGCCACTAGCAACAACCACTGTCTGTCGTTGCAGGAACACCACCGTCACCTCTCCACCACCAACTAATCTACCCAACATCTTCTGTTCCAGGTAACACCCTCCCCTCATCTTTGTTTCTTCGTTTCTTTGCTTGCATGCAGAACGTGCACTGTGCATGAGCACAGTAACCGACTAATTATATTTGATGGGTTACTGTGCGAGAACCAATCGTGGTGTCTACGGGTTGGATCATCATCCCTATCCACGCGGCTGAGCTAGTCCAGCCTAATATAAGGTGGTTTGTGTTTTATTTGGGTCAATTCCAGCCTAATTTTGTTCCGAGTCTGACCCATTCAAAAAAAATTAATTAAAAAAATATATTTTTTAAAAAACATTTTTGATTTTCTCGTGTAATTTTCTATCCATTTTGGGTTCATATCGGTTAGTATTTTTATATTGTAAAAATATAAATCCGATATAAAAATACTTGTTTTCGTCAAAATATAAAAAAATATTTTTTTTCTTTTTTGTTTTCATGCATACGGCCAAGTCTCTAAAAATAATAAAATCATATCATATTTTCATACAAAAAAAAAATATGTGTTAGCATGCGATTTTAGCTTTAATAACCAGTTTATTAAAAGTCATGAGAATTAGGCCAATATTTCAAAAAATCCAAAAAAGTTATTTTGTTTTAGTATCAAGGATTACGAATTTATATGTAAAACGTATTCCTGATATTAAAAAGGTAGTTCTTTTGTTGATGTTAGGATGGTTAGGTTTTACCCGATAAGATAAGGATCTCCTTACCAAGAAGAACTTCTTTTAAATCATAGATAGACCAATAATTAGAAGTACGATACAAACGTAGCATATATCAGACAATAAAACAATACAGCTTACCTTAGGTAGGGCATATTTGGGATGCTAATATCTTCCCTTTACGCAACTAGTCCCCGTACCCGATCTCTGAGACTAGTTAGGGTTCCTAGTGACCGAAATACTAGGTGGCGACTCCCATTCCATTTTTTTCACTGATAAGAAACAAGAATTTCTTGTCTCCCCATATTGTCCAGATATATAACCTGAGGGTGGATGATCGCATCGACACCACACACGTGCGACGCATTCAATTGTAAATAGAGTGTTTATCGTAGGTTATCCGCGTTGATTTCTTCTCTCGTTGCTTACCAAACATGACCGTGCCCCCCGAGTGTGGTGTTGTTTGTTTCATCATGAATGAGCTTAACCAATCATTCTAGATTGCCAATCAGTCATAAACTTGCCTCTGGTGGAAACAATACTCTTCAAGTATAAGTTATAATCAGTCTTCTTGGAAACTATCCAGTCGTCTAGATATGCATCTTACAGCTTGCAGTAAAAGCTCATCAATGTATGCTCAATGTTTTTTCAACAAATTCCATTCAGCTTATCTAATCAGGTTGTGAAAAGAAATATCTCGGCCTTATCAATGATGTTGCTTTTATCACCCATACACAAGCAGTGAAGCATGTCTTTAGCCAGATAACGATATGATGATGTCATTTCTATGTAGCATTGTTCTATCATTAGTCTTAGTGTTGTGCATCTCTTCAATATTCATTCAAATGCAGTCATGACAACATTAATCGATATCCATGCTTCAAAGAGTGACGATGTAAAGATGTCCGGCAGGTGCATCTTCATTCCATAGTCAGTTTTGGTGATTTGTATCTTTTCAACATTTATTTACATTCAATTGTGTTTACATCGGTCGGTAGTCATGCTTTAAAGAATAAACCCAATATAATGATATGAAGATGTCCTTCCAGTGCAGCATTGTCCCACAATCAGTCTTGGTGGTGTGCATCGTTCCGACATTCATTCAAAAGCAACAATGTGATAACAACTGTTATAGCCATGTTTCAAAGGATAACTCGAGATGAAGATATGAGGTTGTCCCTCAAGTGTAGCGTTGTTTCCAATTGCTGCTGGAGTTCACTAGATCATAGAATGTTTTTGACCAATATTGTCTCGGTGTGATCTGAATGTGCTCGTTCATTGATTATCTTTTTTTTTGAACCACATTGTCCTCTGTTCACTGATTCTTCATTTAATCATCTTTCTTTGCCCCCCAGCTAATCTGACTACTGCTTGTTTTTTCGTTTCAGGGTCCACTATCTTGCCCCTAGGTGGCTCAACTTGTCAAGGAGTGTTGAGATGAGTCGATGTCATTTCTATATGGGATTTCGTAGACTCAATCGATGTTCTTCTTTGTCTAACAATCTTCCTTCTAGAATTTACTCTCACATTTCAAAGATCATGTCTATTCAAGTCTAGTTTGTTGAAATGAAATTAAAGATGTCTCTGTTTGAAAAAGATCTTTTTGAAAAATCAAGCTTTTCGGTTAAAGACCTAACACATGTTTTTCAAAATATACAGTCCTTTGATTGTAATGTATTTTGAAAACAGAAATTGATCCATTGTAAAAAATGGCTTTTTCATGGTTCTTTGTATCCATTTTAGATTTTGATTTTAGCTATATCTTTTTTATGGTTTGTGAAGAGATGACCTTTTGTATATTTCAAAAAACAAAAATGCTCAAGTCAAAACTTAAGGCTTTATCAAAAAGATTGTTTCCCTTTTTTAGCATTAATTTTATCAGCATGCATAATAACTAGTAGCTTAATCCATAAAGCCACGACCCTTATGGAAAAACTCTTTCAGTTTTGAAAGCACCATTTATCGGTTCAAATTGCTTATTTAATCAAAAAGGGCTTTTAGAAGCACATAATGTAGGCTATGGTTCATGGATATGAAAGAAAGGACTTCACAGGCTTAAAAGGTGATTAAGGGTTTCAATGACCTAGGATCAATCTTAATTCCTTTTCTACCGTTATCATGACATATAACCATGTTAATCTCATCAGAATTCTCTTAACATAGGTTATAATGCAAATAAAACTTTTCTTTGATGAATGACCAATCTTAATCATTTGTTGGCATAAGAGGCTTTATCATGGATACTAAAAATCATGCTTATAGCTTAGTATTTTCTGGTGTTTGACTTTTATTGCGTCTTCTAACTATAACATGATAAATTTGAGCACCCATCTTCATTGCTTTGTCTAGATGGTAAGGAAAGACTGGTATCAGTATTTTCTTCCCCTAGTCTATGTCTCCTTTTCTTTTAGCTTTGATGAATGACCAATCTTGACCATTTGATGACATCAGAGGTTTTATCATGGATACTAAAAGTCATGCTTACAGCTCAGTATTTTTTTGGTGTTTAATGTATCTTCTAACTATAACATGATAAATTCCAGCACCCATCTTCACTACTTTGTCTGGATGGTAAGGAAAGATTGGCATCAGTATTTTACACCCTCTAGTCTATGCCTCTTTTCCTTTTAGCCCTTTGTTAATTATTGAACTTTTGTTCTTAACCTTCCCTTTTTCATTGATTCTATTAGTGTCTTTAAAGTATCTCTCATTTGCCCCCCTAGTGTAGGGTATGAGCCTAGTTAGGATTTCTTTTAAAAGAAAATTAGTCTAGCTCAAATGGGGATTGCAAATGATATATTTCAAGAAATGTGAAAGGATAACAAAGATGGTCTTTTCTTATTTCAAGCAAGATCCGTTAAAACTGATAAATTTTGACCTCATTTAGCGTAATGCTTTGGACGTGTCAAAGTCTTGATTCACGAGTCCATAACTACTGAATCCACTGCATGTCATTATGCATATTGCTAAAACTTAGTTATATAATGTGTGGTTCAATTCTGGGTGTGAGCTCAAGATTTGTTCGGTCACCTCTTGCCATTTTAGTGAACATCAAGTCATTGCTAGAATCAAAACACTTTTAATCATTTCAGGATTGATTAGCCTTAATTTTACATGTAGGAGTTCAATTAAGATATTTTTGCCAAAATAAACTTTGAAAGAAACATCTTTTTATTTCAAGACAATAATAAGACTAAAAACAAAACGTAATCCATTGAGAGGTGAGATGTGATCCTAAAACAAAATGATAGACAACAAAATTAACAATAAGACACTTCTAAAAAGCTTCTCCATCAGTCCTTCATGTCTTGTTGTCGCTCATTCGTGATGGCCTATTAACGATATGATCGTTGATATCTTTCTTCACAAAATCTGCTCGTCTCTTGCTCACCAACTTTTAGGCTTAATCTTTGAAGCTCTTGTAATTCTTCACATCTTCTCTAGATTATTCCGTTTAGAGAATTATCTTTTGGTGTAATGAACTAATGTGCTTTTTTTTCTCGGTGGCAAAGGTGAGCTGGAATGGGAAGCATCCATAGAGTAGACCTTTCCCTAATTGTAGCATGTTAATGTGCCAGGTTTTAAAATTAAAGAACATCACAGTAGAATAATATTCTCCCATCAGCATTGCAAAAGGCCAACAAACTCACATACGGTTCTTTCCTTGTCAAAACCCCTATGTTTAACGAATACCTCTTACTCCATCATTTTCTGTCATGATCCTTCATGATCCATACTTCCATGAAATTACTTTCTCTATCGATACAGGTCATGGCAAGCTTTCCTTTGTATTTGGTAAGTCTGATATCTTTGTTGTCATTATCCTCAAAGGCTGGCAGGGGTAGTGGAACAAACAATGATGCTCTCTTGTTACATCAAAGGTAAAGACATTTCTTTTCCAAGTGAGCCAATGAAGTGAGCCATTCACGGATACTTTTGTCATGCGATGAAGGGATTATTCATGAGGCAACCTCACTTCATCCAACAGCTTCCATTTTCATGTTGTTGATTCAAACAACTCGAGTCTAATGCAGTGGTACATATAGAATTCTTTATATGAATGAAACTTGGGTTTTGAGAATCTCACAATCTTGTACCGTAAAGGTTTTGACCTTTCAATCATTAGGCTAGATTCTATAGTATCATATCGTGTCTTGGGATTCAAAATCTTTTGACGTTGTTGGATAGAAGGGTCGCACACATAATAGCAAGATTTATTATGGGCGTGACAAAACAGAACCCCTTGATTTGTTGAGGACACTATCTCCACATGTTCTAGAAGGAAATCAAAGGATATTTGTGTATGAGTCTTTAAAGCGTTAGTTGAAACAAAAGAAATCTTATATTCATTCTTGATCACGTTTTGGATAAGGAAACCAGAGACAATGTTGGTTCCTTGGCTGTGTAGCTTTGTAAAAAAAGGTTCATAAGTCAACTTGTTGTATTCTTTAGAAAGAAGCCTACATTTCCCCATAGTCTCCATTAATGAGTGTGTCAGCACTTCATAGATGGCATCTCGGCACAGGTCACTAGCTAAGTCCATTTGACGCAGAGAATCTTATTACCATAAGTTGTGTCTCTGGATTGGAAGCATGAGCGAATCTTCCGTGCCACTGTCAGATGTTGGCAATTTTTAACTCTGGAGTAGAACAGAATAGGGGACCTTTAATCCAAACTGGAAGAATGCATGCTTCAGCAATGAGTATGTTTTATACGATGAACTCACCCTTCGAGAAGTGGCATATGGTTGTAACTTTTGTATGATTGAAGCAAAAATCTTGATTCTTGCCCAAACTCTACAATGGAAATTTCTTGAGTAACGATCATTGTATCACCCGCAAGTCTTGATTTTAAGATGCTTCAAGAAAGGGTTGTTTTGATGCAAAACAAAGTGTAAGGAGCATGCACCTAAAAGGCAAGTTCTAATTCTTTTATGAATGACATGGGTAGGTTGGCTATTTAGTCTCTAAAAGGGTCTCTTGTTGTCCTAGTGATCGCCCTCGTGAAGGCAATATGGGTGCTCAACAGGTAATGGGATTGTATGTGCACCAATCATTACTAGTCTAAGCACTCAACTAAGAGTTGGGGTTTACACATGTTGTTACTCATTTTGTGAGCCCTACGTGCTAATGGAGATGGTGTGTATCCCTTTTAAATCGAAGGTAAGAGTTTAGTTCAAGGTTGCTGGGAAATTGACTAAAGTAAAGAAGAAAGAAATGTTTTTTGAACTCTGTTTCAACCATCTTATGCTCTCTTTATCCTTCCCCTCTGCTGCCGAAATTGTCAGGATTCTTTGGGCTAATTAGGAGTCTTTATAATGCTAAATTCGTTCCTTTTTATCTGGTTTTTAAGGTTGGATAAATCCCTTAGAAGTTCCACTAAAAAATTTTGATTATGCTGCTATCGCAATTTTTTGTTCCAATTTAGACCTTAAGTCTAACTTGGTTTCGTGCAATATCTGACCATCTCAGCTTATTTTATCACTCATAACATGTTGAAGAATTGACCTACACCTTTATTGGGTTCTAGGGCTCGCTATTCTTATGGTAGACTCTTAGTCAAACTGGAATGCTTGGCATTGTCAATCTCCTGAATTAGATCAGAAAACCTTTTTTGACCAACCAAATTGCAACTAGATTTTGTTCTTCAAAATGAATTTATCTCATTCTTAATCCTTTATGAAAGTTATAGTCATGTACGTGTAGATAAATTTAGGTTATTGAATCGTTTGATTTCGATATCAAAAATTTAAGATATTGATTTTGAATATCTAGTATGAAAATAAAAAATTCTGCCGTGAGAAGGATTTTGCCCTGGGTGTGCTGGAATGAATTGAAAAACTAAGATAAGGGGTTAATTGCAGTTAAAAATCAGAAGAAACTTGGTTGGGTTTTGAAGAAATAGAAAACGGGAATAGGATTAGAAAATGACAGAAATTCTGCCACGATGGGTTCCATTTCTGCTGCTTTTCAAACAAAAAACGACACCGTCTCTCTTTTACATTAATTCTCTACTTTAGCTACACGGTGCCGTATGAGAACAACCCCATCTTGGAAATATAATTAGAATGGTACTGTACTCCCGTCTGCATTTTTCCTTCCCTCCTCTGCAACCGTTTCCTGCTAGTTTTTGAAATCTCTCGTCCTTGCATCCTCTGCAGCCTGGCGTATACAGGACAGCCCCCCTTTTCACGCCAAATGTGCGGCTTTAATTCAGTAGCTCCAGTCCAAGGGAGACGGTTTTGCGCCTCCTTTGTACCAGCTGTGGAAGAAGACACGGAGAGGAGCCTCACACCATCTAAGGGCTGGGATTTTATCCCCAACACAAACGGCTGAGATGAGACGGCGTGAAGGTGGTCTCCAAGTCTTTTGCTTGGCTATATAAGCAAGCTGTTAAGTAAAGTTTGAAAAAAAAAAAAGGGGGAGGGGAAGAAACAAGAGAGAAGGGAGACGGAAAGAAGAGTAAGAAAAACAGAGAGAGCTAGCATAAGGCTGAGGTAAGAGCAACAAGAAAAACAACGAGAACGAGAGGGAAGATTATCTCCAGTCTATCCTATATTGCCAAAAAGGAGTTCACCAAATCTACGGGTTTTCTAAAACTCCTAACGGCAAAAAGAGGAAGGCTTTCTTTAGTTTTCAGAGGCAGAAAAGTAAAGGTTTTTTTTTCACCTATCTACACCTCATCCTCTGCACTCAAATCGGCAGCATCTGCAGGTATAGTTTCCAGTCTTTTTCTTCCTTGCTGTATTTAAACTTGGCATCTGTTGTTTGGTTCTTTTCCAAAGCCTGTTTCCCGCTTTGCTCTAGATGTTCAGTTTTTGGTTTGAACAAAAGGTGTTGTGCCTGCCCACTGTTACTACCATGATTTTTAATTTGGATTATTGTTTGCGTTAAAGCTGCGAGTTCTTTTCTTGATCTATTGTTGTAAGAAACCGTGAGTTTTAAAGGATTTCATTATCTCTTCCTCCCTCTGCTCGAGTGTCTCCTTGCCATGGATTGTTGCATAGGAACGATAGGGGCGTAGAAGCGCAGTTTATATGCAGAGGGAGAAAAAGAGAAAGCAAAAAAGAGTAGGGGAGACGGAGAGAGTTAAACACAAAGAAGGAAAACAGACAAAAAAAAACAGGGGGAGGAAACAACGAAAAATAGAAGAGAAAAGGAAAACTGAGAGGAAAGGAAAGAGAGGGGGCCGAGAGAACAATAAGAAGGTTTGAGAATAAAAATAACAGGAAACAACAAAAGAGAGAAGAGTTTGACTTCAATCTATGTTACCTTGCTGAAAAGGAGTTTAACAAGCTCTAAAGTGTTTTGAAAAAGCTCCTAACGGCAAAAGAGGAAGGTTTTTCTTTGGATGACCAAAGGCAAAATAAGCGGGGAACTGCTCGACGGTTTGTGCTCCATTTTTTTTCTTCTACAAGTAGGATCTGCAAAATGTTGCAGGAGGAGAAGTTTTGTTTCTAAACAAAACTTTGGTTAGAGAAGAAAGTAGATAACGTGAGGGAAGTTTTTGGGAGGAGAAAGTAAAAGGGCCAGAGGAAAGTTTCCTTTTCAGGCGGGGTTGTTTTTCTTTACAGACTCTCAGATCACGTTTCTTTTTTTTTAACGAGATAGCTGGCCATTTGTTTCTAATACATGGGATAAAAGCACGCCCCTCAAGTTTCTTTCCTTTCGCGAGCATGGCAGTTTTCAAGATTTAGGATAACAGAGGATGAGTCGTGGGGCACAGACACTAGCATAGGATTTTGAGTTCAAAATGTTATTTTCAGAACTTTGACCCCCACGTGACGAGTTTATTCTTGTGATGGTTTAATAACTTTAACTGTGATGCTTGTGTTTAATTGTTGCGATTAATTGTTGTCTTGAGTTCAAATGTTAGTTTCAAGACTTTAGCCCCACGTGATGAACTTATTCTTGGGATGTTTTGCTAACTTCAACTGTGATTTTTGTATTTAATTGTTGTGATAAATAGTATTTTTTTATCAAATATAAAAATGTTTTATTTTTGTAGTGTATAAGGTCAATACCCTAACATATTTTGAATATTTCTCTTTTAAAAAAAAACAAATATTCAAAGTTTAAAAGAAAATGTGTTTTAGCATGGATTTTTTAAACATAAAAAATTATTTTCTTACATTTTGGATTTTACAGTGTGTTTGTAAATTCCAAAAAGATACTGGCCGATATTTCAAAAATATAAAAATCTTATTTTTAAAAAACTCGTCTTTATTCACTATATATTAATAGGTGGATAAAGAAATCTCAAATGGGTTAATATCCAAAATATTATTGAGAATAATTTTATTCACCATTAATATTTGGATAAAGAAACCCCAAGTGGTTAATATCCAAAATACTTTTATAGAAATAATAAGTCATTATCCCTTAATAATATAAGAGCAAAGAAACGTATGAAAGGTAAATGTCTGAAATATTATTAAGAGTAATCTAACTTGTTCATTTTTAACATAAGAGTAGATTTATGCCCAAAATGTTATTTAGAACAATTTAATTGCACTTTCTTGAAAGAAGCCTCAATTATAATTAGAGATATTTCAAAATTTGATTCTACAGTTTATGAGTCATGAAAGTATAAAATACTAAGGCAAAAATAAACTTTTTTAAAGCACCTTGAATTTCCTTAGATTTCTAACTTAGTTTTTTGTTTCTCTTCCTTGCAATTTACGAGTCGCGAACAATTAAAATACTAAGTGAAAAATGAGTTTTTAAGCACATTGAATCTTCTTAGATTTCTATTTTAGTTGTCTCTTAAATCATAAGTTAAATTTAGTTCAAATCAAACACAGATTTCAAGAAATTTGCACCGGTTCTCTTTGGTACTCTATAGACATATCTAAATGTATGATCAATATTGGCCAAGGGTTCTTTCTTTTAGACTTTGAACCCAAGTACATTCATCATGGCAAAGGTAAATTGATTAGAGAACACCAACACCATAGCAATTATAAGGCAAACCAAACACCAAGCAGCTTACCTTAGGTAGGGCGAACTAGTGGTGTTAAAACCTTCCCTTTACGCAACCAGTCCCTTGCCTTATAATCTCTAAAAGACCAGTTAGGTTTTCTAGTGACCATAATACTAGGTGGCGACTCCTTTTTTTCACAAAACAAAGACCCCAAAATCAATTCCCCGCTCCCAAGGAGGGTCGCCTCGACGTTGCGCTCTCGCGAGAGTATGACAACACAAACTTAATCCTTGACTAAAAGTCGTAAGCTAAGCTGCTAGTTCCCCATTTAACCTTGAGTGTTCAATGTAACTCGTACAAAAATGTGAATGATGCATAGAATAATTCTATACAATGCATGAATAAATATGTACAAAATTAGAGCTTGTGAGCAAATGAAGAAATACATATTAACAATGGCACAAACCAAACAAGAAAACACAATAATCAGACAAAAACAAAGCCCAGTCCATAAATTCCCCAGTGGAGTCGTCATTCTGTCGCACGTGTGCGGCGTCGCGGCGATTGTCCATCCTCTCAAGAAAAATTATAATTTCTATCTGGCAAATGTGGATCGAGAGGCAAGGAATTCTTGCCTCTTATTAGTAAAATATGAACTGGAAGTCGTCACTTAGTATTCTGGTTATTAGGAACCCTAATTGGTCTTAAAGATCAAGTACAAAGACTGATTGCGTAAAGAGAAGGTATTAGCATCCCAACTATATTCTGCCTAAGGTAGGCTGCATTGTTTCAATGTTTGATAAAAAAAACTATGGTCTTATTGCGTTTTCTAATTGTTGGTCTGTTTAAAGTTCAAGAAAAGTCCTCCTTAATAAGGAGGTTCTTATCTTAATGGAGTAAAACCTAATTGTTCTACGTCCAAAAAAAACAGAATTTAATATCCAGAATACGTATTACTTGTAATGTCGTACCCCTGAAACTAAAAGATAAACAAAATAAAACTTTTGTTATTTTTGAAATTTTGATCAATGTTCTCTTAACTTTAATAAACTGTTTATTAAAGCTAAAATATTTTTTTGCTGGTGTATGACAAACACAATATGATTTTTTAGCTTTGAGACACTTAGCTGTATGCACAAAAATATTTTTTCTTTTTAAATTTTTTTTTTTGTATTTTTCAAAGTTTTAATGAAAATCGGGTATTTTAATATCGGATTCGTATTTTTTCAAAATGACATAATATCGGATTAAACAAAACAGCGTAAAACAATACACACAGTGAAATCACAAATATAACCAAATGGGCTGGTTACTGTGCACAAACACAATAACTAGCCCCCTCACCATTTGCTGTAGAACATGAATTATTCACGTTCTGCATGCAAATACAGGCAGGGGCTGAGCAAGAGGAAACAAAACAGGGCAGCAGGAGGTTACCTGGGGTGGTGTCGATGCGGTGCTGTTGTCGCGGTGGAGGGACTGCGGTGGCCGGCGGAGCTGCTCCTTCTTCTTCGTCTCCCTCCTCTGTTTTTTCTCTTCTTTTTTTCTTTCGGTCTTCAGACCATTCTCCCTCATCTTTTTCTTTTTTTTCTTTTCTTTTGATCCTCCCTCTTCTTTCTCATTTTCCCTCTCTTCTCTCCCTTTTCTTCTGCTCTCTTCCCCTGTATTTATAGGAAAATAGGGGAAGAGACATGGTTGGGGTGGCCACTGTGCTACCGCCCCATGACTGCCCAAGGAGGCACGTCTCCTCCATTTCTCCAACATGTGGGAGGCCACGGGTCATTTTAGCAGGTGGGTGTCCTTAGTCGGCGTCTTTTTGATGCTTTTGAGGGAGAGAAGTCGGTGAAAACAAAGGAAGAAAATCTTCTTCCCATGTTTTGCGCGTCCAAGGGAAGAAGAAGACTCACAGTGCCGTTCAAAACGACACCATTTCGGCCCCTTTTTTTTTATGTAAACAATGCATAAAATGGTGCCGTTTCATTTAAAAGGAAAAGGTGGCAAAAAACGTGTCAGAGTCCAAATCAGTCTTCAATTTGTGATTTATTCAATCGAGTTCTCAATTGCAATTTTGATTTAAAAAACAATGCAATTGCATCCCTGCCAAAAATCAAACAGCGGCCTTGAAGTTGGCCGCCTTTCTCACTTTGGTCTTTGATTTTGAATTAGTGCAATTTGACCCTCAATTGAGCAATAAACTTCTAATTTCTTCAATTTGGCCCCTGATCCGGTTTTAATTACAGCCCCTCTATTTACGCGTCTTTTCTAGTTTGGTCCTTGGTTTTGGATTTCTTCAAACAAGTCCCTAATTGGCTATCAAACTTTAATATTTATGCAATTAAGCCCCTGATTTGACCAAATTAACTCTTAGAAATTATAATTTGACTTAAGAACTTTAATTTCTTCAAATTAAAGCCTAAATTGACTTCGAAATCAATTTTTCTTGCAATCAAACCCTCCATAAATTCAATTAAACCTTCAATAAAATTTAATTGAGTTCATAAACATCTGATTTTGGACTTTTCTTTCTCAAATTGAATTTTTTTGTCAACAGGGCTCTCATCAGTCAACAAAATACTATCAAATTTTAATCTTTGTATTTTTTATCCTTTTCCACCAATTTTTGACCATTTTCAGAGCGTTTTGGCATCTTTTTTTCATTGCTATTATTTTTTTATTTTTCTTCTGGATACATTTTTTATTTTCTCAAGGGGAGCCAAAAATAAGTTACAACATTAACAATCTCCAAAACATCAACCATTTGCCTGTAAAAGAACGAAAGAACGAGAGAATGAAAACTAGAGAAGTTAGATCTTCTCCATCATAGACCTATCCTCCGTGGATCTATTACGATTTTCAATTTCTTCAAAGATCCTTTAGAAACCCTAGTCTACCTCAGAGTCTTGAACCCCAGTACCTTTAACCTGCAACTTATCTCCTCTATTGTCAGATTTGCAAAATCCCATAGTATAGGGCATAACCCATTCCACCAATATGTATTCCCAAAATCATGACGTACCCTCCTATCTTTAAAAATTAATCTAAGAACTTTAATTTCTTTAAATTAAAGTTTAAATTGACTTTAAAATCAATTTTTCTTGCAATCAAACCTTCCATCAATTCAATTAAACCTTCAATAAAATTTAATTGAGTTCATAAACATCTGATTTTGGACTTTTCTTTCTCAAATTGAATTTTTTTATCAACAGGGCTCTCATCAGTCAACAAAATACTATCAAATTTTAATCTTTGTATTTTTTATCCTTTTCCACCAATTTTTGACCATTTTCAGAGCGTTTTGGCATCCTTTTTTTCATTGCTATTATTTTTTTATTTTTCTTCTGGATACATTTTTTATTTTCTCAAGGGGAGCCAAAAATAAGTTACAACATTAACAATCTCCAAAACATCAACCATTTGCCTGTAAAAGAACGAAAGAACGAGAGAATGAAAACTAGAGAAGTTAGATCTTCTCCATCATAGACCTATCCTCCGTGGATCTATTACGATTTTCAATTTCTTCAAAGATCCTTTAGAAACCCTAATCTACCTCAGAGTCTTGAACCCCAGTACCTTTAACCTGCAACTTATCTCCTCTATTGTCAGAGTTGCAAAATCCCATAGTATAGGGCATAACCCATTCAACCAATATTTATTCCCAAAACCATGACGTACCCACCCATCTTTATGACAAGAGCTTGGGTGTGGAGCTGGCTCTCCTGAATTGAAAATTTATAAATTTAGGCACCACCCCTCAGTGTTGATCCTTGCACCATCTACGATCACGACCCCAACCTGTTGATGGCAACCCTAACCTCCTTGCAACCCTTAAATGAATGAATTTATAGGTACTTCCGGCATCTACTAACGCCATGAATAATGTGTTGCTGATCCTTATTTGGATCCTCATTGTCCTAGGGTTAGGTCTACCTGTTATCTGCAGAGAAATTTTCACTTCCTGATCATTAGTCTCCTCTGACCCTCCTAAATCAATGAAGTTTCCAATCGATGACAAATTCCCCCCTACTCTAGTCTCATCTTCTTCTTCCCCTAAGAACAACTTTGGCCCCCCTACACTTATGACCTGAGCTTCATTAATTTGCTGTTGTATTTAATACAAAACCCCTTTTCTATTTTTCTTTTTTCTTTTTTCTTTTTTCTTTTTTCTTTTTATGCTTGAGGACTTGCAGGTGCTGGTAACATCCATTAGAGGCCAGGTGGACAGAAAGCTGGAAGATTGGAATGACGACCAATAATGCATTTTGCAGCTCGACATTGGATATGTATTACCTTCTTTCTTAATGAAGATCTTATTCTGGAATAGTTGTGGATTGGGTATGTCTGCTAAGGGGGTATCGATTAGGAAAACTGTTATACTGTTCTGCATAATGACATTGAGGTGTGTTTCCTGCTAGGAACTAAGAGGGCAATGTGCTGTGACAATTTTTTGTTCATTATAGAATAACTTATCAGTCAAATGGTTTGCACTTAATTCAGTTGATTAGGCTGGAGGTATTTTAGCTACGTGGGATGAAAGTAAGTTCATGTTTCATTCAATTGAATATGGTGGGCAATGGGTAGCACTTTTTGGATTGCATATTGAGAAGCAATTTACTTGTGCAATCATAGGAGTCTATGCAGGAATCATAGTTCATGAGAGACGGGAACTATGGGAGGAACTCCGTACCTTACAAGCTGCGTTTGTAACACCTTTGTTCATTGTTGGGGACTTCAATGAAACATTGCATCAGTGTGAAAGGAACAGTGGCTATTTGAATGGCATTGGTTCTACGGATTTCAAAAGATTCATATCCAATTGCAATCTTTTGGAGTATCCCCTCTCTGGTCACCGATACACAAGATTTCATGGAAACTCAATGAGTAGAACTGATAGAGCCTTTGCCACTCAATAAGTTTGTGGAATCAATCTGCAGTAAAAAATCAAGACAGACCTGGTGCAAGCCTTGGAGATAAGAATACAAAATTCTTCCACATTATAGCTAATATTCGAAGGAGTAGAAAACTCTATCACTCGTATCAGATACAATGATATACTGCATACCTTCCTAAGGACATCAAGGAGGCGGCAATATCCTATTTCTCAAGTCTGTTCACTAATGATGTCTCTACAAGAGCTACAATGGGACCACTTGGGTTCAATAAACTATCCATAATACAAACTCAACAACTTGAACAAGAGGTAACTATGGAAGAGGTCAAGCAAATGATTGGGAGTTGTGATGGAACAAAAGCCCCAGGTCTTGACTGCTTCACCTTCATTTTCTATAAAAACGCATGGCATCTGATAGGGCCTAACGTTTTTTATATGGTGCTTGAATTTTCCCGACTTGGGAAATTACCAACAGGAATTAACATCTCTCGTATGGCCTTTGTTCCAAAATCAAAGCTATCTACAGAATTTTCAGAGTAAGGCCAATAAGTTCAGTGCATGCCTTGTACAAAATTATAGGTAAACTGCTATCCAACAAATTGAAAGTCATTATGCATAGTATTATTTGTGTTAATCAAACAACTTTAGTTTCATGACGGATAATGAAGTTGTACACAGTGTTAAGAAAACTAGGCAACATAGTTTGGTTATGAAAGTGAACTTTCATAAGGCTTTTAATTCAGTTGTATAGGATTACTTAGAGAAAGTGATGTCATATATGGGTTTTTGGAGGAGGTGGACTTCTCTAATGCATCAATGCATTGCGAGATCTAAATTAGCGATTTTTATCGTTATCAAAAAATTAATAAATATAAATAAAAATACTGATAGAAATATTCTATCGGTAAATTACAGTAAATTTTGTCGACAAAAATATTATATTGGTATATACCGAAAGAATTACAGTGAGTAAAAAATGAAACAAAGTCAAAAAATACGATGACGTGTCATTTATATCAACAAAATTACCGACAGAATAAATTCCAACGGTAGAATCATTGGTAAACTGTTAACATTATTCATCATGTCAATTACAAAGGGAATTACCAACGAAAAATTTTGTAGGTATTTACTAGAGAGCTCTGAAACTGTTCATTTTTCAATTGCACTGTTAATTAATATTCTTTACAGACAAAATCACTGACGGATTGAATAGTCATCGGTGTTATTTGGTAAATTTCTTAAAAATTTGATTAAATTAAAATTTTTAATTAAATATTACAGATGGAATCACTGACAAATTGAAAAGTCGTCGGTGATATTTGGTGGTTTTTTAAAAAAATTTATTAAATTAAAAACTTAAATTCAATGTTACAGATGGAATCACCAATGAAATGATTAAAAATATTAAAATTTAATTATTTGTCGGTGAAACTATCGATAAAACACCCCAATAAAAAGTTTAGAATCCCTAATTTCATAATAAACCGACCTCATTTCTTCTTCTTCTTCTTCCCCATATGTAAAAAATCAACATCCCTTTCTTTCTCTTCTCTTCTCTTATCTTTCATACTTAGGTATGTCTTCTTCTCCTTTCTTCTCTTCTCTTCTCAATCTATTTTAATTAATATACTTAATGAAATTTTTTTTCTATTCTCGACTTCACTTGTGACTACATTAAGGTAAGATTTTTTCTTCTTCTTTTTTCAAGTTTTTTTTTCACTATATTTTTTTTTTATTTTATTTTTAAATTTTTTTGTTCTTAATAGTTGTATGAATGTTGTTGTAGGATTTTTTTTCTTTCATATGAAATCAATGTTTAGTTGACTTATTTTAGCAATCACAACTTCATTTTTTTCATATGAATTTTTTTATTTGAGTTTATTTTTTATGTTATGTTTTTTGTTGCAATTTATTTGAGTTGATTTTCTTCTTTTGTTTTTCCAAGCAACTCAGTTTTGAGTATTATTGAGTTTTGATTTATATTAACTTAATTATTTTATAGTTTTGTAAAATAGATTTTTTAAAAATATTTTTAAATAATCACCGACGGAATTACATATGGTATTTTTCCAAGGAAAATACCAACGGAATGAAGCGGTATTTGGACTACAAGAAATAAGCTGATCTTCAAAGATAAAAAGCTTGATCGAAATACATTGTTTCAACTCATACTCCATCATCTTGCACTTTCATTAAAGATCTGGAACAATAATTTCTCATACACAAAGAATAATTTGATAAAGGTCTCCATGGCATTTTAACAGGGTCTAATAAGTGATGAGTTCTTGTTTATACGTGTTTGTTAGTAGCAACTTCTTTGTAACTTCCTTTTATGTTTTTATCTATAACTTCCTGTTTTCCATCAATTCATTTATTCTTGCATTTCCATAATAAATTTTCAAATTTATGTTAATATCCATAGTAGGATCTACTCTAATTACTTCTTGAGTAAAACAAAAACCAAAGGGAAAAAAAAAAAGTATTTTTAAATAACTTTTTTTTCCAGGAATTTGTCCTCATTTTAATAAATCTTGGTTTTTACATAATGCTTATGCTAGAGACTAGATAGAGACGAGAAGCTATGAGTTTTTTTTCTCTCTCCCAAATATACAAGCATATTATTATAAGGATTTCAATAATTTGAACTCTATACAATTTGTTGTTTTAGTTTTAATTTTTTTATAATATAAATAAAAAAATTATTCTTCAAAAATTTTGAAAAGTACTTAATTTTGGAAATTAAAAATTTCATGAATATCACATTTTTTCATTTTATGTTTTTGAAAATGAATAAAGCTTGTGATGCCTTGCCTATTATGTTTATAATACATCATCAGCTTACTTTTCATATTTTAAATTGATTGACTGATACTGAAATTAACAGAAGTGTCGGTCATTGTGTCCATCAATAATTGCCATGAATTGTAAATAACATGTTTGAGATTTTGATTTACATTGTTTTTAAAGTGTTTTTTATTTAAAAATATATAAAAATAATATTTTTTATATTTTTATTTTTTATATCAATATATTAAAATAATTAAAAATATTAATTTAAAACTTTTAAAAAAATTAAAAAAATTAAAATTTTAAAAAAATATTATCAAATTGCACTCTAAACAGTGCTGAAGTCATAAAGAAACTAATTTGTGTTTTTTTAGACATTAAGGGATTGAATTGGACTGCTATTGTCCTGTTTTTTTTTTTTTTTTGCGTTTTAAAAATATTTTTGAAAAAATTTGAATTTTTTTGCTTTAAATTAATATTTTTTGTGTTTTTAGATCATTTTGATGCATTGATATTAAAAATAATTTTTGAAAAATAAAAAAAATATTATTTTAATATATTTCTAAATAAAAAACACTTTAAAAAACAACTGAATCACACTTCTAAATATACTCTAAGGACATCCAGAAATTGCAACAACGTTGAACATCATCAATATTATATTGATGGAGAGATTATTTGTTGGCTCAAAATCATGTTGAGCCGACGTTCAACATCATCAATTTTAATAGAGAGACCTTTCAGAGAAGTTGTCTAGTCCATTTCTTACATGATAGCAATTATGGATTGGGGTCTCATGGTCTTGATGTTAATGAACCAATAATTTAGTTATATATTGAACCAAATTAGGCGTTGCTAGGCCAAGTGCTTGGCTCCCTTGACCGACAGCACTATATATTGACCAAAGCAAATATGATCTTTTCCCATATATACGAAACGGCCGCAGTGTGGTCAAATATCTCGTTAGTGTTGATTAATGGAGAGCTAAAGGCACAACCCGCCCATTTCTTATCCAGCTAGCTAGATGAGGAAGAAACGATGGCTCCTATTTTACTTATTGTTCAGCTGCAAGTGAAAAAAAATAATGACCATCAAGAGCTGAGTTGTAGCAGGTTCAATGAGTTGACATGACATGTGCTGGAATGGGCTGTATCTATTCCAACTTGTTGCATGTTTTTGGTTATAAAACCTGTTTATTTTTGTGTTTTAACAAAAATTATATATTTTTTAATTTATATTATTATTTTAATATTTTAAAATTGTTTTTATGTGATGATATTAAAATTAAAATTTAAAAAATAAAATTTAAATCTCTTTGGTTATAAAAATAAAATCCATGAATAAATGGTGGCATATGTTGGAATGACCTGGATCTATTCCAACTTGCTGCTTATCTTTGGTTATATATAAAATCCTGATTGTTTATGTGTTTTATAAGTTTTTTTGAAAAAACTTAATTTTTTTTAATTTTAAATTAATTTTTTATTGTTTTTATATGTTGATATGAAAAATAAATTTAAAAAAAATTATAAAAAATTATTATTTCAATATATTTTTAAATAAAAAATAATCATTACTACATTTTTAGATGAGCTCTAAAATGAAAGCAAAAACACCACACAAAGTGTGACAAAACACTAGTTAGCTAAACACCAAGGGAAAGAGAAAGTGTTGTGTATTAAAAAATCAATTCAATCCAATAATTTAAATTATTAAATTAAATTTCAAAATATAATCTATATTATTTTTTAAAACATATCCCTGTATAATGTTAAAAAATTATCTCAATTTAATAACTTAATATTAGAAAATAATATAAATCATATCTTGAAATCTCATTAACAGTTTAAATTATTGGGTTGGGATTTTTTTTAGTATAATATCAAAGTTTTAATGATGAAACGATCACGAATTTAAATCTCATCAAATTTATTTATTTGATAAAAATAAAACCATACCTGTGTCAATTTCTCCTCCTCCTTGTAAGATGAATGGCTTCTCTAATTAGTAAAACAGATGTGGCAAATTATCCAACCACATGCGTCGATTCTGGGCATCCATTTTTATCCTAACAGTTAGCTACTAGAGGGGGGAAAAAAAAGAGGAGCACTAGAAGACGGCTTCAGTTTTATCTTTTTCGATCCTTCCATTTATCTTGAAAGGTTGCCTTCTCTATCACAAAAATATATAGAAAGTGGACGTAGATTTCGGGTAATTGGCTAGTCAACGTTGGCTATGCCATTGGGTGCCGGTAACTTCGTAGAAGCTACTCTAGACTGTTCAAAGTTTTTCTTTTCAAATATTTGTGGGGTGCCTACTCTTCGAATGGTCCATCATAAGGAATCTTCTAGTCCTAGATAGGATATTACCATTTCTTTCGTTGGGAGATAGGATTGGACAGGCTTTTCCCTCCAAAGGCCGAACTGACATGGTAAGCTACCAATTGAGTCTGTGTCTTTATGTGGACAAGATTTCTATTTTCTTGCCTAACTACAGCGTTTACTTGAAATGGTAGTGATTGATTATCCTTTCCTAGTTGTTTGAAAAGTAATATACGCATGTACCAGCAATCGCCCTGCAGGTAATGGCGCCACAAATGGTATGGGAAATTAAACTCCTTGCCCGCTCTAGGGAATTAATTTTTTTTTAGTTTAACGTAGATCTTCGAGTCAGTTTGCGCGCATCTCGATTAATTTTACGGGCTTTGAAGTTAATAACTATATAAGTCTCTAGTGATCATCATATGAACAACCACAGGGCTCGAACCTGAAAACATAGAAAAAACAAACCTTCTAATCTCAAGCTTTTACTATTGGGTCACCACCTAGATGGCTCTCTAGAGCCTCGATTTAGGCTGATACTGTGCTAAAGAATTTAAAAGAATTGGTATTAGTACTGTGAGTATGAAGAAAGGAGAAATGAAAAAAATTGAGGGCGGCTAAATTATGGCTCTGTAATTGGCTCTTCCATAGACTGTAGTGGTCAGTGCCATTGGATTGCCATCATCTATGCCTTTAGAAATCTTGAACTTCCAGTTTGTTAAGAGTTTTTATCTAGCCACCCACGATGGTCTGTAATGAACTGAACAACCTAGTCATTGAGAAGCCTAACACTTTATGCAAGTCTCTGAGTGAACAAATTTTCAGATTATGCTTGTCTCCTAGCATTGAAAATTCCCACTTCCGTAAAGCTTTTGAGGATCCTGTTAAGCTCATCCCATATGATTCCCATCTATCGAGTGCTGTAACTGCACAATTCAAAGTTAAACTTCATGTTGATTAAAAGAAAGCTAATGTTAAGATATCCAAAAGCCTTGAAATGATTTAGACAAAAAATCCACTGTGAGTGATTGGATGTTCAAACATCGTATTCGCTGCGACAAGGTCGGATGTTAGAAATATGGGTGAACTCTCCTCCAGTTTTGAATAGCTTTAGCTTCCTCGGTTTTTCCTATATTTGAGATACGACTTGAAAACAAAAGGGTTGATATTATTTTACATATTTACGAGATGTACTATTGCATCTATATGTATGCGATGAGGCCAAAATAAAAGGCTCAGCTGGGCACGGAAAAAAAGAGAAGTGGGAGAGGAGAAAGATAAAATGAATTGGGCCCATCAGGACCTAAAAAGAGAGAAGGAAAGAAGCCGCGAAAAACAAGGAAATTTGTAGGGCTTGGGATCGTTATCTGTTTTGAGCTTTAACTTTTTATACCAGTCGATCGACACTAAATGCTTAGCATTCTGTGTGTTAAGAATGTTTAAAATATATTTTTATTTAAAAATATATTAAAATAATTTTTTTTAATTTTTTAAAAATTATTTTTAATATTTATATATCAAAATAATATAAAAATATAAAAAATATTTATTTTAAATAAAAAAATTTCAAAATTTTAAAAAAATATAATTTGCACTTGGGGTGAAAATGTTAGCATAGTAATAAATCTCTTTCCAGTTTCAGCTGGTTAACTCAATAATCTATTAATTAAAATTTTAATTTAATTTTAAATTAGTTTTTTATCAAAAATATATTAAATTTTTTTAAGAAAATCATAATTTAGAATGACTTGCCAACCCTTCTACGAACCGAATCTCAGATTGGATTGATATCTAGTTTGTAGTTAGTTTATAACTAAGAACGTGAGATGTCTCTCTTGTCATCAAGGCATTTAGAATTTAATTTCATATCTATCGCTAGAAGGTGCTTTGTAGTTTCATAAAACTTTTTTGTCGTTATAATTAAGTCATTTAAGCAGACCCGTATTCTACACGCACAAATATCCATAAAAATCAACATGCTATCCTGCTATATATATGGCCCAAAACAAACCTTATTTTTCCATCCAGATTTTTTACCCTTAATTAAATAAAAAAACACCTTGCTTACCTTATGTTTTCTCTTAACATGGGAAACAATTTACTATCCATCATTCTGGCTATGATGCTGGCCGTAACCATGCCACAGCTGCTAGTGTCTCAAAATTGTGGTTGTGCTCCCAACTTGTGCTGTAGTCAGTTTGGCTTCTGTGGCACCGGTGATGCTTATTGTGGCCAAGGATGTCAAGAGGGACCTTGTACCTCAGCACCTAGTACCCCTAGCACGCCTAGTAACAATGATGTTACGGTGGTTGATGTTGTTACACCGGAATTCTTCAACGGTATAATCAATCAAGCCGGTGGAGATTGTGCCGGGAAGAGCTTCTACACACGAGATGCGTTTGTCAGTGCTCTCAATTCTTATTCTGGGTTTGGCAAGATTGGATCAAATGACGATTCCAAACGTGAGATTGCAGCATTTTTTGCCCACGTCACGCATGAGACCGGACGTAAGATCTCTTAAATCTCATCTCTCTCTCTCTCTCTCTCTCTCTCTCTCTCTCTCTCTCTCTCTCTCTCTCTCTCTCTCTCTCTATATATATATATATATATATATAAAATAATCATATAGCAGTTAAAAACTTTATTAACATACATACAAACTTGGAAGTGCTATAGTTGCTAGGGAATGATCGTTATGATATGTACACAAGCATAACCATACATCTCAAAGTTAACAAATGGATATGTTTTGCTTGGTTTACAGACTTCTGTTCCATAGAAGAAATAAACGGTGCCTCTCAGGACTACTGTGATGAGACCTATATACAGTATCCATGCAACCCGAACAAGAAATACTTTGGCCGTGGACCACTTCAACTAACATGGAATTACAATTACGGGCCAGCTGGAGGGGCAAACGACTTTGATGGACTAAACTCTCCTGAAACTGTGGCCAATGATCCTTTTGTGTCGTTCAAGACTGCCTTATGGTTTTGGATGACTAATGTCCGCCCTGTGGTCACTCAAGGGTTTGGTGCAACAATTAGAGCCATTAATGGTAGAGTTGAATGTAATGGTGGACGTCCTGATACTGTTCAGGCTCGAATTGGGTATTACACAGATTATTGTAACCAGTTTGGCGTTGCACCTGGCGATAATCTAAGTTGTTAGGTTACATTATGCATATCATAGTATAGTAATGAAATGGAATGAAATCTACCTTTTGCCATTTCTCGAAAGTAAGGTGGGATACCCAGTGGCCTTCTGTAACTCTCGATCGAGTTCGATGTATTTCATGGAATGGATTTTACAAATAAATAAATGAAATAAAGGAATAATTGATTTTGCTTATAATGTATTTGCTGGCTTAATTCGTTGTTATGTTCATTGCAATTGCAAGTTTCTTGTTTAGTTTTTTTTTTTAATTTATTTATAATCTTCTAAAGTTTGCATTTATGTACTCTTCTTTTTAGTTGTCTATGAGGTTATTTCTTCAAGAGTTAAAAATAGCTAATTAGTCCTTCTGATTTATTGACATTAATTAATGAACTAGTCCTTGTAGTATCAAAATTAAGCAATTAATAGTCCTTGACCAGCATTAAATACTCTCAGTTTAGATTTATTTATTTATTATATAAAAAAAAACATCCTCTTTCATTTCCTTATCACATTTTTCTCATCTTAACTATTTCAATTTTTAGTCATGAAAAAAAATATTTAAGAATCGTAGAAAAATAAATAAATAAATAACTATTTTATGAATGGATTTAATAATATAAGGACTAAATAATAGTTTTTAAAACAACAAGGACTCATTGATTGGCTTCATTAAACTACAAGGACTAGGTAATAAATTAAATCTATCTTTAAAATCATGAAAATGGTTTTCTAGAGGCGATGATTCTATGAAAGTCTAAACAATTTTACCTTTGTAAATCTCTTTGTGCGTTCTTTACTTATAAATCGCTACAGACAAATTTCAGATTAATCCCTTAAATATTAATGATTTTACGAGACAAAACATTTGATGATTAACTAGTTTTCAAAGGATTAGAAATTATCAATCAAGTATTTAATTTGATTAATGTCTAACTAGTATGAATTGGTGTTCGATTGATCTATTACAATTTTCAATTTCTTTCTAAGATCCTTTAGAAATCCTAGTCTATCTCAGAGTCTTGAACCCCAATACCTTTAACCTGCAACTTATCTCCTCCATTGTCAGAGTTGCAAAATCCCATATTATAAGGCATAACCCCTTCAACCAATATGTATTCCCAAAACCATGGCGTACCCACCCATCTTTATGACAAGAGCTTGGGTATGGAGCTGGCTCTCCTGGATTGAAAAATTATAAATTTAGGCAGCACCCCTCAGTGTCCAACCCTAGCCTCCTTGCAACCCTTAAATGCATCAAGTTATAGGTACTTCCGGCATCTACTAACGCCATGAATAATTTGTTGTTGATCCTTATTTGGATCCTCATTGTCCGAGGGTTAGGGCTACCCTTTGTCTGCAGAGAAATTTTCCCTTCCTCATCAGTCTCCTCTGACCCTCCTAAATCAATGAAGTCTCCAATCGATGACAAATTCCCCCCCCCCCAACTGTAGTCTCTTCTTCTTCTTCCACTAAGAACAACTTGCGCCCCCACCCCCCCACACTTATGACCTGAGCTTCATTTGCCGTTGTATAACTTGTATTTAATACAAAACCCCTTTTCTCTTTTCTTTTTTCTTTTTTCTTTTTTCTTTTTTCTTTTGTGCTTTTGTTCTTTTTTATCCTTGAGTTGGGCTATCTTGTGTGGCCATAGAGATTCTTCCATGGACTATCTTCTGTTAATAGATATCGGTCCTGTGTATAAACCAAGAATACGAGCTGTGGAAAGAATTGAAGCCATTAATGGTGATGTTGAAATCAGTGGTACATAACTCTCCGCCTCAGTCTCCTACGGTTCAGGATCCGACTATTATTATGTGTAAACCAATCACTGGGCAAAGCAACAAAAAAATTGTCCTAGAAGGAAATCTTTAGCAATTAAGATTTAAAATTTCGATGATAATATTTCCAGTCTAAATTCTCAAAGAGAGGGGTGATTATAAGGATCTGGAAATGAGCGAGAGCTAAAACTTTGTGCTGTTAATTGGAAACCCTAATAAAATTGCATCGCCCTTTGACACATAATTGTTGAATTCAATCAACATTCTTCATATTTTTCTTAATTAAGAATTACAGGTTACGTGAGAAACAATGGTAGAAAGAAAATACATGGGCAATTTAAAATAACAAAATAGGCCCAAATCAACCACATAAAAAAATACATTTCATTACAGCCCTTCTCTGTGTTCTTAGTTCATCTTAGTGGCTCAACCTATATAATTTAAGTATTTACATTTATTATATATTTGTATAAAAATCAATTATTCAATATTGTGGTT
>Ga0325410_1000806_pt1 | contig 33465 bp, 19 predicted proteins | sample PopdelMetagenome_16_FD_206182 | JGI IMG/M metagenome (GOLD analysis project Ga0325410, IMG submission 206182) | Populus deltoides microbial communities from Bellville, Georgia, United States - Xylem-PdIQD-R3 | ecosystem: Host-associated > Plants > Phyllosphere > Stem > Wood/Secondary xylem...
CTCGTGTTGTTGGAGCTTTTATCATGCCTTGTGGTAACTGTTTCTACTGTTCTAAGGTGACATTTCTTTGAGATATAATGTTATTGTTGTGTGTGTAGCTTCATATTGTTCTTGTTATTATGTCATCACCAGGGATATTGGAAATGCAGCAAAAATTATAAAATGTGGTAAGAAGATACTGATATGATAAATTTGTGAATTGGGAAACAGGGCCATGATGATTTATGTGAGGATTTTTTTGCTTATAATCGATCAAAAGGAACTCTCTATGATGGTGAAACCCGACTATTCCTCCGTAATAGTGGTAATGAACTTTTGTTTTTTTAATTTTACTTTCTTTTAGTTAAAGCTGAAAAACTGCTCGTGTTTTTGTTTCGATAAAAAAAGCTTGCAACTTGTTGTAATGCTCCAAACTCAACTTTCATATCCCTACAATGCGAACTCCACAATCAAGTCTCTATACTTTATTCCCTGGAAACATAAAAGAAGAAATGCAACATAATATTAGTTTGAGCACATCCACTTGAACTAGTCTACTGTACTGCCAGTTCAATGAGCCCGGTTGCGATGGTGGGCACCCCATTTCTTATTGCTGTGTAGTTGTCTGTAATTGAGTGGTGGACAGTGTAATTCTAGTGTTCGACTGTTTGGTATGCTTTCTTTTATCTCCATACCAAGCAGTGCTTATGCATTTCCAATCTAAATAAATTTTGGTATTTTTAATTGCAATTCTGCTTTCATTTGGATTTCATGCTTCACTTGCATTTGGCGCATTGCTGGTCTGTCCTCTTTTCGTATATGAATTTGGACATAATTTCTTTTCAGGATGACTATATGTTGGCTTGAAATTGACTAATTGACAAAATGCACTCTCTCTATCTGTCTGCACAAACAGACACACACACTCACACACATTTCTGTGTTTGTGTGAGTTTGGATTAACTGGATCTACACTTGAGCACTATTGTGCTAGCAAAATCATGCATTTCTGGTGTTAATAATTTCCCTGTCTTTTGTCTGTTGCTTTATAAATTTGTCTTGTTGAAATTCTCTTTAATGGTCTTTGGGGAAGAGTTTTCTTGATTACTTTTGTGATATAGACATTATTATTGGATTACTAAAGAAATGTTATATCATTCTAGGAAAGCCGGTTTTCATGTACAGCATGGGAGGCCTTGCTGAATACTGTGTTGTTCCAGCACATGCATTAACTATATTACCAAACTCATTGCCATACACCGAGTCTGCAATTTTAGGATGTGCAGTATTTACTGCTTATGGTGCTATGGCTCATGCTGCTCAAGTGCGTCCTGGGGATTCTGTTGCTGTGATTGGAGTTGGTGGTGTAGGGTCAAGGTGACATAAATAATTTACATCAGTACCACAGACATTGCATCCATAGCATACATGTGAAGACATACATTCCTATATATATATATATATATATGTATGTATGTATATAGGTCCCAGCTTTTCACTCATGTGCTTCACGTGTGTGGATGTATGTGCTTATAAATGTGATAAAATGCGGGGAGAAGACACAAGTAACAATTAAGCAAAAGGTGCTTTCAACAACTTGCAGGGTCATTTGATGTCAGTCTAACAAGCAGCTTAGCTAATTTCATTCTGTTTGTTAGAAGCAGGGGAAATTATTTGATCGTCATGCAAAATTTGTTCATAGTGATGGCCTATAAATTTTTACATATTCATTTCAAAACTTCTCATGCATCATGAAGTTTCTATTTCCTTTCCTTTTCTTATTTGTTTTGTATTTTTGAGTCCAGAGAAGGGCTGCATTGGCCTTTCCTGAACAGTGCTAATAGTCACACACATAATTCTAGACTTCTAGGTTTTAAACTTCATGAATATGTGAACAATGGAAGTTCCCCAATTTAATGACAAAAATAGATGTACAGGGGTTTGATGCGACTTTGCTTATCTAACTAGTGAACCCATAAAAATGAGAAACATTGCATCACCACAACAACAATCATAAGAATAAAACACTAGCAGAAATTCAGGTTGTTGATGTTTTTTCTGAATTATTTATTTTGTCAAAATTAAAGTCATAATCACTCACAGTGTTTTGTTCTATTTTAATGAACTCTTGCATAACCATGACTAAGACAAAATGCTTCAGTTGTTTGCAGATAGCAAGGGCATTTGGTGCCTCTGATATTATTGCTGTGGATGTTCAGGATGAAAAACTTCAGAAAGCTAAAACATTTGGTGCCACTGCCACTATAAATTCAAAGATAGAAGATCCTATTGAAAGGATAAAGGTGTGTACTTCGTCCTTTAGTTTTTAGTTAAATGAGATGCAGAAGTTCCCAACTCATGATGAAAGTGCCACTACCAAACCTTTTTGGCTGTATCGTGGTGAGTAAAAGATATAAAAGTTTATCATTTCATGCTTTCTTGATAACCCCAATGGACTGTATAGTTCTTTGATTTGCTTACGATACCGAGGGTCGGCCATAATCTCAGTTTTCAGTTTTTGTTTGCTTTTTTGTTGTGCCAAGTTGTGGCGTTCAAGTATTTGTGGAGAACTCAGTCTTTTGATAGCATGTTGCCACTGGTCATGCATTTGTAAATAGATTAAGAAACATTCTTATGCTTTTCTTTCATACTTTGAATTTTAATTATGTTGTGTGTATGTTTGCCAGGAAATAACTGGAGGAAGAGGTGTGGACATTGCTGTGGAAGCCTTGGGCAAACCACTGACATTTTCACAGTGCACACAGAGTGTAAGAGATGGAGGGAAAGCTGTGATGATTGGACTTGCACAGGCTGGTGCTATAGGGGAGATAGATATCAATCGTTTGGTCCGTCGAAAGGTGGGTATTTATCAATGGGTGTCATATGTCTACTTGTGCATTTTTGGTCAATGTCTTAGAGGAAAACCTTTTCAGTAAAACCAACTCATCTGTGTCTCAATGTATCTATGCTATAACATCAACCAATCTTGTCCATGTATCTATGCTTTTAATTTGGAATTCCCTTTTAAGATGGACGAATCTTACAGGTAAAATATATTGTAATTAGTTGATCCCTGTTACATAGCAACATGTGAAGTTCTGAAAAAATATTTTCATTGCCATTCCCTTGAGTAAAAGGTATCCTTCGCACATTTATACTATTTTCTGGAATATTCGAAAATCTATTGACTCCTTTTTAACTCCTGGAACAGGTTCAAGTAATTGGCTCTTATGGAGGAAGGGCAAGGCAGGATCTTCCTAAGTTGGTCAAACTTGCAGAATCAGGTGTATTCAATCTTACTGATGCTGTTACGAGAAAATATGGTTTTGAGGAGGCTGGCAAAGCATTCCAGGATCTCAACCAGGGAAAAATTGTCAGTAGAGCTGTTGTTGAGATAATGTAGTTGTTTTATTTTACTAGTGCGCCAGCTGCACGCCTAGAATAGAGGCTTCTCTATATTGAGAAGAATCTGTCTAGCATAGTATATCATAGTTCTTGACACTTTTTGTCACTGGAATGCTGTATTGCTTGATCTGGTGCTACAATCCTCTTTCAGTCACTTCAATAAAATCCATATTCTGTTCATTTTTTAGTATGCTTTCATCATGGCTAGCAAAAACTGTGATTCTCTCTTAATTATCTCTCGTTTGAAGTGAGTCTGAGGGCAAGCATTCATAGTCATTCTTGGGGTACCACAAAATTTTGAGGACATGGAAGTGTTGAAATTTACTGAAAGTTTGACAGCAAAAGTAGAAAAGACTGTATTCTTAACGTACAAGACTGTATGTGCGCATCTAGTTCTTACCATATGCTTGCTGAGTAGTCATGAAACTAGATTTTATTGCATTTGCCAAGATGCTAGGTGACGTTTCACGAATAATTTCCCTTGCCCATGTCTTTCATAAAACGTTGCGAATTCCTTCAAAGGCAGAAAAGACAACTCAAAAGACTAGGCACCAGCGCCTATGAATCACGGCACTGATCCAACTGAGTGGGTGTAGGTTTTCTAGCTAATTCAATATGTTTGAACATAATCTCAGGTATAATTATTGTATTATTAGTACTGTATTTTTTATATTATAGTCTATTAACAACAACTATAAGATTAGTTTACAGTAATTTCTTCTTTTTCTCTCAAGCTAAATCTCCCTTCCTTTCAAGCTATTTCTCTTCATTGCTCTATTATGGTATTAGAGCCTATTGTAAGATAATTATATATAAAAAAGCCTATCGTAAGATAATTTTTTATATGCTAATCATATAAACGCAGTTGAAAATTAATAGGATATATATCTCATGATTGATTAAGAGTTGAAGTAAGTGCTAAAGAATCCTTGTGCTGTTAAGAATAAAAAGTCTTTTATCTATGCCAAATTTTTTAGGTTATTCTGTATAGATGAAAGACATAAAACTTTTCATTAACTACACTAGAAACTTTTTATATATAACTTAATTTTTGCATTTTTATCCATCATGAATGTGTTTGGCTCATAGTTTAAACCTTAATTGTCAATTAATTTAAAATCTTCATGACACATAAATCATTTTAATAATATTTTCCACTATTTTTTCACTTAGCCATGTAACACAACCTGAAAAGTAATAATATCTTTATAGAGTTTAAAATATTTAGTGAGTGTACACACTGACACTTAAATCAAGAATATAATATATGAATATACTGTATCCTCAAATCATAGCGGTCGCATTTTATAATCAAATACTTCTTTCAATGTATTACAATATATTACATTCACAAATAAACTTTATGAATGAACTCCCAATAAATCATTCGAGTCTAACTTTATATATTCCAACAGATATTGAAAATAATATTTTATGTGCATAAAAATTCACTTTAATCTCTAAGAATAACATAAAAATATTCAGCAATCAATTAAAAGAAAATAAAGTCAAACATCAAATGGGTTAAGTAGACCATCCCCGTGATCTTTATACTGATTTGTTGGCAGTGCTTTAGTCATAGGATCCGTAATAATTAGATTGGTGCTAATATGCTTAATGAACACTTCATATTCCTTCGCTTTCTTTCTCACAATAAAATAATGTGTCGATATTCTTATTTCAACTTCTAGTCCTATTATTTTTAGAGAAGAAAATTGTAGCTGAATTATCATAATATATCTTTATTGATCTTGATATGGAATTGATAACTTTAAGACCACAAATAAAATTCATTAACCAGATCACCCGTGTTGTTTCATAGCATGCAATGAATTCTGCTTCCATAGTAAATGAAACAATAATAGTTTGCTTAGTACTTTTTCAAGATATAACTCCTTATACAAGAAGAAAAAATGTATCCTGAAGTAGACTTTCTTATGTCCACGCGACCAACAAAATTCAAATCTGATTAACCAATCACCTCAAGGTGATCAATATGTCTATAAGTCAACTTGTAATCCTTGATTCTTTGTAAGTGCCTAATGATTTTTTAGCAGCCTTTTAATGGTTTATTCCTGAATTACTCTGGAACCTTCTCAACATTCCTATTAAAAATTCCAAGTTAGGTTTTTTAAAGACTTGTGTATATATCAAACTGCCAACTGCAAATGCATAGAAAATGTTACTTATTTACTAATTTTTCAATGTATTTTGTGGGTATTGATTCCGATTGAATTTGTCCATTTTGACTAGGGGTGATCATTTTCGGTTTGGTTCGGTTTTTATAAAAAAAAAGTAACCAAACCGAATTTTTTTTTTGAAAAAAAAACCTGAAACTGAACCGAAACCGATTCAAATCGACCGGTTTCGATTTGGTTTTTTAGGACAAAAACCGGTTCAAATCGGCTTGGCTCGGTTTTTTCAGTTGGGCTCGGTTTTTTGCTGGTTTGGCTCGGTTTTTTTTTGGGTTCGGGTTCGGTTCGGTTCAGATTTAGGCTTATAAAACCGAAACCGAACTGAACCGGTCGGTTTTTTTAAAATTTTAATCGGTTTTATCGGTTTTTTTTCACTATTTGGTTTTTTCAGTTTTTTTGCTCACTCCTAATTTTGACAATGGGTGTAATTGAAGATGTGCAATTTGACATTCTGAATCTTTCTAAAACCTTTTCAATATAGATCTTTTGAGATAATTTTAATGTAATTTTAGATTTGTCTATGTGAATCTCTATGTCAATGACATAAGAAGTTTCACCCAAATACTTCATATCAAAGTTTTGAGAAAGAAATTACTTTGTCTCATGTAGCAAATTCAAGTCACTACTTTTAAATAGAATATCATCTATATATAGAAAATATATATTTGCTTCCATTAACCTTAAGGTATATATATTGATTAACAATATTCTCAATAAAATAGTATGAAACTACAACATTATGAAATTTAATATACCACTATAAAGAGGTCTGCTTTATAAATTTTCTTAACTTAAAAAAAATAGCTATTTGTTTCATCACAAAAACCTTCAGATTAATTCAAATAGATTTTTTCATCCAAATTTTATTTAAAAATATTGTTTACACATCTATATAATACAACTTTAAATCAAAATAAGCTACTAATATCTTTATTTTTCTAAATGAACCACTCTTGAGAGATTTAATAATTCTCTTAGGAGCTGACACTAGAATCTGAACCAAATAAATAAATAAATAAATAAAGAGCATATTTTCTTAAGTATGGGGTCAATCTTTTGAATTGATTTGATTTTGCTACCTCGCAATTTTTTATTCAAGAAATTCATATACGAACAAATATCTTGAAAAAAACGGAATGATGGTGTCGTAAGAAAAAAGTACACATATAAGATATGATTTTTAATTGTTTATTGCAAATGATAAATATGAGATCGTTGCTAGGTAAAATAGTAATGTTCTTAATTAATACGTCCCGTCCCGTCATTTCTCTCTCTCTCTCTCTCTCTTCTTGAATTACTTATTAAATTACATTACAATAACAATTATAAAAAAAAATATAAAAGAGGGGAAGAATGTAGCTTACCTTGTTTTTGAGATATTATTTTTCCTACTTTTCTTTTTAAGATCTGTTTACTTGCTGGAAAGTAATTTTTTTTAGAGAATAAATTTCAAGAAAGTGAATTCCGAAAAAGTGAATTATTTTTTGATATTTGGTAGTGTAATAGAAAATAAATTGGAAAACACTTTCTAGTGTTTGGTTATGTCATGGAAAATGAGCTGAAAAATAACTTATTAATGTTTTATTTTTCTCAAGTTTATTAAAATAATGAGGAACAAATCTTACAGATTAAAAAGTTGAATGAGAATGAAATTGAAAAAAAATATAATTTCATAAATTATCTCAAATAAAATAAATAATAATCAAAATAATAGAGATCAAATCTAAAAAAAAAAGATGAAGAAATAAAAATAATAATAATTAACATTTCATAAATTATTTCAAATAAAATAAGTAACAATCGAAAGAATGAGGACCAAATTTGATACATAAAAAATTTTAATAAAAAAATGATAAGAAAAAAGCAAATAACAATTATAAAAATGAGGACCAAAATTAATATAAAAATTAAATTTTAAGAGATGAAATTGAAAAATAAATATTCAAAACAAAATATATATAGCAATCAAAAGTTTGAGGACCAAATTTGATATAATCAGCAAATAATATGACATTTCTAAATTTTTCACAACTTCCGGAAAGTGTTTTCCGCCTAAATTTTTCATGAAAACACTTTCCTAGAAACCAAGCCAAATTTTTCTTTAACTGGAAAGTGTTTTTCGTTGACTAACTTTTTAATGACAAATAAACACAGGAAAGTTTGAAAAATAGTTTCAGTCTTTACCTTCCTTTTCTTTTCTCTTTGTTAATTATTAGCTTTCGATAAATCAAAACTTCTTGCTTTGATTGACCGATGATTGTGGAATTTTAAAGAAATTGCCTTTGATAAATTAAAATCTTCACCCCCTGTCCATATTCTTCGCACTTTGAAGGCCTTGGTTCAACTTAATAGAGCAGCAGGGGATCTTTTGAGACCAATTTAACCTATCTTATATGCAATTGATAAAACTCTCATCTAGGATTTCTCCATGTAATACCCCATTGGGGAGACCTAATGTGCAGGAAATCTTGACTTGGTTACGAAATTATAAGGATGAGTGACAAGAAACGGGGATCATAGAACATACCAAGGAATAGTCCCAACAAGAGCCTAAAAAAATGCCTTTTTTTTTTTTCCTAGTCTTTTTTCTCTAGGGTGTTCTCATGTTTTCTAATGTTTTCCTGGTGTTGTCTAGTGTCTCTCTCAAGTGTTTTTCTAATCTATTTCTCTAGGGTTCAAATATGTCTTCTCTAGGGTTTTCTGGTGTCTCTAATTAATGTGTATCATATGCCCTAATTTATGGTGTTGGAGTTACTATCAAAATAGGAAAAACCAAAACTAATAACATTGAAAATCTATTATATTATTTATTTTTTGAATAAGAATTTTTAATTTGAAAATTTTATGGTTAAGTATTAATTTATTTTTGTTTTTTTAACTGTACAAGATCCCTTCCTACAATTTTTATAGTTTTACTTGAATATCTATCTTGTAAAAAAATGATCCCTTTTTATTTTTTTTCTCATTTATTTGTTCTTTCATTATATTATTTGATTTTTTTTTTTGCTTATCATCAAACTCCCAATCTTTTCATATCACAAAAATGGCCTAAGAAACCTCATCCATACTATTTATTCTCGATAAAAATATATTGGTAATTTTTTTTTTATATAAAAAACATAAAATAGTTTAAAGAGGTAACTCATGAAAATAGGAGAAATAGAATATTCTAGGTATGCGTGTTTGGTATTGTGGTAGCCGTTGTGGTTTGAATTTTTTTTTATAAAAAGTACTTTTAGTTGAGGTTGGTTTGAAAAAATATATGTTTAGTTAAAACTGTAGTTGAAATTGAGGTTGAATAAAACGTAGTTTAATGTATTTGGTTAAAAGAATGCTTTTCAAATTGAGGTTATAAAATAATTAAAAAATATATATGTTAATATTGATGGTTTTAATTTAAATATTGTAGATTTAACTACTGTTATTACATCATGAAATAAATAATATTGATATCAAATATTTTTTATTATTCCATTAAACTACGTGCAATTTCATCACGTATGAAATCTATCCAACAAGGACTATATTTTCCATGGTTTCTTAAGCGCGCAACAACACCAGTTAAAAATATCATCAAGAATAAAATTGGGATTGCAATCAAATTCTGCAAATGCTACGTCATCAAATGATCTCCTTCTAATTTTTTGAATAAAACACAATTAAAAATAAAAATAAAAACTGATTTTTTTAACTGGGTTGGACCCGACAAGAACAAAATTGGGATTGCGATCAAATTCTACAAATGTTACGTCGTCAAACGATCTCCTTCTAATTTTTCAAATAAAACACAATTAAAAATAAAAATAAAAACTGAATTTTTTTTTAACTGGGTCGGACCCGGTAAGAACAAAATTGGGATTGCGATCAAATTCTGCAAATGCTACGTCGTCAAACGATCTCCTTCTAATTTTTTGAATAAAAACAATTAAAAATAAAAATAAAAACTGAATTTTTTTTAACTGGGTTGGACCCGGCAAGAATAAAATTGGGATTGCGATCAAATTCTGCAAATGTTACGTCGTCAAACGATCTCCTAATTTTTTGAATAAAACACAATTAAAAATAAAAATAAAAACTGATTTTTTTAATTGGGTCGGACTCGACAAGAACAAAATTGGGATTGCGATCAAATTCTGTAAATGTTACGTCGTCAAACGATCTCCTTCTAATTTTTCAAATAAAACACAATTAAAAATAAAAATAAAAATAAAAACTAAATTTTTTTTAACTAGGTCGGACCCGGCAAGAACAAAATTGGAATTGCGATCAAATTCTGCAAATGCTACGTCGTCAAACGATCTCCTTCTAATTTTTTGAATAAAACACAATTAAAAATAAAAATAAAAACTGAATTTTTTTAATTGGGTCGGACCCGGCAAGAATAAAATTGGGATTGCAATCAAATTCTGCAAATGCTACACATCAAGCGATCTCCTTCTAATTTTTTGAATAAAACACAATTAAAAAAAATAAAGATTGAATTTTTTTTACTGGGTCAGAGCCGGTCTGTCCAGAACAGTAACCGGAACAATGGAGAGTGACTCCACTGTTCACGTGAACAGTGGATAGTGAAAACTCTCCACTGTCTCCGCAGGTTTGCGGAAAGCAGTAGAGAGTTGCTTTCCACAAACTTGCAGTTTTAATCAATTTTAGCTGGCCCCACATAAATAGTCAATTGTGGTTATTTGTTACCGAACGTTTACAAGTTGTGGTTTGCTTTAAAAGCAACTGCAGCCGCGTAAACAAATACCCACGGGTCTTCCAAAACTTAGCTGATTATATGTCCGGTAGAATCTCTTAACAAAATCTATTCTCAATCAAATGTTAGTTTTCTTTTTGTCAGAAAGATCATTGACGATTCGAGGCTTCTTCATTGACCTGAACTTGTCTATTTTGATTCATGAACACATCTCTTAACCATTCCACCTGCCTGACATGGATATCTAAGCTAATTTTTGTGTAAGGCAGGTGTAATGGATATCTTAGGAACTGTTAGGTTGATATAAGAAATTTTATCATGCTAGAGTTTCAAGATCTAACAATTTGGGAGCGGGAGGATAAAGATTGATAAAGGTTGTTGGTTTCACGAAGAAGAAAATCCCAAAAGACGTCTGAAGCTTAATATAATTCTGAGGCATATTATGTCTTTTATTTATTTATTTTTTTGTCGATTTTAGACTTTCGATAAACTTTAAGTCTCCGACCATTTTTTATATAGAAAATTAGACAAAGATTGATAAAGGTTGTTGGTTTCATGAAGATGAAAGTCTTTGTGAAAGAATCATTTCAACCTAATAATTTAAATTTTTAGGTGAGATCTTAAGATATAATTTATATTATTTTTTAACATACCTCCTTAAGTGAAAGTTTTTTGGACTTAAAACTTACTCAGATCCACATTACATTGTGCTTAATTTTTATCAAATAAATAGAGATGATGAGATTTAAACTTTAACTGCTTGATTATTAAGACTCTGATACCATGTCAAAGAATTATCTCAACCTAATAGCTTAAATTTTTAAATGAAGTTTCAAGATATGATTTATATTATTTTTTATTAATTCCAAAAAAAAAAATTGAAGATATTACGAGTCTGCTGTAAATTGTGTCTTTTTTGAATTTTCTGCCAATTTTAGACCTTTGATGAATTTTAAGTCTCCGACTATTTCCTATAAAGAAAATTCTACTGTATTTAGATTGACTACAAATCTAGATGTAAAAGCTTTCTCAAATTTTAAATTTTAAGTTCGATAAATTTCGGCATCTTGATTCATATCATGTCTAACACCTATATCTGAGTCCAACCAATATAGGTTTGATTCTTTTGCGTACTTCGATAATTTTTATTTCTCGAAACAAAAAAAAAAAAAAAAAAGAAGAAAGAAGAAAAAGAGAAGAAAACAAGGACACTGCACATATCTCTTGGGAAAGTGTATTTAGGATCCAAAGATGGGTGGTTAATATCCTATTTGATAGATAAAGTTTTTATTAAAGTTTTTTTTTGTTTAAAAATATGTTTATCAAGTATTCCCTAAATTTATTTTAGTAGTTTTGATTTCAGAGAAAAATAAGTTTTTATTGAATAAAATCTTTAAAAAATGATTTTTGCTTGTTGCATAAGGCCAATCCTTAAAAACAAATTGCACGTTATTTATAAGATGAGAAAAATATGTTTTTAATATTTTTTTTAGAATTTTTTGTATATCTTTTTTTTGCGTAATTTATAATAAGTTCGTAATTTTTTTTAAGTATTTGGCCAATATTTCAATAAATTTAATTTTTTTTCTTGAAAATCAATAATTAACATTTTAATATAAATATTGGATCTACAAGTAAACTGCTATTCAAATATCAAGATTTAATTAAAAAATTCTTAAAATTATTTTGAATGTTCACTTGAGAATATTTTTCATCATAATAAATAAATTGTGAAAAACATTTTTTCTTTTTAGGATAGATTAACCCTGTCAAGGTATCTATATGGATTCTTCTGTAAGTTTTATCAAAACCTTGAAAAGAAAAATAATCAACTCATGGAAGAGATGGATGAATTTTAAATGCTCATGGAAGAGCTGACCGACTAGTCTTCTTTTCTTTTTTATTAACAGAAATATTTATATTCCATAATATCCTCTATTAATAATTTTGAAATGTTAGATTTAATCATGTTAATTTTTATTCTGAGTCATAAATCGATTACCAATAAAAAACTCAAGAACACCTTTAAACCATAAAATACAGTTTACTTCAGATTTAATCACTAATAACTTCTTTAACCGTAACTATTTCCTTACTTTGAAATATCAAATGGGAATAGTTCACCCAGGTCTTTTAATTACCCTAAATTAAATAATTAGGTGACGATTTCCTTACTCTGATATTCCGCCATGACGCACGCAAGCAAGGAGCATTTACTATTTATATAACAGATTGTATGGCGGACATGAATAGGTAGAATTTGCACCTCCACTCAATTTCCTTAGACATGCAAAAATGATAATAAATCTTGCCATTAATTTTTTAATAATTAATAAATATTAGAATTTAAAAAAGGAAAATATAGATGCTGTTGTAAATTATTAGTTTATTATTTATATTTTATTAAATTTGAAGAGTAAAAATTAAGATCAATAATAAAAGGTTAATTAAAGAAGAGAAAAAAGAACTTGTACGAAGCATCGACTTCAGGGTTTTCTAATTATGTCGAAACTGAATAAAGCTTTATTTATATAATGAAAACCCAACAACGTTTTTGCTGACTAAATTATCAGGTGAAAAGCTATAAAAATAAATAAACTACACTTCCTTGGCTCGACTGTGAACACCGTGTTCATCTCAACTGTAAAGTTACATTGAAGTCATGGATGAAGAAGCCTTGCACATTTTTCCTTTATATATATAAAAGCCTTGTTCCATGAATCCAGGATAACGCATTTACTCGGGGAAACTATCATTCTAGCATCTCCAATATCATCAATATCAATCATCAGAAGTTACTGATGATGATCTTCCTCGCTGTCGTTGTCATTCATCATCATCATCCCAATATTCATCATCATCCCAATATTCAGTGCCTTCGCTGCATACAGAAAATTCCAAGATATTCCATTTTGGCAACTCCTTTCTTAAATAATTTTTCCACCGCTCATTATAAATATGCAATGTTGTTCCTTGATTGACACTGCCTTTGCCATCTTCATCCTCCTCTTCAACATCTGGTTTTCCGTGGGCGCCTGTTTCTCGGTCGTCGTTGCCATCTTCCTCATCATCGTCAATAGAGGATGCCATTCTTTGCCTGTAATCCCACCTCTTAACATATGGCTTTTCTTTGGCTGTTTCTTGGCCGTCACTTCCATTCTCCTCTTCATCATCAATAGAGGATATAGCTTCGCTGTCATCGCTTTCCTCAACATACAGCTTTTTCAGGAATGTTTCCTGGACGTCACTGTCCTCCTCTTTGTCATCAATAGCGGAAGCTTCCATGTGGCTGTCACTCACATCCTCGATAGAGGAATATGCTATTGTTCGCCTGTCATTCGGCTCATCAACATTTAGCTTTCCCTTAGGTGCAGTTTCTCGGCTTTCCCCGTTGTCCTCCTCTTCAACTTTTGGCTTCTCTTCAATCACACAGAACCCAAGCTCTTTTACCTGTACAAAATTGTCACCCTCTTTTATTTCCATAGACAGTTCCAACTGATCTCGAGCTTCTATATCTTCCAGCACTATATACTTTATCCACGAACAGTTATCACTTTTAGGATATATGGAATCTTCAAGCAACCGAAAACCATCGTCTTTTGAGATTTTGATACCAAGCTCACACTCTGCGGATTCGATCTCGCAAGCACAGACAACCCAAATAACCAGTCGGACTTTACCATCCGAATCTGCAGATGGGAGTGCCTGAAATATTAACGAATAACATTCTTCAGGATTGCTGATGAACCATTCTGGTACAGAACCACCATCCAAGCAAATCGAATACTCATTACGCTTGCACAATGCCTATTAATTTCAAGCAAAAGTGAAGTTTAGACCTTATTCAACATATATACGTACTTGCTAATGTTAAGTATATGTATGTGCAAGAGAGACAGAAAGACGAGAGTACCTCAGCAAGACTCTTCTTAAATTTTTTTGACAAACTGATGCTGGCCGATAAAGAAAAGTTACAGTCAGAAACATCTTCAATGCCCTGAATCTCTGTTAATTTTTCACAGCAATCCGCATCCAATGTCTCTAAACTCGAGGGAAGCCCTGAGATTGATTGAAGATCTGTGCAGCCCTCAACCAGCAAACTCACCAGCTTCAGAAGTCCACTAATGCCAGAAGGAAGCGATTTAAGTCTCGAACATAGGTTCAAATTCAAGGAAACAAGTCCCATCAATAGGCAAATAGATTCATGCACTTCAACTAATCTCTCACAATCTTCAAGTATTAATTCCTCTAAACATGGGAGTCCTAGCAAGTTTGGTGTTTTAGTGAACTTGGAATAGCTGAGGTTGAGGGTTTTTAGCTTGTTCAGAACCTGTTGAAGGAGGAAGGAAAATCAGATGAAAGTCATCAGGAAAGACAAAATTTTTAGTTGATGAAATTTAGGTTGCAATTTTATAGGGCATACTGGAGTTTTCCTACCTTCAATTCTTTGATGTTATAACTGTATTGCATATCAAGAACAATGAGGTTGTCTAGATGAAAATCCAGTGGAAAAGAATTTAAAGTAAATCCTTTCCAAGAAAGCCATATCAACCCTTTAGGAAAATTTTTGAAGGACCCAGTAAGATGCACGCCATCTATCCGAAGCAATTGTAAAAATCTCATCTCTTTAAAGGATTCTGTCCTCAGAGTTAAGAATTTCGATGCTTGCACATCTAGGGTGCGACCCTCCTCATCCTCTGTTCCCTGAAAAGATAGCAAGAGTTAACAAAATTTGTCATCAGTAATGGCTTACCATTAATTACGTCCATGCAAACCTGTTTCTTAAGGAAACTTTAAAGTTGGACAAGGATCGATAAGACTCGGATTTGTGTACAGGACTATGCATATGCCTTTAATTCTTACCATCTGGTAATTGGTGCATATATATAAATACAAAAACAATTTATACTAGTCCTCGAAGTAAAATCTAGCAAATTGAATGGGGCTGTCAGTGGGTTATATTGATATGTAATGTGTCCCTATATTCAGCTCATCATTTACAACAATAACATATAATCCTTTATGTGAATGAAAATTTATTACGGTATTGATTTTGGCAGTCTTACAGTTAGCATGTTGTCCTCATCAAATTCATCAAGGGTGAGACCCTCCACAGATTCTGTGCCCTGAAAAACCAACAAATTTTGACAAAATTACCACAGGCAATGATCCAGTCACAAAACCATTTCTTAAAACATTCCAAAGCTTGTCAAAAATAGAAATAAATCAATAAGACTCTGATTTATCTTTTAGTTCTTTACCATGTGGTTGATGAGCACATCCAATGCATCCTCGTGATCCCAAATTCTGCTGTGTTTTCCAGGATATTGATGTGAAGCTTGACGAACAATCTCCCTTCCCATTTTCTGTACTAGATCATTCATCATTATGGTATCTTCGAAATCAATTGTTATGAGAGATCTTTCTTCCAGAGATTGGATTCGGCTTCTTGGATTATTACAGTAACGATAACGACCTCCTAATATTGAAGCTACAAAATCTACATTTTCTCCAACAAAAAAACATGCAATATCAAGAAATATAGTCTTCAAATCATCATCTAGTGGGTCATAACTTCCTTTAAGCTTGGAATGAATTTGATCAGGAAATTTACGCAATTCATCAATTTCCTTTTTCCATTCATCACGACGTTTACGTATTTGAGAAAAGCGATTCCCCAAAACTACGAGAGCTGAAGGAAGTTTTCCACTATGCGCAACCACTTCTTGTGAAAGCTCCGCCCATTCTTCTTCCGGAGTTTTTTCCTCGAAAGCATAGAAATTGAATAGTTTCAGGCACTTCTCGTCATCCCATTCTTCAACCGAATGCTTTTTGTCAACTTTAAGTTGAGCAAGCAATTTTTTATTTGTAGTGGTGATGATTATTTTGCTGCCCTTAGCAAACACACTTCGACCGCCAAAAGTATCTAATTGTTGCGTTTGGTCCATGCCATCAAGAACTAGAAGAATTTTTTTGTTACTAAGTAAATCTTTAATCAAAGAAATTCCTGAATGAACATCACTAATTTTCTTTCTCTTCAAAATATTTACTCCCAAAGTTTCACGTATAAGTTGTTTTTGTAACTCAACCTTGCTGTCAGGACCTTTTGATTTTTCATTGACATCAAAGAGAAAACAACTTCCATCGAATTTTTGAAAGAGTTTTTGGTACACAACTTTAGCTATGGTTGTCTTCCCCATTCCTGCCATCCCACGTATGCCTACCATGCTAACATCATCTGAGGCATTAAGAGACTTGATGATATCATCAACACAAGAATCAATACCTACTAGGGGTTTTGGAATATTTAAGTTTTTGATATCCACTTTGTTCAACACATCTTTGACGATTTTTTTGATAAGTAATGATTCATCCCTGTTCATAGATAAAACTATGTCATCAAAATTAAACCAAATAATATTTAAACATGCTGAAAGAAGTTATTTCAGAGGATTAGCTAAATTTATCCTTATATTTAGTCTTAGTTTCCAATATGTTCTTATAAGTCTATTTGCTATAAATTTATCCTATATTTTAGTCTTTTTAGTAGATGTATTCTTGCATATCAACAAAACTACCTTTACTTGAGAAATTCAAAACTACCTATCTAATTTATTAAAAAAATAAATTTTAAAAAAAGAAAACTAATTGTCATCTTGTGTTAAAATTCATTTATTGTTAAAACTTTAATAAACTAAGATAGTTTTGTGTTTCACATGCAATGACATTTTTATGTAGCGAAAATAACCCTAAAATCTCAAACTAATTGTCAAGTAAGAAGTATAAAAAAACAAGCACAATCAAATCAGAGCACATATAAAATTTAAATGGTTTGACAGCTTAGACATACTTCACGAGTTAGATAATAATAAAAAATAATTATAAGAAAATAAAACACTACAGGGTGTTACATTAAATTATTTTATCAACTAAAATCCAAACTCAAAATTCACCTTTTCTCTTCTCACTCTCGCCACTAAAGCATAGAGAATAATAGCAATCACAAAATAAATCTTACTTAAAAGATGACAACATTAGGTTTTTATATGCACTAAGTAAATGAATATTTGTTTTCTCACATGCTCCCACAATTTATGTAAAACATAATAGTTTATCAATTTGGATTAAAATTACCATATATTCATGAATAAATTAAAATAAATAAATTTATAAACATAGATTAGAAACTAAGTTTGCAAGGACAAGCTGACTTAATTCAAAGCAAGAATATTAAGTTGACAGTGTTGGGAAAAAATGGTTTCTGATTGAGGAATATTAGAGAATGATAGAACGAAAAGAATTACCCATTTGCGGTATTATAGATATCTTTCCCGGAGAGATTGGCAGCATCCTTAAGAGCGTTTTTCCACTTGTTGATGTTCTCCTTTTCTTCTTTATCTTCATATGCCTTAAAAGCTTTTTTGAAACTCCCTTCTTGTTTACGAACATGTGAAGGATCAACACCACAGAATATAGGAAAAACAGTTCTGCCCTTTGTATTTCTGCACTCAAGAATCTCAACGAGTTCATTGAGACACCATCTAGATGAAGCATAGTCTCTGGAGAAGACCACTATCGAAATTTTTGATTCTTGAATTGCCTTCTTGAGTTGCTGGGAGATTTCTTCTCCAGGAGGAAGTTCTTCATCGTCTTTAAAGGTATGGATTCCTGCTTGGACTAAGGCATTATAAAGATGACCTAAAAAGGTTTTGCGAGTATCTGCTCCTCTAAAACTCAGAAAGACATGATAGGTATATTCGGTTGACAAGGAAGAGGATGAAGAGGAGCCAGCCGAAAAGAGCTCGGATGCCATAGAAAGGCACAGTTCAGTTATGTGTGAAGCAAATAGGAAAGGTTTGCTAAAGGGTGAAGGTACTGAAGTAACTGGTTATTGGTCTCTTATATATAGCAAATAAGGATTGTAAATAACTGTACAATCAGTGTTATTGAAGCGAGGCGCAGTTTCGCGGAAATTGGGATCATTGAAAAAAATTAACTAAACTACCCTGCTAATCATCCAACGTTAATCATCTGCAATATTCTCCTGTCTTTTTATTTATTTATTTATTTTAGACAGGTATGCTCTAAAATATTTTGGATTAAATAATCTCCGAGAAGACCCTTGAATAAATTATCTGTTACACTAATTTGATTTTTTATTGTAGAAAACTTATAAAAGCGCACGATATTGCTCTTAAATTCAAACAACAGTGTTATTGAGGCGAGTTGTCAAAAAGCAATGTTCACTCCAAAGGTTAACATTGAGGATATGAAATAGTTTTATATTATTTTTAATATACTTTCTTAATTAAAAGCCGTCGAGATTCAAAATTGAATACATGCACTATTATTTTATATTTAATTTTATTAATTAAATAAATATGGTGAGAGTATGTAAAGGACTTTTCTATGGAATAATATGGACTATCTAGCATTCTAGGAACAAATTCTTATTTGAAGCAATCATTTTGTATTATGATGAAACAATCATTTCCTTGTAGTTTGTTCCACGTTATCATATGTATGTTACCCTAGTCATATATATATATAAAGAGAGAGAGAGAAGGGTGGGGTTGGCTGCCACATTCTGTAAGCCTTCTAATTTACACAAAACACTACTTCATTATCTTTTTAATTTGGTATCAGAGCTTGTTTATCTTAACCAATTTATTTCTTCTTCCTTCGCTATTGAATCTTCTTCCCTAGTAGCATCACCGCCTATGCTCTCCTCTACAGCTGCTGCAACCATATTGCATCTGCTGCGACAATAACTGTTGGTTCCTTAGCAACCATTATTCCCCTCTCCAACACGCAAAAAGTAATTAATCTCAAGCTTACCAACACGAACTATCTATATTGGCATATGCAGATGAAACCATATTTGATTTGTCAAGGTGTTTTCTCATTTATTGATGGTTCATTTCCATGTCTTTCTCCCCATGTCCTGCTGAGTGATGATTCTGCCGCCTCTGTCACCTTCGGTTTTGGTATTAATCAAGCTTTTCTCTCATGAAAACAATAAGATCAGCTCATCCTTAAAGCTCTCCTCTCCTCTCTTTCCATGAATGTCCTCCATCTTATGGTTGATTGTTCGACTTTTGCTAGTGTTTGGAGCACACAAGAACATGCCCTTTGCTTCACCATCCAATTCTCGGATTATGAAATTACATGTCTCTATTCAAGATCTTCATTAAGGTGATGATACAATTACCATTTGTTTGCAGAAAGCTAAGGATTATTTGACGAATTAGAAACAACAGGCAAACTTATCTCCCTTACTAATTTCAATTTATATGTGTTTCGGGGCCTTCGTAGTGAATTCTGTGATTTGGTTACAAGTCTATTGACCAAGGCTGAGCCTCTTCCCTACTCTGAGCTGTATAGTCACCTATTTACCCATGAGGTTTTACATATGAACTCTCTTCAATCCATTTCTACTGTTGTATTGTTATTGCCTACTCCTATGCAACCTTTCTCTGCTTTTGCTGCTCAGCGTGGTTTTTCTATTTTTAATGGTAGTGGTTCCTCTCATAATTAGGGCAGAGGAAGATGTGGTGGTTAGAGGAATACTCACAACTCGTTCAACTAGTCCAGTCGTCATAATTACCGTGGCAACATTGGTGATCTATGAGGGCAATTGGCAGCAACGGTCTAACCAAAACTCTTCTCCCAATCAATGGCCTCGTACACGATAGGTTTGATGTCAGTTCTGCAACATTTTTGGTCACTCAGTGTAGCAATGTTCACAACTAGTAACCCATGGAAATCAAGCTTCAACTAACTTCTCTTTTAGTGATGCTTCGACAACAAACTCTATCACTTACTTTCCTGATGTAGGTGCGGATTAGCATGTTACTCTAGACATTGCAAGTATGACAAACGCAAAACCTTATTTTGATAATAATCAATTGCATGTTGGTGATTGTAAGGAACTTGTCATATCTAATGTAGCTCATACTACCTTACATACTCTAAAACGAGCCTTTACTTTGTCTAATGTCTTACATGTGCCAAAAATTAAAAATTGACTCTTATCTATTCAAAAATTTTGTCATGAAAATTGTCTTTTTTGAATTCACTCCTCTGTTTCTTTTTATGTTAAGGATCACATAACAAAGAAAGGTTTTTTTTTTTTTGTTTTTTTTTCAAAGTAAAGATGACCTCTATGTCCTCTTAGAGTCATCCACAATGTTTATGCCTCAATCCTTTTGGTCTACTAGCTTGTCTACTTTTGCTAATGTCTGGCATCATCAACTCGGTTACCCAAGTTCACGTGTTCTAAATCTCTTAGCGTAAAATAAAAAGGTCATTTATAATTCTTGTCATTTAAATTTTCATAGAAATCTGGCAAGCAACACACTGTTGCTCACTCCTCCATTGAAGCTGAGTATAAAGCTTTAGCTGATAACACTGCTGAGGTTCTTTGCCTTTGCTATCTTTTGTCAGATTTATGTTTCTCTTCTAGTTCTATCACCACTATTTGGTGCGACAAATTAGGTGCTACTTATCTATCTGCTAATTTAATTTCTTATGCTTGTACAAAGCATGTTGAGGTTGATTATCACTTTGTTCATGATCGAGTGGTCAAAAAGGAGATTCAGATTCGTTTCATAACCTCCAAGAATCAATAAGCTGATGTTCTTACTAAGCCACTACCTCACTCTGTCTTTTCTTATTTACGGTCCAAGCTTCATGTAGAACTCATCTTTAGTTTGAGAGGATGTATTATGAAACGTGTTATATTATAGGAAATATTGTAATTGTCCTATATAGATGACCAACATGTAATATGTTCCACATTATTATATGTTGGTCATCTATACACGGTGAGATTCAAACTCTTAATTATTTTATCATTAAGGTTTTGATATTATATTAAAAAACCATCTCCATTTAAAGTTTCGTGAAGTTAGAATTGTTATAGAAACTATCCCACAGCAAATAATAACAAGAATTTAAAATAACATGGACTTAGTATTTCTACACCTCCTTTACTATTCTACAAAAAAAAATAAAAAATAGTAATCTATTTTAAATTATGATATATAGTTGAGTTTATAAATTATGTTGTTATAATTTATAAATTATGATATATAGTTGAGTTTCAATTTCATTCAAAAAAAGGTAAGTTTTATGTTAAGTAATCTATTTTCAACTTTATATATTACCTTTATATTTCTTTATTCAACATGGACTTGGTATTTCTACACCTCCCTTCACTATTCTTAAAAAAAAAATAGAAAAACACCCCCACTGCTTACAACCTATTAAATTCGATATAATTAAAAATGACTTCCAGTTGCATCGAATCAAGTTAATGTATATGGTCTTTAATTAATATATTTATTGTAGTTGAGCCCATTAGTGTTGCAGTAATCTCGTGTCCATATGCAATTATTTCATGCCAAAGATCAATTATTATTAAGAAATATTAAAAAATTATATTAAGCAACATGTATACTAATGGGGTCAACTACAATAAAACATCTTAATTAAAGACCATATGGATCAACTTGCTCAAATGCAATAGGATTTTATTTTTCCATGTCGGTTGATAGAAAGTTATTTCGCAATTTTTTATAATAACCCTACTTGTCTGAAACTCATGCCATAATCATATTGACAAAACAGATTATCCAGGAAACTCATCCTTCCCACCTAGCCTGCTATGGAAAGGATTAACCCCACCAAAAGTTGATATGTTCATATGGTTCAAGGGAAAGTTAATACAAAGGAATTTTTCGCTCAAAGGAACATCATTCCGTTAGAGGAAGCTCATCGTCCCTTTTGTGAAGTAAACAATGAATCAGTACCCCATCTTTTCCTTCACTGCTCCTATGTATGGAAATGTTGGTGCAGATTTATTAAATGGTTGGATTTTCAGTGGTGTATCCCGAGTACTAATGCAGACCTACTTCTTGATTAGAATTATTTGTTTAAAGGCAAATTCCAATGCAAAGCCCTTTTAAGTTTGGCTTTTGGTGTGGTATGGGGTATTTGGTTAGTTAGAAACAAGAGGGTGTTCTTGGGAGATTCTTGTGAATATTGTGATACTGTCTTTGAGCTAGTTCTTCATTGCTTGACAGTACTTTAGCTGAAAAGGATTTTTACTTAGGGAGAATATTAGAGAATAATATAAATTATATCCTAAAATCTCATTTAATAACTTAAATTAATGTGTTGAGATGGTTCTTTAACATTACATACTTCAAATGTAAGCTTGCTGAATCATAAAGTAATTGATAAGTTTAAATTAAGTGCTCAACATCAAATTCAATTAAAATAGGGCGTGGAGATAAAGTAAGCATGACAAAGTTGATGCCGATGCTGCTAGTGCAATTTAATGTTATTTTACACTCTTTTGACTTACCATGGACAAGTATGTTTTTGTTATCAAATATGATGTTGAATTTTATCTAAAGAACTTAAATCTTGTAATGAATGATTCGTTATCAACTTTATATGTTATTTTTTTATTCAATATAAAATTAGTAGTTTTAACACCTCCTTACTATTCTAAAGAAAAAAACTCCCCGTGCTTACAACCTATTACATATGATGCAATAAAAAATGACTTCGAATGCATATGATCAAGTTGATACATATGGTCTTTAATTAAGATATATGTTTCATAGTAGTTTACCCCATGAGTCTTGCTGTAATCTCGCACCTAAATGGTATTTTTTCGTGCCAAGGATCAATTCAAATTAAGATACCTTAAATATTTATATTACTGAGGCAAACTACAATTAAAAAAATCTCCTAAGAAACATCTTAATTAAAGACCATATATATCAACTTGCTCAGATGCAATTGTAAGTTATTTATCCAGATGAGTTGGTGGAAAGTTATTTTCACAATGTTTTAATAGCTCCATTAGTCTCATGATGTGAGGGATTTAAAAAATTCAAGGAAGCAAAAGGCAAGTCATTCAAGGTTAAGATGTGATCAGTGCCTCTTGCATCAATTACGCTCTGGTGTAAAGCATCGTTATATATGTCCACCAGGGATTTTCTCAAGCATTTGCTGTGCACAAATTGAAAGGTTAATAAAGCTGACGGAAACCACTCATCGGATCAATCCTTTACTCTTCAACAAGAAATGAAACATTAAATTGTGCTGATCAATAATGACGTAGAATATATAAATGAAAAAGAAGCTATCAATAACCTTTATTTGAAAAGTTTATCACTAAATTACTAAGATAAATACAAACTAAACGTACAACTCTATTTATATTAATACCAAATCTTCAAGGAAAAGAATCATAATAAATAATTATATTTATTACAGATATTCTTGATTAAATTGAAAAAAAATAAAATTACATAGTAAAATATTTGATTTTCTTAACTAAATAAAAAAAACAGAAAAAATATCTTTTTAAACTAAATACAAATAAAAATATCTAAGGAAACAAATAATATGTCGTAAAAATAATCTTGCATTAATGTTCTTGGGTTGAAGAGAACTCGTTTTTAAATTTAAATTATTTTTTATTTGATCTTATGTATGTCAAATCTATATTTATAATGACAGTAAACTTTTGATTAAAAACATAAACATAAACTAAATTAATAATTTTAATGTTCACCCAACCTTCTAATTTATCAATAAAAATAGTATTGATAACATCATTAATATTATCGTTGTTTATGCTATCATTATCTGCATAAACTACCGCACTAGCAACCTTGGCCTCAACTTCGTCATGTTTAGAGATTTTTGTTTTTGTTTAAATAGAACTTTCCAAACTTTTTTTTTTAATTTGTTTGTATTCCATGAATATTGACTCTTTTCTATTTACAAGCAACTTTTTTTTTAAAATCTTTTTATTGGTGGATAGACTTGACCCTTGAAGCAAACTTTTTTTTTATATAGCAAACTATGACATATAGAATGAGGAATGATTCTATTCTTGATTCATTCACGTGCCTGTTAGAAAAAAAATATAAATTATATTTTAGAATTTTATCTAATAATTTAAGTTATTTGAATGAAATAGTTCTTTGACATGTTATTAGAGTTTTGATGACCAAGCGGTCACAAGTTTGAATCTCACTATTCTTATTTATTTGATAAAAATTAAGAACAAGATAATATGATTTTAAGTTATTGGGTTGAGATGGTTTTTTAATAATGTCAATGATAATTCCTTTTTTTATTTGACAAAGTTTGCTATAAAAAAAATAAAGTTGTTTTTTTAAATGAAACCTATCCACCAATAAAGTAAATAAAGAAAGTTGGTTGTAAATAGGAAAGAGTCAATAATCACTGAATACAAACAAATTTAAAACCTCTAATTTATCAGTAGAACATTACTGGAGACATCATCGAGTAATTATATTATTGTTATTGTTTATACTATCATATCAACATAGTCATCATAAAAATAAATATTATAAATTAATAAAGAATCTTAATATATTATAAACGAGATTACAAAAACCTTCATGATGCTTATCCTTATCAAAAGACTGCCTCCTCTGCTCTTGCATCCAAAACAAGTTTACAAAGATGGTGATGAATATGTTATTAATTAGTCTCCACATGATCCCCTATGGTTATAACATTTGCCAACTAGTAAGTTTATTATGCAATCTGTCCACATAAAACCTTTATTTAAAAATTTTATTATCAAATTTTCATCTTTATAATAATTGGCTAAAATAAAAGCTAAATAACCTTCTTAATACTAGCCTCAAGTATATCTTGAAAATAAAAAAATCCTAACAAATAAATATAGTGTTATTTTGGGGATTTCTAAATAAAATATAAAAAATAAAATTATCAAATATAATATTTGATTTTGTGAACTAAATAAGAAAATAAAAATAAAAATACCATAACATTTTTTTTTCTAAACTAAATAGAAATAAAAATAACTAAGAAAACAAATAATTCTCTTAAGAATGCTCTTGCATCAAATAATCAAACTTACAATGATCATCGAGATTACACTGTTGTTAGATTTGTAGATAGAAATATGTGCAAAAATTTCCCAAAAAAGTTGAGACCATTAGAAATATCAACCTCTCAAAGCAACAAAGAACTTCCAAATGCATTTGATCAAGCTGATATATATGGCCTTTGATTAAAACACTCCCCGTTAATATTTTCTTGGAAGCAGCCGATATATATTCAATGAGTTCTAATTTTTGCAACAACTAGTCTGTCCTTTGCTTGCCGTGGTTCATTGTTTACTATCATATTTAATAACATGATAAGTATGTTATTGTTATTAAATAAAATATAATAATTGAGTTTGAATTTCATTAAAAAAACACTCCCCTTACTTGCAAGCTATTAGATTTGACGATACAATTAAAAATAACTTCCAATTGCATTTTGATCAAGTTGATATATATGTTCTTTAATCAAGATGTTTTATTGTAGGTGACCCCGTCAGTATGGTCGGTAGAAAATTATTTTCACTATTTTTTTATAGCCCTACTAGTCTGATGATTTTGTGAGGAATTTCAAAGCCCAATTGCGCTCTGTTGAATAAGTTTTCTGATAGAGAACTTATATCACATAGAACAATTTCAAGAATATTAATGGTTTAATCTTGAATGGAACCTGGACTCAACTATCTAAAATGCCGCCAGGAATTTTATCAAGCGCTTTCCTTGCACAAATTATAAGGTTGATAAAGCTCATGGAATCCGCTGACAAGATACACAAAATGAATATTAACATTTTGCTAATCAATAATCAAAGCTTAAAATGATTATCGAGATTACACAAAATGAAATTGTGCCATAATTTTCACAAACAATCGTCAGTAAATTAGAAGCATCAATCACTCGATTCATTATTTATTTAAATTGAGTTATATAAAAATTGATAATTACCTTAAAATTGATATAATTTAAATGATCTAGTAAAAATCAATGTAGAAAAATAAAAATGAGGATTCTTTCAACTTTAATTTTACTGAATGCCATTTTTATTTGCTATTTCTGTGTGATCACTGTAATCATGAAAACAAAAAACACTTATACGGCGGGTTTTATTTTTATTTAAATGGGTGTTTGAGAATATGATAATGGTTGTTTTTTAAAATATTTTTTATTTAAAAATATATTAAAATAATATATATTTTTATTTTTTAAAAATTATTTTTATATCAATATATTAAAATAATTTAAAAATATATAAAAATAATTTTAAGCAAAAATAAAATTTTATTTTTTTAAATACTTTAAAAAAAAAAAACGAATGAACTCTCTTGTTTTGTGTCCTTCAAACTTATAGTGAAAACGAGGCAAAACTCTCCTGTATTGTCTTTGTCTAAGCTTTTTTGTTGAGCACTTTTCTCACGATCACATGCCTGCCCTCGGCACTCGGCACTAATGAGTATCGTGTAATGTGATAAGTTATTTTTTTAAAAGTAGTTTTTAATTAAAAATATATTAAAATAATAATTTTTAGATTTTTTTAATAATTAATATTAACATATCAAAAAAACTTGTTTTGTTAATTGTATTGCTTTGTTAATTGTTATATTGGGTGGCATCACGTGGGTGCAAATAAATCTAGTCAAACTATTGTTTATGATTTTTTATTATTATTAAAATTTAGGTAGTTTAATGAAACTGTTGTGCATAAGCTTTATTAACAAAACTCAAGAAGTTTGTGACTTGAAAGAAATTTAAAATTTAAAATAATTATTAATAATTTTTATCATAACCCAAAATTTGAATCCTTTTATTTTTATTTTTTTATAGAAAAAATAATAAAAAATAAGTGATGATAAAAAAATGAATGAAATAAAAAAAAGAAAAAGAAAAAATGAATGAAATGAAAAAAAATGAAATGAATGAAGAATAAATTGAAATTTGGGTCAAGACTATATAAATTGGAAGTTTGGGACTTAATTAAACTTTGGAGTAGTTTAATTAATCAAACCAATAGCTTAATTGAAGAATTGATAAGTTTGGGGAATTAATTGAACTTGGGATTACTTTAATTAATGAAATCAGGGGCTTAATTGAAGCAATACCAAAGTTTAGGGCTGATTCGGGTTAACATTGCAAGAAATTAATATCCGAGGACCATTGTATGAATGACGCTGAAATGAAGGGTTCCAATTATAATTTACCCAGGGGCTTGATTACAACATATCCTGACTTCATTGACCAAACTGTAAATGGGAATTCCCATCTCAAAAACGGTGACGTTTCAAGATGCACTATTCATCTCATCTCACCAGGGAGAAAAAAGTGAAAAAAAAAAAAAACACAAAGGGACGCCAGCTGCCGACGCCCCCACGATCGCCATTACTCCAGCATTAACAACGGTCGGTCGCCTCATTATTTGGAGGCGACCGCATGGCATTCTCTGGCTTTATAAAAGCCAGAGAAAGGACGAAAAACAGGGGGGAGCACCGAGCACAGGAAGACGAAGACGCAAACAGGGAGGAAAAACTGGTGAAAAACCAGAGGAAAGTGTGACCATTGTCTTAGCCATCTCCAGCACTGGAGAGAGAGACAGACAAACACAAGAAGGAGACTGAGCCAAAGGAACCCAGCCCAGGAATATCCAAAAAGCAGAGGAAACTAAAAAGTAGCAGCGTCGGCTTCCCCTTTCTTCAGCACCAGCCTCAAACCAGAGAACCTACCCAGAAAGATGAGCTAAAAAAGAAAGAAAGAAGTGCACAGGTGACAGGAGGACAATGTTGGGGATTTCTGCTCCCCATGCGGAACGGTGGTGTTCATGATCATTACTCAAAAGAGGCTAAGCACACTGACACAATATTTAACGTGGTTCGGCTAATTGCCTACATCCACGGGAGAGATCAATATTATTAGAGATAGAGAAAGAATACAACACACGGAGGAGGATCACATCCACTCAACTCCCATCTCTCATTGCTACATAGGGCAGCAGCTCCATATGGCAGCAGGGCTGCTGGTGGCAGCCCTTCTCTTTCTTTCTCTCTTTTGTAGCTCTACTACAAGACTCTCTCTCTCATTTTGTGTTGCACTCTTGGTGTCTATTTATAGGCTTCAATGACAGCTCCTCTTGCTCCTTTGTCAACAATGGTGGTTGCCAAACTTACCAAACTTTGACATTAGACAATGGTTGTTGGTTGCCACCAACAACCCACCATTGTAGCCTCCTTCTTTGACAATGTCAAGAGGCTGCAAATGCTGCACCAGCAGCTCTCTTTGACTCTCACATGGCAGCCATCTTCTTTGACAATGGCAGCCATCTGCTTTGACAATGGCAGCCACATAATTGGCAATATTCCAACAATCACCCCCTTTGCCATTTATATGGGCAATTGTCTTCTTGCTTCTTCAGCACACGCTTGCATCCTGCAGCTCTTCCAAGCTTACCATTCTGAGAACATCCTTGGCCAAGTTTACAGGTACTCGCCAAACCTTTCAATCACCAGAGTCACCAAAGCACACCTTTTCTCACACAAAAGGATCACTGCAACCAGATGGTCTGTCACATCACATCTAAAGAGTGTTAACGCTTGTCTTTGAGACAACATTCCCCTTCGAGTGTATTAACCATGCTCAATCCGGAATGATTTATCAAGCCTCACATCAAGGCTTACAACACCCCCTCAAATGGAAATATCTATTTCCGAGTGCGACAGTCATTATTTGAGTATTTCAATGTGATCACGAGCTCACCACTCTTCCAAGAGTCTACTCATCCCGGAGTTACGTCTGCCCTCTGTTCTATTCTAGGAACCACGCCTTACTTCTCCGTGAGTCTCTCGCTCTTAGTTCCAAGAGTCCAGGTAGCTCTCCACCTTTAACCATGGGGGCAACCCATTAAAGGTTGATCCATATCTGTCTTCATACTCTGAGTATTACAATGCCATTACCGAGCTTACCACCTTGACAAGAGTCAACTTGTTCCCGGAACCTGCGCATGTCCTCTGCTCATTCCTAGCAGTCGCGTCTTAATGCTCCACAAGTCATCCACTTATTGTCCAAGGCAAATGTTATCTAGCTCATTGATCTTTAGCCTAGGGGCATGAAAGTCAATCCTGCATTTGTATCCAAACTCATCATAACCATTTCATTGGCTATACACCTGTCCACTCATATCTAGCCATCACATTGGCTTTGAGGCGTTCTGAACTGGGCTCCTTTCATGGCCCTCACACCTTCTCTAAGGTGTCTTCGGCTTTCATAGGCGGTCACATCCTCCTTCAGCTGGGATGTATCAAAGTGGCTCCAAAATTCTCTACCACCATGTGGACTATGGGAGAGATAACTGCCACTAATTACATAGAAAGAGAAACTTGCGGTATACTCCTCGCAATCCTCCACCTCGATTTCTATGTTTGGAGCTTCTGTGCCTTTCTGCTTGACAGCTCCACCTACACCAACTCTCTTTGGTGTCTTTGCCTTTCATCATAGGCGGTCGCCTTTTATCACAGGCGTTGCACCCCCTCAATTAGGTGCCTCTGCAACAGCTCTCTTTCCATCCTTGTATGTATTGGAAAGGTCTTCGCTTGTTGTCTTCATCAAGAGCATAAGAGACTTCCTGTTGTACAACCTTCACACATAGTCTCTGCTCTGAGCTTCATCTGGGAACACTTCTTCTCCTTGCACCTGTTGTCTCATTACAGTACCTCGTTAGATCATGGGTACTCTTGCACAATCTCCATGTGCCCTCGTGCAATTTCTGTTCTCCAGATTTCTCCCTATTCCTTGCTTATGTTTGACAGCAGCTCATCCTGTCACAACACCTGTTCAAGTCAAAATAGGGTGCCAATCTTTATCTCCTTGTTGTATTTCTCTTCCATTATCAGGGTCTTCATCAATTCTCCCTTGAGAAATCACAGTCACCGAAGCTAACTTCTTTGGAGAAATCACCACTTCATCAGATCCTTGAACATACGGAACCCAACTGTTCTCTTGTGCCGTCATCCTGCTAGTCTTCAACCGTTTCATTACAGACTGCTATATATATGAAAATAGTACCGTATGGATATTCCTTCAACTAAGCAAGTTCCCAGGAAAGATTGGAGGGGTCACACTGGTCCCGCTTAAAACCCAATCTCCTAGACAGAACTTCTTACGCCATATTTATCCATCGTACTGTCTTTCCGTATATACAACCATTTGCTAGCTTTGTTGCGACTTTCCTTTACAAGTGATCTGGGTATCCTGGTTTTATACCTGATTTCTCAACATCTGGCGAGACTACCAGTGCTTAGATTCGTCAAGATTGGTCTTCATCAATTTCAACTCTTCACCTCAAATCGTCCACTTGATCGGGTGTCCAGAGTATCCCAATTTTGCCTTCATTCGGCAAATAAAAAATCTCCTCATTTAGCAGTTCAACACATGTAATTGGGTAAACATGTGCACCTTCTTCTTCATCATCACCATCGACCACCATGATGACCTTCAGATGCCTCCTGATCGGGCAATCTCCTTTTGTTAATTCACCACCACCATTTCTAGTCACAATCTCAACGATCGGACCGTACCATTGCATCCGGAACAATCAAATTAGCTGGAAACAAGTCCGAAATCATCCAAATCGCATTTCAGACGGCTAAGATTTGATCAAAATAATTCTGGCCTGATGAGCGGCTCAGATTCAATCTCATAATGATCATGAACACCACCGTTCCGCATGGGGAGCAGAAATCCCCAACAGACAACACAGGAGCATACAAAAAACCGAAGCAGAGCTTTGGCCAGTCATCCATCACGTCTCCGTCTCCTCAATCAGAGAGAAAGCCAGGACAACAAACACAGAGAAAAGCCAGCAAACAGAAAGAAAACGCAAGTCGAAAACGCAGAAACCAAAACGGAATTGTCATCGTCTTCGTCCAGGTGAGTTCACTTGCTTTCTTGTCGATCTGCAAATGAGATTTGATACTGTGCTAAGGTAATTTAATTACCTCTGCACTTCTCATGCACCGAGAAAAAAATTCACGCGTGCTTCTCATCTCAGCCAGCCCGGTCAATGGCTTGGACAAGTAATCAGGCCTCAATAGATCAAGTCCAGTCTATACAAGTTGAGTCAAACCCACAAAAAAGGGAAAAAAGCTGAGATTGAGAAGTTAAAGATGTGTCTGGCAAGACACAACCTTATATCTTATCTTTTTATTTTTTTTTATTGCGATATTTAGTAAAATAGTCATTTTTAGATATAAGAAAATTTTCAAAAATTCATAAACCTTTTTAAATTTATTTGTAAGCTACTCACGTTAGTTTTAAGTATTTTATTATATAATGAATATGTGAATTTTTATTGTGAAATGCAAATATAGTATACAATATTCTTTTAGAAAAAAAATATGTATGCATTGATTGAAAATCATTTTACTGGTTTATTTACTGATGTTAGAGTCTGAAATACTGTATGTTTTTTTTACTATATAATATTTACTAATGCTAGAGTTGGAAATATCCGTTATTAAATATTCAATGACACTAGAGTCATTAATATTACAAGCAAATCTCATAGTATAAACCAATAAAATTTTAACAATTTAAGATAAATACAGTAATTCAACATACCTCAAGTAGGATGTTTAAGGGTTGATAATATATATATATTTCTTACATAATTAGTTCTATATCATAGATTTTTTATTGATTAATTATGGTTTCTAGTAACTATAATATTAGATAACGATTCTTTAATAATATATTTTTATATAAAAAATAAGATATTCAAAATATATTCTGTTTATTTTCATTAATTATTTTTAAGACCTCGTAATATCGTGATACAATTAACATATTTAAAAAAACTTGTTTTTGTTAATTGTATTGCTTTGTTAACTGTTATATTGGGTGGCATCACGTGGGTGCAAATAAATCTACTCAAAATATTGTTTATGATTTTTTATTATTATTAAAATTTAGGTAGTTTAATGAAAATGATGTGCATAAGCTTTATTAACAAAGCTCAAGAAGTTTGTGACTTGAAAGAAGTTTAAAATTAAAAATAATTTTAATAATGAATTAAATGATATTTTTATGTAATATTGAAATAGAAAAATATTTGATATACTTGGGTTAAATTAGGCTGATTGTGAAACTCACAAATATAATCTTTAAAAAAATTAAAAAATTTAATTCTAAATTAACTTAATAATAAAGAATAAAATCGATAAAAAACAACATTTATTTAAAAAAATAAAGTCAATTTTAGTCAATTAATAAGCAAACTCATGACAAAAATAATGTGTATCATTAGATGATTTAGTTTTTCATTTATGATTAATAAATAAATGATTGTTTTGTGTTTTTTTTAATATATATTCAAATCAAGAACTTGCAGTAAAATAAAGGAAATAATTATCAGCAAAATGTCTTGATGAGCAAGGAGAGTGTACTATTGTATGTATTTAAAAAATTACATGATTGTTGTGTTTTCCAACTCATTAGAATTTTCAGATGAGATTATGATTTTATTTATTTACAAGAAGAAAAAACAATTAAATTGGATTTTTCTATAACCATCCTCTTTACTTGCATGTATGTACAAATGGATTGTGCTTTATAACTCATTTCAACAATGTTAAGTCGTAAAAACTATGATGAATTTTTATTAACAATATTTATATTGAGGATAATATAAGTGCGCGTATTCTATGGTAACGGTGTATGAAATTTCAATCCATCTCAAGCTTCAACGCAGTGTAACGTTTACACTGCTTATTATTCCTCCAAAATTAAAACTTTTATATATACTGTTCTGTAATGAAATTTTATTAGTTATTTTCAATGAATATGACATAAGTTCATATTAGCCCTTTCTAGACGAAAATGCTTTTAATTTGTCACGATTTGCATTGTCTTAAAGAGAAAGGTAACAAATTTAATACAACTGTAGAATTGTACGTAGTATCCTTGCCTACAAAAGCAAAGCAAAGCAAAGACATTTCCACAACTCATCAATGTGGTCAGACACTCTTCCACTGCTCATTAGTAGAAGCTGTTGCTGATATGTCTCATGTTCCTTCTTGACTGGCAATGTCACGATCCCTTTCTGATTCTTCAATCGAATGATCTGGCTTATCTTACGTATCTTATCCATCACAAAATAATGTGAATAATTTTTGTTGTAACCCAATTTTGGATCCACCAAGATTTTCTCAAATGTTATTTTATTTCTATTATTATTTATAAAAATCCAAAAAAATTAAGAAAAAGTTTAAAATTCAAAAAAATATTTTTCTCGAGTCAA
>Ga0325410_1000815_pt1 | contig 33236 bp, 16 predicted proteins | sample PopdelMetagenome_16_FD_206182 | JGI IMG/M metagenome (GOLD analysis project Ga0325410, IMG submission 206182) | Populus deltoides microbial communities from Bellville, Georgia, United States - Xylem-PdIQD-R3 | ecosystem: Host-associated > Plants > Phyllosphere > Stem > Wood/Secondary xylem...
TGTCTTCGATAATAATTTTGAAATCCGACCCGGTTAATTCAGAACTAAAACCGGGCCAAGTTAAAGAAAAAATAAAAAAAATTATAACTTGGTGTGACCTGACTGCCTGGCCGGTTGACTCGACTGACCCGGCAGATTGATTCGGTTGACCCGGTAAAACCCGGTTAAAAACCCAGTTACAACCCATTGACTTTTATTTATTTTTTTTACTAAAATAATATCGTTTTATTTTTTTTAATAAAAATTAATCCGAACAACTCGGTGACTCGGTTAAAACCCGAAATCCGAGTCAGGTTTAAAAACTATATTCTCAACCTCTGTCGATGAGTTGAAAATATTTCTTAAACAAAGAATCTTATATAAGAAATATAAAAATTTACTGAACTAAAATAAAAGAATCATTTTCAAGAATGATCCATTAATAACCTTTTTGTCAATCTAACCGAACAAACAATTCACAATTTAGTCCTCACATAAGAATAATATCTAATACTATCCGTAAACCTATGAAGCCATCTATCATAGCCATCACACAAACGATCTCCATCTCTAAGTACAGTTTGGGCTGTTCTTGCTAACAATATTTGTAGTGATTTTCACCCGATCATTGGGAGGCTTCACCTACTAGGCTACTGCTATACTTAACAGTATTATTAATAAAAATATTTGTTAATATTTATATTTACAGTAAGTCAGCACGAATATTACCAACATGCTCATTAATAGAAACAGAATATCAAAAAAAATCTTATCGATAATTTATGGTTTGTTAGTAATAAATATATCGATAAATTTACAAATAGACAAAACACGTCAAAAAAATTTATTCGCTTTATTCTATCGGTATCTCCATCAGTAAATATAACATATCACCGGCAGAAAAACCATGTGTAATGTCATCGGTGTTTTTATTTGTCCATCAATATATCCATCACTAAATATAACATATCACCGACAAAATACCTTCTGTAATTTTGTCAGTGAGTGAACAATAGCAATGAAATTTATAGTAATTCTTTTTCAACTTTCTCTAGAAGTTACCAACGGAGTTATTCCGTTGGTAAACCTGTCAGTAATATTTTAAAAATATATTGAACATAAATAGAAAAATAATTAAAATAATATAAAATTCAAATACTTACTACAAATTTAAACATTTGTACTTTCAAATACAATAAATCTAAAATAAAGACAGTAATGAAGAAGGAAGAGGCTGGTTGTCACCGGAACTGTGATGCCAATTAGGGGATGCACATATACCATCCATATGGGATCTCATCTCCATGACCAATCAGTGGAGTTTGAATAATCATTGAGCCTGCACTTGTTGGTCTAACATTGCCGTAAACTTCAAAGTTTGAATGCTCATAATTGATAGTAAGCATTTAATGGTTGAAGCACTACGGGCCATCCACAAGCTCTTGGTCGTAGTGTTTAAGAGTTCATACATGCGATTTCTATCGGGTCCACCAGATGATCTTGCCTCCAAACACAAATCTGATTTGAGATTCGGATGGGTCAAAAGATCATCCTCATATCTCTACTTCAACTGACTATTATATGTATTCTGAAAACAAAATTCATCAAATTCAAGAAAATAATAACTTAAGAAAAAAATGGTTGAAAACCAACATACTACAAAGTGCTGAGCTCAGCTATCCATGAATTGTTGCACCTCTTTTTAGCAGTCCTCACTTCATATATGCGTTTCAACAAAAAGTTCCATCAAGCTAGGCTCATGTCCAAGAACTTTAGCCTGTAAGAAAAAAATATTGTCAGTTAAATATATTTATAAAAAAAACTAATAAAAAATGGATGTAATAAAAAAAATCCAATCATCCACTTTACATGTGAAATGAACAGAACGAAACTGCTAGTGTGTGTGGTAACATAACCATGAACACGCCGGTTATGATTTTGTGCACCAGACTATGATCATTGTGTGAAACGCGTAGGCGTGACATGTTGAATGTGTTTTGCCCATACAACCTCTAAGATGTACGGTGGTTTAAAATCCTTCCACATCGTCATGTCTTTCAATCCTGAAAGTTCTCTTTCTTTCGCATATTTTTTTTAACATCGTACCAAAAATCACGCAACCTATATGATAGAAACTAATTATTTGTTGGTAAATGAAAAATTAAATTTTAATATTTGGAATAAAAAAAGTATCTTGAATTTGATCTTACTTAATTGCAGTGTGATTCTCACAAACACTCATCGCAATATTATTATCAGCTCTTTCCTATTCAAAGTTTCTCTTGAAGTAAAAATTTATAAAAAGAAAATTTTAGTAATTTCAATAAACTAACCAAATTAACATAAAAAATATTTAAGTTAATTCTAACCTTGAAAACCATCTATTGACCTGCGGTTTCTATTTAAGATGTTTGAAAACTTGGCTCAATTGAAACAATGGAATTTCTATCGAAAATTTAAAGGCTGATATTATTGCTCTCGCAACGTCAATGTTTGTAAATCTAAAATTGCATTCATTAAATGAAATTATTTTTTCAAAAATTATTAAGCAGATCGTTGTAAAATCAAAACAAACTTACATTGAAAGTCGTTCTTCTACTAAGCCTCGTACATGCGGGTAAATAGATCCTATTGTGAAGATACCCCCCTCGACGTTGCAGCATAATAATCGACGAGCCCATGTAGTAAGTCGATGCTTGTGCCTCAAGTGTCTATTCTTGATCGACACCTAATAACTTGTGGTTGTCAGCGTCGCTCTTAGAAGAACTAACAGTGATCTTGTCCTTGCGACATGCAATATACTTTTTTATAGGCATCTATACAAATTAACAGATAAAAAATGAAATGATTCCTATTTTTAAAATACAGTTCAGTAGCACCTTCCCTATACAAAAGACCATGAAAAAAATTTAAACTTGCAAATACAACATATATAAGCCACAAACCATTTGATTTGATATAATTTCTACTAACAATTTAGTATAATTCAATTTCGTTCATTTTTTACGTGATGATATTTTTATCCTAAATTTACAAAACAATATTCTAAATGTAAAAAAATTAAAATTAATTATTCACATTTAATTGAAATTGAAATTTTTTTTGAAAAAAAAACTAAAATAATGCAAAAATTATTACAATAACAATTAAAACTCAGCACAATCATTTCTAAATGATAATATTTTTAATCCTAAATTTACAAAAATTTATTCTGTATAGAATAAATACAAAATAATAATTAAAATTAATCCTACACATTGAATTGAAATTTAACAACAAAGTTTTTAAAAAATATCTAAAATTCAACAAAATAATGCAAAAATTATTTCAATAACAACTAAAATTCTTCATATTTATTCATTCATAAAATTATTAAGAACACAAAATTGAACAAAAAAAATGCAAAAAAAAAACACAAAAAAAAGAAAAAGGAATGAAAAATTCTTACCTCAATGGCACGTTTAATTTCGGCTGATAATTAAAAAAAGAAAATAAAAGATATTGTTATTAAACAAAAAAAAAGCATAAAAAAGGAATAAAATTGAAGAAAAACAACATACCTAAGGATGAGAAAAGAAGATAATGCTTGATTTAGTTGGGAATGAAAGCGATAGAAAAGAAGAGAAGAGAAAATGAGAGAAATAATGTTGTGAAAGAAGAAGAAGGAAGAAGATGAAACCCTGTCTGTTTTGATTCTATTGTTTTAATTTAGTTTTTATGGACGGAATTATCGATGGCTTTTCATTCTGTCGATAAAGTCAAATGAAAATTTTTAATTTTTACAAAACTTCTATGAAAGCCCCTCCAAATATTAACGATGGCCTTTTCATTTCATCAGAGATGCCATTGGAAAAAAAGTCAACAATTAAAAGAGCATTAATTCTCAACGCATTGAAAAGTCAACAATTCCTATAATCTCTAAAATATACTGATTAACACATTTCGTCGGTATACCTATATGTAATGAATACCGTGAATAGTGTCAAGGAGAAGGGGAACAGTTCCCATAGTCATTAGAATATATCGATGAAAAAATTCTATCGACATACAAGTTTGTAATGAACACCATGAACAATATCAGGGAGAAGGGGAACAATTCTCATAGTCACTGGAATGTAAAACATTTCGTCAGTATACTCGTATGTAATGTACAATCTATCGGTATTTTCATCGATGTAAAACAGTGTATAATGCCAAATTATATCTGTATTCTCTATTTATCTATCTATCCTACAATACTTAAATTTATAGCTGCACACATAGCACAATAACACCAGTTCACATCACAATAATAAAATAAATATTTCTTTATCATTCAATAATAAATTAATATCATTGTCATAACATTGAAGTAAATTTTATCCATAAAAATTACATTATAGTATATGGCATTACACTTTCGAGTTGTGCAAATTAATCATAATTGTCTTCTTTTTCGTCAATTGACTCATCCTCATCTCCATCGCAATTTTCTACGTCGATTTCATTGCTATCATCTTCAACAACTTGTGCATGTTTGTTGTAGCTCAAAATATCATTCAACTCCTCAACATTAATATCAATAAAAATATTCTCAGCGATGTGAAAATTTGAATTTTCTTCAAAGTTATTAGACGGAGTAACTCGATATCGATTCACTAACTCACCAAGTTAAAAGACATCATCTCTCACAATTAATTTATTGTTGTCATCTTGAACAATCTCGACATAACCCCCGAGTTTGGTTTTCACTATGAATAACCAATCAACTCTTAAACAATCATTTCTAAAAGAAGGAGTGCGTGTGTGTGTGTAATAAACTTACTGGCATTGCTTAGTGAAAGCAACGACATCGTCGCCATTGCAGAGTCTAGTCTTTGAATTAATTTTGACCAAACTATGATGAGGATTTACTATGGTTTCTTTTTCAGTGGTGTCACACCAATAACATATGAATAAAAATACTTTATTCTGCTCACTATGTCAATGACCTTTTCCAACTTCTCTTAGTAGTCAACTTCAAATTCATTAGAAGTCAACACCTATACACAAACCCTACTATTATATGTTTTTCTACCCTATACACAAATATATGTCCATTGATAAAACACTCGTTGTAGGTCTTCATCTTTCTTTTAAGATCCAGACTTAGTAAAGACGAAGTAACATTAGCATTCTCTTCCAATTGTTAAACTTAGTACATGAAATACAACTATGAACAGTTAACCAAAAATATATAATGAAATTAAGCATGCCAAGAGATAAGAATAATTAAATTATACTTACATGTGTTTTGAACCACGAAGAAAATCATTCATCTTGTAATTGAAAGATTTGAGATTCAGTTAGCTGTGAATTTTAGGACAATAAATATTGACGATGTTGCCTATGAGAAATTCAACAATGTATCAGTTTATGATATTATAAGAGATAAATTGTTTGAAAATAACATGTTAAGTAGTACACTTATGGAATAAAAGGTCTCAGTTCATTATGGTTAAATAACACATAATTATGTACTTTTCTTTATTCTATTTCTGACAAATATCATCCCTTCATAATATTTTTTGGTATGAGTCATCCAAGATGAGAGAATATTGACAAGTTCCCACACAAATGTACTTCCCTACCATCGTTACGCCTTGAAATACGGTTGATTCTTGTTTTCAACTAAAGCTCAAAATAGTACGGGATAAATGTTGAGATCTCTTCAACAATATAAGCCTCACTTATTGAAGCCTTAACATACACCTTATTTTTTAATTTTCTCTTAAAGTTGAACAAGTACCTATGTGGAATTAAATCAATGTTTTGAAATATGGAAAGAAAGACAATAAAATTTTAATTACGATGTATGTGTAATCCTTAACCTTTCGAATGGATACATTAATCTATATTGGACTAGGCCTCTAACTTCTGCCTTAAACAGTAAATGTATGGGTAGATGTTCCATTAAGTAAAAAAATAATGGAGGGAATATCATCTCAAGTTTGCATATTGTCTAGATATATTCATTTCAAGCCTCTTCATGTGTTGTGTTTGAAACTTGTTGGAGCATATATCTCTAAAAAGGTGACTGATCTTCGTGAGTGTATCTCATATCCCTATTTAGCAATAAATCCGGGTAAGCTAATGCAATGAGTGTTTGCATAAACATGTGGTAGTCATGACTCTTCCTTTTATACAACCTGCAATCCTATGAATTCACCAAGCTTGATATGTTCGAGGCATATCCATCAAGAAAGCGTAGAATTTTATCTAAAGTGAAGCTGGCTTTGAGTTTTACGACCCATGACTCGAGATAAACCAACTCAATATTTTTACAATTACAAAACAAAGCTATATCTATCTAGCATTAATGTTGTCCTTTGTCTTTCCCTTCACGTCTATAACCATGTTAAAAATGTTATCAAACACGTTATTTTCTATGTGCATGACTTCAAGATTATGACAAATGAGATTGGTCTTCCAATAAGGAAGCTCCCAGAAAATACTTTACTTTGCTTAATTATAGGTCAAATCAAAATCATGAAACTTCTGCTTACTGAATTGAAAACCAAACACAATGTCACCATACTCTAACATCACGTCATACAATTCTTCACCCGAAAGAAGTCTTTAATGTTCGTTTTGAACTTGTGATTCGTTGGTAAGGACTGCTGGTGGTAGCAAAAAAAAGACATTTTACTGCTGTTTGTTAGTATGAATGTCTTATTATTTTCCATACAATATGGACATGCTAGTTTTCCATGTGTGCTCCAACCAGAAATTATTTTGTAAGCTTGAAAATCATTGATAGTCCACATCAAATCTCCCTTTGGTACATCTCTTTTAACGGTAGCGGTAATGAAGGTAGCTGTTTTTGGACTCTTTGGTAGTTCTTCCTTGGGAAATTTGTCATGTGGTTAAGAACAAATGTAAGTACTATCACAAACTCATTATCTATCGAGATACTTAATTTTGTTACATAATTTCTTGTTCACTGTTCATTGTTGTACTTGATGTACCAGGTTTATAAACTGGGAGAAAATGTTAGTGCTACATTGTCTTTACTAAGTCTGCGTCGTGAAAGAAAGGTGAAGTGCTACAATGGGTATTTTATCAATGGATACGTGTTTCATATTAAAGTATGGGTAGGGTAGAAAGATATATGACAATGGAGTTCGTGTTAAGGGATCGACTTCTAGTAAGTTTGAAGTTGATTATTATGGAAAATTAGAAGAGGTAATTGAATTGTAATATCATAACGAGCATAATATAGTCTTTTTATTCAAATGTTATTGGTATGACACCATTAATAGAGAAATCAGAGTAGATCCCCATCATGATTTGGTCCAAATTAACTCAAAAGCTAGACTCCACAACGTTAATGATGTCTTTGTTTTTGCCAAGTAATGCCAACAAGTTTATTACACATACACCCCTTCCTTTAGAAAAAATCGTTCAAGAGTTAATTGGATATCCTTATTGAAAACCAAACTCAAGGGTTGTGTCGGGGTTGTTCAGGATGAGAACAATGACTCAAATATGGGAGATGATGTTTTTCAAGTTAGTGAGCTGGTTGAACCATATCAAGTTGCTCCTTCAATTGATTTGAAAGAAAATTCAAATTTTCACTTCTTTGATAATATTTTTTTATGTTGACGCTGAGGAGTTGAATGTTGTTTTGAGCTCTAGCAGACAAGCACAAGTCGATGAAGATGATGATAACAATGATATCAACGTAGAAGATTATGATGGAGCTGACGATGAGCCAATCAAAGAAGAAGAAGACATAAACTATAATGTAATATTTATTGACAAAATTCTCCACAATGAAGTATTTATTATTATTATTATTATTATTATTATTGTATTGTGCGTGCAACTTTTAATTTAAGTATTTACAAGATGGATAGATGAGAATGCAAATACAATCTAGCATTGTTCATTGTGCATCACACCGATAGAAATACAAATGGTCAGTGTCTGTCGGTGTATTACAGAGGAGAAAGGAATCGTTCCCCTCTCTTAACACTGTTCACCGTTTATCACAACTATAGAAATACCGATGGTTAGTGTCCATCAATGTATTATAGAGGCGAAGAGAATTGTTCCCCTCCCTTAACGCTATTCATTATGCACACACAGATAAAAATATCGACGGTTAGTATTCGTTAATGTATTCCAGAGACAAAGAGAATTGTCTCCCTCCCCCTAGCACGATTCACTGTGCATCACACCGATAGAAATTCCGATGATTAGTGTCCGTCAAAGTATTATAGAGGCGAAGGGAATTGTTTCCCTCTCTCTGACACTGTTCACTGTGCATAACACCAATGAAAATACCAACAGTTAGTGTCCATCGATGTATTTCAGAGGCAATTAAAGTTGCCTTCACATATCATTGATGGAAATTAAAGTTTACTGACTGAGCGGCAAGTTTCCTGAGGGAATCACCGAAGGACTATGAATTTCAACATGTTGGTAATTAATGCATCTCTGACCGTTTACTATTTAGAGTTTTATCAACAAAATCACAGACATACCAAAAAAACATCTAGAGGGTTTTTTGAAATTTTTAGTGTGAAATAAAAATTTCAAGGGGATATTATCAAGGGAATCATCGATGGACTAAATTAAAATAATAATATTTAATAATCTGTCAGTGATCCCCTCAGTAAAACGTAGTATAAAACCCAACGTGAACATTAGAATTTCATTTTTTTTCTCTCAAAATGGAAATCACTCTTACTCTCTCAAATCCTCTTGTCAATTCTCTCAATCGGAAGGGCTAGAAGTTAAGTTTTCTTTCTCTCAACACAATTAACAGGTATATGTGGTGATTTTTTGACGTATTTTCTTCAGTTTATTAGCAATGTATTTTTTTTGTTTTTTTTTGTATTACACGCAAATAAAATCTAAAACTAAACACGCCATTAACATAAGAATTTTTCATTCCAAACGCCTATATTTATTTTTGTATATTTTTTTGTATCGCACGTGCAGAGTGAACACTGCTAAAAAATGATGCAAAATTCATTGACAACCGTATTCAATACTTTGTGGTACGTTTGTTCACCCATTTTCTTTTGTAAGTTATTATTTTCTTGAATTGAATTTGATGATTTCATTTTTTTATTTCTAGGGGACATATAATAGTCGGTTGAAGGAGAGATACGAGAATGATCCTTCAACCCACCAGGATTTTGATCTAGATTTATGGATGGAGGTAGGATTGTCTGGTGGACCCGATAGAAATCAAGTGTTCGGACTCTTCAACACTACGACCGAGAACTTTCAGACGGCCCCCAGTGTCTCAACCGTTGGGAGCTTGCAATCGATATCGAGCAACTAGTCTCCGGAGTTCGCGGCCTAGTTACAGCAAAGAGTGCAAGAACATCGACCAATCTAAATAAAAAATATGAACGACTCTCTATGAAATATGAAAAACTCCATTGATTGTTCATGGATATTAGATCACAGATGTGTGGTACATGTGCACCCTCTTTTCAGCCTTAAGGTTTCGGGAATGACCAACATCCTCCTCTTTCTCCTCCTCCAGCACCGCCTTTGTTCTAGTTTCATTTTATTTGAACATATAAATTTGTAATAAATATTTGGCTTTTATATTAAGATAATTTATTTTTAAATACTTGAATTATATACAAATTTAATTTTTTTAATTATTTCCTTTTTCTATTCAATAGATTTTTTTAATAGATTTTTTAAATTATTATAGATGGAATTACCGACGAACTTAATCTGTCAGTATATTCCAGAGAGTTGAAAAATATTTGCTGTTATATCACTGATGAAATTATTTAGTCAGTATTTTACAGAGGGTTGGAATAAAATTACTTCAAATGCTACTGCCAATCATCGACGAAATAATTTTGTCAGTATATTCCAGCGTGTAAATTTGTTTTTGGTTGCGCACTGTCCATTTGTAAAACTATCAGGTTTTTTTTTTATTGACAAATACTTTAACAAAAAATAAATTATCAACGAGTGGTTTTCTGAAGGACAGTTTCTATTTGTGAATCAGTCGATAAAATACGCGCCGACGGAATGGTAGAATAAATACCGACATAATATTCTATCGGTAAAATTTTTAAATATAGTAGTATAACGCGACTAGTTTCTGGAAATGGGCTATGGAACTAGTTACCCAGTAATAAGGCTAATGATTGGTAATGGACAGTAGAACTAGTTACCCGATAAGGGGTCTAGTGCCCAGTAATGAGTTAGTGCCATTAGTTCGTTTGATGATCAAAATATATAACTTAGTAAAATGGTTTGACAATAGTATTGATTGAAAAGATTAATTAAGACCATGATATATTATTGAAGTTGACTTATTGTTTTGTATGCTTTTATTATGTGGTTTTATTTATACCATGTGTTAAATCAATTTCAGGTACTTCGTAGCCTTGTGTAGACTAATAGATATTTAGGATCTTTTTTGTTTAAATAAAAAATAATAATTTTAAATTGTTAACACCTTTGCAATGTAAGTTGGCATATAAATAATGCTAAAATTTATGATATTTGTAATACTATTGATTTAATTTTTTATTAGACTTTTATAATATTATGAATTTAACATATTAAAATTAAACATGCATGAATTTATGTTATAATGTTTTTCATTGAACTTATTTATTTTATCACATTTGATTATTATTATGTAAAATTCTTTTAAATTATAAGAAGTGATTGAAATTGGGATTATATATATTCTAATCCGGTAATATAATGAAATGGTAAAGTTTAGGATATTGGATTTTATAGAAAAATAATTGTAAAGATTTGTTTGTAGTGCTGTGGATGACTTGATATTAATCTTTTTAAAGGAGACTTTGCTGAGATTTTGATAAATTGTTTTCATAAAAAACATTCCCTGGTCTTTCTTCTAATTGAAATGATAATCACACTGAACTTGAGCATTGAATGAGATCATTACATCCATTAACTAAAAAATCCATAAAATGTTATTTTACATAACTTGATTAGTTTTTTAATTTTTGACATTGGAAACTATTTAAAAAAATTTTTAAAAAAGCATCGTTGATTGTTTGCCTTTAAAAAAATTTAAAATAGTTTTATATGTTAAAAATAAATTCATCTTAAGCAAAATCATATCATGTGGATTTTTATTTTTATGTGAAAAAACATCTCATATCATAATAAAAAAAAATTACTAAAACAAACTACTTAAAAATAATCATACACACACATAACATAAAAACACATGAACTTAATAGGCAATGAGATCATGTTGCATAAATATTTACTACAATAGAAAAAAAACCTAAAAGATTAAAACTCCAGAAAAAGTAACTTTTTGAACCCATATAATACATTAATTCAAAATATTCTATTTGCAACTACAACCACTTTAGTGATTATTTGTGCTACTCTATATCATTAGTTCTTATAAATAATACTTTGTTGAACAACAATTCTATTTTAAATATTAAAAAAATTACCTATATTATGTAAAAAAAACTCAAAATAAACTTACAACAAAAATACATATGAAAAAAGTAATCACGTTCTTTAGCTAGTTGATAAATAATCATGTTCTTATACACAAGGTATTTTAAATCTGAATAATATCTTGTCTCCCGAATCCTAAATCGTTGCAAACCTACGGAGCAAACTAAATGATCCCTGCCAAATTGCCATGAGACCCACCCTCTCTAAACTAGGGTCTAACCTTGTAAAATACTAAACATGAGTTATTTATAGATTTGAAACAACACAATTAAACAATAAGATTGTAATGTAAAAACAATTATGTTTTTTAAATAAATTGAATAATTGTTTATCAACAAATTTAATTTAAAAAACTAAAAGTGAAATAAAAAATATTATTTATTATTTAATTTAATCTCATCGGCAAATTTAGTTCCAATTTTCAAGTGTTAATGGAGACCTTTTGATATTATAAATATTTACATACACGACCGTAAAGATACTCTTTTAGTAGTTCAAAAAAGAGGATCTACCGACTAATACATTCACTTATTTATTACTCTACTAGAAGCCCACCATTATAAACATGTTTGGAGGGAGTGTGTTTTTTTTTTTCCTTTGTTTTCGTTACAAACTCCACCGCTAGTTTGTAATCAAGTCTTTTCACTGGATATTATATATTATTATGCTTGCAAGAAGATATTTATAATTTAATCTTTCAATTTGTGTTAGAAATTAAATTCTACTAAAGTTTTATATGTCCATAAACTAAACTAAATATTTCATTGTAGAATAAAAAATACTACACATGTAATGCTATTCAATCTCTTAAAGAGGTATACAATGGCTTTAGCACTTGTTATGCCTATTTGTTAAGAATTTTATTTTTATGAATATTTACAAGAAATCCTAAATCTTGTTAGAAGTGGCACCACTTCTATATTATTACATGTGAAATTTTTACATGTCTATATTTTTTTAGACACAAATCATAAAACTTCGTTAAAAACTTATACTTAACATCCTTGCGTATTAGTATGCAATGAAACTACTAGAATAGGGTCCAATAATTAAATTTCAGCTCAAAACATATACATAATAGTAATGTGTTGTTCTCATTAAACTAGATATAAGTTTTTGTCTTGTCCAAAGTTGGATTCTTATCACTAGTATCTTTAATAATTAGTTTCAACCCTATTCCACTATTGTTTTTTCTTAACATATATTCTATATAGTTCTTTGGTGAATGAATTTACCAAATTATTTATAAACTTCTTATAGACAAGGATAATTACTTTACTTGTAATCTACTCTTAAACATATTCATGTTAGATATTTATACGCTTAGACTTATCATTATAAATATTACTATAATCTTTAAACATAGTTGTTTCAATATCACAGCACAAAAAATAGTTGGCATTGGTTGTGATCTCAACTTAATATCTAATATTTTTTTTTTAATTTTTATAATATTGCTATTAGCTATGGACATAAGTCTTTTACTTCAACAATTCTGTTTTTTTTGTTCTATGAAAGTCATAACCATAAATTTTGATTTCATGATAGAAAGTAAGATGCAAGTTTATTTTTTAAAGGCCCAATACATCACACACCTCCTTCAATAATAAATATATATCTAGATGTTGACTTGTTATCTTTTGAATTAGTTATCCAAATTGCATCACAATTATTGCCAACACAATTGAAGAATTAAAATAAAGCATGCCTAAATTGCTCGTACTTTTAAGATAACTAAAGACTATTGAAATAACCTTTCAATGATCCACTAGAGGCTTAAATGTATATATAGGTAGTTTGCACACAATAAAAGTTATATCGAGTCTTGTATAATGTATATATATAGACTTCTGATAACACTAGTATATTCTTGTTGTGCTATTATTTTATAATAATTACCACTTAACTTTACACTAGAATCAAACGAGGAGTTAGCCTTCTTTGTTGAGATGCTTAAAATTATTAAGTACTTTCTTAGCATAATATGACTGACTAAGTGCATAACAATTGTTCTATTTCTTAACTTTGATACTTAACTTGCAAACTTTTTTCTCATTCTCAGGAAGTACAAAACCCTTGGATTACTCCATATGTACTTCATTAAAGTCTCTATTTTAATAAGATTGTTTTAACATTCATTAGAAAAGTATATAATTTATAAATTGATGTTAAAGTAAATAAATTTCTTATGGATTTTATTCTCTCCATAAGAGCATAAGTGTCAAAATAATCAACACCTTTCTTTTGAATAAAGCTTTTCGGAACTAATCTTGCTTTGAAGGCATGTATAAAATTATCAATATTTTTTTTCCTAAATATCCATTTACATCCCATAAGCTTGGAACCTTATGGTAAATCTACTAAGAACTAAGTATTGTTAGACAATATTGAGTTTATTTTATCATTTGCAACCCCCCCCGAAAGCTAACATTTCTAGAAGACATAGCTTTGTAGAAAGTATTTGGATCATATTCGACATTTAGTATCACATGTGTCTTTTTCATCATTGTGGTTCTTTTACTTTCTATTAAAAATACATGTGTCTTTGTTTTTCATCAGTTTAAATCCTTCTAGGTTCTATCGAATCTTCAATTTCTAAGTCTTTATGCTTTTCATTTAAAATTAAACTAGGCATCATCACAATTAAACTAGGAAGAAATTTTAAAGTGCTCTAAGAGTAACTATCAATACTTACTTCATAAGAGAAAGATAGATATAATGAAGAGAGAAAAATGAAAAAGAAAATAAAAAATATATTTTTGAGCCTAGCCAAAATATTCTTATCTTCTTTTTATTAGTTAGAATGTGACTTTCTCTTTAATCATTTATCTCTCTCTCTCTCTCTCTCTCTCTCTCTCTCTCTCTCTCTTTAAAGTGAGCCCATGGTATAAGTGTTGATATTTACTCCAAAAGTATTATAAAAATTTCCTGAATTAGGTTCTTATACATTAGAATCACTAGCAAGTTTATTTTCAATATCGATATGGTATATATTTAACTGTGACATTATTTTCTAAAATTAAAAGTTTATATTCATTTGAGTTTTGTACATAACCAATAAAAATACTTTCAAAAGCTTTAGGTTCGGACCAAGAACTTTGTAAAACACTACGCACCCTCAAACTTTAAAATAATTTAGATCTGGTTTTTTACCATGCATACCTTATGTGGAGAAACATGTAAATTTTTAGATGATACTTTATTATGAATATGGCATGCAGTATGCAAAGCTTCATAGCACAAATAATAAGTTAACTTTGCATTCAATCTTATAACATTAACTATTTCTATAAAGTTCTTATTTTTTTCCTTTAAGCAAGACCATTATGTTATGGTGTTAAAGGTATTCTCACTTGATGAATTATTCTATTTTCCTCATAGAATACATGAGAAAATCCTGAAGAAAATATTCATCTTCTTTATCACTTTTAAGAACTTTAATCTTTCTTTCCTAATGATTTTCTACATTTGTTTTAAATTCTTCAATTTTTTTTAAAAAATATTTTTTAGTTCCTTAGTTAGTAAACATGTTTAAATAACATATAATATTCAATTAAGTTATAAAATATTCATTTTCATCTCTAGTTAACAAAATGTTTCACTCACATATATCAAAATATACAAACTCAGTAACTGATAATTTTTTTCTACCACCCATCAACTTTGCAATCATTCGCTCCTCCTCCCTCTCTAGTTTTTGTTGAGAACTTTAATGTATATGTCTAGATATTTGGCAAATAAAAGTTCTTTTTTTATTGAGTTAGGATATTAGGGATTTATTTGACAAAAAAATGGGTGTTAAGAATTTGGTTGTGTATACTCATTAAGAGTCTTGGAAACTGAAAGTAATAAATTAGATTATTAGTTTTTTAGTAAGACCTTATTAAGATTAAGGGCTAAAGATTGTAGCATAATTATTTGAAATAAATATTATATTAATCATTTTTTCATTAAAAAGTTAGTGAAGCAATGGCAATAAAAGGTGATGCGAATCTCGTGATCACGTGATTACGCAACCTATAATTAAGATTGAGATCTGATCTCGGATAGTCGAAATAAGTCTGATAGAAATGTGATACAATAAAAACCTGTTTCAAAACAACAACACTATTAGAATGAAATCGAATGACGCCACGAAACCAGTTGATCTTCGATAGATCAGATTTAGTTCGTTCAAGAAATGAAGAATAATGAATAATCTTTTTGTATAATTAGGAAGCCTTGCCGCCACTATGTTTTCTAAGTCAGTTTGGATTCTTCTTTTTTTCTCTCCTCACCTCATAGTCCAAATAAGATTGGATTGGACCCCTCTTGCATATGAATAAGATGTATTAAGGTCTCTTCTTGATACTTTAATGGACCCTTCAAATCTGACTTGGTCAAAACCTTCAAAATCAATATATTCAATACCTTGTACAATATTTTTATTTTGGATGAAGTCATTAGCCAATTTGAAATATATAATGAGTGCTTGGGAAACTTGTGCTTAATAAGATTTGCAGTTGAGTCTGACTTTCATTCAAAAGATTGATGGCCTTTTCTCAATTTTTTATATTGCTTTAAATGCTTATATTTATTGAAAATATATATTTCGTGAATTATATATGGCAACATCATTCAGTTTTTTAATGAATATATTTCGTGAATTAACCCTAAAAAAAAATGATCTCCTATCTCCATTGATATTTTAAACTGGAATCCGAACATGTATATTTCATGAATTAACTCTAAGAAATTGATCTTGATCTTATATATTTCTGTTAATATTCCAAATTCAAATCTTGAAATCAGCATGTAAAAGAAATTATTAAAATCTTTAAAAATATTTATAAGAAAAAAAACAATTGACGTGCAAGCCGCTCTAATAAGATTTCTTGTTGTAAAAAGCTTCGACAAGTTCAAGGCTTCATACAGAGAATTCAAGTCTAAGCGCTTACACTGAATATTTTCTGAATAATTATTTGATGGAAGTACGTAGCTAGTTGTATGGCAATAATTTTTCCAGCACACTTTAATCATTGTACCATGTAATGCATGCATCCATCCCCTTGAAAAAGCAATTAATTTATTATGCTTTCTTTATAAAGCTTTTGATTAGGTCAAGTTTAGTGATACACTTTGCAAACGAAAAGCATAAGCTTATGATTGAATATGGATATCACTTTGTCCAAATCTCCTCCTTTACTTGTAACTGATGTTAGTTCTTACAATCCAGCAAGAAAAACATTGATGGGATCTGACCAACAACTATCAACTTGTATTCGGCTTTGCGATATCGTGCCTCCTCGGAACACGGTCTTATCTCTACCGCGATCAAAGCGGTTTGATTAAAAATATATTGAAATAATATTTTTTTAATTTTTAATTTTTCAATTAAAAAAAACACTTAAAATCAATGGAGGATGAAGAGGTAGGCAAATTGACAACGGCACACGATTTTCAAGGAGCACATGCCTCCAATAGATTCCCCGGCGGTAGAGAGTAGCCAAGGAAAAAAAAAAAAAATCTTGGAAAAGGAAGAGGATAGTGGGCATGTCGTTTCCATGAACTGGCATAAATTAGTGGGATATGAAACTACCAAAAGTAACTCATGGCCTGCCCTGAGAAAAGTTGCGTTAGGCAATCCATTGATGACTGTCCTTCAAAGGCGATTGAGACGTACTCCAAGAAGCAGACAAAAAATCCCATTAAGAAGATTTATGTTGGAGAATGTTCTCATCATGATATATGAGATATTGATATTTTTTTTAATGCAATATTTCTCTATGTATCTAGATAACTAGAAGCTTCAAGGGACTATTAATAAGTTTTGTTGTAATTGTTTTGTATTTTTTATTTAGAAAAGTATTAAAATAATATTTTTTTGTTTTAAAAAATTATTTTTGATATCAGCACTTCAAAATGATCTAAAAATACTAAAAAAAATATATTAATTTGAAGGAAAAAAATTTAAATTTTTTCAAACACGTTTTTGAAACAGTACCTAAGTTTGAAAAACAAATTTTAAAGGGTTTTCTATCTAAAAAATACATGAATAATCTAATTTTTTTATTTTATATACAACTACAAGATTATAATTATTTTTGTTATATTTCTATATTTAGTTAGTCATAAATCTAGTTTTTATTATAAATCCAATATAAAAGATTTTATTTTTAGATAAGAACATAATTTTTTATGATAACGTCTAAATGACATTATATAATTGTATTACCACAAACATAAAATATTAAGATGGATATAATAAAGTATGGCTTTGATTTCTTATAAAAAACTAGTTATGAACTTCTTGTTTTTTTCGTGAAAATATTTATCTTGGTTTTAAATAATAAACAAGTTTTGAGATTTCTTATAAAAGACTGAAAACAGAGAATGAAAATAGTTTTTTTTTCTTTTCTAATAATTAACAAAGACACCCTCAAATAAGTTGAAGAGTTTGGGGTGGCAAAGCCTCCCAATAACATGGGCTTTTGTCAAAGCGGTGGAGCCCTTTGTCCTGTGTTAGGTGACGGGTCGTTTTCCTTGAGAGCTTAATTGGGCCAATCAGTTTAGGCCGAAGATGATTCCAAAATAACCCATTCAAAGAAGTCACTAAATATGACAAATCATATCGTAATTCCGTACGGATGTTGCAATGAACATGGCCTCTCTTTTTAAAGCATGACCATGTTCAAGCACTTGCCATGGCGTGGCTAACAACACACATTGTATTTTTTTCAAAAATTTATATTTTATTTTTTTTAAAAATTAATTCTTTTATGTTTTTATATTATTTTAATGCTTCGATGTTAAAAATAATTTTTTTAAAATAAAAAAATATATTATTTTAACACCCGTGATCGTCTCCAAACTGTTCTAACTGAATTTTCCAAATATACATCGAGATTTAGGCCGGCTAGAGGTATTCAATTGTTTTGTTGATTTGGTCCAATTTCCTAACTTCTCTAAAATGGCCAAGCTACAGCACGAACTATTTCTTAAAGTTTCCCATGAATCTTGACCAACATGCCATATATTGCCTGTATATGTTGACTAATCAAAGCCAGCATGAGCAATTCATTTCATGCACGTATTCAATGTTCCTTCCACGCATGCCCAATTGGCCGCTGTCGGTCTTGACACCACATTCATGCACAACACACCTCTCTGCATGCCCAGATTTATTTTCCTTGCCCTTGAACAGGAAGCTTAATTTCTTGGCAACCAAACAGGAAAACAAATTAGTTCATGGACGGTAGGTTTGGTGGAGTGGGGTTAGCTCGGGGGAGCAAAACATATTGGAAGTCTCTTTTCAGTCATCATCTTTTTTTGTTTGATGATATATATATATATATATATAAAACAATGTCTCGGCGGCCACAAACGAACAAGAAAGAACCACACTCATAACAAATAGACCCTCTATATATATATATATATATATACACACACACACATATATATGGATAATGACGCTTAACTGTAAGCCTCAATTATTTAGTATTCTGTTCTTCAGAAATTTTAATTTGATGATTTAGTAATCGGGGCCTGGGAGTTGAGGCCTGCTCGACTCAGTCTACAATATTGGTAGTGGCGATTAATTAACTTGTAAGGCCATTCATGTATTATAGACCCCATGGATGACACCCACCTAACCTAGGCTACTTGGTGGAAAATTTTAAAAAAAAAATTAAAAAAAAAGAGAGGGAGAAATTGAATACGTATTCTTGCAATTTCCAATTTATACAACATAATTTAGAGCATTAAAATAATAGAGTAGAGTTGATTTTTTTCTAATAATTACTGTTTGTTTTTGTGTTTTAAAAGCGTTTTTAAAAAAATTTAATTTTTTAATTTTTTCTTTACTTCAAATTAATATTTTTTTTGATGTTTTTATATCATTTTGATGTGCTGATGTCAAAAACAATTTAATTAAAAAAAATATTATTTTAATATATTTCTAAATAAAAAATACTTTAAAAAATAAATACAACTACACTTTTAAATAGGCTTGGTATGATAAATTTCAGGCCCATTGTTTTGCTCTTTATATTATTATCATTCAGGATTTGAACATGAGAGGGGTATTATAAGAAAATAGATTTTCAAAACACCTTGAATAATGTTGAGAAATGAAGAAGAAAAATAGAAGACATTTTTTGAAATGAAGTAATATTAAATTAAATGCTGTTAACATTGGTATATAAATGGACTAAATAATTAGTTTTAGAAATCAAAAGGACTAATTAATTCATTTCTCAGACTTAGAGGGACTAATTTACACTCATAATTTTTAACATAATGAACCATGGAGGAAGCCAGCCAGCATCTTTGGCAAAGTGCCATGCGAGGTAAAAGGAGGGGATCATTAGCAGTTCTAGCACACTACCCCAATCCAAATCATGCATGGAGTCAAAAACATCAAAATGTGTTTTAAAAGTTTTATAAAAAAAAAATTAAGAATTTTTTATTTTTTTATTTTAAATTAATATTTTTTGATGTTTTTAGATCATTTTCATATATGCTGTTATCTAAAATAATTTTTAAAAATTAAAAAAATTATTTTAATATATTTTTAAATAAAAAATATTTTAAAAAATAATTATAATTACACTTTTAAACACCTCAAAATATATAGATTAAAGTTTCAAACCTCTCAACGTCAAGGGTCCCAAGCCCTAAGTATATAGGTGAAGCAAGAAGAAAAAGCCTCTTAATTGCATCCAGGCTTATCTCCATCCTCCCCCATAAATAAATATGAAAAGATACAAAAAAATGAAAGTACGATTAGCTCAGAACAAATCCTAAATAAGATTAGCTGAATTGTGTGGCGCTAATCGAAGAGCGGTGGGCGACAAAAGGACACCACTCGCCAAACACTTTCGTTTGGAGAAAATAATTGGTTCGAGGAATTCTTGTCGCCCTAAATTCCTTCCCTCCTACAGTAGGCATTTGTCTTTGATGGTAAAACGTATTCAGAATCAAATATCTGTAACTTAGACATGTAAGATCCCATAAAACTGTCTGGTTTTTTCTGATTATATGGATGGTCATCGTCCTGGATAGAAACTACACTAGTCAAGGCCGGGGAGTGGAGCAGATGCTCCATCGATGTCCGGGAAGAAATCCACCGGCGATTGTTTATCCAATTTGAGGTCCTCAGTCAAACGTCCATGGCTACCGTCTTGGAGAATTCTCATCCAATATATTTATGAAGGAAATCCTAAACTTAATTTAGCTTTGATAAAGTTCAGACGGCATCCTCCTAATATATATATTGTAATATAGTAACCATTGCAAGAACCGAGGAGAGTTTGGAAATACGGGTTAACTTGTATTTTTAAAAATTAAAAATTTATTTTTTATTAAAATTTATTTTTTTAATATTTTGGATCATTTAAATGCACTGATCTTAAAAATAATTTTTTAAAAATAAAAAAATATCATTTTAATACATTTTAGTATAAAAAACACTTTAAAAACTGATTAGAAAAATTGTTCATCTGAAGTACTAGAAAAACAAATATTGTTTACAAGTTATAAAGAAATTACTTGTTAATGGTCATGAACTAATAAATATTTACACTTATTAAATCCTAAAAACTATCTTATTATTTCATAACCTACACCATAATTATAATAACTAGAAATAACCATAGCAAATCCCATCTTTAACATTCGTGAAGAGGATGGCAATTTCACAAGTAGAACACCCTTCAACAAGCAGAAACTTTTAGTGGCCTGAGTTGGGCTGAAGGTCTTTTCTTGGGCCCAAATTTATCTCATCAATTTGGGCCCAAAAGCTCAAGGTAATGCGGCGATGGCCTCAATGTGGAACTAATTCCTTTGTCCAATAGAAGTTTGCAGCATAAATATTGTATTTTGGTTATGATTTTAACTATAAGTTATGTTAAAGTCAGCTTTAATTTATTAAAATAATATCTTTCGCCGATCAAAACCTTAAATAAATCATTATACAAACCTTATATTGAGTGGTCATTGTGTTTGTGCGAAATGTCATCGGAGGTTGAGGTGCCGGAGGATCGAGAGCAGATAGGTGGCGACCCAGAGTCATTACAGGTGTTAAAGAGAGTAGCCAAGACTGTGTCGAGCCATGAGGCATGATTGAAGGCAGAGCGACCACGCTTCTTGCATGGACTGATGTTAGTACCTGTGATTGGGAAGATTCAACGGCTGAAGGGTTGTTATATTGTCACTGGGCATCTTTGTTAGGGCATTTTAAATGGTTGTGCTAGCATAAAATTATTAAATATAAATAAAAATAATGAGAAAAATAATATTGTTGGTAAATTATAAAGATATTTATTGACAAAATATTACATTGTTATTTTTCTCGGTATTTACAGATGAAATTTTTTTTACCAGTGACTACATAGAGAATTGAAAATGAAAAAATATATAAAAAAAATAACATGTCATTATTACAAATAGAATTATCGATGAAATATTCATGTCGCTAATACTCGTCGGTGAATCCGTCGATAATATTTAAGCTATAACCTAACATATGACTCCATCTATTCCCCTTTTTTACTTCTTTTTCTTCTATAGAAAACAGCTTACAACACCTTCTTATTTTTTTTTTTATAAATCAAGCTTTCATCATCATAAATTCGGTCAATCCAACACTCAGTCTGTCAGTATCCCTGTTATGGTTTTTTTTTGAAGATTTGTCAAATCAAGTAAGCAAAACTACTAATTTTTTGTTGTAACCCATTTTTAAAATGTTAATTTTTTTTATATTTTTATGTAGTATATGTAGTTTGTTTGTGTGTTTACTTGTTTTATAGCTTTTTCCTATAGAAATTTATTGTATGAATATATGATTTGTACATGTTACGGTTTGTTCGAGATTTTAAAAAATCAATTTTGTTTTTCATTTGATGAAATTAAGTTTGATTTTGTAAATTAGATATTTTATAATGAAATAAATAATGGTTTATTTAAAGGGTACATTTCACATCTTGTCAATTTTATTGTTAAGTTGAAATTTCAGTAAATTTGGAGGAATTTAATTTTTTAAAGAAAATTGATAGTGATTTAAGAGTTCTATTAAAATAGATTGAATAAGTTAGTGTTAAATCAATGATAGTTAACTAGTTGAGAACCGATAATTTGTTTAGTTCACATTTTTAATTAATGCATGTTATCATCAATATTCTATATAGGTTTCATATAAGTAATGGATGATCGTTCGTAGATGTATTGAGTTTCACCTGAATGGTTGCACAAGATGAATTATTGTAATGAGATTGAAGGTTTTATTAATTACGCACTATTTAAAATGAAAAATATTAATGAAGGTGGTATTAGATGTTCATGTAAGATGTGTAAAAATAAAAAAGTTTATTGATCTAAATGTTGTTATGAGGCATCTTGAATCGAAAGGGTTAATGGAAAAATATTTGTGTTAGTTTGCACATGGATAACTATATGTTTCTTACGAGACCATGGTAAAAAAAAGGTTGGATCAATTTCTAGTTCTAATAAAGTGCATGGAGTTGTAAATGATAATAGTAATCATTATAGGATTATGGTTATGGATGCAATAAGAATGAATCAGGGTGATGCAGGTGAATGTTCAATCATAGATGAAGAATAAAATACAGATCCAACCATTTTTTTTGATATTTTGAAAGATTTTGACAAATCATTATGGACGGGTGCACAAATCATGGTTATTTATCTGTCATTGAACATGTGTTCACTATCAAATCAGATTATGGGCTGAGTGAGGCCGGTTATGATAGAATCGTTGAATGAGCGAGAAGTATTTTACCTGAAGGGAATAGGCTAAAAGAGTACTTTTATACCGCTAAATCCATAATAAAACCCCTTAGCTTAAGATACCAAAAAATCAACATGTGTCTAAACTTCTGCATGTTGTACTATCTAGAAACTATAGATTTGAGCGAGTGTAGAACCTGTGGGCATGCTTGATATAAGCCCAGAACTGGAAGGGGAAAGACTTTTATCGCACATAAAAAACTAAGATACTTATCAATCACTCTTAGACTGCAAAGGTTATATATGTCTCCAAACACTACTGAGCATATGACATAGCATCATTCACATGATGCGGTGGATGAAATCATGATTCACCCTTCCAATGGAAAAGCTTAAAAGTAGTTTAATAGAATGCATCCTTAGTTTTCAATGGAAACGTGGAACGTATGTGTTAGGTTATATACAGACGGATTCAATTTATTTAGGTTATTTGTTGCACCATATTCTTTCTGGCCAGTGATACCCATGATTTACAACTTACTACTGGGATATATATGAAGTTAGAGTTCATATTTTTATCTATGATCATATTTGGTCATAATTCAAGAAAACAAATTTTTTCAGATGAATACAGCTTTGATGTGGACTATCAATTATTGTTTCACATATGGGATGGTTTTTTGTTAAAGTACACATGAAAAATTAGCATGTCCATACTATATGAAAAATAACAAGGCCTTACCTTAACAAATGGTGGTAAAACATCTTTTTTATTATCACTTAAGGTTTTTATCAACCGATCATAAGTATAAAAAGAATAGAAAGGACTTCTTTGCAGGTAGAGTTAAAAGAGATGTTGCACTGTCAGGTGAAAAATTATTATGACATGGACTTGCAGTATGAGGGCATTATGTTTGGTTTTCAATTCGGTAAGCAGAAGTTTTCTAATTTTGGTGTGATCCACAATTGGATAAAGCAAAGTATTTTTTGAGAGTTTTTTATTTATTAAAAGGCTAATATCCTCTACCATAATTTGGATGTCATGCTTATCGAAAAAAACATGTTTTAAAATATTCTAACATGATAATGGACATGAAATGGAAGACAAATGACAACATGAAGGTTAGAATGAATATATATTTGTTTTGTCATTGTAAGAATATGGAGTTGGTTTATGATAAGTCATTGGTCACAAAGCCTAAAGCCAACTTTACCTTGGACAAGAATGCATAATTTTCTTGTCTACCAATGAATTAAGAGTGCATGTTTTCTTGATGGATATGTTTCAAACATATCTTAATTGATGAACTTGGAGGATGACAGATTGTATGGAATGAAGAGTCATGATTGTCATGCGTTTATACAAACACTCATTCAACTTGCTTATTATGATTTATTGTAAAAAAGAATATGAGATATACTCACAGAGATCAATCACTTTTTTAGAGATATATGGTCTAACAAGATGCATATCCAACACATGGAGAAGCTTGAAATGAATATCGTCCAGACAACCTGCAAATTTGAGATGATATTATCTTCATCTTTCTTCAACCCAATAGAGCATCTACCTATAGATTTACAGTTTGAAGCAAAATTGAAGGCCTTGTCTAGTATAGATAAATGTATCCATTCAAGAGGTTAGGGATTATACATGCATCTTAATTAAATTTATATTGTTTTTTTTAATTAAACATTCATTTTATTCCATCTATTTGTTCAACCTAAAAAAAAAGTTAAAAATAAGGTGAATATTGAGGCTTCGACATGTAAGGCTTTTATTGTTGAAGAGATCTCAACATTTATCTTTTACTATTTTGAGCCTCACTTAAAAACAAGAATCAATCATATTCCAAGACGTGATGACATTGGAGAAGTGCCTTAAAGTATGATTTTTTTAATATTTTCCCATCTTGGATGACATTTACAAAACAAATATGGTGAGGAGAAGATATTTGACAGAAATCGAATTCAGAGATGGATATAATTATGTGCTACTTAACAGAAATGAATTGAGATATTTTATTCAATAAGTATAATATTAACATGTTGTTATTTCTAAATAATTTTTCTGTCATACTCTTATAAACTAATAGATTGAAAAAATCCTCGTATACAACATCATTAATTTTTACTATCTCAAAATTTACTTATAACTGGATCTTAAATTTTCCAATTACAAAATAAATAATTTTTCATGTGGTTCAGAACACATGTAAGCACTACTTAATAATTCTTATCTCTTGAAATACTTAATTTCAATAAGCCTCTCTCTTTATTTGTTAATCGTTGTAATCTTGTACCAGATTTATCAATTAGAAGAGAATGCTAGTGATAATTTGAATTTACTATGTTTGGATCCTGAAAGAAAGGTCAAGTGTTATAATGAGTTTTTCATCAATGGACATGTCTTTTATACCAAAGAGTATGGTCAAGGTAGAAAGACCTATAATAGTGGAGTTTATATTAAGGGATCAACTTTTAACGAGTTTGAAGTTGATTATTATAGGAAGTCAGAAGATGTGATTGAATTGTAATATCATATCGAGATTAATAAAGTGTTTTTATTCAATGTTATTGGTATGATACCACTGATAGAGGAATCAAAGTAGATCTCTACCATGGTTTGTTCTAAATTAATACAAATAATTCAATCCTTCACTAATTCGCCAACTCTCTCACTTGCTAAAACTCATTTCATCTTTTACCAGTTTCTCGTGTGTGTGTGTGTGTATTCATCATATCCTTATCCATTTAGAACTAATTCATCTTTAACAAATGCTTTATTATTTCACCTATGACAATATAAAAAAAGATGAGAGCATATCAACTAAAACCTAGACGAAGAGAACGATCTCACCGACATCTATCATCATTTTGTCTTGGTTTGCAGTACTAGTAAGTAGTGAGGTAGGAACAACAAGCAATAAAGAAATAATGCTCTTCAATTTAAGAGAGATAACAAGTAAAGACAAGCTGATAAGCTTGGCATTAACACCAACACCATCACCAACAAATCTATAGTAAAGGCAAGAATGTTGGGTATAAAAATGAGAGATATGGGAATCCTCTTGGTCTGCCTTAAGATGTTTGGCCTTCTCCATGTATAAACCTATAAAATCAACACTCTAATTCAATAGAGTGGATCTGGTGTTAAAAAAAATATGTTAGCACCCATGTATTTTTGCTAACAAAGATGATTTTTTTGCTAACAATGAAATTGACTAATTTACATTAGTGTTCTATGGACAATAACCCATGAAAATCAATTTTGTGTTTATGGATAGAAGAGAGAGAATTCATGTTTGAATAGAAAGAAATTGAGCCTAGAGAGAGATTTGTGGTTTTGTGTTATATTATATATAAAGGTAGATTTATAATTTCGTTAAAATTAAAAATTTAGGTTAACCTAAAATGCAAATTATAATTTCTGAAAGAATAGAGGTAAGATTAAAAAAAAAAACTAAACTATAAAACGCAAAGTGTAATTTTAAAGGCAATTTAGGCATGAAATGGTTCAATTAAAAAAAGTTACCCTAAAAAGCATAAGAAAATAGAAACAGTTTCTTGCTTATTAAGCTTTCCATGGTAATCGTTATTTAGTTCCTATGTTGTGCATAGTCTCAACCTATTAGAGGAACTTAAAAGAGCTTAGAGTCTTATTGTAGACTTTAACTTATTTCACTATAAATTCACATAATGTTTCTTATTTTTTTCTTCTTATTTTTTCACTTTGGTCATTGAAGTTTTTTTATTTGAATATGTCCTTTCTTATTATGTTGAATGAGAATTAAGCTTGAGAATTTATTTTGATTTACTTTATATTAGATTATCGTGGTGTCAAAAAAGTATTATGTCATTATGTTGGTGCTCAATTTTGCAACAATAAATTCAATTTTGTTGTTTGAAAAAATTAAAAATCTGCAGACCTAAATTGACACAAAGGATGAAATGAACTTTTTAACCTACTATTCATCACTCACCTTTTTGATATTTTTGCCTTCAAAATTCTTCCACTTTCAATTTTGGTCCTTTTAGTTTGGAACTTTAACATTTTACTCTAAGACTTCATTTTCTTTATGTTCCATTCCCTATGCTTGAAAAAGAAAAAAGAAAGTCGTTTGAAAATTGTGAAAGAAAGAGAAAATTATTAGTTGAGCATATTATAGTGACAAAAAGGGCTAATTTTAGTGTTGAAGAGTTCCATTTGACGAGAAGAGTCTCATTGAGGTGTTTTTAAACCTTCATTTTGCTGAAAAAAATATTAAGGTTGAGAGATAATTTATTTTTCAATTTAATTTTATGCTTTTAAACCTTTTTTTTTTAGGTTGATAAATTAATTGTTTTGATGTTCTAGGGGTGTTTATTAGGTGTTTTTAGATGAAAAATAGGTCGAAAATAAATTTTTCGGTCAAAAAAACACTTTTGATTTTTCAACCACCTCCGCTAGACTTAGGCTGTCAGGCCCACGTGCCTAAACTTATTTTTAAAGGCCTAGACGCCTTAGGACTCATGGAACCGCATTCTTGGCCTTCTTTTTATTATTATATATTTTCAACAATTTAAATGAAATTTATTAAAAATTAATTAATTCAAAATATATTAAGTGTCATAACCCAATTCTGGGTTATTTTTCAAAATAAATTTCTTTTTTTCAAAATAAAGACAAAAAATAATAATAAAGACTGGCAACATGGAGAAAGTAGGCAGGGAAATCAAGTTGCAATTTTTAGAGGAAATTCAAGACCTAATTGTGCCCCATTATGCCCAAAAATGGAGAAAAAAAAATGCAAATTCAAGGTTAAATTAAATGATTATTGGACGAATTTGCATAAAAATTAAGTCCAATGACATAATTAATTTTTAATAGGTCAATTTGATTTAATCATAGGCCAAATTAAATTTTAATTATGTTTAAGAATTAATTTGGGTCCAATTGAAGAATTTAATTAAGTGCAAGGACTTAATTATACTTTAAATGGGTCAAATTAATTTTATTTGGGGCTTAATTGGTGAAAAATTAAGTTTGGGAGCCTAATTTGGGCTTAATTGAAAAGATTGGAATTTTAAGAGACCAAATTAACTTGATTGAAATTAGGGGCCAAATTGCAAGAAAATTGAAGTTTTGGGGTCAATTAAGGGTTAAATTGATAAAATTCAAAATCAAGGACCAATCTGCAAAAGGCGCCAAACTGTAGGGGTTTAATTGACAAAATCCGAGGGTCAAATTGAAGAAATTGAAAGTTTAATGGTCAATTAGGGATGAAATTGCATAAATCCGAGACCAAGGATCATAATGCAAAAGGCGCGTAAATCCGGGTCTGACGTTGAAGTTAGGCCACGACCAAATTGCATTAAATCAGAAGTTGAGGGTCAATTAGGGATTCTATTGGAAGAAATTGAACGCTGGAGGACTAAATTGAAAATCGGTGAAAATCCCTAATTTTAACCCAAAACGGCGTTGTTTTGGAATTTAAAAAAAAAAGAGAAGAGATCCCTAATTTTAACCCAAAACGGCGTCGTTTTGGAATTAAAAAAAAAAAAGAGAAGAGACCAGGCGATGCGTCGCCTGGTCACTGTTCATCATCTTCCCCGATGAAGCTGTCAGGGTAGCAATTTCACAAGTGCATTTAATGCCTCGTTTGTGCCCCAAAATTGACAAATCATGCACCAAAATAGCCACCTGAAACTCCTCTATCTCCTAGCATTATCCGTTCAGGCCTATAAACATCAACACGGCTCTGATGACCGGCCTAAAGTGGCCATCTCGGGCAGCCTTGGACTGTCAAATTTGGCAGTTCGAGGAGCACACTTTGAACGGACGGTCTGGATTCTTCCATTCAAATAAAGGGCTAAAAATTTTTCCCTCGTAAAGACAAGATTTCCCTCTTCCACCGCCTATAAATAGGAGCAAATTCCATATTCGGAGCAAGAAGAAAATCGAGTGCAAAGTTGACAAAAAATCAGCCTTTCTCCCTTGTTTTTCATCATTTTCTGTTTTCTCCTTCGGCCGCCACTAATCTCGCCACCATCCCTCCCAACACAACCTTTATCACAGCCAGACACTCCAACAACCTTACGTGGTGTTTGCACCACCTTTCCCTCTCTCTCTCTCTTCTCTGTGAAAAACTTTTCCCTCTCCGCCACCGTGACTCCAATAGTAGTAGCGACCACCCTTTCCAGCGGTTTCTACCCATACCAGCAGCAGTAGATGCGGCAACTCTCTCCTCAACCGCTCCAATCGCCAGCGACCGCAGCACCATCCGTGACAGCAGCAACACCTGCAACTCAGCAGCAGCAACCTCGGCAGCTCAACTCTCCACCGTTGCCACCGCTTGCACCACGTCGTCCTCTTCGGTCAGACAACCCTTACGCCAGGTAACTCTCCGCTTCCTCTTCCTCCCCCTTCTTCTTGTTCCTCCTCCTTACTGTTCACTGCATGAACAGTAGGCGTGAATTATAATTCACGTCCTACTGTTCACATGAACAGTGGGCGTGAATTATAATTCACGCCCACTGCACATGCAGCGGACGTTGGGCCGGGTTGAGTCTGGCCCAGCCCAATGTTCTGGGCTGGGTTCAGCCCGGCTCTAAAGAAATAAATAAAAAGTATTGGGCCGAGGTCGGCCCAACCATTTCGGGCCGAGATTGGTCCAACCTTTTCTATGGCTGAGCCTGGCCTAGCCCATGTAAATTTTTATTTTATTTTATTTATTTATTTATAATATTATATTATAATATTAAAAAAAAACGAAAAAAAATTCCAAAAAATTTCCATAATCCTTTTGAAAAATTTGTGATTTTCTCAAATATTTTTCTACTAATTTTGTATAATATCGGGTTGTATATTTACATTGTAAAATACAAGTCCGGTATTAAAATACCCGGTTTTCTCCAAAAAAATATAGAAAAAAAAAGGAATTTCATGCATACGGCCAAAACCTAAAAACTTTTACAAGCATATTTTTATTTAAAAAAAAAAACTTGCATCTTTCTCATGTTTTAAAAATCCAAAAAAATGGATATCATAACTAGTTTATGGTCATCCATTAAGGTTTGACCAAAATATCAAAAACCTTTTTCAATCTTTTTTTTCTAGGATCTAGATGTAGACTTTAATATTTGACGGGTGTAAAATTACACGATAAAGTACACCCTCAGGTATTAAAGATACAAGGTATAAATAAAATATGATGCTAAAATTTAGACTCTAGAACGGTTAGGATTTAATGTAATAAGGTAGAGACTTTCTCATGAAGAGAGATCTACCTTGAACCCTAGAAAAGACCAACAAATAGAAACTCGACTTAAAAAATAATCAAATAACAATGCAGTCTACCTTAGGTAGGGTGCACTGGGGGTGATGCGTCTTCCCCTTGCACAACCAGTCCCTTACCCAGACTCTCGCAGACCATAGGTTCCTAGTTACCATAATACTAGGTGGCGACTCCTAACGAACCAAACAAATGAACTAGAAAATCGCCAGCCGACACCGCGCGCTAACGTGCGACAGAATGACGACTCCACTAGGACGCCTTGTTTGGTCGGACTAAGCTTTGTTTGTTTGATTGTTTGATTATCTGTTTTGGTCTGTTTAACTTTACTGTTTCAACATTTTTATTTCCTGTTCATACATAAATACATCAAGATTAATGCATTCATGCATTTTTAATTTTGCAAGAAGACTCAATTCTAGGATAGGTGGGGAGTAGCGGCCTGCCTCATGACTTTCAGTCGGGGTTCAGATTCGTGAAACATCCAACTATGAGCTGAGTGTTTACTTGGTGATGGCAGTCACATAGTGCCCCAACCATTCCTTGTAAATCCCCATACTGCCTTCATGAAAGGTAGTCACTAGGCAGTTCATAGACCTTTTGAGACCAATTAGAAAACATATCCCTCATATAATAACCTAGAATTTTTCTGAACTTTACAAGATTTTTGAGCTAAGACCATGACTTCCCTTACCTTTTCGAAATATGGGGAAAGATCTGAGATGATGCAATTAGTCAAAGGGGATTGCCCAAAAACCAAGGTTGAAGAATTACGATACATAACCAAAGTGCATTGTTTTATAGACAGCATAAAGAAGTTGGCCCCTATTCTGGGATATATTGATGAGAATTTGTTTGAGAAGAAGTATGGAAGAATTGCTCATCTAATAAGAATGTCTATTCAGATTTCAGTAGTCAAAGCCTTGATGCATTTCTGGGATCCAAGCTACAGATGTTTCACCTTCGGGGATATTGATATGACTCCTACTCTTGAAGAGTATGCTCAGATCCTGAGTTTTCCGAATGACCCTTACAAAGTATATTCAGACAAAGAATTGAGAGTACACCTACAGCAGTTGCCAAACTTCTATATTTGGATTAAGTTGATCGGTACAGGACATCAAATGGAGGGTTTAAGTGGAAAATGATTGAGAATAAATTGAAGACAGATAAGGAAAAAGGGAAGTTAGGTGAAGAAAGATATCAGTAATTGTTTTTGCCATCTTTGGGTTGGTTCTGTTTCTTTCAGAAGCCACTGGAATTATTAGCACTGAAGCTGCTAACGCCTTCCTTGAATTTGAAGAGACAAAGAATAACCCTACTTCAGCTATCTTAGCTGAAACATTCGTATCTCTAAATCATTGCAGATTGCATGGGAAAGGGGCGATGCGATGCTGTATTCCTCTCTTATTCATGTGGATAGTAAGCCATTTGGAAGCGTCAAAAGAAGTCTTCAATAATTTCTGATGGTTTAATATGAGTCCTCTTGAGCTGGTACTGACTGAAGAGTGGAATGATTTGGATTAAAAGGCATGGGTAGAGAAATACCAAGAACTTCCCCAAAGTAATTTCAGATGGAAAGCTCCTTGGGTAAGTGGTTCATCTTACCTCATGAGTTGTGGCGACAAAGCACCGGTCCCATTATTTGGTTTGACTGGTTATATCAACTACTCACCATTATTGGTGGCTAGACAGTTTGGAGGAGTACAATACGTACCAAGAACTTGGGGATTAGCCGAATATACCGGTCCGTTTAAAGAAGCCAGTTCTTTGGATAAGTTAGACGCAATCAGAAATGACTGGAAGCAGCCTATTGAAGGAAATTCCTGGAAAACCAACTCTTGAAAAAAGAGGAGATGAAGGCCTCTCTAGATCAGTGACACGATCAAAGAGTTGATGTCTTATCCCAAGTGCAGGAGTGTCACAGTAATAAATAACCCGGCAAGACCGGGGTCGAACCACAGAGAGGTTAATTGTATAAATTATAATTAATAAAACAACAACAACAACAATAATAACAACAATAATAGTAATAATAATAGTAATAGTAATAATAATAATACTCAGTACGTGGCGTTGTTATACCTGAGAATGATCTCAAAGATCGGGTCACGGGTTTCCAGCCTATATACTGAGTTTATGAAAAGATCAAAGAGATATATTATATAATATAAACAGATTTCTGATGCGAATGAACAAGGCAAGACCAACAATGTCAGGATCCTTGATCAAACACAGAGCATACTTAAAGTACATAAAATATAACACGAATAATAATAATAATAATAATAATAATAATAATAATAATAATAATAGCAATATTAGTAGTAGTAGTAGTAGTAGTACTAATAATAATAAAGAAGAAGAGGAAGAAATTAATGAGAACTTTGAGATGGAAGATTAATGTAAAGATTAAACAATGATAAAAACAAATGTCAAGGTTAGAGGGTTCACTAATAGTATTAGAGATAAGTAAAGTATAAACTCTTTATAAATTATCAACATAATCATATTAATCATCTTATTTACGTAACACCATACTTATAAATTTTATCAAGCATTCATGATGCTAACTTATGTTGACAACAAATCAAGTTCCTCTCATAATAACGATGTCGGCCGAAAACTATGAAGGATCAAGTATTTGATGTACCAAGTGTTATACAACAAAAATCTAGATTAACCATTTAACAAGCAAGGTATTAAGGATTAATAAGATAAAAATGATAAGACATGTTAATAGCAAACTTGTTTAGGATTTAAGCATTGAAGTCCATGTTGAGTTCATATTATACT
>Ga0325410_1000819_pt1 | contig 33134 bp, 10 predicted proteins | sample PopdelMetagenome_16_FD_206182 | JGI IMG/M metagenome (GOLD analysis project Ga0325410, IMG submission 206182) | Populus deltoides microbial communities from Bellville, Georgia, United States - Xylem-PdIQD-R3 | ecosystem: Host-associated > Plants > Phyllosphere > Stem > Wood/Secondary xylem...
TTTCATAAACTATCTCATTCGATTCCTCAAATAGATCATAATTTAAAAGACTTTGGTAATTAGGAGTAATTTTTACAAATCCTCGTGGGACGATACTCTACTTATCACTTTATTACTTGTTACGATTTGTGCACTTGCGAAATTAACCAACATATTGTCAGAGCATTCTACATCTCTCCAAATTCTCTGTCTATTTTACTCTGGCCACTAGTCAAATTGAATCAACAAGGACCACAAGTGATGCGTGCTTAAACTGTAGAACAACAATTATTAAAAAGTGATACCTGAGGGAGAGGCAGAGTAGCAATGAGATCAATGAAGAAGTCAGACCTAATATATCTCCTTGCAATCTTCTTTGCGTCCATGACGAGTTCGCCCCTTCCAAAGACACGAGAGCTTGGTGCAACATAAGCAGTCCTAAACTTTATAAGCATGTGCAACCAATAAAAAAGATCCGCAATAGTCCGAAAAAAGGTCACAACAATTCTCAACTTAAAGTCGGTATTCACACATGAAGATTCCCCTGCCCCTCCAACAGTGGGCAAGTAAAAATACAACGGATCAACAAAAAGTGCCATCAAGCATGAGAAAAGGAAAATCTTGTTCCATCGCAATACAATATCACTTCCAGGGTCAAGTATTCTCTGACGCCATGGGGCAAGGTCCTCTGGAAACACCTTAGACCTTCCAATTTCGGAATTGCCATTGAGTTTATTTCTTCCACCCACAATCATATTGTCTGCTTTTAGCAATGAAGATGAGACCTTATCAACAGAAGATGACTTTTCTAAGCATATCGGGTCATTTTTTCCCCACAGGATTTCTTTGTCATGTTTTCCATCAGAATAAAACCTACAAATTGTCGAGTCAAATTGTTAGTGGAAAATTCCAAACTAGGAACAGAAGTATACTTGTCAAGAAATGAACTTGAGCGAATAAACTGTTGACTTCAATAGTTAATTCAGCTTCTAGAATATTAAAGCTCAAGGTTTATTTCAACCAATTGAAACAAAAGATCTTGGCCTCCCCAGCAACCAAATAATGAAAGATCCAAACTTTACTAATTTTATCAGCACTTAAACAATTAAAAACAGCAGTTGTTCTTTACTGTGAAACAAAACTAGAAACATATTCCAAAAAATCACAAAATTCATATCAATTTGTTATCCAGCTCACTGTAAGGACGAAACCCCACCTATGCAAAAGAGTTCTATGAGCCTCCGGTAAAGCAGGAATTCAGGGTAGTAGCAGCCAAACAAAGCATTTGCAGAGAAACAAACAGAACACACAAAAGCAAGATCACAAAACAATAAAAGAAACTTACATTACAAGCTTCTCCTTCTTCAACTCCATTAGCAAGAAAAATTAAAAATCTGATCTTTCCCTAAAACCCTAGCAAACCCATAAAATCTTTAGGTGTACACTAGCAAATCTGAACTACTGAAACCGAAGAGAGTGTTAGCTGGAGATGGGTGAGTGATAGATTTGGTTGGTGCTCTTTTCTGAGTCTTGAAAATGAGGAATCAGACATTCACTGAGTTTAACAGACTGGGGTTTTTTGTTTTTAACCTTTGTTTATGCTTAGCTGGGAATAAATAATGGTGTCCAATTTGAGGAACCCTACAAGACTGTTGTTGAGTAAGAAAAAAGTTTTACCCATTAATACTTGTTTAATGTCACAGCAGGAAAATTAAGATTTTAATTACCAACACCACCAATCAGCAACGGGCTCCCACTTGGGACACTGTTGTGCCTGGAAAAAAAAAAAGCGATTGTGTTCTTTTTGACAGGAAAACAGTTGTGTTCACACTGAATTTGATCCCAGTTGGAACATTAGAAGTTGAGATTGTTTCTCCAAGGCCATAATTTCTTCGGTTCAGAGGCCCAATTTCAATGCTTTCAAACCACTCCTGTCTCTATTCTATTCTTGGAACCTTTCTGCTGACTCGGATTTAGGTAACGTTTGGGATCGCAGCTATGGTTGTGTTTTTAAAAAATTTAAAATTTTTTTTTATTAAAATTTAATATGATTTATACGTTTTGGATCGTTTTAATATGTCGATGTCAAAAATAATTTTTAAAAAATGAAAAAACATCATTGACATACATTTTGGTACGAAAAGTTATTTGAAAAGCACCGACAATCATACTGCCAAACACGCTCTTAATCGTGTGTTGATAACATTTTCAACAATTTTTTTTATTTTAAAAGCTCAATCAGAGAAGTGAAAAGTTTATACATTTATTTAATTAAATAAGTAGAGAATTATTCATGCAATTGGAACAAATTACAAAACTAATTTTAAATCAATTAAAATTAACTATTTAAATTTATGAATCATCATGAATTCAATAATTTTTTATAATTTTTTTATTTAATACCCTCGCAGGATTAAGAACTAATTAAATATTGGAGTATTTGTTTGAGATCATGACAAACCTACAAATATCAAACTGAAATAAGCTATGTTGTCCAATCAAAAATTAATAAAATATTAAATGATAAAATTAAAAAAGAAAGGCAAAAACATCGATAAAAATTATATTATGAATGATTAAATTGGTAAAAAATAATAAAAAAAAAGAGAAAAAAAACCTAAGCATGGGGCAGGTTGGCCTTGGAGCACAGGCTTAGAGCAGCTCATGCACCTAAGCCTGTTTAATTTTTTTTTTATGGGTTGGATAGCGTGTCGTCCATCCTTAAGTTTTTTTAGAAAGAAAATAGCATGCAATGCGTTACCTGCTTTGCCTATATTTCAATAACCAAAAAGTCAAGTTATAGATGTTTTATATTCAAAAAAATCTATTTTCAATCATTGTTTTTTAATCCAAGAACACTCTATAGTCTATACACCTTGAAAAACCTATTCATGGCCTTGGAGAACTCAAAAATCACACTGAAAACCTGAAATAAAAAGAAAAAAAAAACAAAACTTTTTAAGCTTAAATTTACCATCTCAGGAAAAGTTAAAGGCAAAGAACACCTAAGCTAAATTCTCCTCATTTAATAGAACTTATTGACATCAAAATCATTTTTTTTGTGGCTAGAATTGGTGTCAACTGTGATTTTCTCTCTCTACTTTCAAAACCCAACTACTCTCCCTCTCCTCTCTCAAATTAGGGACCAAGAAATAAGGAAATGAACTCTTGTACCAAAATTAATTTTTTTAAAATATTAAGAACCTAAAGTTTATAATTTGAGAGTTTAAGTACCAAAGTAAACTTTTTATTCTAATTTTGAAACAACCACTGCTTTTCTTAATAAATTAGCTTTAATAGTCATCAATTTAGGTCTATAAGGGTATAATTAAAAAAATATATAGGAATAAAACAAATTCATTGTAGTAATCTACAATAATATATTTTTATGTGGATAATGGCATGGCTTTTTTCACCTCGTCTTTTATATTATAGTTAATTGTTGAAAAAATAAAATATGATATTTAAACATAAAAAAAATTGTTATTGTTTTTTTGGTTAAATTGTCTTAAAGCACTTTTTGGATGCTTATCGACTATATTTTATTTATTATTCATGTATATGTAGTTGGTATCTTAAGTAAAAAAAATAAAAACATATAAGAAAAGAATAAAAACATATTTGGTTTGAGAGATGAAGATCGAGATATTAAATAAATTTTTCTTTATAGTTTTTGAGTGAATTTTTTAATAATGTAAGTTTCTTGAACATGTTTCGTTTGTCGATCGTTGGCAATTAATGAGACAATTTTCCCACCATGATTTTATGTTTCAATCATTTTTAATGTGAAATTAAGGAAATAATTAAATGCTTTATTATAATTACCATAACAGGACCCTTGATGGGTTGGCAATTTGGCAAATCCTTCATAAAGAAAGGGTATTTGCATTGGCAAAGCTGCATGCTTCATGGGAAGCGCGATTGATGGAGTCCATCCTCTTTGCTTGAGGACTAAAAAGTAAAAACACAACATTAATCAATACAGTCATTGCAGAACCTTTATTTAACTCATTATTACATCATTAACATAATATTTTAATATCTTTGCGATTTAATTTTTTCATTAGATATAAAGCCTGTTTGGCTTTGCGTTTGAACCTGTTTTTAACAGAATTTTAAATTTTTTTTTTGCTAAAATTGAGTGCGGTTTATACTTTTTGGGTCGTTTTGATGTGCTGATGTCAAAAATAATTTTTAAAAAATAAAAAAACATTATTAGCATGTATTTCGGTACGAAAAGCTATTTGAAAAGCAACTACTACCACACTGCCAAACACCCTCATAAGACCAAGCCCGGGGTGAAGTCGAATAATGATCTTGGTCATTAAAATTAACCTAAGCTTGTTTAAAAAACTATAAAATGAAATTATTTAAAAAAAATCTTAATAATTTTTACTAATACGATGCGAGCATATCCAGGTTAACATGTTGAGATAGGTTTAATGTTAATATGTAGATTTTTTTCTCTAATAACCTTTTTTTTTTTGCACCATAAAGAGAAGAATTTGTGCTTATGATTAAACAAATCCCATCAATTATGTATTGTATATGGTATCTACTATATGATATTTTTATAAAAATTTATGATTGAGCATTGTGTTGACTAATAATTGATTTTTCATTGCAAGCACTTTTTTGATGCAGCCATCATAATTTTTTTTATTTTTTAATTTGATTTATTTATTTTCATCCTTTTTTTTTCTATATCATATAATTTGATGAAGCTATCTTATTGGATCTAGTTGGTTTTGTAATCTAAGTCACAACTCACATCTTAGCTCGGGACAATAGGCAAATCCCATCAGTCATGCACTTTATATGGTATCTACTATATTTGATTTTTTTAATATTTAATTATACAATAGAGTTTTTTTTATATTGGTTTACAGATGAGTTAAGATTGGATTTTATTTCTAAATTAATTTAAATGCTCGTATCTTGCATTAACTTTGTGCATTTAAAAAAGCAATTTCATTGACCTTGATCAGGTCAACAAACCGAAAGCAAACCTACTGCTGGTAAACTGCAGAGACGGTCATGGCGCTGCTGCACGCCACAAATTACTAATGTAGCGTATGAGTTATGATAGTGAAGAACTCTGAGACGCCCTCTGAGCCCCAATAAAATAGCCCTTTCACCATGATATCAAGCACACGACACTGCAGAAGATTTAATCAATGGGGGTCTCTCTTGTGTAAAAGAAAGATGTTTGCATAATCCAGTCATTGAATCCCAAATAAATAAATAAATAAATAAAAGGGCATGTATTTGCAATTTTCCTTCTGACAGCAACAAGAAACATTATTTCTCTGCATCAAGAATTCAAGAGTTACGTTACATGCAAGGAGAAAACTGTTAAGAGCCATCGAGTGAAATGAAAGTATGAGGCCGAAAAATTTGTCTATATTTGGTCATTAATAATACCAAAAAGAAAATTGATTGTTCAAAGTGGTTAAACAAAGAAAATAAAATGTTTATATCATCTGGCTTTCAAAGAACACAGGGTAGTGTTCGTCTGACAAATATACCATCTTTGACAAAGAAATGTATTTGATTGATGAAGAATACGGAGAACACCAAAGTTGAAGATTAATTATTACACAATTCAAAATCAAAATAGAACTCATTGATTAATTTCATTAGGCTCTGCGAAGCTGGACATATATGAAGCTTCTTGAACTTCAAATGTGATGAGGAACATTGATGTGGGAGGCTATCTTGGATTTTGGACAATGATAATCTACTTGACCAAGGACAAAATCTGCCGGTGACATGAAGGCCATCTCTTGTGAGATTTGGATATAAGAAGGCCAAGCTAGTCATGTAATGTTCTGGAAAAATGCAATGCTGTGCATACAAGTAAATCATACAAACTTAGAAGTCTATAATTCAGATACACAGGGACATGATGTCGTGGGTGTCTCGGGACAACAAAACCAAGGAAAATTATGAATTCTGAATGCATGGTCTTTACTATTTATCCAACCTTGGAATTATGGAAGAGGTCAATTTATGCGTCACCATCAACGTTAACTGATCTTTCTAAATGTCTTGTCAGAATCTTTCCTCCCGTGTAGCAATTTGTTTGAGAAGTTTATGCAACGTAGTTTTCAGAAACGGATTACACCGGCGATCACGCAGCAATAGGAGATTCTTTATTGACAAGGGATCGATTCGTGCTGATAGAAAAGAAATCAGGTGGTTAAAGCCCTGCTGCAAGACTAGCTGATGAAACAAGCCAAAACCAATCAGGGTTTGCTTTATCTCTGTAGGTTTTGTAGCAGATCAGACGTCTGCTTTCTTTATGGTTCACAGATTTATTCATCTATCCAAGATTCCTGAAAATTAATCAAACATGATTGCAGCACAGAGAAAGACATCACATGATTTGATAATTTAAATTGAAATCTACAGCTGATTGAATATGTTTTCTTCTTGTGTCACAGAATGTATCTCCAGAAAATGGGGGGGGGAGGGGGGGGGGGACGAACAGGAAAAAAAAAAAAATGTCATGAAACGAAAATTTGACCTCAAATTAAGGAAAAAACATGAATCTGTCATCTTTGTAAATTTTAAGAACTGAATTATAAGATGAACCTGTGGTAGTAAAAGTAAGTTGTGTGCTATACATGTCCTGATGTATCATTTGATTAGCCCTAAATCAACACCTTCCCTCCTAACATGGATGAGATAAATGGAGTAAAACCCAAAGCTCCAAACTCATGGCCCATGTTTTCCTAGTTTTCTGTTTCCCTATGGTCATTTTAGATATCTTCTTCCAGAGTATGTGTAACCTTTGGTCCTACTGATGCCGCAGCAAGGCCTTGAAGCAACTCGATGACATCAGGCGTATCATCGAGATAGTATTTTGCCTTGCTTGGCTTATGACCGACAGTGCAGGCAAACACTTCTGCAATGGGTGGCAATGATGGATTGTCAGAAAGTCTTGCAATGCTCTCGAACATATCCTCATCTGACCTGTCATCGCCGATGCAGAATAGGAAATCCGGTGACTTGCCCTTACTTCGCATGCTTGAAATAAGGTCTTCAACAACTACACCTTTGCTTACTCCCTGAAATTCACCAAAAAAGAAAGGTCAAGGATATATATAACCCAACTTTTCCAGATTTATATGGGAAGACAAGGATCATAACCTAGCTTCCCATTTATGAAACAACCAAATCTTACTCAACATCAATTAACAGTGCAGGTGCCTCTTGAAAGACAGCAAATATGCAAAGATAGAAAGATAAAACTACAATGCAACTTCTTTCTTTTTGCAGTAGACAGAGTAACGTACGTATTGTATCACCAGACAAACTGCATGTACTACAGATACAGTTGTACCAAAATAACCACAGCCCATATAATTTCATATTCATAAAGCAAATTTCTTTCTCCATCTGAACTTCAGTGACTAATGCAATTCAGAAGCACATCTCTCTCTCTTTCACTTCAGAATACCAAACCTCTAGTGGCTGGCACCATAACTACTAAATTGAAAATAGTTCAATACGTTTCATTACCTGCGGTTTCACCTCAACAATCTGTCGGCCCCTTTTAACAACCACAGGCTCGTTAGCAAGGACACTCTCCAAGTGATCAAGAAGCTCTTTAGCCTGGCAGTCGCCGAAATCTGGGTCCGCGTCTTGATAGTGCCAAACTAGTGCACTTTCTTTGTGCTCTATGAAAGACCCATCAGTTGTCGCTGTGTACACCTCCATGACAGGTTCTACAGTCTTTTTCCAATCACAATCCATTGCGACTGAGCAAGTCTCCCATTGAGAATCCCTTGTCCACCTAAATGTAAACAGGATCGTCAAGAGCTAAAATAGATAACACTCAAATCCATGCATCACATAAGCTAATGAAATACAAAAGAATATACCTAGTAAAGTAACCATGCTCAGCTGAAATACCCAATTTCTCACATGGAGAGAACCATTTGCTTAGAGGATCCCTTCCTCTGCCGCTCACAATGAAAACAATGTTCTTGGGATCGCTGCATAAGCAATTCAGGATTGAAATAACTTCATTTCGGGGTGTTTTGTCAACAGCAGACTTTGGCTTCATAGTTCCATCATAGTCTAAAAGGATTAACCGGCTGTTTGTATTGTTATAGGCAGCAACAATTGTTTCGACCGTAAGCATTCTAAAGTTTTTTCCCACAGCAGCAGCTCTGAAATTCAAACCAAATCCGACATTGTAATACCTCTTGAGATGATGCTCTTTGCAAGCTCTATCAAGGTCCTGATCAAAACTCCTCGCCCAAAAAGCAACGTCATGAGAGCTAATATAATTATAGTGCTTCTCGTGGCGCAAATGTTTCTCTTCATCCTTCATGTGGATACCCACATACATGGCATCAGCCACAGCATTTACGTCCCAAGGATTGACACGATATGCCCCGCTGAGGGACGGTGAGCATCCAATGAATTCTGACACAATTAGGAAACTTTTCCTTTGATCCGATTCATTAATCCCCAATGCCTTGTCTAAAACAGGGCTGCCCTGCCTACAAACAGTGTATTTATATGAAACCAAATTCATCCCATCCCTAACAGCATTAACCACACAACATTCAGATATCGCATAGTACGCTGCTTTCTCTAGAGCGCTTAATGGATCATTAATAAAAACAATTGGCTCATAACCTTCTTTACCGTATTTATTATTGATCTGTTGAGCAATGACACTGGTCTCAAATCTGACTTCTTGCACATCCTTACCCCGACTTCTGGCCGGATTAGCAATCTGGACTAATACCACGCTCCCTATCAATTCCGGATGCATTTCCAAAAGTCTCCCCATCGCTGAAAACTTCAGGCTAATACCTTTAAACATATCCAGATCATCCACACCAACCATCACAACTTTCCCTTCAAATCTCTCCTTCAATTGTTTGGCCAAAGTAGCAGTCTGCTCCATATTCAGATCCGACTCAAGCTGTCCCATATGAATTCCCACAGGCAAGATCTTAATATTGATAGTCTTGCCACAGTAATCAAGACCAATGTAACCCCTTTTGCACTGATAATCAATGCCCAGCAACCTACTACAACAAGACAAGAAATGCCTAGCATAATCAAAAGTATGAAACCCAATAAGATCACAGTTCAAAAGAGACCTCAAAATCTGCTCCCTAACAGGTATAGTCCTATATATCTCAGATGATGGGAATGGACTATGCAAAAAGAAGCCAAGTTTAACTCTAGTGTACCTATTCCTCAAGATACTAGGCAACACCATAAGATGATAGTCATGCACCCAAACAGAATCCTTATCAGGCCAAAGAATCTCAGCTACTTTGTTTGCAAACAATTGATTAGCTACTATATAACCCTCCCAAAGCGACTTATCAAAACGTACACCGCCATGACTAGGCGACAAAGGCAACATATAATGAAACAAAGGCCATAAATAGTGCTTACAAAATCCATGATAATACTTGTTCTTTTGATCAACAGTCAAGAAAACAGGGACGCATCTAAACTTATGAAACATCAATTGTGCAACCTCTTCTTGATCTTCCTTTTCAACATCAACCTTTAACATCCCCACGTACCAAACTTCTGTATTAGCAGGAAACCCGTCTTTTAACTGCAAAACAAGACTATCCTTGTCAAATTCAAAAAACCAACCTTTTGTTCCTTCATTCCGGTACCCTCTTATTGGCAGCTGATTTGCCACAATGATCCTTCGTTGTTTGGACACGACAGGACCTTGACCATGTTCATCGCCAACCTCGTATCCAAGTTCATTCATTACAGCAGGGATCCGTTCCAGTCCACGAAAATCATTAACCGAAATCATATCCAAGCTGTCTTTACAGGACTGTGTAATCATGTTCTTTTCGAATCAAGAAACCAAAGAAACAATTCAAGAAAGCTAAAAAAGAGAAGCCAAGAACGCTGGTTTTAGGCTGGTTGATAATGAAGATAAAGAAAGATGGGAAGGCTTGTATTTGTATGAATGATTATAGAGAGAAAACATAGACAGATTGATTTAATTTCCATTATAGTGAAGAGAGAGAAGACAGCGCTGTATTCTGGAAAGAAAATCAAAGATGGATAAGAACCACGAAGAGGCAGGCTTGAAGGGTGTATTTATACGTCTGTGAACAATGAGGTGGATTGGACGGTCGACATTTGATTTTTGAGGGTTTTTTATGGTGGGGTCTACTGGCGACTGTTTAGTACTGCACAGTAGCTGACTATCGGCTTGTCTTTGCATCTGTTTACCGATAATAGCCGGTTACTTTCCGGCCCTGTATGTTACTGAAATGGGAAATAAATAAAGAGAGCACGTGATTTAATTTAACTGTGAGCACCCACAAATCTTTCACGCTTCAAAAATAGTTCCGGCAAGTGCTTGTTTTTAAAATATCTTAAAATAATATTTTTATTTATTTTTTAAATTTTATTTTATCACAAACAAATCAAAATAATCCAAAATCATAATAAAAAATTAATTTAAATAAAAATATTCTTTACAATAATTATCATCTTTTATTCAATAATAATATTTTGAAAGTCAAATTGAGTTTATTGTTGAAGGCATGGCGTTGATTGTTCTAAAAGGATAAGATCACAGCACTTAATGGTTTTGGGAGACACCAGAAAGCTTATCTTGTGGGTTAGCCTAAATCAGGAAAGACAATGAATTTGTTTTATTTATTGACGGAAATAACTGTAAATAAACGGCGTGGATCGAGGGGTAATAAATAATGGAAAGAAAATTAAACAAACAGTAATTGCACCAAAACAACGAAACGATAACACGTGTGTGGTTCAGCTTTACAGCTAAGATAGGCTTTACTCGGTCATAGACGGTGAATTAGTAGGAAGCAGGTAGATATCTACTGCCTCCACACGGTTGGCACGTGTAGAGACGCCTCCTTAGAACGCTCACAGATTATTTTCCATACTTCTTCTTACGTTACTGGTAGCGCGTCGCGCTACGCCACCGCTGAAAAAAGAAACATGTTTAGCCGAAAACTTTTAATCTGAATTTTCACTTATTTTGAATTCCAAATTAAATTATGATAGTCGTCGACTTATTAGCGACTTGTTAGGTAGTTTTTTTTTAAAAAAATAATATTATTTTTTTAATATTAAAATAATAAGATATTAAATGGTACTGGATATATAAGCTTATCTCATCAAATCTATAATTTGTATTATGAACTCCAATAAATTTACCCACTTTTTGAATTTTTTCATCTCATTTTATGATAATTAGAATATATATCTTTAAAAGATAATTTAAATTTTAAAAAAATGTATTTTTTTTTCACAATTACTTTTTTTTGTTTATATATTTTCTTGTTTTAAGAAACATGTTTTTTTATTATCAAGGTGAATTTTTGAATAAAAACTAAAGGAAATTCAAATAAATATTTGAAAAAACTTCCAAGAATTTAATTTAAGAAGATTATCTCTTCAATCAAAACTCCATTTTTTTCATGTTTTTTTTACAATTTCTTTAATAATATTATTTTTACTATAGACCAAGACTTGTTTAGATTTAATTAATACTTTGTTTTCATCTAAAATTCAAGGCTGTTTAGATTATGGTTTGAGCTTAATAGTATAGGTTCTAAGTCAGTTTTGTAAATGGATCAACTCAGCCTACATATTGTAGATCTATTATGGTTAATTTTTTAAGAGTACTTAAAATTTTGTAAACCTAAGTTTCAGTGACCTTTTGATCAATAATAATCGTCAAATTTTTAATTTAACATGTGAGATAGATTCTTGTATTTTTTTGTTTCTAAAAGGAATTCAATTTGACTTGTCGAAGATTAACTGACTTTGTGGTGTTATTCGATTTCATTTCAATAGTGCTAGTGCCTTGTGACATGTTTTCATTGTGTCACACTCCTATCATATCTTTTTTGATTTTTCAGAATCAGATTTTAATCTTGATTGTGGTTTGTGAGGCTATATGATCACAAAATTCACATCATTATTATTCATAAATAATTATTGACCTTTAAAGTAATATAACCATTATTAGATGTATAGGTGAGGAATATGTTCTAGAAAATAAGAAAAATAACAGATTGACATACAAATCCAATAATACATAAACCCTTGTTCACACAAGCACAATACAAACACGAAGACCCATGCATGTTCCAGAACATATAAAACCCCCTGCAAATCACAAACATGGATTGGAAGTAAAAAAAAAAAAAAAAACGAGAGAAAAAATGAAAAAAAATTGATTTTTTTTTATATAAAAAAAGAGGGATTTATCTTTAACTTTTGGTATCTATCCGATGACCAGTTCAATGTCCACATCTGAAGTTCTAGAAAATTATTAGCACATTAATATAATTTACAGAAACCGAATCATCATATCTGTCCTTTTATATTTAAATTTTGATGGGAGGCATGATGAGCTTTGTTTTATTTAACAAAGTTCACCTCTTGTCATCTTCTCTATCTCTCAATTCTCACCCCATCACTTCATAATTTCTTAATTCCAACTTGATATCTCCAGATGCCCACCTCCAGGCAATTCACATCAGGGACCAATATAGCATTTTTTGGTCTTTAGGTACTGAAATATAGTTTACCCGATGGACTCTCCTTTTTTCCTATGCGAAAACTCAAGAAGGAGAGGAGGGCTTTTTTTCTTCTGATGACTCTGCCATCTGGGTTCTTACAAAAGAAACGTGGCGGGCCCGAGTGGTCTCAGATCTAAAAGAGCAGCCCCAAAAGTCGCGGATGGTTACTCTTTTTTTCCTGTTTTTTTTTTCTTGGTTAAATCAACGGCTCTTATTGCCTCCACCTCACTCAGTGCTGCACACGTCTACCGTACAATCATGGACTTTTCTACCGCATCGCCTCACTGTCCCTTGTGTAGAAAATTAGAAATTGTTTAAATACCATGTCACGCCTGCCTTACATTTGTCCGTTACCTTTCACCCCTAAATTATTAACCTGACGATGTTATTAATTTGCCGTTATACAATATAATTTATTATACATTATATTTTAATTCTATAGTTATTTTTTATTAGAAAACAAGGTACTAAAATTTGAATAATGTTTTTTATTTCACTCCTAGCATAATGCCAATCATAGTTTTTAAACCCGGCTGATGACCGGGCCGGTTCAAGACCTAGGTTTTAGATTTTAATCGGATCATCAAAACGATGTCGTTTTAGTAAAAATATAAAAATCAACAGATTTCAATTAAGTTTTTAACCAGATTTTATCGGGTCAATCAATTTAATCAGCCGAATCATGATTTTTTTATTTTTTTATCAACCCGATCTATCTACGCTTGTACAGTCGGAGTTTGTTTTTGAATAAAGAAACCGATATTTTTACAAGGACAAGAATATCGCACCGAATCTTAGGCATTTATCATGCGCCAGTGAAAGAATAATTCTAGTATACAGTACAACAAATTTAATATCGGATAAGGTTCATTGTTGTTTAAAAAACAAGTTGTGTTAGTCAAGCGGAGGAAATTATAGTTATTAAATTTAATTTGACCAATAAATTATTAATTTAAAATTTAATTTGGGTTGAGTTTTTTTTTAAAATTTCAAACCAAAATATTAATCTTATTAAACCCAAATGATCTTGTGGGTTAATCTATGGATTTATTTAAATGGGTCAACACAAAGAAATATTTTTTGAATTTTTGTTTAAAATAAGAACATGAAAAATATCTTTTTATTAATTCTGAAAACAAGAAAGAAGTAGTAGGAACTGGAAAAAAAAAAAAAAAACATGGGAGAAATCAGGCTAAAGGACATCACGGGCTTCCCATTAAACTCATTCCAGAACTTTGAGAAGGTATCTCTAAAAACGACACGAACACGAGAACAGTAAGCAATGGTACGACGAGGATGAGCCTACGTGGCACTCACCCTTCCTGTCAGAATCGATACCTTTCCCCCAGTTTTCACTACCGTTTTTAGATTGTTATCCAAAACGATTTTTTTGGGGCCCACTCATCGGCCTCGTGGAATCATTAGTGACGGGGCCCACATTATCTACAAAGACCGTTCAGATAGAAACGCCGTGGGATTTAAAAAAAAAATTCGAAACGTGGACGTGAGGGGCATCTTGCTTATGTGAGGTTTGGTAGATCTACGGTAGAGCCATAGGGATAGGGCCCACTCCAGGATTTGTTTTTAATGATCGAGGATATAATTAATTTGGCCCCAGGGAATAAACACAAGCTTTAAATCAAGCATGGATTGGCGTTAAGTCTGTGTTTTGGATGCGTTGGTTTTTAAAAATTTAAATTTCATATTTAAAATTATTATTTTAGATCATATGGATAGAAAAATAATTTTAAAAAAGTAAAATTTTTTTAATATATTTTTCAATAAAAATACTTTAAATAATAACCATAAACATAAGGTTTATATAATCATCAATTTTTTAATCAAATTTGTCATCAACTATACATATACTTCGAGTAATCTTTCAAAATTTTAAAATTAATGATCATATAAATTTTTAATAGTTTTGAAATTTTTACTACTCGAATTAATAATACGTGAAGATTAAATTTAAAACTTGACGAGTTAATTTACATCTTTCAAATTAATATCTTTAAATTAATGAGCAGGGTTAGATTAAATATTACTTAGCTATTTAAAAACCACTTTTATTCCACGACATAACATGAAAGAAGACAATCCAGCACAATAGCCAAGATATAACACGGTATAATAGTCAGAACACAGCACAATAACTCTATACATACTTAAAATAAAAAAGAATTATTTATCCATGAACTAGCTGGATAAGTAACTATCTCCAAGTTCTAACTCAAACGAAAACAATGTGGCTTTCTATTTGATTAGAAAAGTTCTTGATAGAATCAAAGAAGACCATGTCATTGGTTGGATAATCGCGATTAATGGCTCTTAATTAACCATTTTGATTCAGTTTAGATTAGAATATTCAAAGAATATATATATATATATATATATATATATATATATATATATATATATATATATATATATATATATATATGAGTTAATCCCCGTCTTTATCACTATGGTTACCTAAAAACACAATCCAATTTTGTCTTTTTGTCTTTCGTGCGTCCCATGGTGCTTCTCCTCCTTTTCTTTTAAACAAGGTAGCTGACAAACAGTTGTGTCTAGCTTTGTTTAAACTCTGGTGGTGGGGACAAATGGTGCGAATATTATGGAGACCTTGTTCCTTAGTCCACGTCGAGAGGTAACATGCTTCCATGCTTATCTAAGAAAATTGTGTCTAGAAAGTATAATCATCTATTGCCTGGGGGGGGGGGGGGTAAATTACGGATTCAAATCTCATTGTAAATAAAACAATATCTGTAGTTTTATAAGCGGTACCTGCTAAAAAAATTAAGTACGAAACATAATTTTTATATATTTTTTAATTAAGTTTGTTAGAACACTGTATGTTCTAGTGTTTTAAAAGTGTTTTTTTAAAAAATTTAAATTTTTTTGATATTTTAGATCATTTTGATGTATTGATATCAAAAATAATTTTTTAAAAATAAAAATATATTTTTTAAATGTATTTTCAAGTAAAAAACACTATGAAAAACAACTACAATCACACAACCACTAAACATTTTATACATGTTTTTTGCTTTTTACTATATATAAATCTCAATTATAATTTTTATCAAGTATTTATCTAAATCCAACTAACCACGCCTAATCACACTTTTTCTAAATTTATTTTTTTCAAATCACAATCACAACAACTACCTAAAAAACAAGCAAAATATATTAATCCGAGTGTGTGTATCCGCAGCATTGTCGATAAGCATTAGAGTATATAAGAAGACTAATTCGGAGAGCGTGTGATCATATATATATATATATATATATATATATTGATAATCTTCTTCACATACATTTATCAAACTACGACAGCGGTTCTTAGAGAAAAGGATCTGAACAAAAGTCTTGCTTCTAATCTTTGTTCCCTCCTCCCTGATGGTTCTATCCAAGAATATTATTAGTTTAATTCCTTTTGGTCTTTGGTGTTTGTTCATTTTGTGTCACTAGTTGCTGTAAATCCAAGTTCATTATATATAATTAAGACAGCCGACAAGGCATATCGGTTATTTAAAAAAAAAAAAAACAGCAGATGACGGCTTTCTTGAGGGCTCATCTGCAAGGAGAGATTTTATATGATATAGACCAATACTAAAATGCGTGGTCATAAAAAATAATTTATTTGATTATTATGCCCTAAATAGAACCACCCGATCCCAAAAACCCAATAGATTAATTGATGAACAAAATATAAAAAATAAATATAGACGAATCTTTACTAATACAAGGTTGTTTTTTGTTTTTTTTTTTATGAGTTATGTCATCTCCCTCAATATCCAATAAAGAAAAATAAAAATTTAGAAAAATCCAACTAAAATTCAAGGGAGTACAATCCAAAACTGTGAATTGAAATTGGAAACCACATTAATAAGTGATCTAAGAAGAAAAACTGAGATGTTTGACATTAGTGAAAGCAGATCGATCCTAGCTATAGGCCAAATGGGAAGAGCAATCCTCCAAGTTTACACTGCACTTTTGAGGATGTGATGTTTTTCTTATCAGACTCCATTACGATATATATGGCATTTAACTTTGGACCGACATCGTTATGGATCACAAACTTCAAAGAGACACCTATAGGATGACCATAATTCGGAACTGCTGTCAGCAACCTCAATTATCCATCAGACATGCAATGATTAATTTGGACTGGGATGACTTCCTGTAATGGTAATTTTTTTTAAAAATAAATTAAATTAATGTATTTTTATACTGAAAATACTTTGAAAAACAATCTTTATTACCGTACCAAATAATTTAATTAGAATTTTATTTTTGAAAAGATTCAGAAATCATGTATATATACAGTATCAATTTTCTTATTTATTATTTGCTCATCACTTACAATTAATATACACTTTATAAGGAATACATCAGCTACCCAACTTAAACTGAAAGAGCCTAGTTCTTAAAGACACTAATCATAATTAATAATTATTTATCGAGTAACAATAATTATAGATTAAAACTCAAATCTGACATATATTTAGAAGCATAAATTGATTTTTATAGGATTTGCAATATAATAGTGCAATAATAATCATACATTAAAAAAGAATTTTTGTTATTTATAAAGCAAACTTAGTTAAAAACAAGATTAAATAAACATGTTTGTTCTATAAAACTTATATTTACTAGAAAAAAGAGAGTAAAAACACCCATATATATATTTATCCATATTAGGTTTTTACCCGGTCTTCTTTGCCATCTATTAAAACATATATTAAAATATATTCATCTCCGATCCATTAAGCGCAACATAAAATCCACATCCATATATAGCAATAAATGTTGGTTAACATGTCACCGTAATTATGGGTTTCGAAAACATGGCATGTGCAGGGGAGACATATATTGATTTGTAATAAGCGATATATCTACCATATATATTTGCTTGCTCACTTTTTGGTACAGATTAATCACATGGATATGTGCCTAGATCCTAATGGATGGCCGAAGTACGGAGTGGGAAATGTTTCTGGTGGAACCCTAAGGCCAGCTTAGTCCAAGTTGTCTCCCATCGATCTGATTTTCCTTTCGAAATCCATGTGTGAACTCGAGAATTCTCTCGGCTCGATGAAACGTTGAATGTTCTTTGAATCCAAAACCACACGCAATTGCCGAACAAACTTCCAAAAGTTATTCCTTCCTTGATCCTTCACGTATTGAGCAGGGATTATAGTACTGAGAACTTTTGGTCAATCTGCAAAACCAATGGTTAGATGCCACATTCCACATGACTTGTGATTAGGCACGGTTGGGTGCTAGTCCTCCATTAGATATGCCAAGGCAAGTCTCCTTTTTCGGGTGCATATATATGAAGAGTTGAATTGACATGAGCCCCACCAGGATTTGGCCGAAGATTGGATAAGGGGAAGGCTTAGCTGCTTAAATTTGAATGGTTGGAGTTGCTGTCATTAGCCAAGTTTGCAAAAAAGATGTGGCCATGTGGGTCTCTTTTACCATAAAAATATAAATGTGGGTCTCAACTTTACTCATTGGTCTAACCATTGACACGAAATTTCCAAGTCCTTATATAGCTTATGATGATAGTATCTGTCTACTCCTACCCGTGTATTTGTTGATTGTTGAATGTTGATTGAACAAGGCTCCTTCCTAGGAAGCTGTTCCCATTTGGTCACCTGCAGCTTCGATTTCAGTCTTTTTTTATATTGATTTTCTATTTTCTGAAACCAACAGGAGGAGGAATAATCAAGTTTTACTTTGGTTAAAATCTAGGTTAAGTAAGGAGAAAGGTCGTTGTAAAATGTTGCTGGTTACCATGAGAGAATGAATAGACATTATTTCTTGTTTCCTGTTCTCTACCAAGATCAGATCCCTTTTTATCATCTCTCAACATGTGCCTTTGAGCTTGTTTTATAGCTGGACCTAAGTTTGTAGGATGTGGCTAATAGGAGCTCTCAACTTTAGGGTTTGGATTAGGGTATCAATTCCGCTCCCAGTTTGGTACCGATCCTATATCTAGATTGGCAGTTGGATACTTGAATGTTCATCACCAACATCTATGACTTATTCTTTTAATCCTGCTATTTATGCTAAAACTATCAAAACAGGCAGTTGAAAGTTGAGAGCTCCTGTTCTTATCAATATATTTTAGGGTTGAACCACTTCTTATCACTGCTTTTTTTTTTTTTTTTTATAGTAAAGACCTCCATAGGAAGTTAGTTTGCATTTACTTCGTGTAGGTTTGGAGAAACCACGATCACAAGTTATATGAATGGAAATTTCATGCCTGGTCATATCAGCAAAATATTGCGAGGCAAGTCAATTCCTTAAGGATACAAATTTTCAAGAAAAATGAAGTGGCCATTGAATCTTGATTGCGTAACCCGTAATATTCACTCTCTACAAGTGCTAAATATCTTACACAGCCTATAATAATACAGCAGCGGCTAGCCTTGCAATTTACTCAAAATAAATAAATAAAAGAGGCCTGCAGTTGCTTGAAAGCTCAAAATCTTGGTGTCGTGACCATTTAGCATCTGCACCATCATGTTGTTGAATGTTGGTGGAACACTAGCACAAGTTGGGAAATCTAATGTCCATCATAAAGCTGCATGGATGGAGGAGATGGAAACTTAGGGTTTGATTCCACTCTCCTAGCTAGCCTTTGCTTGCAAAACTCTGCATGCGCTTTAATACAAGGAAATTTTTACAAGAAGCGGCAGTGAAAGCCTAGAAACATAGGGCCTTGGGCTCTAAGCTTAAAGATAAATGGACCACCATTGTTAAGCCATAATTATGAAAAATCTCCACAAAATCACGGATGGCTCATCGTTATTATGGCGATCTTAGTTCCTCTTTCAATGGACTTCTTTCGTGCTGGAACTACCTCGTTTCATCTGGGACCATCCCGAGTCCGGAAGAGTCTCGCAGTCGTAGCAATTGGCTAGGAGCCATCTACAGAGCAACTTGCTACTGTTTGAGGGCCTAACTGCTTAAAAACCTTTAAAATCGAGAGGACTCCACGCGTTAACAAAACACCAAAAATATAGCTAAATTATTGTAGCTATACTCATAAAATATTATTTATTTAAATAGTATTTTAAGTTTTTTTTATTAATATATTTTTCTTTTAATTTCATTGTTCATCAACTCAATTTTTTTTTTGTTTACTTAATTTTTCTCAACTTCATCATTTAATATAATTAGATTATTTTGAGAATTATGCTTTTTTATTTTTATTTTTATTTTTATTTTTATTTTTTATCGGGTTATATACTGGTCTCATAAATTTAATTTTCCCCCCTTGATTTTAACCTTCAAAATTAATTTGTTAGAAGTGGAGCTTAAATCTTGATTCTTGAAAATAGATTGTGTAAGGTTTTATAATCTTGATCACAAAAAAAAAATTAGTGTAATTGATACGATCTCACACATTAAAAAGACTGTTATTTGATAGTGAGTACTTGAATAGAGATTCAAGAAGTGGAGTAGACAGTTATTCAAACCACTATAAAAATTAATGTCTCTTTTTTTCTCACTAGATATTTCATTGTACTAGTGGATTGATTAATTGTGTATTGTTGTTGCTAAAAAATATTATGGTGATTTATTAAAGTTTTTAAAGTTTAATTTAGCTTTAATTCACCCATTTGTTATGATATTCTAGTCTTTTAATTTATACTAGAGTTTAACTAAGGTTCCTTTCTTTGAAGAATTCTTTTTTACGTATTAGATAACTATAATGCAAACTTTTCTTGAGTCAATTTATATTAATTGAGTTTTGTGATATTATGGAGAAAGGTTCTATTAGACCCACAATGAATGGAGAGGTTAGATACAAAAAGGTATGGTTATAATATTAAGGCCATGCTCTTAACCATGGTTATAATTCATGAATATAATTGTGCTATTAAATGCAAAAAGCTTCACATTCGAAATATCATCTTCTAAATTAATGATTTAGATAAAATTACAAATTTTTAAAAATCTTATTGGTTAATTCATGATTTTAGATGGCAATTATGTTAGCATAATAATCCCTTCTTTTTTTTGAAGATGAAATCGACTTCAATTATATTCTTCCATTCAATAATGATATTCTTGCTACTTTATTTTTCAATAAATGGTCGATTTATTTTTAAGATTTCTTGAATAGAAAAAGAAAATTAAGTGCAACTCCATTAAGAAGAGCTAGCAAAATAGAAGCTTCATAAAAAAAACTGATAGAAAAGCAGTTTAAAGGCATGTTAGCTTCCACTTTGAAAAATAAAATGAATTTATGCTATTAAAGATGAAAGAATTTTTATTTTATTTAAAATTAAAAAAATAATCTTAAATATTATAAACTTAACTAAATTCAATTATTTTTGTTTTCTTTTGAGTACAATAATTAACTAATATTAAATTATAAAGTTACTAACTTAAATTTTTTAAAACTAATTACTCTCAATTATTTTATTTTAAGTATATTAGATATGAGCTTGTATGGATCTTAAAGAGTATCATGATCATCCAACAACAACAGTTTTTTGATAAATCTATTTTTAACAAGTTTAAAAAACCCTTGTAATCTGTTTTGATTGAGCACGCTCAAAGGAATAAGCATGCCTCAAGTAGGGATCTGACAGTGTGCTAACCCCAACCACTCGGGGGCTTGGTAGGGTGCTATGCCTCGGACACGCTAAGTTTGGTGCCGGCCACACCCAGATGCCTTTTGGGATTGGTAGTGCACCAAGCCCGAAACTTGAATTTGACAGTCAGCCAAGTTTAAGGTAACGTGTGTCTGATAAACATGCCAGACCCAAGGCACTTGGATTTGACAATCAACCAAGTTCAAGGTAATGCGGGTTTGATAAATATGTTAGACTTAAGACACTTGGACTTGACATTCCTCAAAGTCTAAAACATATGGACTTGACAATAAGCCAAACCAAACCAAAAGCACTTAGACTTGGCAGTCATCCAAGTCTAAGGTAACGCAAGTCTGACAAACATGCTAAACCCAAGGCACTTGGATTTGACATTCCGCCAAGTCCAAAATAGATGAACTTGACAATTAGCCAAGTCCAAGGTAATGTGGATCTGACAAAGGCATTTGGACTTGACATTCCGCTAAGTCCAAAACAACGGGGGTCTTGTAAACATACTAGACCCAAGGCACGTGGACTTAGCAATTAGCCAAGTCCAAGACAACGACCATCCTTCCTTCGCATGTCTAAGGGAATGACTATCCTCTCTTAGGTCTAACCTCGGAGAAGAACTCAGCTTCCATGGGTTTAACTACGTTTGACGTCTTAAACTCTAATCTCCTTACATCTTTTTTGGTGTATAAAAGTCCTCCAAAGATCCACTATATTCCCATCAAACATTAATATAGATGTAAGAAATATTTATCCCTCATTAAATGTTATTAATGTATTTATGCTGCAGACTCATCTCTTCACAAAAAGACAAGACTCATGAGTTATAAATATATCATAAAACTTTCAGAATAAAGGTTTATAATTTTCATTCTCTACTGCATATATATTTTCAAAGCATTTATTTCTAAAATTTCTAAAATAAATGTTCACAACACTAACAATGCACCACAACAATTTATTACCAAATAATTTAAAATGTTTAATCTCATAGGACAACACAACAGACATAAAATAACACAACATAGAAGACACAAACAGGGGCAAATAGGCTCTTAAAATGAAATCAAATAAAATGCTACTCTTTCGTGCAATCCACTTGCTTGAAGGATACAGTCTGTCTATCCAGGTCAAAGCCAATCCTAAAATTGCTTTGAGCAAAGTTACCAAATATGCCACCAGCGAGCATGCTCTCTGACATCGCATACGATGTTCTTGGTCTGAAGAGAAGAAAGCTCCCCAAGCCACGAGCAAAGCAGGCCACTGGCATGAAGGCATCTGTTATAGTCATTGCAAAACAAAACACATCTTGCTTCGGTGAAATAAAGGTGGTAGTTGGCGCTCGAGCTCCTCCATCAAAATGGACTGTTAATATGGGGGGCATTAATAGTAGTAGTATTGCCTCTATAACAAAGTTGTGTCCCTAGCTGTGGATCTCGATATGGTGTCACCGGAATTGAATTCTTCACTTCTTGTTCCAACCGATTGTAGAAATCTTTAGGTCATATTATTGGCGGTGCGGCTGTGTCAATGAATACATTACCTTTAGAAATGGTGCCCGATGAGCTATAAGCCAAGAACTTCCCTCTAACAGTTATTCCTTCCAAAGCGACATAATAATAGGCCGGGTCTTTTTTTCGAACCAAAGGAGTTGACAGCACACCCTTACTGATAATCTCACTTCCATCACCGGAATACATCTTGCTTGAAATATTCGGATTGGTATGGAATGGAACCAAGCAGTGAGTGAACTTTATGCTCCCTGAATAAGATCCAATTTGAGAGGTAAGTGACGAAGGCCTACCTCCTCGTCCAACCGAGCCCATTTCATGCTCATTAAATCCCGTGTTGTTGTGTCCACAACCGAAAACAATGTCTGGGACAGAAACACGCTGTCCTCTTGAGCTAGAACTAAGAGTAATGGTTTTCCTTGGCAAGGACACCTTTAGTCAGCGAACTGGATGCATAGCCATAAGTACAGTTGCACAGAGACTAGGTAGAGCAAGATACTGTATCTAACAGATGGCATTTATTTGAGTGACAATTAATGGTAGTATACGTAGATGAGGATTTTATAAGGTGAGCCATCCTAGTTCACCAAGATCATGGAATCATCAATGATCATTCTACAAATTCAATGAGTGCATAGATTTGATGAACATGGCTAGAGTGAAAATCAATCAAGTAGTAGTAGCAGTCATTGATTAGTACGAAAAATACAAACTACCTAACCTGTATTGTCAAAATTGGCATGCTTTCGTAGGAGTCCGAACCATGAACCTTCAAATCCATCAGACCACAAAGTTTGAATGTTACAATGCATCACAGGAGAATATAACGCGGTGGTTGACTTTGCTTTCTTAGCTCCGTTCTCTTTTTCTTTGCTTCTTCAAGTAAAAATCAAATGTAAATCTCTATAAAATGTTAATATTGATAGAAATTATCATTACCTAGATTTCCCCCCTCAAGAACAGCATGCAAAATTAGAATAACTTTTGACAAAAAAAGGGCACAATTGTTGGAAAATAATCAAAACACAAAAAAATATCATTAAAGATAAAAAAGAGAAATAATAAATTTTTAAAAACAAAAATTGAGCCAAATCCTGTATAAAAAGATCAAGAATAATTTTTTAGAAAAAATCATGAGCTCGATTAAAAAAAAAGTTGAAATTTATATCTTAATATTATTATAAATTGTGTTAGGATACATATGGTAAAATATTATATATAGATTGATTCGCATACCTCTTTCAATGGCATTAGATTGCCATAATATTGGTTATTAAATGACCCTAATCTTGATCACAAAAAATGGAATGCCTGAGAAAATTTAAATACAGATAATTATATGGTTGAGAAACAAATCATTGGTCATATTGTAAAAGATTTGAATCCGAGATCCATGGAAAGGAAGAGATATGCTTTTAAAATTTATTTATGAGATCAATTCATTCAATACGTGAGATTTTTTTATTCCCATATTGTTTTTGTGGGAAGTTTTTCTTAATTATAACTATGCTTTAAAACAAGAAGATATCTCTTGAGAAATTACTGGGTGAGCCAACCAGCATGGAGTCATTAATGAATTTATTAACATAATTAATAATACATCATGTTAATGAGTGTATAAATTTAATTGTCATGATTAGACTGAAAACAATCAATTACTTGTATTTATAATGTTATATTTTAAAAATCAATTAATTTTTGAAAATTGATCGAAATGATACTATCAATTAGCTCCTTTTGTTTATACATAAGACTTATTAAAGAAGCAAAGGTAAGAGAATACGAGTTTAGCTACGATTGTGTTGCAAAATTCAATGCGAAATTAATGCCAAAATAAATGCCTTGATCTACTGCCACGTGGATAACTTTGGTTCTTTTTTGGAGGAGGGTGGTGAATTCCAACTCCCACATGAAAGCTTGTGATTTTTGACAATTTAGGTAAGGGTCATTTGATTATTTTATGTGAAGGGTAATTTGGGTTTTTCCTCTCGTATGAAAGTTAGCAACTTTTTACAATTTAAACAAGGGTAGTTTGGTGATTTCATAAAAAGTTATTTGGCTTTTTTTCTATAATTAATTACAGCCTAGACTATTTTATTTTGATATGAATATAAATACTTATCATGATGTTATGTAGTTTCATGAAAAGTTAGCAAATTTTGACAATTTAAACAAGGGTAATTTGGTAATTTCATAAAAATAGTTTGGATTTTTTTCTATAATTATTTATGACTTAAAATATTTTATTTTGATATAATAGAAGTACTTGTCATGGATATGTATAGTGTTAGGCGTGTTTTTTTTTTAATTATATTGAATATGGTATAAATCTTTTATTAAACATTTCAATTTCAAAAAAAAAAATTAATGATAAAGTTTCTTAAAGCATGTGAATCCTTTTTAGACATTTTATTTAATATATTTTGTTAAAAATAAATTTTGAGTGATTTTATATCACTAATTAGGGAAAATATTTAATTATTTTTTATCATTTTTGTTTTTTGTCACCTTTTTTTTGTTTAATTTTTTTTATTTTTTTCACTTTTTTTTAAAATAAACTTGATTGGGTTTTTTTAAAAATAAATTTAGTGATAATTGGATATTAGAATTATTAGGACTGATGCTAATATTAGTTAAAGTTGAAAGGTATAAACATATCCTTTTCTTTATTTTGATTTAATGGTTTATTGTTCGAACTTGACCAAAAACAGTCTTTGCCAAATCACAAGTGTCATGGATCTCGCCATGGTGCCTTAGCTTTAACGTTGTCTCAACCTATAGTAGTCTCAAACCATCTTAAACCTGATCCTAGACTACTCCTTGTTTGTCAAAATATGGTCTTAGATCAACTTCCAAATACCTTAAACCCATTTTGAACTTAACCTCAAGTCCCCTAAATCTTATATAGATCTTGGCTTGATCATCGAGTGCCTTAAGTCAATCCCCGCGTTATTCCTGGACATCATAGACCTAATTCTAATCTAATCTCAACCTAACTCCTATAATAACTATTTCATAGATTTTTTTAAATGATTATTATTGATCTTCAATGATTATGTATATAATCTCAATTTCACTTTTTAAATATCTTATTTATTGTATTTTCATAACCAACTAATTCAATTCATGAGATTCTTATAAAATAAATTCTTAAGAGAAGTTTCTATAAAATTATAATTATTTTCTAACTCTTGAGTTGCATGCTTGTCTTGTATATTACATTAGTTTGTATTTCATAAAAAAAAATTTTATATAAAAATGAATTTATAAGTTTTTTAAAAATTATTTTGATTGTTTGTTTTTGTATTCTTTAGTTTTTGCCATTTTATTTTTAAAATTTTATACTATTTTGTTTAATATCTAGACTTAGCAGAACCTTCAAGTGTACTGATCTTGATTGTTATGACTCATTTTCACCCCAATGCTATTAGACCTTACTTCCAAGTTGATGAACTAATAATAAGTCACTTCTTAGATATCTAGGGCTAGGGTATAAAACCACAATCAATAAAAATACAAACAGATCCTGGTACCATGTTATTAATAAACCTTAATCATTCGTTATCCATGGATCATTGTTGTATAAACAATAAGCATAACAATAAACTCTCCTAGGATTTAAGTTCAAAAAGCCCAAAATAAATTCATCCACTTATTCACTCACACGACTTGATAGATCACCATTGGTCATATGTTATGATCAGGATTAAATGGTGATAGATATGTCAATTTACCATGCAATTAGGAATTACAAAAATGACCTGATCTTAGAAAAGATAGGTTTGAACATCCTCTTAAAATTTAACTCATTGCAGTGGATCCACTATCACCCATACAAGAAGACCATTGGTAGATTAGGCATAATAGATCATTAGGAATGGAAGACAACTAGCAATATAACTTACCTTATGACATGAACCCCATTGATATAAAGATCTAGAAACCCACACTCAAATCGACATTATCTATAAAAGCTAAATTCAGGTTGTGATTGAGCTTGGCACACTAATAGCCTATATCGAGATACCAAGACTATAAAATCTTAACCCCCACTTTACGCTTATGAAGAAATGTGAATGAGTAGCATGGAAGATGTTGTAAAGTTTGATTATCTCTTCTATTCGTTAGAATAGTTCAATGAAGAATCAAAATAAGAGAATCCTTTCATAATACACACAAGATATATGGCAATAATATATTATCCAACTTAAAAAAAATTTATCTTACAAGAGTATTTGTACTTTGAAAAAACTAAACCCTGGTTGATCTAATGGGCTAACATCAACCGAAATTAAAATAAAGCCCAAAATATCTCAAATAAGACCTAAAACATGAAAAATAATAATTCTAAAAAATAATGATAAGTTGTTGCACACTATGAATAAAAAAGAAACAATTATTAAATAAGAACCTTAATTAAAAATAACCTTTAGTTGAATAGGATGTGGTGTCGCCCCTTGCAATTCAAAACAAACAAGCAAATAATTCTTCCTTAACCACCTATGTTTCTACACATAATAAAGAATCCATCCATAGTTTAAAATCCATAAAACATATGGAAACACATAACTTCAAAGTTGTTGAACACTCCCTCTATGGATAGCTTATGATGAAATTAATTAAGCCTAAGAAGTAGATGAGTCAGACCCCTCTCATATATAGATTAAGCTGACTAAGATCTGATCATCACTTATTGAAATTGTAGTCTCTTTGAAATTTACCTTGGCCCAAATACTCTAAATAAACCAATTGAATGCATCTTTGAGCTTATTGCCTTCAATCTTGTAATTGTCCCAATTAGAACTTCTAATGGATCATTTGGTGTAATTTAGCTTGCATCATCTCATCTCTCTTTGAAAGGGTTTGACTTTGATTCATCATCTACATCAAACAAAGAGATATTAGAAACATTAAAAATAGCACTAACACCTTAGTCACTTGATAAATCTACTTTGTAGGCATTTTCATTAATTGTTTTAAGGATTTAGAATGGACCATCTCCTTTCAACATCAACTTATATCTTCTACGTGTAGAAAACCTCTCATTCGCATATGCATCCAAACCTAATCACCTGGTTTAAAGATAACCTTTTTTCGGTCATTATTTGTTTTGAATGCATATTGCTCATTTTTTTTGTATTTGTCATCGTATACTCTCATGAAGATCATGTGTGCTTTTCAAGTTCAAAACATGATATTTTTAAATTATCCAATCATGCATGCATTGAAGTTTTCTACAACAAGTTATGGTTGTTTTAGTTTTCAAGTTTTTTAAGTGTTTGTGTTTCTAAAAAGTAAAAAAAATATGCTAGTTAATATTTGTCTAGTTTTATGTCAAAGTCTTTTGTTTTGGTTTTTCAATTAAGTCATTTTGATTTTTTCTAAACTTGGAGGGTTGTTCGATAATGATGTTTCAGACCGTGTATTTGGATCTTTATGGCAAAATCCAAATTAAAAATCTTTAACTTGACATTTCGATACCTTATCAAGTTTTGTATCTCAATTCTAAGTGGTGAGCTTTTATCCATTATCTTTATATCTCTAAAGTAGTAAGTAATAAGTATCTTTAGATTTGTGGATTATATATATATAAATTTCTTTGGTTTTGTACCTTAAAGCATAGTTATTAAACCCGGCCCAGCCTGGTGGGTTGACCCAGGACCCGGTCACCCGAGGGCTGGACCGGTCCAGGTTTGTCAAAAGACCGTCTGGTGCAACAACATGGTTAAACTTGGTCGACCCAGCGGGTTAACCCGTGACTCAGACGAGACCCAATGTTTTTTTCTTTTTTTTTTAAATATGGAATTTGAAACTTATTTGTATATATACTCTAAGTTCCCAAGAAAAAAAGTTATGTTTTTTCAATGTGGGATAAAAAAACCTTTTAGTTTAAATACTTCAATTTAAAAAGATAATTTAGTATCTTTTTAATGTGGGATTTGAAACCCATTAGTATATATACTCTATGTTCACAAGAAAAAAACTATATTTTTTCAATGTGGGATTTAAAATCCATTAGTATATATACTCTATATTCACAAGAAAAAAAAACTATGTTTTTTCAATGTGAGATAAAAAACTTTTTTAATTCAAATACTTCAACTTAAAAATTTAACATAATATCTTTTTAATGTGTGATAATTTTTTAAAAAAATATTCTTTTGAACTTCATTATTTATAATATGTATAATATATATTTACATGGATTTTTTTTTAATTTTTTATATAAAATATTAAATTTTTAAATTTTTTCAAATTGACCCGGGTTGACCCATGAAACCGGGGACCTAGCCTCTTGTCCGAGTCAATCCCCAAACCAAGTTTAATAACTATACATTAAAGTGATGCACACAAACATTCATTCCAAAGTGATGTTTTTTTTTTTTCAATATTCATTCCATATTGATATCATACCTAGAATTCCTCACAATAATTAACATATATAAAAACAACACATTAGTTTTTGGACTTTTTTTTTCATGAAAAAAAACCTTTTTATCTCCTCTTATACAAACATGTTATATTCTATGATCTCTTCAAGCAGACAACAACTACCCATTATAAATCACTAAGTTTTGATCCTCATCGAATAAGACCTTCAAACAAAATTATAAAAAATCATTGAGGTCAAAATTCAGCTAATACAGATGACAACAAAAGATAAACATAATTTATTACAAGTCAAATCCCTAAAAAAATTTGAATAAAAAAAACTTTTCTCTTCAAATAAGTGTTGCATGCCGTGCTTGGTTTACTCGGGTCGAAGTTCAATTCTACTAGATGTCTGATGTAAATGGTTCTGGTCTAATGGATCATGTCCGTCTAAATCTTCAAAATCTTGTCAAGGCAACGAAAACAGTGATAGGGAATAGTTGACACAGAACAGCTCTTTGATGAGCAAAACAATTTCTTTGAATTCCAAAATCAAAGAAAATAATTTAGAATTTCCATTACACACACACAAGAAGAAGAAGAAGAAGAAGAAGAATCAAACCATATCCGTATTTGCTTGAAAAAAGAATTATTGAAACACAAAGCTACAAGAGAACACTATCAAACATCAACACTCCCACCCTCTACTTCCCAGACGACATGCTGTTTTCTGCACTCACAGTAAAACACGGTGGCCACAACATAACCCCAGACCATTACTGCCCCGTACAAAACTGCCAACCCCACCGCCTCCCACCCTTTCAACAACATCACGGCCGTCCATCTTGTTTTCTTCGCCAAATCCTCACTGTCCATCTTCAACCCCTCCATTTTCCACCCAATCAAACCCGTAACCAAACCCATCAGACCCGACAACACCCACCCACAAACCCGCTTCCCCTCCATCAAATCTGACCCGATAAATATTGCATCCCACCCAAACCTCTCTTCCAAAACCGAAACCACCAAACTCATCCCCAAAACCGCCATCAAATAAATCTCAACAGCCGACCCGACAACCCAAATAACAAAACCCGACCCGAAAACACCTCCTCCAGTTAAGGACCATAAAGTACGGGGCACGCTAGAATAACAGAACAGGATGACATAAACAAAAATCGAAGTAACTAACGTCCTTCGCCACGTGAACTTGACAGCGTTAAGAACGGACTTTACGCCAATGGGGTTTCTGTGATACCCCGATTCGGCGGAGACGACGGAGGAGACGGCGGCGAGGAGGGAGAGAGTGAAAGAGGGCACAAAGTAGAGGAAATTGCAGTGGAGGAGGGCGATAGCGGTTTCGCGAGACTCTTTCCAGACGTGGCGGGCTTCGAAACGGGTGGGTGAGAGAGCCGCGATGAATTCGAGGTGGAGGATTTGAGATTGGACGGGATGGAAAGCGAGGGAGCGAGAGAAGAAGAGGAGAGAGAGGGGGAGGGCAAGGAGGGCAAAAATGAAAATGAAGATCTGTTTGTTTATAAAGAAAATCTGGAGGGGTTGAAAGATCAAACAAGAACATATGATTGCTGGAGTTGAAGAAATCTTTGGATTGATGACTGTCGTTGGATGTAGCATTTTTTTTGTATTTTTTTTTTTTTTGAACTTTCGAGGCTGTTTGTTTATAAAGAAAGTCTGGTTTATTCTTCTGCGTTTTGACCGTGATGTTCTTATTTTGCTAATTAGAGAGAGCGATGGGATGTTGAATTTACGTAAATGGGCTTGTGTTTTATACCATTTATTTCGGAGTTCAGGCATCAGTTCTGTTTTATAACGTGGAAATTTGTTGGCATTATCAAGGGCAGAAATAGAAACATCAAATATTTGCAGGGGCCCTTCTGCTGAGAATGAAGAAATTGAAGGATTTTTTAACCCACAAGTCAAATCTTAGTGTGACCATGTTTTGTGGCTCTTTGTCACAACAGTATTTATTAGAAAGATTCGATACGCTGCCTTCCTTAAACATAGAAAACGACCGGATGTTTTTTTGTTCTGCTGTTTAAAAATGCAGTACTTGTTGTTTTTTAAATATTTTTTATTTAAAAATATATTAAAATATTTTATATATCAATACATCAAAATAATACAAAAACATTTATAAAATAATTTTAAATAAAAACTCAATTTTTTTAAAAATAAAATTTCAAATATATTTCCAAATAGCATCTATCTATAACTACGTGACTTAATTTGGATAGTGCTTTGTAACATGGTTTTTAATTATTAAGTTATTGTTCGATTAATTTTATTAAATAATAATTTTTTGCTTTTTGATTCTATTAAATTGGATCAATCAAATTACTAAAATCATAATTAAATTAAATGATTTTGATCAAGTTAATATCTTATTTAATTTACCCAAAACATTAGTTTTTATCAGATTTTAAAAACCTTATTTCTTGATCTGATAAACATACTAGAATCATTCGATAAATTAAAAAACAGGTCCGATAGATTTCTTGCCTACACATTGCCAAACCCTTAGCTCTCAAAATAGATGAGATACATGCTTCTGAGTTGGGGTATGCGGGTATCCTCAAACAAGTTCAGGAGAACAAAGAATAAATTCTTCAATTTACATCTGCATATTTGAATGATTATCAAAAGAATTACTCTACTAATAAAAAAAACAACTCTTTCTATTATGTTATGCATTACGAAATTTCAAAGTGTTTTATTAAATAAAAAATTCTTTTTACACATTGATTGCAAATATGCTAAAGAAGTTTTACAAAAAAGATGTTCAAAATAGATTTTTGCTCGATGGCAAGTTATATTAAATATTTTTTTTATTTTGATATAAAATATATAAAAGGAGATACATATTTTATTCCTTATTTCCTAACCATAGAATTCCTCCAAAACAGGTCTTGATGCCTCCCAAATTCAAATCCAGAGACAAAGGCAAGGACCCACAAATAAAGACGGAGTTTTTAAAATCTCAAAATCCTACAAAACTACTTGCATCGGTAATTCCCTCTACAAAACCGATCAAATCATAATATGAAGTAGTAACCAAAGATGAAGAAGCATAACACTCTTTACAAGTACAAATTTGGATAGAATCTCTATCAAATTCACTAGAATTACTTCTGGTTTTACAAGCTATTAACTAGAAATCCTCCTAAGAAGATAAATCTTCCCAAATAGGTAAATTCTCCAAACCAATTTCCAAAACCGAAGCAGACTCTTCCTCTAAAAACCCCCTCGCTTCCTTTTAATTAAAATCTTTCATTTGAACCGTCTCAAAAGGTTTTAAGAGAAAAAATTGATTATATTCAAAAACCAAATTATCAAAATGTTTTAACTATAAAAAATGAATTTTTCCATCCTGATTCTTTTATTGCAACCATAAAAATCTTCCAACCAAATTGATATTTCAAACCTTGGGACTTATCCAAATCCAAATCTTATTACATGACAATACTTGAAATAACAGTATCTGTCAAATTCAAACATTTCAAACTACAATAAAGTCATTCCCAATAAGCCTACTCCACATGCATTATCCAAAATATCTTTAATTCTTCTTGTTAAAAACAGCCCCTGCACCAAACAATTTAATTTTTCGATTAGCTACCATGTCAAACCTTGTTATTCCATTACCTGTTCTTATTTATACTGGGATTATTAACAAGCATTGTTCAATGCCCTTTTCCTTCAAAATAATAAAGGTAGTCACTATTAGCTATTTTATTTTAATAATTCTATCAAGACTTCAAACTTACCGAATTGTTTTCTTAAAACCTTACCTTTTAATTGAAAATAGCTACATTTACTTTAAATAGAATTTTAAACCTTCAAAAAATGAGAAGAAATTCCCACCAATTCTTATGTTTTGTTCCAAATTCTTTGTCTCTTGGGTTTGTTCATGATATTTTAACTATCATATCTAACATGAGTATCCCATCCTTATTAGAGATACAAAGTAAAATGGTGAAACTCCTTTGCAGCAGAAAGCAAAAGTTCAAAACTTACTGCATTTAAATGGCTTCAACAACACCAAAAGG
>Ga0325410_1000822_pt1 | contig 33123 bp, 23 predicted proteins | sample PopdelMetagenome_16_FD_206182 | JGI IMG/M metagenome (GOLD analysis project Ga0325410, IMG submission 206182) | Populus deltoides microbial communities from Bellville, Georgia, United States - Xylem-PdIQD-R3 | ecosystem: Host-associated > Plants > Phyllosphere > Stem > Wood/Secondary xylem...
AGTTGAGTGGTTTGGAAATATATATCATTTACCATTCGGCAATCAAGACAGTCAATATGAGGCCATTTCTGTAGCAATCTATACATGTGGTGCTCTGGAAGATAAATCCACACAGTTCCCCTTCAATCCAAAAGTCCTGCCCATGCATGATTGACAGAGAGAGAGGAAGAGAGAGCTGCTCAATCAAAGGCTACAATTTTTATTTCATTTATACAAGTTTTCTGTACATTGATTCATTTACATACTGAGTTCAGCTTTCAATACTCCCTGAATAAGATAATTCTGGGCAATCCGTAAATTGATCCCGGATGACAATGTAGTTAACGTTGCAGTAACAAGAAACAGTTCATATCATTTCGATCCATAACGTCCTATACATGCTCTGCAAGCTGTTCCAATCCTTATCGTCCAGCTAAAATCGTCACTTGACTTTACAGACCTGATATTGTTAAAAGCACACCATAATGATCACTAGGCAAGACAGGAAGCTCCAACATCTTTACCTCTCTTCTCACTTTCTTCTCCTTGATATATGATAACCCAGGTATTGCCTCCTTACCAATCATGTCAATTTTACTGATCTTGAAATCACGCAGACTGCATATGAATCGATCCAGTCTCTTTTGCAATGGAAAATTGCCGGACAACATTTGGTTGGATTTGGTATCATATGTCCATCCATCGTCCCCTAGCTTCAACTCTACCCAGGCATCAACCCATCCATCAGGGAAAGGAAACTGACCATCCAACTTATCGTCCCAGTTCATGTCACCACAAAAAATCACATTTGAGTTCTTCTTGAGAAAGCTGATGGCCTTCTTTGCCTGATCCACATGTTCCTTGCTGAACATCTGATCCCATTATGGAGGTGCTGGACAAGGACTCTCTAGATGGCTAGTGGCAACAACTAATGACTTTTTTCCTGGAACTTCCAAGCTCAGCAATGCATAGTTCTCTCCCCATTATTGAATTCATAAAGGGTTTAGTGCTGAAAGATTTTACTGGTAGTTTGCTTAACTGCAAACAAGGGGGCAATATTAATACTAATAATAAAAAAATTAATTTAGAAAAAAAAAATGAATGCCAATAGCAAGTCTTTAAGTTGGATCGCTGACAACTACAAGGCAATGTAATACATGAAATCCAGGTAAGATATTATTTGGTCCCATGTTTTACTAAGACATTGACTTTAAGGAACTGCTAAAATTTAGTTATAGGTCAAAAGTATTCCGTGATCAGTAAGATAATCAAGGGCCGGTCCAATAAATGAAACACTATCACTCAACCAAAAGAAGGAAAACCTGCAGAAGTTCATTTAACAGCCAACATAAAACCATGTTTCCATGATTCTCCAGTTTGGGGGAGAGAGTGTACAACAAAGAGAATTATCAGGATCCATACTTTGTCAGTAAGTAAAGTAAGCCAGAAGCATACTAACAAGCAGAATCACCATCCAGCACATATCAAAACCATACCTGCATGCAAAAGTATCCTCTGAACTTGCTATTTCAGAAGAAACAGAGCATTGATATGCTTTCCACCAGCTGGATTGCTGAAATATGTCATATATATCTGGAATAACCTCTTGCAGGAAAAAAAATGGCAATAATTAAGATGAAAGTTAACACAGGGAGATCCAATTTCAAGAGTAGGGAACAAGAAAAACCTGTAAACAAATGACATCTGGTGAATGTAGTTGAATAAGTTCACCAAGTGCTTCCATCCTCCTCTGCATCTCCAGGTCTGCTCGGAACCAAACATTGTAGCTCAAAATCTTTAAGGAACCAAACACTGCTACTGAATTTGTATCCTCTGCCACAAATTTAAGAAGCTTTCAATCACATGCAATGAACATACATAACTGAAACCTTTTAATAAATTCCCATCTCTGTAGTACTATAACCGAGGCCCAAAAGGTACAATGTTCGACCAAATATACATAGCAAGCAGTCAAATTTCATGATGGTAACACGAATGCTAAAAAGCAAAAAGCAGCAACTCAACAAAACCAATGCTTATACATAACCTCATCAATCCATCATTACGGTTTCAGACAACATAAATAAACTCACAAAGCGAAAGGCCAGTAAATCGAAATAAATAAATATAATTAAATCAACTTGAACTACAAAAATCCCACTTACTTGTTAAAACAGAGACTCCCTTGTTTGATGCCCTAGCTCCTTGAAACACATCCAATTTCACACTAGCCCCATCACTTTCATCTGCATATACTAAAACATTCAACAACAAAATCTAGAAGACTAACAAGCAAATAAGAACTAACCTTTATGAACAAACATAAAGAAACGCTGGCTAGATGATTATTGAGGACAACACAACAAGCTTAACATGTGACTGACAACAGGCAATGGCATTCATGTTCACATTTTTCATCTCTAAATATATAAATATTTATCAGGAAGTACTTTATTAAGTAAAGATTACTGAAATCTTTTTAATGGAATCCCATCTCCCTAGTAAAATGAAAGACAAAAAAGCATAATAAGCAACACACATGAACCTAACATATCAGAGCAATCAAACTGAACATTGTGAACAAAACCGGCAACACAATAAAATTATCACTTAACATAACCTCTCTAATCAACCACTATCAATGAAGACAACATAAATAAATAATAAAGCAAAAACCCTTAAAAAAGACTAACTAGAACCAAAAAAATTCTCACTTACAACCCGCCCTTTAGAACTGTGACTCCCTTGTTTCAAGATTTAACCCTTGAAAATTGAAACCCACCCAATTTCTCACTATGGCCATCACCCCCATCTGCATTGATCGGCACCAATTCATTCCAGAAACAAAACTAAACAGACCCAACAAAACCCAAAGGACAAAGAACATTACAAGCAACTCACATTGAACCTCACATACACAATAAAGCAGTTAAACTAACCTTGTTAGAATGAAAATAGCAACAAAACTACAACCTCGGAAATTTCCATTATGAGTAGCACTGAATGGAAATAAAATCACAGAGCATAAACCTTTAAAAAGAAAGAAAGAAAAAACCTTGAGCCACAAACATGACATACCCTTTAAGACAATCACTCCCTTGTTTGATGCTTTAATCCCTTGGAATCCACCCAATCTCGTAGAAGCCCTATCACTTCCAAAAGGATTCACTTCTCTCTCTCTCCCACGATCCCAACCACCTCTCCCACGATCCCAACCACCTCTCCCACCACCACTACCATACCCACCGCGGTAATCATTTCGGGGAACACCCCAGCGAGATCCACCACCATACCCAGGACGATCATTACTCGACGCAGGCCCGCTAAAGGCAGCAGCTGGTGGATCTGAAGATGGCGCGCGGTTGCGGAGATGAGGAGGGACATATGTGGATCGAGTAGGGGCATTTCCCGCAGTACCTACACTTTCATTGTTAGCAGAAGAGCCAGCATTTGTGCGCTCATCTGCAGAATTCGAAGCCAAATCAGCCCATGAACTCCTCGTATTCATCACAATTCTTAACCTAGACGCAAAAAACCCAATACATTCCCTTTCTGAAAAAAATCAGCTTCTACTTCCACAAATCAAACTTTACGCAATTCCACTTTTCATGACATCACAACTTCAGTTCAAGTCCTGATCTGATTCACCAACTGTCAAAATTGAAATGCAACTCTAATCCGAAAAAACAAACAATAATCCTACCGTTTTTCTAGAGAGAACCTGAGAAGGAAACGGAAAGGAATGAGAGAGAGAGAGGTGTAGGAAGGGAGGGAAGGATGCTGTGTTAGGAATGGAGAAGATCGAAGAAGACAAAGAAACTAAAATTAAGGATGAAGCGTGTGGTTGGGATTGTAGTAGCCTAGTTGTAGTTTTAAAAAAATATTTTATAAAAAATATTTTTAATTATAATTGATTTAAAAAAATAGATATTTGATTAAAACTGTGGTTAAAATTAAAATTAAAAAAAAAAAAATTTAATGTGTTTGGTTAATAATGCTTTTAAAATTGAGGTTATAAAATAATTTTAAAAATATATATTAATATTGATGATTTTTAATTTAAATATTGTGGATTTAACTATTATTATTATATCATGAAATAAATCATATTTTATATAAAATATTTTATATAAAATATTTTTATTATTCCATGAAACCATTTATAATTTCATTACGTACGAAATACATCCAATAAAAACTACAGTTTCCATAATATTTTTAGCATGTAATAAAATTATATAAAATATTATCAGTATAAAATTCACTCTAAACTAATTTTTTTTAAAATAAATGTTAAAAAAATTAACACACTACTTCAAAAAAAAATCACGCATGCAAGTGAACAGTGTAAGAGAATTGCATTGTTCATTATTTTTAAGTGAACAGTGCAATTCCTTGCACTGTTCACATGAACAGTGAAAAAAGTAAGAAATAGTTGTTTTTTTCTGTGTTTCTAACACAGAAATTAAGTGGGATCCGATAAACAGCATATCAATTTTTTCTTAACCAAACAACTAAAACTGTATTTTAAATAAAACACAGCTACAACTATATAGCCAAACAAGCTCGAAAAAGATGAAGAAGGAAAAGATTTTTTTATAAAGAAACGCAAAAATATCTATTGGTGGGGCTTCCAATCAAATCATATCATTATAATCACATTACAAGATTATAGTTATAACTACAAATTAAAAGAAAAAAAAATGTGTAATTATAATTTTATAAGAAGCTCTTACAAAATAATTTACCAAATCACAGTGGATCAAAAGGGAGCAATTACCCCCTTTAATTTTTTTTTTATATTTTTTATATTAAAATATTAATATATTAGTTTAGTGAATTATAGTTACACGGAAGGAGAGTTTTGACTCGTATGTTTATGTTTATATATATATATATATATTACAACTCATTGCTCTAATTTGCCCCCTTTTCCCCTTTTCTTTCTTTATCTTTCCCTGTCTCACATTGTTCGGTTGCCGTTCCTTGCCTCTTGCTTTACTTATTAATTAATTTTTCTTATTTTTGCTTTATGCTTTACGGAAAAAATTTTCATTTTTTCTATTTATTTTATTATTTAATTTTAGTTTTATTCTTTTATAATTAGTTATTAAAAATATTAAGGTTTATAATAATTTAAAAATTTTAATATAAATATGTTCAAAATAAATGTTTAAATCTGCTAATTTAATCAATTAAATATTTCTTTTCTTATTATAAGAAAATAAATTAATATTCATGCAAAACCATCATTCCTAACATCTCTTACATTGACAGAATTATTTATTAAAATTTAATATTTCACATGATTTGTTTGTAAATACAATATCAAGTAGAAAGCATGTTTTTCGAGCATTGTTCCTCTTACACATATACTAAGCATTGTTCCTCAATTAAATATTTAGAAATGATTAAGTACAATTTAATCAACATACTTATTATATATATATATATATATATATATATATATATATATATATATATGAATTGAAATAGGTTTTGATTTTGATGAATTGACATGTATTTTACTATTAATTTCATATGAAAGATTTAAAATTATTGTGTATCTCAACTAACTTTTGTTTAACAGTAAATTATTGTGTAGTTGTGTTAATTATTATGTAGACACTAATAATGATAAAAAAATCTAGCAGGTTCATATTAAATTAACATGTCACTAGACAAGTATTTCAAGCGTAAATTCCTTGAGGATGAAGAGTCAATCAAAGCTTCAAGTTCAAAGAAAAGTCATATTAAAATCAACTCTAATATTCTCTTTGCTGACCCTGGCTTAAGAAGAGCAATTTATGAATACCATATAAATGATAGGGATGCAATCCGAAGAGCTTATCTACAAAAAAATCCTTGTCAACCTTCACACCGTGATTTTCCTCAAAAACAATTTAGGAATATATCAACACTACGACGTTTTAATCCGGCTTGGTTTGGTACATACCCGATATGGTTAGAGTACAGCATAACCAAAGATGTTGTCTTTTGCTTGTATTGTTACCTCTTCAAGTTAAAAGAGGGTGTTGTTTCGTTTGTTACAATAAGATTGATAATGAAGCGATTTCAAAATATAAAAACTCGAAAAGCACAATTATAATGTAAGTTTTTTTATTTTAAAAGTATTATGACTGCGGCCTAAATTAAAAATTATTTTTTTCTTTAAACTTTATATATATATATATATATATATATTAATATAAAAAATAAATTTTTAAAAGAAAAAAAATATTATTTTTTTATGTGTAAAAAATACTTTTAAAAATAATTATTATTAGACTTTCAAACACCTTATTTATTTTTATAGTTAAAAAATATTTTTGAAAATTTTTATATTTTTATGTTTTTGAAATTTTTGAATGTATTAATATTAAAAATACATTTTAAAATATAAAATTACTTTTCAAAACATTATATTTTCTCAATATGAAAATATAAAAAATCCCCCAATGCATGATAAGCAATTCAGCATGTGGTCATTTATTTTCAAACAGTCATCAATTACTTGTATTTAGCACTATAGAAAGCTAGGAGAGCTCATTTTCCCTGCTTGGATCACACAACACAATGAATATATTTAGCACCACAACTTATTAGAAACATCGGAGGAATATCAGTAGCGTACTTCAAATTAAAATTGTTGCCTCCAAGCAAGTACTGTCTGTATATAGAAACAAAATTTTTTCAACAAATCAAAATTTGCCTAAAAGCAATAAAAGATCTTCAATAATAATTTAAAAATAAATTAAAAATACGCTTCAAAATATCAAATCATTAAATCTTGTTATGAAATACAGACCTAAATTTGCTTTTTAAAAAAAAATAAAACATTAGTTTGATTTCACAAATAAATCAAGTCACCATAAATTAAACTCAAGAAAAGAAGTTTTATTTTTTTATGTACAAATTATATTTTAAATAAAAATTATATCTAATAATATATTTTAATAAAATTAAATATTTATACATGGTTGCTTATGACTAGAGATACTCTTACTTTGACCATAACTTTAAAAATTATAGTAAAAAATTGGGTTGAAAACATCATAAATTTATAATATTTTCAAATCTAATTTTTTCCAACCTTAACCGCAAACATAACATTCAAGGTAATCTTGAAAGGTTGTGTGAATCCAGACCTCTAATTGCCATTTACCGGACATGTTTATAAATATGCTACATACCAAGTAGCTTAACATAGATGTTTTTTAAGAAAATACACGGCTTCATAGCATTCATGAACCCAGACATCGCATTTCAGTGTCCCTTATATTTCATCTCTTCACTTTTCTACAAGAATGCTTCCACACCTGCTCCAGAAGATATCCCAACCTTGCCTGTGCAGTAAACTAGTGATCAATGGAATACCAGAAACCGAAATGCTTCCTTTCAGCTATGATACGATAATTTCTTACACCATTCTCTTGCACATGCATGGTCAAGGTAACTCTATCTCCTGGCCTGAGCTTTTTCTGAAGAACATAGAGCCCCCATTGACCACATATCCAAGGTTTTAGATACTTACCTTTCTTGCGTACAGAGATCTTCAGTCTCCACGGTTGGTCTAACATGTCAAATGCAACGAAATGAACTGAATTTTGACCGGCAGGCATAGGGAAAGCCCCCAAGCTCTCAGTCGGAATTCGAATCGCTTATTATTCGTGTCACTTTCGGATAGCAATTTGGCCATCACCTCCATTTTTAGAAAGTGGCTGAGAAAAATATATAATTAAGAAGGTATATGCGTTCTAAATGGTTACTTTGAAGATTTTTATTGGGATGGTGATATGGGAGATGGATAGATACAAGTCATTCATACTGATCAAATTATGGAAATTTATAAACCTCAGTCTGTGGCGTTGACATATTGTTATATCTAGAATTTGGATTGGGAACATGCACTGAAATTACTAATGATCTTTGGAAAACTTGGTGGTCAACAACGTGGAGGTTTTTTTTTTTTTTCCTTTTACTTTAAAGATTATTGTGGATTTCACTAGCATGTGAACGTCGGGCTGGGTACATGCATGACAATTTAGTAAACCTACAGAAAGAAAAACTTTGTCCTATGCAAGTAATATTCTAGAACTAGTTATTGGAAAGTAGATGACAGACAATGTTGTCTTAGTCTATAGGTCCACAAAGAAAAACAGAAGATAGTTTCACTAATATGGGTGGGAATCCGTCAAAATACATATTTAGAGAAGCTTTCAACTGTAGTTCACTGTGGAAAACAGGATACAAAACAGGCAAAATAACCTTTTTGTGCGCTTTGATTGTGGCAATCAATTGTTTTTCTTTTGAACTTCAAAGTATGGTCGATTGGCTTTAAAATTTACCGAAAGAAGGTCCATTGATCCATTTAATAAATACCCCTTAGAAAACTACCAAATTGCATTTTTTAGAAAATATAGTTTTTAATATGTTTAGGCAGTTTCAAGTATTTTATTTTTGCTTCATTTCTCTGCTTTTATGGACTTAATATAGAGAAGCCAATTAATCATGTTTTGTTTTGTGATTTTTCCGTATATTTTTGGTTATTTTTTCTCTCCTGTTTAGCCATGTTCTTATTGAAAGAAACAAACACTTCTCCTATAATATCCGATGGTCTCTTATAGAATCAACAAGACAACAACTGAATGTTATTTGTTGACGATAATGTAATGTCAAATAAGTAAAAGTCTAACAAAAGTCTGGTTCCGTTTCTAACACGTGATTAACCAATAGTAGTCAGGAACCACAGCGCTATATATTCAGTGCATGAAGAAATTGACGAACAACCTTCGACATACTAAAAAGTAGAAAATGATGTGAGTAATGAGAAACGAAGAAAATTATGTAACCATTAGTGGTCTAAATTCAGGCATCTAGAATTGATAGAATTGAAAACTGATGGTGCCCCGAAATTCCAATGTATCTACATGTACAAGCTGATCTTATTTTAAAGTCTTGCATCCTATGGAAGCAAGCATGAAGAAAAGCATCAGAATTGATCAGGAATATATATGACATATTTTGATCAACCAAAGACGAGACATGCTCCAAAAATAAAGTGAAAAATAAGGAAATTTATATTTGAGGATGGATGAATATTGTTATCCAATTTTTGACTCCATAGTTTTTTCTAAATATTTTCAACATATATAAAAAATAAAAAAATATGTTCTTGATGTATTTGTATTATTTTGTGCGTCGTTCCAAAAAAATTCAAATTTTAATTTTTTCTTTAATGCGTTCAACTTTTAACATAATATTTTCAAATTCATTGGTTTTTCTTATTGAGTCAGTGTTTGATCTTGTTTTTTTAAAAAAATCAAATCAAAATATAAAAAAAATAAAAAAATATTTGGACAAAAGGACCAAAATGAAAAGAAAAAAACAACAGACTAAAATGAATTTAGATTGTTTGTTAGACCAAGCAATTGGAGAAAAAAATAAATTTTTCACCTATAAAAAAATAATTATCTCACACAATAAAATAAAAAAGGGAGATCAACCATTAAAAAAAAAAACAAAAAAAAAACACCAAAAATCTCACATATTGAAGTCTCAACATGTGCCTTGTTCTTAACCTTTTTTTTTAAGATTGAACAAGTACCTGCATATATAGAATTAAACAAAAATTATTAATTAAAAAAACAATGAAAAAACTTTTGATTATGAATTACATTGCAACTGTAATATCTAACCTCTTTAATGGATACATCCATCTATATTGGACCAGTCCTCTAACTTTTACCTCATACGGTACGTGTGTTGCACCCGACATCGCGGCAGCCCACAAAATAATCCTTGAATTATGGAAAAAAACAGATATCTGGCAACTGGTTCTTTTAGGGGAAAAATATCTTGTTTAAGGAGTCGCCACCTAGTATTATGGTCACTAGGAACCCTAACTGGTCATCAGAGATTCTATGGCTCGGGATTGGTTACGTAAAAGGAAAGATATTATCACCCCTTAAACGTTCTGCCTGAGGCAGGCTGCATTGCTGGTTTTGTCTTAAATTGCTAAATGTTTATTAATTCATGCTGTGATAATTTACTTATAATATTCCTGACTCTGGCGCTAGTGAATATTCGAGCTCGAATAATTCCAACTCTGGCGTTGGTAAAAATTCGTAGCTACGAAAAAAATAAAATTAGATCAATATTTTTTTTATTCCCTACTCTAACGCCAGTGAATAAATAAATAAAAATAAATTTATTTTTACGCATGCACATATTTTTTTATCTTTCTAGCTAAATAAAATAAAATACAACGAATAAAAATAATATAAATTTAAATTGGTATTTTTATTCCTGACTCTGGCGTTAGTGAATAAACCAATAAATTTACATTATTTTTATTCATGCATACACATTTTTATTTTTTCTGTTTTTTTTATTTTTCTATTTTTTGGGCTGGGCCCAGTGCAGCCCACATGGGCTGGGCTTGACCCAGACAAGCCCAGCCGGTCACTGGCCCAAGCCGGTGACCAGGCTGGGCTGAGCAACACGCGTGCACTAACGCACGCGTGTTGCTTCAGTGTGTAAGTGAATTAAAATTCACTTGCACAGAGCCAATGCTAATTAAATTAACAAAGAAGCAAAGGTTCGTTTCCTGGTGCTGGAGACCGAAGACACTTACAGTGCTGATGGATCCTCACCCGTTGCTTCCCTTTGTCTTCCTGCTGCGCTCACCTGCCTGCGTGTTCCCTTTGTTTTCTCAGCAACTTTTGAAGCTGAGAAGGTGATGAAGAAGCTGGCCTGCTGGGAATTGGCCTGTTAGGAATTTGTTTTGATTCTGGGTTTTCGTTGTTTGCAGGGACAAAGTCAATGGCAGAGCCAATACTCGTCTCTGTGTATTGTTGCTCTCTTGTTCTCTCTGTCTCTCTGTGTATTATTTCTTTCTCTGGATTTATACTCTGTTTTTCCTCTGTTCTTTTCTCCGGTTTCTGGTTTTTCGTCTGGGTTTAGCTTCAGTTTTTTCCTCTCCTGCGTTCTTTATTTTCTACCATTTGTGGCTCCTTCTTTGTCTCTCCTGTCTTTTTTTTTCTGGTTCTGTGATCCCCTGTCTATGGTTTTTTCGCTCTTCTTTTCAGTCCAATTCCCCTCAGTTTTCCCCCAGTTCTTCCCCCCTTTCAGTCCACTTGTGACCTTTCGTTCTCTGGCTTTTATAGCGAGAGAACAATCCATTTCTTCCAACCATTGATTGCAGGTGTATTGGTAGCGGTGGGCGTCCGTTGAAGAAGATGAACAGCGCATCCACAGACGACGCCGTTTTGGTGTTTAATGCTTATTTGTGTTTTGGCCCTTTAAGTTTTGAAAGTTTTGTAATCAAGCCCTTGGATAAACGTTAATTGGACCCCTGCATTTCAGCGAATTATACAAAACCGTCCCTGGACTTTAATTTTGCAATTTTGACCCCTAATTAACCCTAACTTTGTTATTTATTCAATTAAGTCCCTGATTTCATTAATTTAATTAAATCCAAGTCCAATTAAGTCCCAAAACTTATTAATTATCCAATTAAACCCTTGATTGGATTAATTAAATTAATTTCAAGCTCAATTAAGTCTTAAAACTTATCAATTCTCCAATTAAAACCTTGATTTGATTAATTAAATTAATTTCAAGCTTAATTAAGTCTCAAAACTTATCAATTCACCAATTAAACCCTTGATTGGATTAATTAGATTAATTTCAAAGTTTAATTAAGCCTCAAAACTTCCAATCATGTTGCCCTTAACCCAAATTTTAATTCATTTTTCATTTATTTCATTTTACTTGCTTCTCATCATTATTATTTTTTTCATCATCATTTTTTTATATCCTTTTCAGTAAATAAAATAATAATAATAATAATTAAAATAAAAGGGTCAAAAATTGGGTTATGACAACGTGTATAGGTAGATGCTCAATTGAGTCAAAAAATAATGGAGGGAATATCATCTCAAGTTTGCATATTGTCTCGACGATATTCGTTTCAAGCATTTCAATATGATCAACGTTTAACTTTCTAGAGCATATATCTCTAAAGAAATGATTGATCTCCGTGAGTACATTCCATATCCTCTTTGGCAACAAATCACGAAAAGCTAATGGAATGAGTGTTTCATAAACACGTGGTAGTCATGACTCTTCATTCCATATAATTTGCATTCCTCCATATTAACCAGTCTTGATATGTTCAAGACATGTGCCTTGGAAAAACACAGACTCTTAAGCCATTTGTAAACTAGTAGTTGTGCATTATTCTCTAAAACGACGCTTGCTCTTAGTTTTGCGACCTGTGACCCATCACAAACCAACTCCATATTTTTACGGTTATAGAACAACGCTAAATCCAATCTAGCCTTGATGTTGTCCTTTGTCTTCCCCTTCACATCCATGACGTTGTTGAAAATGTTCTCAAACATGTTTTTTTTAATGTGCATGATGTCAAGGTTATGGCGGAGAAGATTGGTCTTCCAATAAGGAAGCTCCTAAAAGATACTTCGATTTACCCAATTATGAGTCAAACCAAAACCAGGAAACTTCAGCTTACCTGATTGGAAACCAAACACAATGTCACTGTACTCTAATACAACATCATTCTATTCTTCACCAGAAAGACGCGGGAGTGCAATATCATTTTCAACTCTGACAATAAAGAAATCCTTTATGTTCTTCTGTACCTGTGATTCGGTGGCAAGAAAAGACGGTGACAATAAAAAAAAGAAGTTTTACCTCTGTTTGTTAGCGTGAATGCCTTGTTGTTTTCCATACAGTATGGACATGCTAATTTTTCATGCGTGCTCCAACCAGAAACCATTCAATAAGCTGAGAAATCATTGATAGTCCATATCAAAGCCGCTCTCGTAACAAAATTCTGTTTCCTCGAGGTATTATAAGTTAAAACTTCAGAGGACCACAACTGCGTCAACTCATCAATCAACGGTCGAAGACAAACATCTATGTTCCAGCCTAGACTGCTCGGACCTGGTATGACCATAGATAAAAACATGAACTCTAACCTCATACACATCCCCGGTATCAAGTTATAAAATGTCAGTATGACCGGCCAATAAGAATAAGGAGCAGCAAATGATCCAAATTGGTTGAATCCGTCTGTACGCAACCCAAGATGTACGTTCCTTGATTTACCTGAAAAGAGAGGATGCATACTATTAAAGTGTTTTCATGCTTCGCCGTTAGAAAGATGCATCATCACTCCATCAACCGTATTATGTGATTAGTGTCATATCATGTGCCCAGCAGTCCTTGGTGACATGAATAACCTTTGCAATTTATATGTGATTGAGAAGTATCTAAGTTTTTTATATGCCACGAGAGTCCTTTCCTTACCAGTTCTGGGTTTGTAGCGGGAATGCCCACATTCATGCACTCGGTCAGCTCAGCATTTTCAAGGTAGTATAACATGCAGAAGTTAGGGCATATGTCAATTTTCTGGTATCATAAACCGATGGGTTTCATCATGGGCTTTGCAACATAGAAGTTCTTTTTCAGCCTATTCCCTTCAGGTAAAATGCTTCTCGCTTATTGGATAATTTTGTCATAATCGGCCTCACTCAACTCGTGATCTGATTTGATGGTGAACACCTGTGCTACAATCGATAATTTACTATAGTTCATGTGCAGCCATCCCATAATGGTTCGTCAGAATCTTTCAACAGATCAAAAAACCTTGTTGCATTTGCATTAGGTTCTTCTTCTATGATTGGACATTGACTGACATTACCTTCGTTCATTCTCATTGCATCCATAACTATATTTCTGTAAGGATTACTATTGTCATTTACAACTTCATGCACGTTGCTAGCACTAGAAGATGACCCAACCACCCTTTCTACCATGCTCTCATTATGAACTAATAGTTCTCCGTGTGCATACCAACACAGGTAATCCTCCAAGAACCCTTTGGTTAAAAGATGCATCGTTACAATATCTTGATGCAGAAACTTTTTATTTTTACACTTCCTGCATGGACACCTAATACCGCCATCAATAAAATTCCTCGGAATAGATGTTGCGAAATTAATAAAACCCTGAATCCTATTACAATAATTCATCCTCCGCAATTCTTGGGGTGAGTCTCGATACATCCATGAATAATCATCCATGACTTCTATCGAACCCTTATAAAATTATGATGACAACATGTATTAATTAAATATGCTATGTAAATAAATTTGCAAAAATATTGGTTTGCCCCAACATTATCCAACAAACTAAAAAAACACTTATGTTAAATATTCATTATCAATTATCTATATCCATACAAATTTAAACGTTTATAAATTTACAAAAATCATAACTCTGCAATAGAATTAATAAAAATTAAAAAGGACTCGTTAAACAAGCTATTATTTATTTCATCACAACACATCTAATTCGGTGTAATTCAAACAAAGTGTCAACAATTTACAAACAAATACAATTTGACAAAATCTAAAACAAACTATAACAACTACAAAATTATACATTCATACTACAAGTTTCTTTGACAAATAACAATAAAATAAGTACATACGTTAACAAAAATACATATACTAAAAATAATAATAAAATTGACATTTGAATGTTAAAACTAAAAATGATAGATTTACGTACAAAAAATAATAAAATCCACAATAAATTAATCGAAAAATGGATGTTGTGACCACGTACAAAAGTATAAGAAACTTGAGTGCTTGTGTTAAGAAGAGGGGGGAGTTGGGCTGGGTGGTTGGTTGTAGTTTGGGAGGGGCGAGTTAGGATGGGGAAGAAGAAGGAAAAATAGAGGAGGAGAGAGTCGGCAGAGTGTGTATGCATTGGCTTTTACCGATGGAATCACTGATGGCCACGTCCTGTTAGTAATTTTGACAGTGAATGGGTCACGTCACTGTACGAAGATCCCAGTTTGAATTCCCGAGTCATTCCGTCAGTAAAATCGTCTAAAAAAATTCCACGTCATCACATTGTTTCTCCTTTTCAAAATTCTATATATTTCATTTGTCATTCGGTCGTTATATACCGATGGAATAATTTCGTCAGTATATACTGACTGCATTGTCGACAGAATCTATGTCGTCGTTATTACCGACAACAAAGGTCTGTTGGTATAGACCGATAAAATTAAAGATGGAATTATATCCATCAGTAAAAATTACCAACAAAAAACTTCCGTCAATAATTTTGTTGGTTTTCATCGATTTTCTGGTAGGGTGCATTAAATGTGGTTCAGTACTCAGAACAACTTATCAATATTCAAATCTCTGTATCATTTAGTTAATTGCAGCGTGCTTAGGAAGGTTATTAATTAATATATAGTAAGGATACGATCCGTCCATAACAATTTTCCAAGTTCAATTAAAGAAAACAAAAATCTCTGCCAACATTATCATGTAACAAAGCCTCGAATACAGACCCTCAGAAACTTTAAGGTACTTCATTTGATTCCATAATGCTAACAGACGTTGAGTAAATACAAAAAAATATTGCTCAAGGAAACCCTTATAATTTATAGCACCCACACCGGATAAAACCTGGTTTCATTAAGAAAGATGCATGTATAATTTACTTTAGCCAGCCCTCCATTGGAGGATTCAAGGATGTCATTACACGACTGGGATTATATTTAAATATTTTAGCCTTTTGGAAGGTCCAATAGCCCAACACTATATTTTAGCCTTTTGGAAGGTCCAATAGCCCAACACTCGCCGTGGCATCTTCTTCTTTGTCTTTCAATTCTTCGTTTTGCCTCGCATGACAGAACTAGCACACCAGTGTTCGAAATCTTCAAGAGGTGTCAGACTCAGATTCCATACCCTTGCCCGTATCGTGTCGACAGCTAGCGGTATTTCGGAATAAAACGAAGGGCTCAAGCAACGGAGGTGTTTGACTGTTTTAAAATACTATCTGAATATATATATATATATCCCTCATTAGTGTTTAATCCAATTAACAAAATGCGTACTTTCATGCTTCACTCAAATGTGGATGTGAAGCCGCCATGTGGTCTCACTTGGACGGGTAGGTACGTACACAAATGAAACTCTTAAGAGTTAAGATACAGTTAAAGAACTTAAACTAACTTCTTGAGGGGGGCAGGTCTGCTGTCAATTTCATAAATGAAACCAAAAATCATGGCTCAAATTGTCTAATATATACCTGCATTAATTAATTAATTAATTAATTGTAGTTCAATAATGGGACAACTTACCAATATTCAAAATCCAATTTCAATATCAATCCATAGGAGCATGCCTTGGAAGAGTATTAATTAATGGTAAGGCTTAATTAATTGTATCACTCACTCTCACCAATGTTAATTTAGTGATTAATTCAATACTGAATCGAGTTTCTTGTCTTTTCTAGACCAGCTGATCAATCCCGGTGACTACGCATTTGCTCATCAAAACCAAAATATAATTCTTTCTTGACATTTTTCCAAGTTAAATTGAAGAAAATAAAAACCTCAATCATTTAATCTAGCAACTATTTTCTATCCTCTCCAGTAGCTTAATTAGAGATTCTCCAGCCGATCTAAATTTAATTGTTGATCTCTTTTCTTATCCTTTCCTTTCCTTTCCAGTAGCTTATAGATTCAGGTTCTCCTCTGTATATCTTGTTCTTTGTCCACAACTGTCAAAAACATGATATACGGACAGTCATGATTTTCGGGATTTTGCAATGTTGTAATAAATTACAGTCCATTAGGAAGAGAGATGGCAGTCCTCGTGCAGCTTCAAAAAAAAAAAAAAAAACAATATCTTCTTCTCTCTACACAATTTCCACTCCAGAAACAACAATCAAGATTTTCTTGCTGACCATTAATCTCTTTCTTGATCTGCTTAATTACTAGTTAGCCCGGTGCGTAAGAGTATGGATATTGTATTATATGATTTTAAAATTAAAAATAGCAGATATTTCCAAAATATGACATCATACAATGGAATTTTAAGCATGCCCTAATTCCACTTAATTTCTGTGTTCAAATTTTGCTTTTTCTTTCTTGACTTCAAGTCACCGTACCTTTGTTCAAATAATTTAACTCAATTTTTTCGACTGAATTTAAACAGAAACAATTTACTTGGTTAATACCATCCTATTCCTCTTATCCTATCCAATGCACGTACTAAAATCCTCTTGAGAGAAACTCTTGTAGGCCAAGAAATCAAGTGAAACTCGGAATAGAAGGAGATCCGAGAGGCTAGAACAGAAAAAGGACGGCAATGTCAGTCCACGACTGAGAAAACCAAAAGGACCTCGCAATAAAGGAACCTTCCAAGAAAACTAAACGGTCCCCTCTACTTTTTCCAGTTTATATTATTATATTTTGCAGACATGTACTGGTGCTTCTTTTAAGATATTGTGTAATGCATTTGAGATATAATTAATTGATAAAATCAAGAGTTACAACTCAAATGATAGGTAATAGGTAATATATTTGTAGAAGCTAAATTGAGTTTTTTAAATATTTAGATTTCTTTTCTGTGCTTTAAATTAATTATTAATTTTAGAGTTCTTGAAAAAAAATAAAAAAAATACTATTTTAATATATTTTTAAATAAAAAAACTTTTATCACACTTTTAAAAGTTGCAAAATGAGTTTTATTAAATATTAAACAATCATGTTTCATTACTACAAATATTAATTAATCAAGTTCTATTAATGTAATAAGACAATCTTTTGGGGCCAACCATCATCAAAAGCGGCGGAAACATTCCCGGCATAAAAAAATGCACTATTAGATTGCAATGATGTCCCTCTCCAACTACCCTCACTTTCCGCACATAAAAATTCTCGTTTCGGAGTTAGGCTAGGATGGTGTTTAGTATTATTACAGGTGGGATATATATATATATATATATATATATATATATATATATATATATATATATATATATATATATATATATCAGCTAATTAAAATAATTTAAAATAGAAAATTAAATTTTTTTTAAAAATAACAGTAACGCAGGAAGAAAAAGAAACGAAGAAGAAGCATCTCCTGGCTCTTTGAGGCATGCAACAGGAGCAGCCAGGTTACCATCGTCGTTCACCACTAGATTTATGAAGATTTTCAAGAACTAAACCACATGTGAACGTGCAACGGTGAACATAATCGTGCAAAGTAAATCGAAGTCAATAATGTCAGGCCAGCCGACCACTTCCATGAGAAATTACAAAAGACGGCATGATCTTTTTTCCAAGTCGAGTCCAGATTCGAGACACGCTGGCAGCTTGCGTTACAAGCAACTACGGATAATGGATCACGTAAACAAGTGAACGACTTATATACAAATATATTACACTTTCACTTACTACAAACACGACCGAGAAGGCTTTCTACAAGGAATAATCTATCAAGGGACTCAATTATGATTTTGAAAAATATTAAAATGAATAATTTACAAATTAATTACAGAAGGTTAGAACTAATTAATAGCACTGATATAAATAGGTCCTTGACTAGCGTTGACCATCCTAAACTTAATAGCTTTTTGTTCAGAAATCGTGTTCTCTTGTTATGATCAAGTTTTCCATCTTATCTACCTTTCGTTTCTTTTTTTTTTAATTCTTGAAAATAAAAAAAAAACAAAAAAAAAACACTCATTTATAAAACGGATTTAAAAATATAGATAGTTAAAAGGACTAATTAAATATTGTCAAAGTACAGGAATTAGTTTATAGTTAACTCCACATTTTATTGTAAAAGTTCTTAATTAAAGCAACTAATCAATCATGTCTGCAATTAACGTCCCTCTCAACTGGTAAAAAGAAGAAAGGAAAAGAAAAAAAACATTTAGGTGGTGGTCCAGCTAAAAGTTTAAAACCAAGAGATTTGTTTTCTTTGTGGTCTCAGGTTCGAGCCTTGTGGTTGCTAATATGATGGCTACTGGAGGCTTACATGGTCGTTAATTTCAGAACCCGTAGGATTAGTCGAGGTACACGCAAGCTGGTCCGGACACCCACGTTAAACTAAAAAAAAAAAAAAAGGAAAGTTCAATATTTATTCTTTGATCACAAAAATTTCTAACGTAGGCAGTAGGCTATGGAGGTGAATTGGATTTTGGAATCGGACTAGGAATATGCTATTCTTTGACCTCAAAACGTAGGCAGTAGGCTATGGATGTTCAATGCAGCTTTTTCTATATGTACTAGTTTAATTTCAGTTATTGTTACTCGTCATGTCTTATCCGAGATAAGGGAGTCGCAGGTTTTGATTTCTAACTTAGTTGTGATCCGTTTTGTAAACTTGTTTTTCCTAGTCATCTATATATATATGGAGGTTAACTTGATCGACCTGTTCATCTAGTTAAAACGTAATTTATTTTAAAATGATCATATCTTATATAGCCATATATTTGTGCCCTTTAATCACCACACTTAAAACTAGTTTTGATTAATTACAATAACTTAACTCTTGTTAAATTAACTAATTAAAGCTAAAGTTAATCAGCTGTCAACAATAACTATAACTAGTTAGAATGGGATTAACAAATGATTTGGAAACATCACGTACACTACAAATATGACCTGACACCCATCCTTATTTTCAACGCTCAATAGACATAAAGAAGCATACCACACTTGTTTTCAAACTTATTTACACGTGAACAATACATCAACAGAAAGAACATGTTCTCGTTAATTAAGCAACGAATTACTTAACGCCGCCATGCATCTAATTAAGATTCTTGGCCAACATTAATTAGATAGTGGGGTTCATGGCTAATTAACCACAAATTTCTTAACTTCAATTATTAAAGGAACTTCATCAATATCGCTCATTGACCTTATGGATATATATTCTTAAGAAGTTCCCATCAAAAAATATTTTCATCCCATCTTGAAGGCTATGTTTGAGCTGACTAATCCTAGTAGCATGGCAACATGTAAATTTATAGAGATCGAAAGTTGGCTATGAAGTTGGTCTGTTAATTAGGACAAACAAATTCCTGGAAGATACAGATTACCCATAAATATGACAAATTACCGGCAGGTTAAATCTCATACTTACAGGCCCTTTCTTCTATAAATAAAAACGAGAAGTGAAGGTGCAAGAATCATCCATTTTGGGATGCCTACAGAGACAGTAGAACAAGCCTTACCAAGGATGTAAGAACGTACTGGTAACAACTCCAACAGACACTATGCACATGGCACCCACATATAGCAACAAGAACAGGATACCAAGGCAGAAAGACAACAATTCATAGGGACAATTATTCTTACGACTAGCTAGGACTTACCTTCTCCAAGACAGTCAAGACACATATTGCTTTTTAACCTATAGTATATTACTCTACCTGGCTGAATTTCTTAACAGCCCCAAAAGATACTTTCTGCTTGCCTGTGACACAAAAGATAGGGGCAGAGCCAGCCTCATCGTCAATTTATAGAACCATTACTGCTGATCAATTGAATACCAGAAACCGAAAAGCTTTCTCTCAGCTCTGATATAATATATTCTGTCGCCATTCTCTTGATCATCCATAGTGAAGATAACTTTATCTCCTTTTTTGAGCCCTTTCTGATGAACATAGTCATCCCATTCGCCATTTAGCCAAGGTTTGGGATACCTTCCTTCATTGCGAATGGAGACCTTAAATTTCCATGGTTTTTGCAGCCTGTCAAATGCCACAAATTCCATCGAGTTCTGACCGTCAGGCATGGGGAAGGCCCGGAGACTCCTAACTGGAAACTCGAGTCTCTTATTTGCTGTGTCGCTGTTGGATAGTACTTTGTTCATCGCCTCCATGTCTACTTAATGAAATGGGTTGAGCAAAATGTAAGAGATTAGCTAGTTTTTTTTTTGTTTGGAAAGTGATTAGCTAGTTGTGTATGCAATGGTGTGGAGAGAATTCAAGTACAAAGTAGGGTTAGTGGTATAGAAATCAAGGTGGATAGTGATATATAAAGATTTGAGAACTAGATAATTAGAGAAGTCTTATTAATCATGGTGTGTCGTTATTAAGATCGTGATCGAACGCTTTCTTGTAAGTTTTTGTTAATCATCGCGCGACAATGACCATCATCTAGATTGTGAAAATGATGATGCATACAATAGAAGAATATTCAAAGGGTACTAGAGATATTTCCAATAATTTGACTAGGAAAACTTATCAGCATAATTTTGGTAATAATTAAAGCTAAAAACCATGTTTAAAAAGTTGAGATTAGGTGGAGAAAAAAACGAGAAGATCCGACTCATTTCCGAACCAAAATCAATAACCATTGGTCTTTGATACTTGGATTTGATTTTGTTGTAAACTGTGAAGATTAAAAATAAAATCACAATAACTCACTCCAATTCTCTTTAAGTTCACCGAGAAAGATCAGTACTTACAGGAACTACACTTTTTTGTGTGTAAGATTGGAACTTAAAACATAATATATATATTGGATTCAAATTTGATCTTTAAATAGATGATGTAAAATGATTCTTATAAACCATTAAAACGTATTAATCCGTTTTAGAAAAATATAATGAATTTTTTATAGATTATATAACTAGTGTGATCTGATATTAGTTCCAAGACATAAGAGGATTAGGGATAGTAGCAGTAGGGATTTCAGATTCACACATATACCCTGGTTCTTGTAAATATAAAAGAAAAATAATCACTAATTATTATCGGATGCAACTCGAACCGATATATATTTGCTTTCGAAGCCTGTTCATGTCTTTGCCATGTTCATGTTATATATATTATCTTGGTCTAGTAATCATGACAAGAACTTTAAGCAGACAACTAACCTGAGGCATTTCCAAAAAGAAAAACTGAAAAAAAGAAATTGGGGCCCTACGTGTCAGTAATCATATCCCTACTAATTAGATTTTCTAAGAATCTTATATAGATAGATTGCTGCTGCTCAAACATAATTTATATGTTGATCGTGACAAGGATATACGTGTGTGTCTATGTATATACATATACACATAACAGCACATATGTGCATGTATGTATATTTATATATGTCATATATATGGTTTTAGTGGCCAAAAATCTTGTTCACTGTCAAAGAACCATCTTAACTAAAAAATTTAAGTTGTTAGGTAGGTTTCAAGATATGATTTATATTATTCTTTAACACACTTCCTCGAGTATTTGTATTTAAAATTTATATAAATTCATACTATCTTATACTTAATTTTTTATCAAATAAATGAAGAGGATGAAATTTAAATTTGTAACTGTATGGTTATTAAGATTTTGATACCATGTCAAAGAATCATCTCAACTCAAGAGATTAAGCTGTTAGGTGAGATCCTAAGATATGATATGATTTATATTATTCTCTAAAAATACTAGATTTTGAATTTGTGTATTTCTTGAAATTTAAGATATGTTCATTCTTGTTTTAATAAAATCTTAAGTTGTTGCATCTTATATCTTTTGAATTTCGTCTTGGTACGTACTAAGTGGATTTTGGATTTGTTAATTCACATAACAAAGTTATCTAAAACGTTGCAGGAAATTCGTGCTGCAATAAAATCTCTTTCTCTAATTTAGAGAATAAAAAAACAAATATTTATCTAAAAGATTTTAAAACAATTAAATATATGTGCATTGGTAGATGCACGTTGCCCAGAAGCAGTTAAGACTATATATTCTCACGTATATATTGACATGAAAAACACCTGTAATATTATAGATGTGTTCGCAAATGTATCATTTATTTTTATTTTTTATTTTCTTGAGTTTGGATAAGAGCATTTAATTTGTTAGCATTATTATAAGGTGATTTTGTCTCGATCCTCCTTTTATGTGGGATAATCCTAACAATCTCTCTCTCACACAACAATTTTTTTCTCACGCGTCATGTTTTGGAACGGAGCCGTGTGGCAATTCATTTGTCATCCTAATTGTAGGGTCCAAATTTATTGGCAAATCTAATTAAGTTATGATACCAATTATTATATGGTTTTGGGTATATTTTAAGAGATAAGGTTTTTCTTCACATTTATAAACCTTTCACTTACCGATCCCTTTCCACAACTGATGTGGAATAACTCAGCGACGTGGTCCAACAAGATGACCAACCATAACACAAAAAATACAAAAAAAAATAATGAGAAAAAAGAATTGTAAATATAAATTTTAAATTTGCAATTTATTTTCTGAAAACAAAACTAATAAAGTTTGTCAACTTAAAAAGTTTATAAAACCTTTAAGATAATGTTTAGAAGTGTGATAGTGATTGTTTTGTAAAGTGTTTTTTATTTGAAAATATATCAAAAAAAAAAAATTTTTAATTATTTTTGATATCAGCACATCAAAATATCTGAAAACACCAAAATATATTAATTTGAAACAAATAAAAAAATTAATTTTTTTTAAAAATATTTTTAAAATGAAAAAAGCAAACAGACCATGAATAGGTCATTAAAATTAACCCCTAACATCACTAGAAAATAACTAAGAATATAAAAGTTTAAGGGAAATTAAAACAAATCCTAAAAATATAAAAACATTGGTCCAACCAGTAACTTTTAAGCTTAATTAATTTAAATATTTAGAAGCTTCGGTTTCTACAAAACCAACTGCATCATGAAGGCTATTTGTCATAGAATTTCATTGTTTTATTTTCATGCAAAATAAACAAACTTTTCCTTATATATTTTTTTGCACTAAAGATATTTGTTTTAGAGAACGAAGCTAGGCCTAAAAGATTCTACTCTGGATCCCAATTTTTTTAATTACACGTTGAATTATTAGACCATGCGCTAATTATACACGTTGAATTTATCTCAAAATGCCTATAATAAAAAAAGAAAGACGAAACAAAGTTATAGAAAAGTATCTTTCCACATTATTAAAAACTAAGTCATTTCTAACTAGCCGAATACTCCAAGCGATATCAAAAGATAGGAGTTGTCATGCCTTCTTCTGGAATTTTTCAAAAACCATGCGAGGCCATTCAAATATATTATCATGTGACAAAGCCTCGAACATGGACCCTCAGAAGCTTTGATGTTCCACTTCATTTGATTCCACAATGCTAGCAGACGCTGAGTAAGTACAAAAAATATTGCTCAAGGAAACCCTTGTAATTTATAGCAACCCACGCCGGATAAAACCTGGTTAATTTCATTAAGAAAGATCAATCTATAATTTATAGACTTTAGCCAGCCCTGCATTGGAGGATTCAAGGATGTCATTACACGACTGGGATTATATTTAAATATTAGGCATCTCTATTTGTAAGGTCCAATAGCCCAACACTAAATTGGATGCCCAAAACTATATTTTAGCCTTTTGGAAGGTCCAATAGCCCAACACTCGCCGTGGCATCTTCTTCTTTGTCTTTCAATTCTTCGTTTTGCCTCGCATGACAGAACTAGCACACCAGTGTTCGAAATCTTCAAGAGGTGTCAGACTCAGATTCCATACCCTTGCCCGTATTATCTGAATATATCCGTCATTAGTGTTTGAACTAAAAATATCACTCGCTCTCATCAATGTTTAATAATTAATTCAATACTGAGTCAAATTTCTTGTCTTTTGTAGACCAACTGATCAATCTTGGTGACTATGCATTTGCTCATCTGAACTAAAATATAATTCGTTCTTGGTATTTTTCCAAGTCAAATTATTAAAGAAAATAAAAATCTCAATCATTTAACCCAGCACTGTCAGCAACATTATTATATGTGTAACAAGAGAGCTCAAATGAGGCTCTTGCACGACATTGATGAAGAAATGTTTTGGAACCAATGAGGTCATTGCATTACGTTGCAATATTACCTCGCTAACATCACTTTGCAAGTTCCCCTTATTTATTTTAATGAAGACATTACTCTATAAATATGTTTAAGGGATCATAAGAAAGTGATTAAGAGCTCTAGCTCATGTAGGTTCTAGTCAGCACGTAGTATTGCACAAACTTTAAGCTTGCTTAACATTTTGTGATCAGAGCTTCCCTGCCCATTTTCGCTAATACTATACCGATGGTTGAGCTCATCATAAACAAACTACTAACCTCCGCAGACATCAGATGCCGTCTAGCATAACCTATGTTATAATTTAGTTTTTGATCATTTTATTTTTATTTTAATTATTTTTTTTACTGAAAAAAATGATGAAAAACGAGTAAAAATAAAATAAATGAAAAATAAATTAATATTTGGGTTAAGGGCAACATGATTGGAAGTTTAAAGATTTAATTAAATTCTTGACTAGTTTAATTAATCAAATCAAGGGTTTAATTGGAGAATTGATAAGTTTTGAGACTTAATTGAGCTTGGAATTAATTTAATTAATCCAATTAAGGGTTTAATTGGAGAATTGATAAGATCTAAGACTTAATTGAGCTTGGAATTAATTTAATTAGTCAAATCAAGGGTTTAATCGGTGAATTGATAAGTTTTGAGACTTAATTGAACTTGGAATTAATTTATTCAGGGACTCAATTGAAAAACTATCAAAGTATAGGGCTGATTCTGGTCAAATTTGCAAGAAATTAAAACCCAAGGACTGGACTGCAAAAATTCAAAATGTCAAGGAATAAAACGCAAATAGCCATTAACATTAACACTGTTCATCTTCTTCACCCAAAAAAAGAAGAAAAACGGATGCCTTTATTGCATTAAAATCCATGCGACTGCATGGCATTCTCTGGTTATAAAAACCAGAGAAGGAGAACCGACAAAGGGAGGAAAAAGGAAGAAAAACTGGGGAGTGAAAAGGGGGGAAAACACAGTAGAGAGAGGGACAGAACGGAGGGGGGAAAAAGGAGGAAAAAGCCATGCACGGCAGGGGGGGTGAAGATAGACTAAAAAAAAGAAGAGAAGGAAGGAGGCAGAAGACGCAGGGGATTTTGAACGAGAAAACCAGAGAGGGGCAGAGGAAAAATGAACGCAGGAGACGGAGAACGAGAGCAAGAAAACAGAGAGAGTGAGCGACTGGAAAAAAAAAACAGGGGACGAACAGGCCAAGAACCGGAGAAGAAAACACACAGGAGGTGCGAAAGACGAAACAGGGGGAAGACGGACAGAGTGAAGCACAGAACCGTGGAAACACAGAGGAGGGAGGAATAACAGAGAAAGACTAAGAGGGGGAGGAACGAGCAGGAAAAACCAAAACAGAAGAGAAAAAGGGAGAAGACAGAGTGGGAACGACGAGCGGGATGTTCATCTTCGCTTCCAGCAGCACCTGAACCAGGTAAGTCTTCTCTGCACTCCTGCATTATAATTCACGCTACAGTAACAAGTGAATTATAATTAATTCACTACCCAACCGGGCTAGCTGGGTCCAACCCAGCCCATGTGGGTTGAGTTGGGCCCAGCCCCAAAACAAAAAATAAATAAATAAAAAGTGTAGAAATAAAAATTTTCCATGTCTTAAAAAAATATATATTTTTTTCAATTTATTCACTAATATTAGGATCATGAATAAAAAAGGGAAAAGAAAAAAAAATATACTAATTTTTTGATAGCTACGAATTTTTACCAACGCTAGAGTTGGAATTATTCGTGTTGGAATTTTTACCAACGTCAGAGTTGGAATTATTCGTGATTGGAATTTTTACCAACGCCAGAGTTGGAATTATTCGGGGTTGGAATTTTGACCAACGCCAGAGTTGGAATTATTCGAGATCGAATATTCACTGGCGCTAGAGTCAGGAATATTATAAACAAATCATCATAACATAAACAAATAAATGTTTAGCAATTTAAGACAAAATCAGCAATGCAGTCTGCCTCAGGCAGAACGTTTAAGGGGTGATAATATCTTCCCTTTTACGTAACCAGTCTCATACCATAGAATCTCTGTTGACCAGTTAGGGTTCCTAGTGACCATAATACTAGGTGGCGACTCCTTAAACAAGACATTTCCCCTAAAAGAACCGGATGCCAGAAATCTGTTCTTTTTCCATAAATCAAGATTATTAATATTTTTAGGGTCGCCGCGATGTCGGGTGCGACAGGATGGCGACTCCACTGAGGACTAATGGACTAAGCTTTGCCTTTTGTTTGTCAATTGCTATAATATTTGTTATGTTATGTTGTGTTTAATTGTTTATTTTTCTTGCATCTACTACTTTAGCATGCATCCATGTTTATATTGTCATGCATCACGTTAAAAGCAGACACCTTAAAATCTAGGATAAATGGGAGAGTAATGGTACTCCAATGGCTTTAGCCTGGGTAAGACTCGTGAAACCATCCAACTTTTGCTTGATTGTTTACTTGGAAGTGGTTGATATGCCAAACTGATATTACTCAGGGCCTCTATTTTCACACTACTTGTAAGCCTCATATCGACCTTTCATGAACGATCACTGAGCATGCGAGAGACCCTTTTGAAACTAGATAATGACCAACCCTTTGATGCACTCAACAATTAGGATCTTCCTATTAGGTTGTCGTCCCGTGAAGGGCGAGTCCGCATTTCATATGCATTTTTTCTAATTGCTTCATCATTTTCGCATAATTGCATGATTTACATTTAGGAGGTTGGAATATAGGTTCCCCATTGAAACCCATCTATAACACTCGTTCGAGAAAAAGACAAATGAAAAACGAAGAAAGAGCCCACTTGGAAGCCCAACATCAAAAAGAGATGGACAATTTTAAAGAAGAAGTCACAAGGCTTACTAGTCTACTCGAGCAGGCCTTGAGAGATAAATCCGGAAAAGCAATACTTATAGCTCAGCCTGAAGATATGCATATAACTTATTTCGATCCATAGAATCTGGGGGCAAATAGGGTGTCATCTGAATTTTAATAAGCTATGCATTTCCAGCCAGCATACCCCTCAAGAATTTCGTCTACCATTGATTCTATCGAGAAAGAATCTCAAAAGGGCAAGATGCTAAAAGAAGAGGGTTTGGAAAAATGGACCGCCCTAGAAGAGAGGATAAAGGCAATTGAGGGAAACCATTTGTGTGACCTGGTGAAAGCTGTCAATATGTGTTTGGTGCCTAACGTAGTCATTCCTAAGAAGTCCAGGGTGCCAGAATTTATTAAATATACGGGAACCCAATGCCTTATAACTCATCTCAAGGTATACTGCAACAAAATAGCCGAGGTGGTTGATGATGAGAAATTGTTGATTCATTTCTTTTAAGACAGCTTAAGTGGCGCTACCCTCACTTGGTATATGCGATTGGATAATACCAAGGTTAAAAAATGGAAGGACTTAGTTGATGCCTTCATAAGACAATATAAGTTCAATATAGACGTGGGCCCTGATCGGTTAAGCTTGCAAGCTATGGAGAAGAACAACAAAAAGTCTATAAGAGAATACACCCGAAGATGGAGTGAGGTAGCTGCACAAGTTAATCCTCCCATGTTGAAAAAAGAGATGATCAGTTTATTTTCCAACACCTTTAAAGCTCCATTACTTTGAATACTTGGTTAGAAGCTCTGCACAACATTTTACTGACCTGGTTGTTATAACTGAAAGGGTTGAATAAGTCATTGGGTTAGGTAAGATTGCTAACCCGACCGAAAAGAATGGTTTCATGGGAAAAGGGAAGGACACTGAAGGTGGTTGTCAAGTCACTTATCATCCCTATAGCTAATTTCTTCACATCAACTACTAGAAATCAACTATTTTGAAGAAAAGCTATGGTGACGGTAGGTCGAGAATGATCTACAAATGACTTCAATTGATTGTTGAGAAGATACGATTGAAAGATTCTAGAAATTCCAATCAATGATCACTAAATGTTTAGCCCCTGTATGAGTTATCATGCCAGTATTCATAGCCTAAGATGTTGTCATAAGTTCTTTATTGTTGAATTTCTTTTGCAAAGTTTCAATGAAAATAATGAGTTTGTCACTCAATCGTGTTTACGACCAAGCATTATTCATTTTTCTGAGAGAGTTTTCTTATAAAGACTCACAAACACATCTTTGAATCTTTGTGCGATCTCATAGACGCAATTCATCTCTTTTACCAAAATCAGTTTCCCTATTGGAGTTTTGAAAAAAATTGATCTTGCATTTTGATGCCGAAAATAATTTGATGTTTATTCACAAACCATATTTTTAACATTCTACTTGTAGAATGACAAGTGAATCAAGCAACTCCATTATTGAGGTGACTAAATTAAAAAAAAAAAGAAAAAAGAAATGAATAAACACCCTTACCCTATGACTCTTGAATCATGTGTTTTTAAATGTATGAATAATGGTATGTAGTGAACTCGTTGCTTATGATTCATGAAATGCATCTTTGCAAAGACCAAACCATCATACTGGATGAGGTCAAAGTTTATTGATTTTAACTGCTTGCGCTTGAAATGAGGAAAGGCCATCTTTGTTATTCCTTTCACGTTCTAAATAAGTATATTCTTTGAGATCCCTTTTTTGAGCCTGAATAATTTTTCTTTCATGAAACAAATCCAGACTAAGATCACACCCCATATTGGGGGCAAGTGAAATTTCAATGATAAAGAAAGATAATAAAGCCGTGAGAAAGCCAAAAAGCATACAAATTTTAAAATATAAGCATTTATATGGTGCTATGTTGTTAAATCATATAAGTTACAGTTTTATCATTTTAAAACAATGTTACGTCATAAAATAATTAAAAACAATGACACCATTAAAAAAAACCCCACACTCTCTCTCTTTTAACATTCTATTTTTCTCCCTCTTTCAACAACTCTTTTTCTACATCTATTTATAATAATAATAATAATAATCCTTTATGTTCACTGGAGTTTGGATTTCCTAACACAAATTATCAAGCTATTTAATTGCGCTTAATTAAAAAATTATCAAGCTATTTATGTTCACTAGACTTTAGACTTTGGATTTTCTTTATGTTAATTAATGATTAAATTTTATAATTTATTTAAATTTAATTTTTATTGAGTTATTATAATTTTAGAAAAACATCTTGATTTTTTTGTTGGTGTTTGATCTTGTAAAAACAATATCGACTTTGTTGTTTGCAAGAGATTTAGAGTTGGGAGATCAAAAATAAAAAATAAAAAAGTTTTTTTTTTTTTGAAGGTTTCAGCATTTTCTAGCCTTAAAAATTATCTTAAATTATTTTTAATCTTTCTAATTTCATAATTATATATTTTTTAAAAAATATATTTGTTTAAAAAATACAAATTATTAGCATACAAATTTCAACACAGTTCATCCACTACTTTCCAACATATTATTAAAATTAGTAACTCTTTAGAAATCTACCTAAACCCCTTTTTAATCTCTCATATTTTCAATATTCTGATCATATATTGCCTCAACAAGAGATTTCTTATAAAAATTCTAACGACATCATTTATCACTAAGTCTTATCCTACTCAATCCCACTTAAACACCTAAAACAATTTTAATATAATCACATTACCAATTTTCCCCAGTTTTAGCCTCATTAAAAAAATTCAAATATTCCAATATATAACAAAAATAATTAAATTCTTAGCAATTCTTATTAGAATGTTCAACACAACACCCAAGCAATTCTAAAATCATTAAAACATCTCAAGCAACCTAATTTAGTCAACAATCATCTTAACCACAACAAACTTAGGATTTCTCATTCCTACATTTTCCAAGAACATGACCAAATTTCACCCTAGTTACTATATATTTAACTCACACCTCTATCAATTAACACAATATTCCAAAAACATTTCCCATGCCTTCAAGCATTCCTACTACTATGAATTCCATGTAATCACCTCACTTTTTAATTGATCAACTCATTTACTTCAACACAAATTAATTTCACCTATTATTTCACAGTTATATAAATTCTCAAAATTCCCTCAAGTCCTTGCACATTTGGCTGGTCACGAGACCAAACTAATGGTCATTGTTTTTATTCAATCTTCACTTTGAATTCATTAATATCATATAAGTAACCCAACAACTATAATTCATCATTCAGTCAACACTTAAATACAAAAAATCTCATAAACCCCAAAGTTTAAGAATTGAAATATTTCAATCCAATCATGAAAATTCACTAATACATGCAATAAATTGTTTAGTACCCCTTACCACAATCAATTCAATCCATTACAATTAATGCCCAAGTTTTACATTTGGGTAGATGCGAATGTGAGTTTGACAGTACAATGGCATGGGAGATGCTTCATGTATGCTCTGCAACTGCATCAAGTTGCAGTGGCATATGGGATAAAACCAGAATAAGTGGATTTCCTTCTTTGAATCGACTAAGTTGGTTTATGGTCTTTTGTTTGGCATGGATCATGTGGCATGCATGGTGAAGGGTTCCAACCCCGCCCCTCCCTTCCCTTCCCCCTCAAAACAAACACTGCAAGTAGTTGCAGCATTTGTTTTCATGCTGATCACTCTTTTAGTTTAACTTTATACATTTATTAATTGTTTCTGTGGTCTAAAGCAGTTTTCGTTTTTAATTTGATAGGGGAATGGACAGACATGGTTGGTTTTTCTCTGCTATTGGAGCACTAGCTGCCATTATCCAATTGAAATCTGAAACTCTCTCTCCATCTAGTACACACGATGCTATCATAACCATGTCCGTTGTTGCTGTGCTCGTCCATATTGTAGGTAGTGCATGGGAAGTTAAACTTGCAGCTGGTCACTTCCAATCAATTGCTGCCAGCGCCAGTCTTCTGGCCGGAGCTCTCGCCATTGCTCTGCTACTCATAATCCCTGTCCCAAGAATTTGGTGGTTACTTCTTTCCGCGTGGGTGGTGTTATTTATATGGGTAGCGTATACTTTACGCGAGGAATTGTTACAATTACGTGAATCCCTTTGCAATGCAGTTCGCCAGGCCAAGGAGCAAAATGCTGAGTCCAGTGAGTTGCCAGTGTAACCTTACATATCAAAGACTGATTTGGGACCCTATCAAAATATTATGTTGCAAAAACTATTATCCATGCATCATTGAAAATGATGTTCTCGTTAAATTCCAAAAAGCCTGTTATAAGGATGAAGAAGCTCCTGAGTTCCTTCACAACTACAGCGTCAACATTGAAAATGATGTTCTTGTTACTCTTTCTTATCTTCACCGTCCCAACCAGAGTTAATAAACTATCGGTCCGCAGGAAAAAAAAAAATGTTTTAACGATTTGCTGGTTGATTGATGATCTAGAAGACCTGATACGACCTGATAAAGTCTAATAGAGATTTGTTTTTTTTCGTGTGTGTGTATATATATATATATATATATATATATATATATATATATATATATATATAAATATCTTATAAATAAAATATTTTTCTAGTATTTTAAAAAAATTATATTTTTTTAATATAAAATAAATAATTTTTTTGGTTTAAATACTTCAACTAGGATAATTTTTTTAAAATAATATTTTAAATTTTATTATTTATAATATGAATAGTTTATATTTATATGAATTATTTTTTATTTTTTTATATGAAATATTGAAAATTTAAATATTTTTCTTAATTTTTTTTAATTAATACCTATATCAACCCATGTTCTGTTCGGTCAACTCTAGATTGAGATTGAGATTGGTAACTATACTCTCATCTATGCCCAGCTACCTTAAAAAAAAAATGTAGTTTATTATATGGTTTTTTGTTTAAAATGTAGTTTATTATATGTTGAAATAAATAATGTAGTTTATTATATGTTGCTGACTTCCCCTTTCATTATTTATCCATTTTTAATGGATGGTAATTTCTTCTTCTGCCTTAATTAATCAATATTTATCAACATATTTGGAGTAATTTATTTAATAGGAAAATCAGGTTAAAAAACCTAGCATATTTTTTTAACTAAGAGGGCAACACGTAAAAAGGTCCCGCGTTTCCCCTTTATATTTTTGTTTTTCATTTTTTTTAATATTTTGATTGAAACGCATTAGAAAAAAAATACTTTGCCATTTTATTTAAGTTATTATTGAATTTTGTCATTGCTATTAAATAATTTTATGAGTTTTTGCTAACAATTATATATATACCTTTAAAAAAAATATGTACCTAATATGTCAAAAAATAAATATAATGAATATTTAATGAAAATAAAGTTTTCTCTTAAAACCTGAATAAATTTATAGCATGATTTTATTATATTTATTAAAAAACATTTCCTCGTTCAAATATTTAAACACTATTTTGATTTCTTTAAAACCTGTTGTTATTTTTATTTAAAGATAGTGTTTAAATTTAAAAATGATGTTTTTGTTAAAACAATAAAGAAATGTATTATTAAAAAAGTATATTTGTCCT